>Ga0316197_10000298_pt1 | contig 35035 bp, 27 predicted proteins | sample OudBiesiAoxic_MG_FD_204939 | JGI IMG/M metagenome (GOLD analysis project Ga0316197, IMG submission 204939) | Coastal sediment microbial communities from Oude Bieten Haven, Netherlands - site A oxic | ecosystem: Environmental > Aquatic > Marine > Coastal > Sediment | place: Netherlands... | reverse complement strand
ACTCTGCCGGGGTTGGCCGCGAAAGCCTCCGGCGTGGCCAGGTCTTCGGCACGATACTTTGCCCAGATCCCGGTCTGGGCATCCCGGAATGTCGGAATGCCGCTCTCAGCAGACATACCTGCGCCGGTTAATACCATGACCCGACTGGCGCCGGCCAGTTGCCTGAGCAGATCATGGTTCAGAAATTGTGTCGTCGATTCGTTCAAAGAATTCATCCTATTATCGTGGCAGTGAAAACATCATGAGTGTATTCTACGCGGTTCACTTTGACGACTGACGAATTCAATGAAAGGCAAGCTTTACATCAAAACGCACGGTTGCCAGATGAACGAGTACGATTCGGACAAAATGGCCGATGTGCTCGCAGCATCTCACGGTCTCGAACTGACCGACCAGGAGGATGATGCCGATGTCATTCTGATCAATACCTGCTCGATTCGGGAAAAGGCACAGGAAAAAGTTTTTTCACAGTTGGGTCGTTGGCGAAAAATCAAACAAAACAATCCCAAGGTCGTCATCGGTGTAGGCGGTTGTGTTGCCAGCCAGGAAGGTAAGGCAATCATTGATCGTGCACCTTTTGTCGATATGGTGTTTGGACCGCAGACTCTGCACCGTTTGCCGGCCATGCTCGATTCGGTCAAATCGGACGGATCTTCGGCTATTGATGTATCGTTTCCCGAGGTTGAGAAATTCGACAACTTGCCGGAACCCGGGGCCCAGGGGGGCAGTGCTTTTGTTTCCGTAATGGAAGGTTGCAGCAAATACTGCACTTTTTGCGTTGTGCCATACACCCGTGGCGAGGAAATCAGCAGACCATTCGACGACGTGATTGCCGAGTGTGCCGTTCTGGCAGGGAAGGGCGTCAGGGAAATCAACCTGCTGGGACAAAATGTAAACGCTTACCGCGGACCCATGCATGATGGGACGGTCGCTGATCTTGCACTGCTCATTCATTACGTTGCGGCGATTGACGGCATCGAGCGTGTGCGCTTCACGACTTCACACCCCGTGGAGTTTTCGCAGAACCTGATCGATGCTTTTGGGGAAGTCCCCGAACTGGCCAACTACCTTCATTTACCGGTCCAGACGGGTTCAGACCGTATTCTGTCCCTGATGAAACGCGGGCACACTGCGCTTGAATACAAGCAAAAAATACGTCGACTCCGGGAAAAACGCCCGGACATCAGCCTGTCTTCTGATTTCATCGTGGGTTTCCCGGGCGAAACAGAAAAGGACTTTGAGGACACGTTGAAGTTGATCAGCGATTTGAATTTCGACCAGAGTTTCAGTTTCATCTTTTCGGCCCGGCCAGGAACGCCCGCCGCGAGCCTGCCCGACGACCTGCCGCTCGGGGTAAAGAAAGAACGACTGATGCGTTTGCAGAGCCTGGTCAATAAACAGGCGGCGGCTATCAGCCATGCCATGGTCGGGACTCAACAGAGAATCCTGGTTGAAGGGGAAAGCAAGAGAGATCCTAAGCAACTGGCCGGCCGAACCGAGAATAACCGGGTCGTGAATTTCGACGGGAATCCCCGGATGATCGGTGAGTTCATTGATGTTGTCATCACCGAAGCCTACAGCAACTCCTTACGTGCGCGGGTCGTACTCCGGCCTGAAGAAGCCACGGCAGGTGCTGCGTGAGCGAGCGCCTGGCCCTGGAGTTGGAACCTGCGGATACGCTGAGACTGGCGAATCTGTGCGGACAATTTGATGAGCACCTCAAGCAGATTGAAACCCGTCTCGATGTGGATATTTTTTGTCGTGGCAACCTATTTACCATCCAGGGTACTGAACGAAGTGCACGTGCAACGCGCCGGCTGTTGAAGCGGCTGTACCTGCTCTCCTCCACCGAAATACTGACGCCCGACGTGATCAACCTGCACCTGCAGGATTCGGGGATAGATGAACTGGGGCAGGTGGATGAGGCCGGGCGCCCGGGCGATGATATCAGCGTCAAAACCAAGCGCGGTATCATTCGCGGTCGTGGCCCCAACCAGCGTGAATACCTGAAGAACATCACCCGGCATGCGATCAACTTTGGTGTGGGTCCGGCGGGAACGGGCAAGACTTACCTGGCTGTCGCCTGTGCCGTGGCCGCCTTACAGGAAGACCGGGTGCAGCGAATTGTGCTTGTCAGGCCGGCGGTAGAGGCAGGCGAGCGCCTTGGGTTTTTGCCCGGGGACATGGCGCAGAAAGTCGACCCCTATTTGCGCCCGCTCTATGACGCACTGTACGAAATGGTCGGGTTTGAACGTGTTGCAACGCTGATCGACCGCAATGTGATCGAAGTTGCGCCACTGGCCTTTATGCGCGGTCGGACGCTCAACGATGCCTTCGTTATCCTGGACGAAGCCCAGAACACGACACGGGAACAGATGAAAATGTTTCTGACACGTATCGGATTCGGCTCGACGGCCGTTGTGACAGGTGACCTAACCCAGATTGATCTGCCCAGCAAATCGATGTCGGGCCTGAAGCATGCGCTGGGCATCCTGGAAGACGTCAAGGGTGTGAGCTTCACGTTCTTCTCTGCCAGAGACGTTGTCCGGCACCCGATGGTTCAGCACATCGTTGAAGCTTACGATCGTGAATCCCGCCGCAACGATGACGATTGAGGTCGACGTACAGGTTGCAACGGCATTTGAACCGTTGCCCACGGAATCAGATTTTTTGCTGTGGGTGGAAACCGCCCTGCGAGACAGGACTGATGCGGAGTTGACCCTGAGACTGGTTGACCGGGATGAAAGCCGGAACCTCAATTCGCGCTACCGGTCTAAAGACAAACCAACCAACGTGTTGTCATTCCCCGCAGACCTGCCCCCGGGAATTGATATTCCGCTTCTTGGCGATATCGTGATCTGTGCGCCGCTGGTGAGCGAGGAGGCCGGGGAACAAAACAAACCGTTGCAATCGCATTGGGCCCATCTCGTGGTCCACGGTGTGCTTCATCTGTTGGGGTTCGATCACCAGCAGGAGGAGCAGGCCGAAGAGATGGAGGCTATAGAGGTTGATCTGCTGACATCTTTGGGTTTCGGAAACCCATACCGCATGTGATTTCTTCTGAAAAACCCGCTTTTTATCAAAAAAATACTGGAATAGCAGCGTTTACGGCCCTATATTCGGGGTGACGCAAAAAGCGTTGCCAGTAGCACCAACATGAGCGAAGACCAATCGAGCAGCGGTTCCGGAAAGAAAACCTGGGTTGAGAAAATCGGCGCAGCTTTTTCGAATCAACTCCGGGACCGTGATCACTTCCTGGAATTACTCAATGAAGCCTGCAAGCAGGGCATAGTCGACACCGATGCCCTGGCCATGATGCAAGGCGCCCTTGAAGTTTCAGAGACCCAGGTGCGTGACGCGATGATTCCGCGATCGCAGATGGTTGTTGTCAACATCGATGCATCCCTGGATGAGTTTCTGCCTCGAATCCTGGAATCAGGCCACTCGCGTTTCCCCGTCATTGGTGAAGACAAGGACGAGGTGGTCGGAATACTGATGGCGAAAGACCTGCTGCCGCACCTGGCTTCCGACGGCGAGGGGTTTGACCTGTCTGACGCCATCCGTCCCGCGGTTGTCATACCGGAAAGCAAACGTCTGAATGTACTGTTGCGGGACTTCCGGGTCAGTCGCAATCACATGGCAATCGTTGTGGATGAATACGGTGGTGTTTCAGGTGTGATCACTATCGAGGATGTACTCGAAGAGATCGTGGGTGAAATCGATGACGAGTATGACGAGGAAGAGGAGGCGCCCATTCTTCAGCTGGCAGATGATCGTTTCCAGGTCCAGGCGCTGACGCCCATCGATGAACTGAATGACCGGTTCGACAGCAACCTCAGTGATGATGACTATGGCACGGTTGGTGGCCTGTTGCTGGCTGAGTTTGGCCGAGTTCCGGAATACGGAGACACGGTGACCGTGGCCGGTAAATTTGAGTTCCGGGTCATCAAGGCGGACAGCCGTCGTATCATAACGCTGGAGATGAATGTCCTCGAGGCTTAAAGTCGGTCCCGGTCATTTGCTCCGCCTGTTGTGCATTTTGCTGGCTATTTCCTGTACCTCCCCGTTGTTCGCGGCAGATCCGCCGCAAGGCGAGGGCACGGAGGTCTGGCTGGTGACTTATGGCCCCGGCGAAATTTACTGGCAGCGTTTCGGGCATAATGCCATCTGGGTTCGCGACGCCGGTCTTGGCCTCGATCACGTCTTCAATTTCGGGTTTTTCGATTTTCAGCAACAGAATTTCTTCCTTCGCTTCCTGCAAGGCAGGATGCTGTACTTTTCCGCGGCCCGCTTGGCCAGGGAAGAGTTTGCCGACTACATCAATGAAAACCGTAGAATCCGGGCCCAGCGGCTGGACCTATCACCACAACAGAAACTGCAAATGATCGAGTATCTGCTTGAGGAGGTCAGGCCGGAAAACCGTGATTACCTGTATGACTACTACGACAATAACTGTTCCACCCGGGTCCGTGACGTAATCGACCAGGCGCTTGGGGGTGCCATGCAGGCAGAGTTCAAGGCAGTACCAGGCGCTCAGAACGAACGGGATCACACGCGCCGCCTGACTGCTGATGACTTCTGGCTCTACCTGGGGCTTGAGACCGGCCTGGGTTCGCCGGTTGACCGCGACATCAGCCGCTGGGATGAAATGTTCATTCCAATGGAATTGGCGGCCGCCGTCGGGTCTATGGAATCTGCCGGCGATGGGTTGACCCGGCCTTTGGTGGCTGAGGATGTGGTTTTGTACGAGTCATCACTGAGGCCTCCGCCGGAAACCACGCGCAATTGGTGGCCGCGGTATTTACTGGCTTCGATCGCCGTCGTGTTCCTCGCCTGGGGACTTTGCCGCTACCGACCCCCTGGCCTGGCACGTGTGCTTTCGCGTTCCTGGCTCGTTTTTTCCGGGTTGCTGGGAATCGGCATGTTATTGCTCTGGTTTGGAACCGACCACCAGGTTGCAAGGCTGAATATGAACGTGTTGGTTTTTTCACCGGTCTGGATTTTGCTGGCCTTCTGGAAAGGTCATGAAAAAACAACGCTTCAGATCATCACCGCCGTTTCATTATTATCGCTGTTGATGAACGTGATTCCGCCTCAGCAATATACGCTGGATGTGCTTGCAGCATTTTTGCCGCTCAATATGGCGGCGGCGTATGGACTCCTCAGATCCCGGACTCCGCTAGCAGGTCAGCCTGGTGCTCCTGGAGCAAAGGGTCGATAAGCATGTCGAGATTGCCTGACAATACCTCGTCGAGCTTGTAGAGCGTCAGGTTAATCCGGTGGTCGGTAATTCTGCCCTGGGGGTAATTGTAGGTTCGTACTCTTTGTGAGCGATCTCCGCTGCCCACCTGGATCCGTCGGGATTCCGCAATTTCACTGTCCTGTCGTGACTGCTCCTGTTCCATTAACCTGGCTTGCAGCAACGACATCGCGCGCGCCCGATTCTTATGCTGCGAACGTTCGTCCTGGCACTCGACAACGATGCCGCTGGGGAGATGGGTCAGGCGGATCGCTGAATCGGTCTTGTTGACGTGCTGGCCGCCCGCTCCCGATGCACGAAACGTATCCACCCGCAGGTCGGCCGGGTTGATGTCAATTTCCTGCACACCTTCTACTTCCGGCAGGATCGCAACTGTACAGGCAGACGTGTGTATCCGCCCCTGGGACTCGGTCTCCGGAACTCTCTGTACGCGGTGTGTGCCGGACTCAAATTTGAAGCGGGAATAGGCGCCCTGTCCGGCGATGCGGATAATGACCTCCCTGAAGCCGCCATGTTCACCCAGGTTCTGGCTTAAGATTTCGATGGGCCAGTTACGGCCTTCTGCGTATTTCTGGTACATCCTGAACAGGTCGCCGGCAAAAATAGCCGCCTCATCCCCGCCGGTTCCCGCCCGGATTTCAAGGAAAATGTTGTTGTCATCATTGGGATCTTTCGGCAATAGCAGGAGTTGAATTTCTTTCTCGATGGACTCCATCCGGGCAGTGGCGTCCTCGAGTTCGTCCCTGGCCATCGCCTGCATATCCGGGTCCGATTCCTCCATCATTTGCCGGGCTTCATCGATGGTATCCCGGGTTTCCTGCCAGTTTTTCCAGCTCTGTACCAACGGCTCTATCTGTGAATATTCCACGGAGAGTTCCCGGAAGCGGTTCTGATCTGAAAAAACCTCGGACTGGGAAAGCAACAGGCCGATTTCTTCGTAGCGGGAAGAGACCTGGTGAAGCCGGTCATGAATATTAGGCTTCATGTATCATCGTCCTGCTCTTCTTTCCTGAAAATCCGGTCGGCGGCCTTGAGTACCGAGTAATCCCGGCTCTCGGCCGCTTCGCGCAGCCGCTTGCTGGGCAGATGCAATATCTTGTTGGTCAGTGTTCGGGTCAGTTGTTTGATGACCTCGGCAGGATCCTGTCCGGCCTCCAGTTTTCTCAGCGCGCGGTCGGTGAGTTCCTCCTCAAATTCGTGGGATTGTTCACGAATTTTTTTCAAAGTGCGTGCAGCCCTTATGCCGGACAACCACCGCATGAACCCGGTAACGGCCTCGTCAACGTCCTCGCTTGCGGACCGCGCAGCGGCCGTTCGTTGTTCCATGTTTTCATCGACCACCTGTTGCAGGTCATCGATCGTATAGAGGTAGACGTCTTTGAGTTTCGATATTGCCGGATCGATATCACGCGGCACAGCGATATCCACCAGGAACATGGGCCGGTGCCGGCGCTTTTTAAGAGCTGCCTTAATATCGGCCGCGACGATGACAGGCAGCGGGCTGGCCGTGGAGCTGATCAGGATATCGGCCTTGGGCAGCGCTTCGTGAAGCCTGTCCAGCGTCAGTGCCGTGGCGCCCATTTCTGCTGCGAGTTCCTCGGCCTTGTCCTTGCTTCGGTTTACAATCAAGAGGTTGGCTATTCCATGATCGCGCAAATAGCGCCCGCATAGCTGGACCATTTCGCCGGCGCCAACAAGTACGACGGTCTGAGAACCCAGGTCGCCGAAGATCTGCCGGGCCAGCACCACGGCAGTGTAAGCCACAGAGACGGTGTGATCGCTGATGCCGGAGTTGGTCCGGATTGTTTTCGCCGCATTGAAGGTGTGTTGGAACAGGCGGTCGAGTACCTTGCCCAGGCTGCCGGCGTCATGCGCTTGCTGCCAGGCATCTTTCAATTGTCCCAGTATCTGGGTCTCGCCCAGTACCAGTGAGTCCAGACCGCTAGCTACCCGAACGAGGTGCCTGGCGGCTTCTTCGCCTTCGTGATTGTAAAGATGGCGGTCAAGCTCTCCGCTGGGAAGGTTGTTCACCTGGTGTACCCAATCCACCAGGTTTTGTTTGCCGGTTGCGGTAGACAGACAATAAATTTCAGTGCGATTGCAGGTGCCCAGAACCACTACTTCCTCAACGCCCGGCAAATCGCACAGTTGCCGGACACGGTCAGAATACTCCGATCGTGATATGGCAACCTTCTCCCTGATCTCAATCGGGGCGGTGTGATGACTTATTCCAATAGTAAAAAGAGGCATGGGCTAATAGTTTCTGGTCGCGGGCTGATTCTGCGGGTGAATAACCCTTTTATCAAGCAGTGGCGCCCAGTATTTGCATCGTCGGGATTGGTTCGGCTGCGCCAAACGCGTATCCTCTGTATCCATGAAAACCAGCCTACAACAAGTATTCATGGGGTGCACGGCAGCGCTGTTACTCTCCGCTTGCGCAAGCGGCGGCCAGTCGGGGCCAGAGTCATCGCAGCCCGAGGCTTCAGAAGCCAAAGACACAAAAACTGCGTCTACCGAACCGGTAGCCCGTCTCGAACCGACCGATGATGAGGTCATGTACCGGGTTTTTGCCGCTGAATACATGGGTTCCCAGGGCGATCTGGAAGCTGCGGTCGGTGAATATCTCGAAGCAGCCATGTTGTCCGAGGACCCGGATATTGCCAGGCGGGCCACCCGCATAGCCTATGCGGCGGAGTCATTCCAGCAGGCCGCAATGGCGGCAGACCGCTGGGCACTGTTAGCGCCAAACAGCGTTTCGGCCCGCGAGTCAGCTACTGTTGCCATGCTCCTGGTGGGTGATTACCTGGGTGCCGAGTACCAGATACTGGCCATTCTTGACTTGATGAATGACTCGACGGACGCCCGGTTACTCACTGTCGAATTGCTCGCTCAATCCGGAAATCCGCAACAGGCAACAGAAATGCTTGACCAGATTCTGGAAATAAGGGGCACTGATGCAGACGAGGCGCTTTATGCCCGCAGCCACCTGGCTGCACGGCTGACCGATTTGAAACGAGCATTCGAACTTGCGCGTCAAGCCGTTGAACTCAACCCGGAGCGCGTCGAATACCTGACCTGGGCGGGCAGGCTGGCCCTCAACATCAAGCTCACCGAGACCGGCCTGGAATATGTCAGAAGGGCATGGCAGCTTGCCCCGGATGACCACGACCTGGCGCTGGCCTTTGCGGATCTACTGGCGCGAAACGGCCACAAGGAAGAAGCGCGGACCGTTATGAGGGATATGAAGCAGGAACCGGACGTGATGTTGTCGCGGATTCTATTCGAGCTTTCCGCCAAGGACCGTAATGCGGCTGAGAAACTGTTTGCCCAATTCGAGGAGATGGATTTCCCGGATGCGGAAACGAAAGCCTATTACATGGCACAGGCCGCGGAAGCCCTGGGTAATTTTGAACAGGCAATGGAGTTGTATTCAGAGGTCAAAACGGGTGACCGGGCCCTGGCAGCCGCTGTTCGGACTGCAGAATTGCAAGCGATGGGTGGTGACATAGAGTCAGCAAGGGCCAAGTTGGCCGAGCTCCGAAAAGAGCCCAATCCGGTGATCGTTGAGGCCAGCTGGCTGGCCGAATCCCGGATCCTGCGCGAAGCCGGCCGAAAGGAAGAGTCTTTCAACGCGCTCGGCGAGGGCCTCAGTGATTTACCCGGCTCCATGGCTCTCCTGTACTCACATGCGCTGCTCGCGGCTGAGTTGGGGCGAGTGGACATTGCAGAGAGAGACCTGCGCCGGGTGATCGCCGCTCAGCCCGAGAACGCAGCAGCCCTCAATGCGCTGGGCTACACCTTGGCAGACCAGACCGAGAGGTATAAAGAGGCAGAATCACTGATCCGGCAGGCGTATATCCTTCAACCGGAAGAAGCGTCGATTGTCGACAGCATGGGCTGGGTGGCATTTCGCCTGGGCCGTTATGGTGAAGCCGGGCGGTTTTTACAGAAAGCCTGGCAGCTGGACAGAAATCCGGAGATTGCCGCTCACCTGGGTGAGGTGCTATGGGTAGTCGGAAACAGGGAAGCCGCGGTTGCGATCTGGCGGGAAGGTTATGAGATTGACAGCCGGAATCCGGTGCTGCTCGAGACCCTGGAAAGGCTGGGTGTGGATTTTTGAAACCCGTTCGCGGTTCAGTAAAAGGGCTGTGGCTGGCGACGCTGGTCTTTCTGTCAGCTTGTAGCTCCATGCAGCCGGTTGCTGTCGATGAAACGACCCGCCAGAACCTCTACGAGACGAAATATTCCCGGATCACCGGTTTAAGCCAGTGGCGCATGACCGGCCGGCTGGCTGTGAGCGACAAGAAAGAAGGTGGAAGCGGTCATTTCAGCTGGGAGACATCCCGTTCCGGCAGCAGGATGGGTTTTCATGGAGCGCTCGGGCGCGGAGCCTGGCAACTTGTAGCCGACAATAGCGGTGCAGAGCTTGAGCTCGCTGATGGTACGGTTCGCCGTGCTGACACGGTCGAGCGCCTGGTGCGGTTGCAGGTGGGTTGGGAAATTCCGGTGAATAACCTGGCCTGGTGGGTGAGAGGCCTTGCCGCGCCCGGCGAAGTTACGAGGCAGGTGATCGACGACCAGGGTAACCTGACTGAGCTCCAACAGGATGGTTGGACCATTGATTATGGTAACTACCGGGATTTTGAAGGTATCAATCTACCGGTCAAGCTCTTTGCCCGGCAATCCGACTGGAAGGTGAAGCTCGCCATTAAGGAATGGGGCTTTGAAAAGGAGGGCGGCAATATTGAGTGAAGCACCCATGTTGTCCTGGCCCGCACCGGCCAAGATCAACCTGTTTCTCCATGTTCTCGGTCGACGCGAAGACGGCTATCATGAACTTCAGACGCTTTTCCAGCTGCTGGACTGGGGTGATGAGATCCGCATCCGGCCGACGAAGCAGGGGCGTATTGCCCGTTTGCCGGTGACCTACGACGTCGTTGAAGACGAGGACCTCGTTGTCCGGGCGGCAAGACTGCTGAAGGCGGAGACGGGATGCCGCAACGGCGCAGAAATCGCCGTAATAAAGCGAGTACCTCCCGGGTCGGGTCTGGGGGGCGGGAGTTCTGATGCGGCTACGGTTTTGCGGGCTCTCAACCACCTTTGGGGATGTGGCCTGGCGGTTGATGACCTGGCGTCGCTAGGTCGAAGCCTCGGGGCTGATGTGCCGGTTTTTATTCATGGCCGGAGCGCCATGGCCACGGGAATCGGGGAGGTGCTGGAGCCAGTGGATTTAGGCGGTCGCCACTATGTACTCGTGTTTCCGCCTTTTCCGGTCTCGACGGGCGAGGTTTTTTCCGATCCGATGCTGGCCAGGGACTCGACGAAAATCAGCGTAGACGCTGCGCTCAACGGAGAAGGCAGGAATGACTGCGAACCCGTTGTCAGGAAACGGTTTCCGGCGTTTGACCAGGTCATGAAGAGGCTTGAGGAATGGGGCGATCCGGTCATGACAGGGACGGGCAGCGGAATCTTTATTTGCATGAAGAACAAAAAAGCTGCAAAGAGCGCGGCACAAGCGATAAAAAGTTTATATAATGTGCGCGCTGTCTGCGGGGTAAACCGGTCTCCCCTTGAGGAGAGATTGGACAGCCGTTGATTTCAATACAACTGGGACGTCGCCAAGTCGGTTAAGGCACGGGGTTTTGATCCCCGCATTCGCAGGTTCGAGTCCTGCCGTCCCAGCCATTCAATTGCCGTTGGAGTATTAGCAGAGCGGGGCAGGGAGCTTGTCTATTTCTTCACTGATGGTTTTCTCAGGTAACGCAAACCTGAGGTTGGCGAGCAGCATTGCTCATGAACTCAACGTGCCGATGGGTAAAGCCGTCGTGGGGCGCTTCAGCGATGGCGAGGTCATGGTTGAGGTCATGGACAATGTTCGTGGCCGCGACGTTTACGTGATCCAACCCACGTGTGTGCCTACGGCCGACAATTTCATGGAATTGTTGGTGATGATCGATGCCATGAAACGCGCATCGGCGGCACGGATCACCGCGGTGATCCCGTACTTCGGATACGCCAGGCAGGATCGGAGACCCCGTTCCGCCCGGGTCCCCATCACAGCAAAGGTGGCGGCCACCATGATCGGTGCAGTCGGGACCGACCGGGTAGTTACCGTTGACCTGCATGCGGATCAGATCCAGGGTTTCTTCGATATTCCTGTCGACAATGTTTACGCTTCTCCACTCACACTGGCCGATATCTGGCAGCAGCAATCCGGGCATGAAATAGTGGTTGTGTCTCCGGATGTCGGAGGTGTCGTCAGGGCGCGTGCCATTGCGAAGCGGCTGGACGCTGACCTGGCGATTATCGACAAACGTCGACCGAGGGCCAATGTTGCAACGGTGATGAATATCATCGGTGATGTTGAAGGCAAGTGCTGTGTCCTGGTTGATGACATGGTTGATACGGCCGGAACGCTATGTTCTGCTGCCGGAGCTCTGAAAGAAGAGGGCGCCAAACGCGTGGTGGCATACTGCGTTCACCCCGTATTGTCCGGACCGGCTGTGGATAACATTATGAACTCTAAGATGGACGAGTTGGTGGTGACCGATACCATCCCGTTGAGTGAATCTGCCAAAGCCTGCAACAAGATCCGGCAGCTGTCCATTGCGCAGATGCTGGCGGAGACCATCCGCCGGATGGCGCATGGCGAATCTGTCAGTTCAATGTACGTCGATTAACAGCCTGGTCTGTCACGCGCGCACTTCCCTTCCTCTGCTTTACTGGTTTATAATGGGCGGCTGATTTTTAGCGCCTGGTCTGGTCGCAAGGCCGGGTACATTTAAACTATCTAAAGAGGTTAGTCATGTCTGAAACAACAACAATCATCGCGGAGCTCCGTGAAGATGTAGGGAAAGGTGCGAGCCGCCGCCTGCGTCATACCGGTAAAGTACCCGCGGTCATTTACGGGGGTCATAAGGATCCTGTGTCTCTTACCGTACAGCAGGGTGAGTTGCTGCACTCGGTGGAAAACGAAGCTTTCTTTTCCAGTATTCTTGAAATCAAGGTCGGAAAAGACCGCACCCAGCAGGCCGTCGTGAGGGATATGCAACGGCATCCATTCAAGCCGCTGATCATGCATATCGACTTCATGCGTGTCTCTGCTGAGGAAGTTCTGAAGATTTCTGTTCCGGTTCACTTCGTAGGCGAAGATGAGTCTCCGGCAGGCAAGGCATCCGGTGTGATTATTCAGCACCATATGACGGAAATCGAAATCGCTGCACTGCCGAAGGATCTTCCAGAGTTCCTCTCTGTGGACCTTTCCGAAATGGAAGCAGGCCAGTCTGTGATGCTTTCCAGCATCGTGTTACCGGAAGGCGTCACCATTCCTGCTCTTGAAACGGAAGATGAAGACTATGATGCAACCGTAGCCAACGCAGTACACGTTAAGGAAGACCAGGGTACTGGTGCTGCCGCTGCTGCCGAAGCCGAGGCTGCTGAGGCTGAAGGTGAACTGGGCGCTATTGCTGATGAAGAGACTGACGACGAAGAAGTCGAAGGTGATGAGAAGGAAGAGAGCGGCGAGTAAGCCGTTCCACGTCCATTCTCTAAGCAGGTGAAGCTATGCCTTTCCTTATATTCGGATTAGGCAACCCAGGATCGAAATATGCAGAAACCCGGCACAATGCCGGGTTTTGGTTTTTGGACCGCCTGGCGGATAAGGCCGGAGTGGCCTTCAAGGCCCAGTCCAGGCTGCATTCGGAAACAGTGCGCACCAATCTGTTCGGGCACGATTGCATCCTGGCGAAACCTGTGACATTCATGAACCACAGCGGCCAGGCCGTCCGCGCTGTTATGGATTATTACAAAACCGATCCGCTGAAATTGCTGGTCGCCTATGACGAGCTGGACCTGCCCCCCGGTGTGGCCAGGCTCAAGCAAGGTGGCGGGCATGGTGGGCATAATGGTCTGCGAGATACATTTCGTCATACCGTTAATCATGAGTTTCTTAGGTTACGGATCGGGATCGGTCATCCGGGCGCCAGGGATGCAGTTACGGGCTACGTGCTTAGTCGGGCAACCGCCGCCCAGGAACGTCTGATACGGGGTTCAATATCTGATGCGGTCGATGTCCTGCCAAGGATGCTTGATGGCGACCTGGCAGGTGCAATGAAGGAACTACATACGGTGAAAGAAGATGGGCTTTAAATGTGGAATTGTCGGCCTCCCCAATGTCGGGAAGTCAACCCTGTTCAATTCGCTGACCCGCGGAGAAATTGCAGCGGAAAACTATCCGTTCTGCACGATTGATCCCAATGTCGGGGTCGTTGAAGTGCCTGACCTGAGGCTTTCGGTACTGGCGGATATCGCAAAACCTGAAAAGATCATAGCGACCACGATGGAGTTTGTTGATATCGCGGGCCTGGTTGAAGGGGCATCAAAAGGCGAAGGCCTGGGAAATAAATTTCTTGCGCATATTCGTGAGACTGATGCCATTGCGCACGTTGTGCGCTGTTTTGACAATGATGACATCGTTCATGTCGCCGGCAGGCTGGACCCGTTATCCGATATTGAAGTGATCAACACGGAACTGGCGCTGGCCGACCTTGAATCCGTTGAGCGCGCGATTGACCGCACCGAAAAACGGCTCAAGGCGAACGAAAAAGATGCTCGCACACGTATGGGCGTGCTTGAAAAATTGCAGGCCTGCCTGAACGAGGGCCACCGTGCCCGGAATGTGGATTTGTCAAAAGAAGAGCGGGCACTGGTTAGTGACCTGCACCTCATAACAACCAAGCCGGTCATGTATATCGCCAACGTATCTGAGGATGGGTTTGAGGACAATGCCTACCTGGAAGTGGTGCAGAGCAAGGCAGCTACGGAAAATGCACAGGTGGTGCCTGTCTGCGCCGGGATCGAAGCCGAGATTGCACAACTGGACGAATCGGACAGACAGGAATTCCTCGAAGAACTGGGTATGAAAGAATCTGGTCTGGACCAGGTGATCAGGGCAGGCTATGCGTTACTCGAGTTGCTCACCTTTTTCACGGTGGGTAAAAAAGAAGTTCGCGCCTGGACCGTGAAAGCCGGTTCGACGGCGCCACAGGCTGCCGGTCGCATTCATACTGACTTCGAACGCGGTTTTATCCGCGCAGAGGTAACCGCCTATGATGCTTTCGTATCACTTGGGGGCGAGCAGGGTGCGAAAGAGGCCGGAAAGCTCAGGTTGGAAGGAAAAACATACATCGTCTGTGAAGGTGATATTGTGCATTTTCGTTTCAACGTCTAGCCGTTCCCGGATTTGGTTGCAAAAAAGTTCTTTGAAAAATACGGGATATTGAGATATAAGCAGTTCTGATTCTTTAGCTTGGCGCCAAGAGGTTTCAGAAGTGGTCAGGAAATCAGCTAAACACGCAGATTCAAACGGCTCATCAGCAGTTTCCAATGGCGCTGAGGTGGAAGCTAAAGCGTTAGAGAAGTCCCGCAAAAATGGCGGCTGGCAGGAGATCGAAGCGCGTCGCGAAAAGGCGGCATTAAAGGAGTCCCTGGCCGATGTATGGGATGAAGACTTCGATCTTGATGATGACATTCTGGCCGAACTTGACCACAAGGCGGAATTCTTTACACCGCAGGATGATCTTGAAGAAGAAGCCTTTGATGACGACGATGAGGCGGACGAATTCTTCGAGGATGACCCGGTCTGAAGCCACTGAACCCACGATCAAACAAATCGATCGCTGATTGCTATTGCTACCGGGTATGTAAGCATGTAAAATTCGGCGCCGGATCGTTGCATGTTTATTGACACGAAGCGATCGGTGGGAGAGAATAAGCGGCTTGCCTGCTGAATGTCTGAGTTTAGACCATTTTGTGGGCGGAATTGCCCTTGGCGGCACACATTATTCGGCCCATAAGATTATGGAATGATGTACCGGAGGGGTACTCAAGCGGTCAACGAGGGCAGACTGTAAATCTGCTGGCTATGCCTTCGGAGGTTCGAATCCTCCCCCCTCCACCACTTTACAACAGGTTTAAAAGTTCGTGAGGCTTATTGCCATATAAAGCGGGTGTAGTTCAAGGGCAGAACCTCAGCCTTCCAAGCTGATGATGTGGGTTCGATTCCCATCACCCGCTCCACTTTAAGTGGCTGAGGCTCATGAACTGAAAAGGCAGGCCCGCATAGCTCAGGCGGTAGAGCACTCCCTTGGTAAGGGAGAGGTCACTGGTTCGAGTCCAGTTGTGGGCACCACGTTTGAGAATTGAAGATTTGGTTTGGTTGTGACGGCATTAATTCGGAGATCGGCATGTCAAAAGAAAAATTTGAACGTACAAAGCCCCACGTAAACGTGGGAACCATTGGTCACGTGGATCATGGCAAAACGACCCTGACGGCAGCAATGACGAAGGTATCGGCTGAAGCTCACGGTGGTGAGGTGAAGGCATTCGACCAGATCGATAATGCACCGGAAGAGCGTGAGCGTGGAATCACGATTGCAACGGCTCACGTTGAATACGAATCACCGGAGCGTCACTACGCGCACGTTGATTGCCCGGGTCACGCGGATTACGTGAAGAACATGATCACGGGTGCGGCGCAGATGGACGGCGCCATCCTGGTGGTATCAGCTGCTGACGGCCCGATGCCACAAACCCGCGAGCACATTCTGCTGGCGCGCCAGGTAGGTGTTCCTTACATCCTGGTTTACATGAACAAAGCCGACCAGGTTGACGACGAAGAGTTGTTGGAACTGGTTGAGATGGAAATCCGTGAGCTGTTGAGCTCCTACGATTTCCCGGGTGACGACACCCCGGTGATTACCGGTTCGGCGCTCAAGGCACTGGAAGGTGATGACTCAGAGATTGGCACACCGTCCATTCTGAAACTGATTGAAGAGATGGATGCGTACATTCCGCAGCCGGAACGTGATACCGACAAGCCTTTCCTGCTGCCGATTGAGGACGTGTTTTCAATCTCAGGTCGCGGCACGGTAGTTACCGGTCGAGTAGAGCGTGGTGTGATCAAGGTGGGTGAGGAAGTCGAGATTGTCGGGATCAAGGACACCACCAAGTCGGTATGTACCGGTGTAGAGATGTTCCGCAAGTTGCTGGACGAAGGCCGTGCGGGCGACAACGTTGGCGTACTGCTGCGTGGCACCAAGCGTGATGACGTAGAACGAGGCCAGGTGCTTGCGCATCCGGGCACGATTACGCCGCACACCCGTTTTGAGGCAGAGGTATACATTCTGTCGAAAGATGAAGGCGGTCGACACACGCCGTTCTTCAAGGGCTATCGTCCGCAGTTTTACTTCCGTACGACGGACGTAACGGGCGCGTGCGAATTGCCGGAAGGCGTTGAAATGGTGATGCCTGGTGACAACGTGCAGATGCAGGTTGAATTGATTGCACCGATCGCGATGGAAGAAGGTTTGCGTTTCGCGATTCGCGAAGGCGGCCGTACCGTTGGCGCAGGTGTTGTAGCCAAGATTCACGAATAAGACAGTAATTAGCATCACGGGCTGGCGGTCAAAATGACTGCCGGCTTCGTGGTTTTTAGCGGAAAAGTTTCGCAGATGTGTTTAGGCCAGTAGCTCAATTGGCAGAGCGGCGGTCTCCAAAACCGCAGGTTGGGGGTTCGATTCCCTCCTGGCCTGCCATAAACAGGTCTGACAGGAAATTGTAGACTGAAATATGAGCAGTAAAGCAGAAACAGGTAAGCCTCCTTTCGTTAACACGTTGTTGTTGGCCATTGCTGCGGCAATGATGATTGCAGGAGTTGGCGGGTATTACTGGCTTCAGGATATGGCGATTACGCCAATCCGGGTGGTGGGGCTTATTGTTGTTGTTGTGGTTGCATCATTGATCGCAGCTCAGTCTGATTCCGGATCGATGTTTTTCCGTTTCCTGAAGGAATCGGATATTGAACGTCGGAAAGTAGTCTGGCCGACACACCAGGAAACATTGCAAACGGCACTGATGGTGATCATTGTGACGATCATTATTTCGCTGTTCCTGGCAGCAGTCGACTGGATTCTGGGTGCTTCCGTTCGCGCTCTGGTTGGAGGTTAATTGATGGCCAAGCGCTGGTACGTTGTGCACGCCTATTCAGGTTTTGAAAAGCAGGTGAAACGCTCCCTGGAAGATCGTATCGAGCGTGCCGGAATGCAGGAGCTTTTCGGCGATGTACTCGTTCCCACGGAAGAAGTCGTGGAAATGAAGGGTGGGCAGAAGCGCCGCTCCGATCGCAAGTTTTTTCCCGGCTATGTCCTGGTTGAAATGGAAATGACTGATGAATCCTGGCATCTCGTGAAAGATGTGCCGAAAGTGATGGGTTTCATTGGTGGTACAGCTGACCGGCCTGCGCCGATCAGCCAGAAAGAAGCTGATGCCATCCTCAACAGGGTTCAGGAGGGCGTCGACAAGCCGCGGCCGAAAGTACTGTTCGAGCCCGGCGAAATGGTTCGTGTTGTGGATGGGCCGTTTAATGATTTCAATGGCGTAGTCGAGGAAGTCGATTACGACAAGAGCCGCTTGAAAGTAGCGGTATTGATTTTTGGACGTTCCACACCAGTGGAACTCGAATTCCATCAAGTCGAAAAGTCTTGATGATTTAAAAGTCCAAAGCTGGCAGATGATGCCGGTCGCGGACATGAACAGACGGGGAGCCCGGGCACTTGTTGCCGGGCGTTTGAACCCGGGGAGAAAATAAAATGGCGAAGAAAGTACTAGCCTATATCAAGTTACAGGTGAAAGCCGGTCAGGCTAATCCGAGTCCTCCGGTTGGTCCGGCTCTGGGTCAGCATGGCGTAAATATCATGGAATTCTGCAAGGCATTCAATGCCAAAACGCAGACCATGGAAGCCGGTATGCCCATTCCTGTGGTCATCACTGTTTACGCTGATCGCAGTTTCACGTTTATCACCAAGACCCCTCCAGCCGCCGTACTGCTGCGTAAAGCAGCCGGTATTGCCAAAGGCAGCGGCGAACCGAATACCAATAAAGTAGGTACGGTTACCCGTGAGCAACTGGAAGAAATTGTGAAGACAAAAGAACCCGACTTGACTGCGGCCGACATGGACGCAGCCGTTAGAACCATCGCCGGTTCTGCGCGCAGCATGGGTCTCGACGTGACAGGAGTTAACTGATGGCTAACGCAGGCAAAAGATTAAAGGCCATCCGGGAAAAGATTGAGCCCGGGAAGGCCTACAGCATTGATGAAGCACTTGAAATTCTTAAGGATTCAAGCAAAGTCAAATTCACCGAGTCTGTCGACGTATCGATCCGTCTTGGTGTTGACCCGCGTAAATCAGACCAGAACGTTCGTGGTTCAACGGTATTGCCCAATGGAACCGGAAAGCAGGTTCGTGTTGCGGTATTCGCCCAGGGCGAGAACGCCGAAAAAGCGGAAGCTGCCGGTGCCGATGTTGTGGGTATGGATGATTTGCACGATCAGATCAAAGGTGGAGACCTGTCTTTTGACGTGGTCATCGCCACGCCCGATGCAATGCGCGTCGTGGGTAAGTTGGGCCAGGTACTGGGTCCGCGCGGTCTGATGCCTAACCCCAAAGTGGGTACGGTAACGATGGATGTGGAAACAGCTGTCAACAATGCCAAGGCCGGACAGGTTCGTTACCGGACCGATAAGGCGGGGCTGATTCACAGCACCATCGGAAAAGCCAATTTTGAAGCCGATGCGCTGAAGGGCAATCTTCACGCTTTGCTAGCCGATCTCGTCAAGTTGAAGCCGGCTTCTGCCAAGGGTATCTACCTGCAGAAAATTGCTCTCTCGACCACCATGGGTCCGGGTATCCAGGTCGACAGGGCAACACTTGAAGTCTGATTTTTGATCAGGGGCGGGATATTTAAGAATTTTTTGTCCGGCTTTTACAGCGGATGATGGATGGGCGGGCTGCTTCGGTCACTTGTTGACCGGGTTAGACCGTCAGAGACCGCAGGTGCGGTGAACCTCCGGAAAAGAAATTGGAGGGTCGCTGTTTAAGGGTAAGCCGGGTGACCGGCCGCAGCCTGCGCAGATGGTGGCAGCCCCGCTACTGGATTGAATGCGAAGTTCCGGCGTTCAATGCAGTAGCGGGGTAACCACTGAAGACGAGCCGAAGACCGGGTGACCGGAAATATGGCTCCAGGAGGTAATCAATGGCGCTCAATTTTGAGCAAAAAAAGGCAGTAGTTGCCGAGGTGGCCGATGCGGCCAACAAGGCGCTTGCCGCTGTCGCAGCAGAGTATCGTGGTCTGACTGTTGAGGAAATGACTGAACTCCGCGTCAAGGCGCGTGAGGACGGTGTGATTCTTAAAGTCGCCAAGAACACTCTGGTACGCAGAGCTGTTGAGGGTACAGAATACGAATGCATGCAGGATTCGCTGGCAGGACCACTCCTGTTCGCATTCAGCATGGAAGATCCAGGTGCAGCCGCACGTTTGGTCAAGGATTATTCCAAAGACCATAAAAAACTCATCGCAAAATTGGTTGCCGTGGGTGGGGAATTGTACGACGCGTCCGAATTGGAACGTCTGTCCAATCTGCCTACTTACGACCAGGCAATTTCCATGCTGATGAGCGTGATGAAGGCACCGGTCGAGAAATTCGTACGTACTCTTGCCGAACCACATACGAAAATGGTTCGGACAGTCGCTGCTGTGCGTGATGCAAAGCAAGCCGCTTGATTTTTTATTAACCAATTGGTGGGTGAGTCACCCCTGATACAACTATTACGGAGACGACAATGGCCGTTTCAAAAGAAGACATTTTAGACACAATTTCGAATATGAGCGTGATGGACGTCGTAGACCTCATCAGCGCAATGGAAGAAAAATTTGGTGTTTCAGCCGCAGCTGCTGTTGCTGTTGCTGCTGGCCCTGCTGCCGGTGGTGATGCTGCTGCCGCGGAAGAGCAGACTGAATTTGACGTAGTAATGACTTCCTTCGGTTCTCAGAAAGTTCCAGTGATCAAGGCTGTTCGCGAGATCACCGGTCTGGGGCTGAAAGAAGCGAAAGATCTGGTTGAAGGTGTACCTGCCAGCGTTAAGGAAGGTGTCGCCAAGGCTGAAGCTGACGAAGTCATGAAGAAGCTCGAAGAAGTTGGCGCTTCTGTCGAGGTTAAGTAAATCTTCTTCCCTGATTATCGGGGCTGAATAGAAATGGGCTGGGGGCAAATGCCTCCGGCCTGTTTCTGCTTGTATTTCGTATGAAATGATCGCACGGGCGGTATCTGAACATGAGTTACTCTTTCACTGAAAAAAAGCGCATCCGCAAGGATTTCGGAAAACGGAAATCGGTTCTGGATGTGCCCTACCTGCTGCAAACGCAAATTCGTTCCTACGAGGAGTTTTTGCAAACTGAGATTCCTCTGGATGACAGGCGGGAACGCGGCCTGCACGGCGCACTGCAATCGGTATTCCCCATCGTGGCTTATTCGGGCAATGCAGCGCTTGAATACGTCAGCTATAAACTGGGCGACCCGGTATTTGACGTGAAAGAGTGCAAACTCCGTGGCATGTCTTACGGCGCTCCGCTGCGGGTAAAGGTACGCCTGGTCATTTATGACAAGGAAAGTTCCGCCAAAGTTAAACCGGTCAAGTATGTGAAGGAGCAGGAAGTCTACATGGGCGACCTGCCGTTAATGACGGAAACGGGAACGTTTATCGTCAACGGCACCGAGCGTGTCATCGTTTCACAGCTGCACCGTTCACCGGGCGTGTTCTATGATCATGACCGGGGTAAAACTCACTCCAGTGGTAAATTGCTGTTTTCAGCCCGTGTCATTCCTTACCGTGGTTCGTGGCTCGATTTCGAGTTCGATCCCAAGGACTGCATTTTTACGCGTATCGATCGTCGCCGGAAATTACCGGTCACTATCCTTCTTCGTGCACTGGGTATGAGCAACGAGGAAATCCTCGAAACGTTCTTTGAAACCAGCGCGATAACCCTGAAGAAACAGGGCGCCAAGCTGGAACTGGTTCCCGAACGTCTGCGCGGTGAAATTGCGCTGTTCGATATTCGCAGTAAGACCGGAAAAGTACTCGTGCCGGACGGCAAGCGAATTACTGCGCGCCACGTCAAGGTGATCGAGGAATCCGGTGTTAAAGCACTGGATGTGCCTGATGAATACCTGATGGGCAAAATTCTTGCCAAGTCAATCGTAGACAAGGAATCAGGCGAAGTTTTGGCTGAGGCCAATGCCGAGTTGACAGAAGAACTACTTGAAATGTTGCGTGATGCAGGTGTCAAGAAATTGCACGTGTTATACGTCAATGACCTGGACCAGGGTCCTTACATTTCGAGTACACTGAATATTGATCCGACCAAGAATGAGCTTGAAGCCCTGGTCGAAATTTACCGCATGATGCGTCCGGGCGAACCGCCGACCAAGGATGCAGCCCAGAATCTGTTCAAAAACCTGTTCTTCGCTGAAGAGCGGTATGACCTGTCATCTGTTGGGCGAATGAAATTCAACCGTCGTGTTGGACGTTCGGAAGTCGAGGGTTCAGGTGTATTGAACCGTGACGATATCCTGGACGTACTTCGCGTCCTCATCGACATCCGTAACGGTAAAGGTAATGTGGATGATATTGATCACCTCGGTAACCGCCGCGTACGTAGCGTCGGTGAGATGGCAGAAAATGTTTTCCGGGTTGGCCTGGTCCGCGTTGAGCGGGCGGTGCGTGAACGCCTGTCAGTTGCTGAAAGCGAAGGTCTGTCTCCACAGGAGTTGATCAACGCGAAGCCGGTCGCGGCGGCAGTGAAAGAGTTCTTCGGATCTTCACAGCTCAGCCAGTTCATGGATCAGAATAATCCGCTGTCGGAAGTGACCCACAAACGCCGTGTTTCGGCGCTTGGACCGGGTGGTTTGACGCGTGAGCGCGCAGGCTTCGAAGTCCGCGACGTGCACCCGACACATTACGGACGGGTTTGCCCGATTGAAACACCTGAAGGCCCGAACATCGGTCTGATCAACTCGCTGGCTGTTTATGCCAGGACCAATGACTACGGTTTCCTCGAAACACCCTATAGAAAGTGTGTTGACGGAGCAGTGACATCTGAGGTTGAGTACCTTTCGGCCATCGAGGAGGGTGACTACGTTATCGCCCAGGCCAATGCTGAGCTCGATAAGAAGGGCAAGTTCACGGATGATTTCATCCCGTGTCGCCACCAGGGTGAGTTCACCTTGATGGAGCCTTCCGACATCAGCTACATGGACGTATCGCCCAAACAGATCGTGTCTGTTGCAGCATCACTGGTGCCATTTCTTGAGCACGATGATGCTAACCGAGCCCTGATGGGGTCGAATATGCAGCGCCAGGCTGTACCCACACTGAAGGCAGAGAAGCCATTGGTAGGTACCGGCATGGAGCGTGCAGTGGCCACGGATTCGGGTGTAACAGCAGTCGCACGCCGTGGTGGTATTGTTGACCAGGTTGATGCCGGCCGAATCGTGGTTCGCGCGAACGAGGAAGAAGTTCCTGTCGGCGACCCGGGTGTCGATATCTACAACCTCACAAAGTATCAGCGTTCCAATCAGAACACCTGCATGAATCAGCGCCCGCTGGTGCGGGTAGGTAACCGGGTATCCAAAGGCGACGTTTTGGCCGATGGACCTTCTACCGATTTGGGTGAGTTGGCGCTGGGCCAGAATATGCTGGTCGCGTTTATGCCCTGGAATGGCTACAACTTTGAGGACTCCATCCTGATCTCCGAACGGGTGGTTCAGGAAGATCGTTACACAACCATTCACATCGAAGAACTGACATGTGTTGCCCGTGACACCAAGCTCGGCTCGGAAGAAATAACGGCTGATATCCCCAACGTGGGTGAGCACAACCTCAACAAGCTGGACCAGGCGGGAATCGTCTATATCGGCGCGGAGGTAGGCGCGGGTGATATTCTCGTCGGCAAGGTTACGCCGAAAGGTGAGACCCAGCTGACACCGGAAGAAAAACTGCTGAGAGCTATTTTCGGTGAAAAGGCTTCCGACGTTAAGGACACTTCGTTGCGCGTACCCAGTGGCATGGATGGAACGGTCATCGATGTACAGGTATTCACCCGTGATGGTGTTGAGAAAGATGAGCGTGCGGTTTCCATCGAGAAAGAACAGCTTCGCCAGGTCCGAAAGGATCTGGATGACCAGTTGCGGATCGTTGAAAGCGCAATCTTCCAGCGACTTGAAAATGCACTGAGCGGTAACGTGGCCGACAAGGGCCCCGGCGGTCTGAAGAAAGGCAGTAAGGTCACGGTGGACTACCTGTCCGGCCTGGATAAGGAAGACTGGTTCAAGCTTCGCATGCGCGATGATGAATTCAATGAGTTGCTCGAGCAGATGGCTGACCAGCTGAAAGAACAGCGCAAAGAATTCGATGCACGTTTCGAAGAGAAACGCGGCAAGATCACCCAGGGTGATGACCTCGCTCCGGGCGTGTTGAAAATGGTCAAGGTCTACATGGCTGTGAAACGCCGTATTCAGCCGGGTGACAAGATGGCCGGACGTCACGGTAACAAGGGTGTGATCTCAATGATCGTGCCGACCGAAGACATGCCGTATTCAGAGGACGGCACACCGGTAGACATCGTGCTGAACCCGCTGGGCGTGCCATCGCGTATGAATATCGGACAGGTTCTTGAGACGCATCTGGGTTGGGCTGCCAAGGGTCTGGGTCTGCGCATTGCCGAGATGATCGAGCGAAACGCCAAAACAACCGAGATTCGTAAGTACCTCGACCAGATCTACAACAGCGACCAGAAAGGCCGCGTAGATATGAAAGAGTTCACGGACGAAGAAGTCATGACGATGGCCGGAAACCTGGAAGCCGGTGTGCCGATGGCAACGCCGGTGTTTGACGGGGCGGCCGAGAAAGAAATCAAGGATCTGCTGGAACTTGCGGAATTGCCTCGCAGCGGCCAGACCATACTCTACGACGGACGAACAGGCGATCCATTTGAGCGCCCCGTGACCGTCGGCTATATGTACATGTTGAAACTCAACCACCTGGTTGACGACAAGATGCACGCTCGCTCCACCGGCCCGTACAGCCTGGTGACCCAGCAACCTCTCGGCGGTAAGGCCCAATTTGGTGGTCAGCGCTTCGGGGAAATGGAAGTCTGGGCCCTTGAAGCTTACGGAGCGGCCTACACGCTGCAGGAAATGCTGACTGTGAAGTCAGATGATGTCAGCGGCCGTAACCAGATGTATAAGAGCATCGTCGATGGAAATCACCAGATGGCGGCAGGCATGCCTGAATCCTTCAATGTACTTGTGAAGGAAATCCGCTCTCTTGGTATCAACATCGAACTTGAAGAAACCTGATTAGGAGGGGATGAGCGATGAGAGACTTACTCAATCTCTATGGTAGACAGCGGCAGCCGCTGGATTTTGACGCAATTCGGATTGGCCTTGCGCCGCCGGATCTGATCCGCTCCTGGTCTTTCGGCGAGGTGAAAAAGCCGGAAACCATCAATTACCGTACCTTTAAACCGGAACGTGACGGGCTTTTCTGTGCCGCAATTTTCGGCCCGGTAAAAGACTACGAGTGTCTATGCGGTAAGTACAAGCGCATGAAGCATCGTGGGGTGGTTTGCGAAAAGTGCGGTACTGAGGTCACTTTGACCAAGGTTCGCCGCGAGCGTATGGCGCATATTGAACTCGCCAGCCCGGTCGCGCATATCTGGTTCCTCAAGTCTTTGCCTTCGCGCATCGGCCTGATGCTGGACATGACGCTTCGTGATATCGAACGCATTCTCTACTTTGAATCCTACGTGGTACTCGACGCAGGTCTCACCGACCTGGAGCGGGGCCAGTTGCTCACCGATGAGCAGTATCTGGACACGATGGAGCAGTGGGGCGATGAATTCGACGCCAAGATGGGTGCCGAAGCGATCTATAACCTGCTGAAAAGCATTGACCTGACTGAAGAAGAAACCAAGTTGCGTGAAGAAATCGGCGCAACGCGGTCGGTCACGAAACTGAAGCGCCTGTCCAAGCGGATCAAACTCGTCGAAGCTTTCATTGATTCAGGAAACCGTCCTGAGTACATGATCATGACGGTGTTGCCCGTGTTGCCACCGGACCTGCGTCCACTGGTTCCCCTGGATGGCGGCCGTTTTGCAACATCCGACCTCAACGATCTCTATCGCCGGACGATCAACCGGAATAACCGCCTGAAGCGTCTTCTGGAACTCAACGCACCGGACATTATCGTGCGTAACGAGAAACGCATGCTGCAGGAAGCCGTTGACGCCCTGCTGGATAACGGTCGTCGCGGTCGCGCGATCACCGGCACGAACAAGCGTCCGCTGAAGTCTCTTGCCGATATGATCAAGGGCAAGCAGGGTCGTTTCCGTCAGAACCTGCTCGGAAAACGTGTGGACTATTCCGGTCGTTCCGTGATCGTGGTTGGACCGAAACTGAGACTGCATGAGTGCGGTCTGCCCAAGAAAATGGCCCTTGAACTGTTCAAGCCCTTCATCTTCAGCAAACTGCAACGCCGCGGAATGGCGGCTACCATCAAGGCAGCCAAGAAGCTGGTAGAAGCGGAGCGCGCTGAGGTGTGGGATATCCTCTCAGAGGTTATTCGTGAGCACCCGGTCCTGCTTAACCGCGCACCGACCCTTCACAGGTTGGGTATCCAGGCATTTGAGCCGGTGTTGATTGAAGGCAAGGCCATTCAGTTGCACCCCCTGGTTTGTACGGCGTTCAACGCTGATTTTGACGGCGACCAGATGGCCGTTCACGTTCCATTGTCCGTTGAGGCGCAGTTGGAAGCGCGCGCCCTGATGATGTCGACCAACAATATCCTTTCTCCGGCCAACGGTGAACCGATCATTGTTCCGACACAGGACGTTGTCCTGGGTCTTTACTACATGACCCGTGAATTGGAAGGCGCCATGGGGCAGGGCATGTACTTCAGCGACATCGATGAAGTGCATCGTGCTTTCGAGAACAAGAAAATCGAACTGCATGCCCGCATCAAGGTGCGTATTGATGAAACCATCATCTCCGAGCACGGCGAAGAGCGCCACGAGACCAATCTTGTGGATACCACCGTCGGAAGGGCGTTGCTGGCTGAAATTCGTCCAAGCGGAATGCCATTCCGCCTGTTGAACGAAACGCTGAAGAAGAAGCAGATTTCCGGACTCATCAACTCCTGCTACCGTCGTCTTGGCCTCAAGAAGAGCGTGGTTTTTGCAGATAAGCTGATGTATACCGGCTTCCGCTACGCGACAAAAGCCGGTGTTTCTATCGGTATTGACGACCTGATCGTTCCGGATGAGAAGAAGAAAATCCTAAGTGATGCTGAAGCCGAAGTCGTTGAAATTCAGAACCAGTACGTTTCTGGCCTGGTGACTTCCGGCGAGCGCTACAACAAGGTTGTCGATATCTGGTCAAGAACCAATGAATTGGTTGCCCGGGCGATGATGAAGCGCATGGGTAAGGAAATCATCACCAGTAGTGAGGGTAAGAAACTCGAACAGGATTCGATGAACTCCATCTTTATCATGGCCGATTCAGGCGCTCGTGGTTCAGCAGCGCAGATCAGGCAATTGGCTGGAATGCGTGGCCTGATGGCCAAGCCGGATGGCTCGATCATTGAGACGCCGATTACGGCTAACTTCCGTGAAGGCCTGGATGTTCTGCAGTACTTTATTTCTACTCACGGTGCTCGTAAAGGCCTGGCGGATACAGCACTCAAGACGGCTAACTCCGGTTATCTGACCCGCCGCCTGGTTGATGTTGCACAGGACCTGGTTATCACCGAAGTCGACTGTAATACAGAAAACGGTGTCACCATGCAGCCGATCGTTGAAGGCGGCGATGTTGTCGAGCCGCTGAGTGAGCGTGTACTTGGCCGGATGGTGGCCGAGGATGTGGTCAAGCCGGGTACCGAAGAAGTCATCTGCCCCCGCAATACCTTGCTGGATGAGCAGATGGTTGCAGAGCTTGAAGATGCAGGCGTTGACAGAATGTATGTTCGCTCGACGATCACCTGTGAAACCAGGCACGGTGTCTGCGCTTCCTGCTATGGTCGTGACCTGGCGCGTGGCCACATCGTAAATATCGGTGAAGCAGTTGGCGTCATCGCTGCCCAGTCGATTGGTGAGCCGGGTACCCAGCTTACGATGCGTACCTTCCACATTGGTGGTGCTGCTTCAAGAGCTGCAGCCGTGGACCATATCCAGGTGAAATCGGGCGGTAGTGTCCGGCTTCACAATATGAAGACGGTTGAAAACGTTGACAAGAAACTGGTCGCAGTTTCCCGTTCCGGAGAATTGTCGGTAATCGACGATCACGGTCGTGAACGCGAGCGTTATAAAGTGCCTTATGGAGCGCTTATTTCGGTTCGTGATAACGAAGCTGTCACTGCCGGCGATGTGACTGCGACATGGGATCCGCATACGCACCCCATCGTGACCGAAGTTGCCGGTAAAGTTTCTTTCCATGAATTTATTGATGGCGTAACCGTTAATGAGCATCTGGATGACATTACCGGTCTGACCAGCCTGATCGTAACGGATCCGAAACAGCGCGGTAGTGCTGGCAAGGATGTTCGTCCGATGATCAGCCTGTCCGATGGCAGTGGTAAGGAACTGTTCCTGGCGGGTACTGAAATTCCAGCCCACTACTTCCTGCAGTCCGGCTCGATCGTACAGATTCGAGATGGACAGGATGTGAATGTTGGTGACGTACTGGCGCGTATCCCGCAAGAGTCTTCCAAGACCCGTGATATTACCGGTGGTTTGCCACGGGTAGCCGACCTGTTCGAAGCACGTAAGCCGAAAGAGCCGTCCATTCTGGCTGAAGTATCCGGCATCGTGAGCTTCGGCAAGGACACCAAGGGCAAGCAACGTCTGGTCATCACGATGGACGACGGTGAGACCTACGAAGAGTTGATTCCGAAGTGGCGTCACGTCATCGTGTTTGAAGGCGAGCGTGTTGCGAAGGGTGAAACCATTGTCGATGGCGAGCCAAATCCGCATGATATTCTGAGGTTGCTCGGTGTTGAGGCCCTGGATGAATACCTGGTGAAAGAAATTCAGGACGTTTATCGCTTGCAGGGTGTGAAGATCAACGACAAACATATCGAAGTTATTGTGCGGCAAATGCTGCGCAAGGCAGAGATCATGGACGGTGGCGATACCCGCCTGTTGCGTGGTGAACAGCTCGACGTGGTTCGTGTGCTCGAAGAGAATAGCATCGCGGGCAAGAAAGATGGGCGTCCCGCCGTGTACCAGCGTGTGTTGCTGGGTATCACAAAGGCTTCATTGGCTACCGAGTCGTTTATTTCAGCAGCATCCTTCCAGGAAACCACCAGGGTATTGACCGAAGCGGCCGTTCGCGGCACGACGGATCATTTGCGCGGATTGAAAGAAAACGTGATTGTTGGCCGGTTAATCCCGGCGGGAACCGGCATGGCGTATCACTCATCACGCAAGACCCAGACGGAAGAAGAGGCGCAAATCGACCTGGCCGCATTGGCTTCAGCCATCGCTGCCGAGGAATTTGCCAGCCTGGAGAGCGCGTCCGAAAAAGACAGCTAGGCGTAATAAAAGCGGGCCGGGGTGGGCTTTACCGAAAGGTATTAAACCCCCGGCCCGTTTCTGTTTGCGCGCTCCGGTTCTTTTTTGAGCCGGATTTCTCAAAAGCACTTGCATTCTGATGGCGGCGGCGGCATAATTGTCCGGCTAACAGATTCAAACCCTTCCACAAAGAAGGGCCGTGCGGCAAAAAGGCCGTTACGGAAAGCCGATGTCGCCGGCGCGTGGGCCGGACTGAACGGCGCCCAATCCTGAATTGAACACGGGGATTGGGCGTTTGGCATTATCTGAAGCGAGTGTTTTTATTTAACACCAAACATGGTGGTCGGGATTTTCCCGTCTGCCTTTTAATTTGTCAGGACTAGGGAAATTATGGCGACGATCAATCAACTCGTACGCAAACCGCGTAAGGACAAAGCCTACAAGAGCAGTGTTCCTGCGCTGGAAGGTTGCCCACAGAAGCGTGGCGTTTGTACCCGTGTTTACACGACTACTCCGAAAAAGCCGAATTCGGCGCTTCGCAAGGTTGCTCGTGTGCGTTTGACCAATGGCTTTGAAGTGACGAGCTATATCGGCGGCGAAGGCCACAACCTCCAGGAGCACAGCGTGGTCCTGATTCGTGGCGGACGTGTAAAGGATCTTCCGGGTGTTCGTTATCACACCGTACGCGGAAGTCTTGATACCGCAGGCGTGAGTGATCGCCGGCAGGGCCGTTCGAAGTATGGCGCCAAGCGCCCCAAGAATTGATTTTCACAGACAAAGCAAATTAACGGAAAGCAATTATGTCCAGAAAGCACTCCAATTTCTCTCGAGAGATTCTGCCGGATCCAAAATTCGGTAGCGAAATGATCACCCGGTTCGTGAACATGGTGATGGAAAGCGGCAAGAAATCCGTAGCTGAGAAAATTGTCTACGGCGCGATCGATACAATCAGCGACAAAAATAAAAGTGCTGATGCGGTTGAGCTGGTCGAAAAAGCACTTGAGCACGTCAGCCCGATGGTTGAGGTAAAGTCACGCCGGGTTGGTGGTGCTACTTACCAGGTGCCGGTAGAAGTTCGACCGAAGCGTCGTCAGACACTGGCCATGCGTTGGATTATCGAAGCTGCACGCAAGCGCGGAGAGAAAAACATGCCCAGCCGTCTGGCCGGTGAGTTGTTGGACGCCGTTGAGCAGCGTGGCACCGCGGTGAAAAAGCGGGAAGATACGCACCGCATGGCGGAAGCTAATAAGGCGTTTGCGCATTACCGTTGGTAAGCGCATTCGTAATTAACAGAATTTATTGAGGTTAGGACAGTGTCCCGTACAACTCCCATCAATCGGTATCGCAACATCGGCATCATGGCTCACATTGATGCCGGTAAGACGACGACCACTGAGCGCGTTCTTTTCTATACCGGTGTATCTCACAAGATTGGTGAGGTTCACGATGGCAACGCCACCATGGACTGGATGGAGCAGGAGCAGGAGCGTGGTATTACGATTACCTCGGCTGCTACGACCTGTTTCTGGAGTGGCATGGATCAGCAGTTCCCTGAGCACCGCATCAATATCATCGACACCCCGGGTCACGTTGACTTTACGATCGAAGTCGAGCGTTCACTGCGTGTTCTCGATGGTACCGTGGCTGTGTTTTGCGCTGTAGGTGGCGTTCAGCCACAATCCGAAACGGTTTGGCGCCAGGCTGCGCGTTACAAGGTTCCGCGTATTGTGTTCGTTAACAAAATGGACCGTACCGGTGCGAACTTCACCCGTGTTGTCGAGCAGATCAAGGATCGCCTTGGCGCACGCGCTGTCCCTATTCAGTTGCCTATTGGTGCTGAAGAAGATTTCGAAGGGATCGTTGACCTGGTTCGTATGAAGGCCATTTACTGGGATACAGCAAACCAGGGTACGACATACGAAGCCCGTGATATTCCTGCAGAAATGCAAGCAGAGGCTGAAGCCGCGCGTGAATACATGGTTGAGTCAGCCGCTGAAGCAAATGAAGAATTGATGGAGGCTTACCTTGAAGATAGTGAGCTGACAGATGCACAGATTATTGAAGGTTTGCGTCTCGGCACCGTGAATAACGACATCGTGACCTGTGTGTGTGGTACTGCATTCAAGAACAAAGGCGTGCAGGCATTGCTGGACAAGGTTATCGAGTTGATGCCTTCTCCGTTGGATGTTCCGCCCATCACCGGTATCAAAGACGATGAGACCGATGGCGTGCGTAAGAGCTCCGATGACGAGCCGTTTGCTGCACTGGCATTTAAGATTGCCACAGACCCGTATGTCGGTACGCTGACCTTTTTCCGCGTTTATTCCGGTGTGTTGCAGTCCGGTGACACGGTCTACAACCCGGTGAAGGGTAAAAAAGAACGCGTCGGCCGTATTCTGCAGATGCATTCCAATACGCGTGAAGAAATCAAGGAAGTTCGTGCAGGCGATATTGCTGCCGCCGTTGGTCTGAAGAACATGACCACGGGTGACACTTTGTGTGCACTTAATGACGTGATCACGCTGGAGCGTATGGAATTTCCGGATCCGGTAATTTCAGTTGCGGTTGAGCCGAAGACGAAAGCCGACCAGGAGAAGATGGGTATTGCATTGAGCAAACTGGCCCAGGAAGATCCTTCGTTCCGTGTTCACACGGATGAAGAGTCCGGTCAGACCATTATTTCCGGCATGGGTGAGTTACACCTGGACATCATCGTTGATCGCATGAAGCGTGAGTTCAAGGTCGAGGCCAACGTCGGTCGTCCCCAGGTGGCTTATCGCGAAACCATCCGCAAGGCAGTTGAGGCCGAAGGCAAGTTCGTTCGCCAGTCCGGCGGGCGCGGTCAGTATGGCCACGTCAAGATCAAGCTTGAGCCGCTGGAAGTCGGTGGAGGTTATGAATTTGAGAATGCTATCGTTGGTGGTGTTGTCCCGCGTGAGTACATCAGCTCTGTGGATAAAGGTATCCAGGAGCAGGTCGGAAACGGTGTGATTGCCGGCTATCCGGTCGTAGACGTCAAGGTCACGTTGTATGACGGCTCGTATCACGAGGTCGACTCCAATGAAATGGCGTTTAAGGTTGCCGGTTCCATGGCGTTCAAGAACGCTGCCGTCATCGCCAACCCGGTTCTGCTGGAACCGATGATGAAGGTAGAAGTGGTTACACCTGAAGATTACATGGGTGATGTGATGGGCGATTTGAATCGCCGTCGCGGAATTGTCCAGGGCATGGAAGACAGTCCTGCCGGCAAGCTCATCAACGCACATGTGCCGTTGTCTGAGATGTTTGGCTACGCAACTGACCTGCGCTCCCAGACACAGGGTCGTGCGACCTACACCATGGAGTTTGACCACTATAGCCAGGCCCCGGCAGCTGTAGCCGAAGAAATTGTAAAGAAAACCGCTTGACCCTTAAGGGTTGATCAAAAGTCAGATTGAAGAGGATTGACGGATGTCCAAAGAAAAGTTCGAACGTACAAAGCCCCACGTAAACGTGGGAACCATTGGTCACGTGGATCATGGCAAAACGACCCTGACGGCAGCAATGACGAAGGTATCGGCTGAAGCTCACGGTGGTGAGGTGAAGGCATTCGACCAGATCGATAATGCACCGGAAGAGCGTGAGCGTGGAATCACGATTGCAACGGCTCACGTTGAATACGAATCACCGGAGCGTCACTACGCGCACGTTGATTGCCCGGGTCACGCGGATTACGTGAAGAACATGATCACGGGTGCGGCGCAGATGGACGGCGCCATCCTGGTGGTATCAGCTGCTGACGGCCCGATGCCACAAACCCGCGAGCACATTCTGCTGGCGCGCCAGGTAGGTGTTCCTTACATCCTGGTTTACATGAACAAAGCCGACCAGGTTGACGACGAAGAGTTGTTGGAACTGGTTGAGATGGAAATCCGTGAGCTGTTGAGCTCCTACGATTTCCCGGGTGACGACACCCCGGTGATTACCGGTTCGGCGCTCAAGGCACTGGAAGGTGATGACTCAGAGATTGGCACACCGTCCATTCTGAAACTGATTGAAGAGATGGATGCGTACATTCCGCAGCCGGAACGTGATACCGACAAGCCTTTCCTGCTGCCGATTGAGGACGTGTTTTCAATCTCAGGTCGCGGCACGGTAGTTACCGGTCGAGTAGAGCGTGGTGTGATCAAGGTGGGTGAGGAAGTCGAGATTGTCGGGATCAAGGACACCACCAAGTCGGTATGTACCGGTGTAGAGATGTTCCGCAAGTTGCTGGACGAAGGCCGTGCGGGCGACAACGTTGGCGTACTGCTGCGTGGCACCAAGCGTGATGACGTAGAACGAGGCCAGGTGCTTGCGCATCCGGGCACGATTACGCCGCACACCCGTTTTGAGGCAGAGGTATACATTCTGTCGAAAGATGAAGGCGGTCGACACACGCCGTTCTTCAAGGGCTATCGTCCGCAGTTTTACTTCCGTACGACGGACGTAACGGGCGCGTGCGAATTGCCGGAAGGCGTTGAAATGGTGATGCCTGGTGACAACGTGCAGATGCAGGTTGAATTGATTGCACCGATCGCGATGGAAGAAGGTTTGCGTTTCGCGATTCGCGAAGGCGGCCGTACCGTTGGCGCAGGTGTTGTAGCCAAGATTCACGAATAAGACAGTAATTAGCATCACGGGCTGGCGGTCAAAATGACTGCCGGCTTCGTGGTTTTTAGCGGAAAAGTTTCGCAGATGTGTTTAGGCCAGTAGCTCAATTGGCAGAGCGGCGGTCTCCAAAACCGCAGGTTGGGGGTTCGATTCCCTCCTGGCCTGCCATAAACAGGTCTGACAGGAAATTGTAGACTGAAATATGAGCAGTAAAGCAGAAACAGGTAAGCCTCCTTTCGTTAACACGTTGTTGTTGGCCATTGCTGCGGCAATGATGATTGCAGGAGTTGGCGGGTATTACTGGCTTCAGGATATGGCGATTACGCCAATCCGGGTGGTGGGGCTTATTGTTGTTGTTGTGGTTGCATCATTGATCGCAGCTCAGTCTGATTCCGGATCGATGTTTTTCCGTTTCCTGAAGGAATCGGATATTGAACGTCGGAAAGTAGTCTGGCCGACACACCAGGAAACATTGCAAACGGCACTGATGGTGATCATTGTGACGATCATTATTTCGCTGTTCCTGGCAGCAGTCGACTGGATTCTGGGTGCTTCCGTTCGCGCTCTGGTTGGAGGTTAATTGATGGCCAAGCGCTGGTACGTTGTGCACGCCTATTCAGGTTTTGAAAAGCAGGTGAAACGCTCCCTGGAAGATCGTATCGAGCGTGCCGGAATGCAGGAGCTTTTCGGCGATGTACTCGTTCCCACGGAAGAAGTCGTGGAAATGAAGGGTGGGCAGAAGCGCCGCTCCGATCGCAAGTTTTTTCCCGGCTATGTCCTGGTTGAAATGGAAATGACTGATGAATCCTGGCATCTCGTGAAAGATGTGCCGAAAGTGATGGGTTTCATTGGTGGTACAGCTGACCGGCCTGCGCCGATCAGCCAGAAAGAAGCTGATGCCATCCTCAACAGGGTTCAGGAGGGCGTCGACAAGCCGCGGCCGAAAGTACTGTTCGAGCCCGGCGAAATGGTTCGTGTTGTGGATGGGCCGTTTAATGATTTCAATGGCGTAGTCGAGGAAGTCGATTACGACAAGAGCCGCTTGAAAGTAGCGGTATTGATTTTTGGACGTTCCACACCAGTGGAACTCGAATTCCATCAAGTCGAAAAGTCTTGATGATTTAAAAGTCCAAAGCTGGCAGATGATGCCGGTCGCGGACATGAACAGACGGGGAGCCCGGGCACTTGTTGCCGGGCGTTTGAACCCGGGGAGAAAATAAAATGGCGAAGAAAGTACTAGCCTATATCAAGTTACAGGTGAAAGCCGGTCAGGCTAATCCGAGTCCTCCGGTTGGTCCGGCTCTGGGTCAGCATGGCGTAAATATCATGGAATTCTGCAAGGCATTCAATGCCAAAACGCAGACCATGGAAGCCGGTATGCCCATTCCTGTGGTCATCACTGTTTACGCTGATCGCAGTTTCACGTTTATCACCAAGACCCCTCCAGCCGCCGTACTGCTGCGTAAAGCAGCCGGTATTGCCAAAGGCAGCGGCGAACCGAATACCAATAAAGTAGGTACGGTTACCCGTGAGCAACTGGAAGAAATTGTGAAGACAAAAGAACCCGACTTGACTGCGGCCGACATGGACGCAGCCGTTAGAACCATCGCCGGTTCTGCGCGCAGCATGGGTCTCGACGTGACAGGAGTTAACTGATGGCTAACGCAGGCAAAAGATTAAAGG
>Ga0316197_10000297_pt1 | contig 35036 bp, 32 predicted proteins | sample OudBiesiAoxic_MG_FD_204939 | JGI IMG/M metagenome (GOLD analysis project Ga0316197, IMG submission 204939) | Coastal sediment microbial communities from Oude Bieten Haven, Netherlands - site A oxic | ecosystem: Environmental > Aquatic > Marine > Coastal > Sediment | place: Netherlands... | reverse complement strand
TGGGGTTTTGCGCCTATCTATTTCAAGTATTTAGAATTTATTCCGGTCAGTGAAATTCTTGCTCATCGTGTAATTTGGTCTGTGTTGGTTACTGGCATTATTATTTCTATTTTAGGGGCGTGGGAAAATGTTTGGCTGATCTGTAAATCACCCAAAAAACTAGCGTTATTGTTAGTGACTACATTATTGATTAGTTGTAACTGGATGGTATTTATCTGGGCAATTAATAATGAACGTATGTTAGATGCCAGTTTAGGCTATTTTATCAACCCAATTATTAATGTCGTGTTAGGTTTACTTTTTTTAAAAGAATCACTGAGTCGTATCAAGTGGATTGCAGTTGGTTTGGCATTTACCGGGGTATTAGTACAGGTATTTGCACTGGGTGAATTACCTTGGGTTTCATTAGTGCTGCCGACTTCTTTTGCTTTTTATGCTCTTATTAGAAAAAAAATTAAAGTGGAGTCGTTAACCGGTTTATTCATTGAGACTTTGTTAGTTTCGCCGGTTGCGCTGTATTACTTATTTATAGTGGCAGATAGTCAATATGTGAATATGTTTACCAATAGTAGCTCCCTTAACTTTTGGTTGATGTTTGCAGGGGTTGTAACAGCATTACCACTTATCTTTTTTGGTCAAGCAGCGTTGCGTTTAAAGTTGTCAACATTGGGTTTTTTCCAATATTTAGCTCCCTCCTTATTATTTGTTTTTGCTGTTGTTGTTTATGATGAAGCACTTGATCTCGATTCTTTAGTTACCTTCTTATTTATTTGGTCAGGTATTGTGCTTTTTGCCTTTGAGAGACAGATCTTACAAAAACTTAAATAACAGTTAAAATAACACTGGTTAAAAAGTCAGTTGTTTTTTATACTGCAAATATTATAAATAGTTAGGATTAAAAGATGATTGGAAGACTACGTGGCATTTTAATAGAGAAACAACCACCAGAAGTTGTGTTAGATGTTTCAGGTGTCGGTTATGAGATCCAATTGCCGATGAGCTCTTTTTATCCTCTACCAGATCTTGGTGAAGAGGCGGTTATCTTCACCCATTTTGTAGTACGTGAAGATGCACAGCTATTGTATGGTTTTGCCGATAAACATGAACGAGCCATGTTTCGTGAGCTAATTAAAGTAAATGGTGTAGGGCCAAAGTTAGCGCTGGCTATTTTATCTGGCATGTCCGCTAATCAGTTTGTGCAGTGTATCCATCATGATGCAGTAAGTAGCTTAGTTAAACTACCTGGTGTTGGTAAAAAAACCGCAGAACGTTTAGTGGTTGAGATGAAAGACAGGCTTAAGAACTGGGTAGGTGCGGATCTATTAACCCCGGAAGCGGATAAAATGGCCTTTGAAAATGGCTTGGAAAATACTTTTGTTAGTGGCAATGCGGTGGAGGAAGCCATTAGTGCATTAGTGGCATTAGGCTATAAACCAGCAAGCGCGGAAAAAACCATCAAACAGGTTAATAAACCAGGTATGGATTGTGAAGCATTAATTCGTAGCTCACTAAAAAACATGCTTTAGCCCTTTAAAATAATCGTTATCCATAGGTTGTAATATGATAGAAGAAGATCGCCTCATATCAGGAACACAAAAGTTAGACGACAGCTTTATCGATCGTGCTATACGTCCTAAGCTTCTTGCTGATTATGAGGGACAGCCGCAGGTTAATAAGCAGATGGAAATCTTTATTGAAGCTGCACGACAACGCAGCGAAGCATTAGATCACCTCCTTATTTTTGGGCCTCCTGGTCTCGGTAAAACGACGCTTTCTCACATTGTTGCTAACGAGTTAGAAGTTAACATTAAAACTACCTCGGGACCTATTTTGGAAAAAGCCGGGGATTTAGCTGCTCTGTTGACTAATCTGGAAGAGAATGATGTGTTGTTTATTGATGAAATTCATCGTTTAAGCCCCATTGTTGAAGAGATTTTATACCCTGCGATGGAAGATTATCAACTCGATATTATGATTGGAGAGGGGCCAGCAGCACGTTCGATAAAATTAGATTTACCGCCATTCACGCTTATTGGTGCGACCACGCGTGCAGGATCATTAACTTCACCACTACGGGATCGTTTTGGTATTGTTCAACGCTTAGAGTATTACGAATTAAAACCACTTACTAAAATTGTATTAAGAAGTGGCAAGCACTTTAATTTAGATTTGGCCGAGTCTGGGGCGATTGAAATAGCTAAACGCTCTCGTGGAACGCCACGAATTGCAAACCGTTTATTACGTCGTGTTCGCGATTATGCACAGGTAAAAAAGGCTGAAGTTATCGATGCAGAGGTCGCCAAGCAAGCGTTAGATATGCTTGAGGTAGATAATCAAGGGTTTGATTATATGGACAGAAAACTGCTTATGGCTATTTTAGATACCTTTCAAGGTGGCCCTGTTGGATTAGATAATTTAGCCGCGGCAATCGGTGAAGAGAAAGAGACCATTGAAGATGTATTAGAGCCTTATTTGATCCAGCAAGGTTTTTTACAACGAACCCCAAGAGGGCGTATCGCAACCAATAGAACTTATCTGCATTTTGGGTTTGATAAACCACAATAGTTAGCTGCTTTAAGCTACGAGTTTTGAGTTGCTGCTACGAACTTCGAGACTAGCATCTCTTAACTCTTATTTCGCAGCTTTTATCTTGCAGTTCTTAGCTAAGCACTCACTTCGATATGACCAAAATAACTTCTCCGACGGTAAATCCCCACTTTTTAATATAACTGCGATTGATCACAACTTGCTCATCGATTTGATATAACCAATCATCAAAAGTAACTCGGTATACATTATCATCAACGGCGAGATCCAATTGGTAATCCCAATGTAATGCAAAACCTGCACTTTCACCTTGTGCTTCTCCAAAAATATCTCCTGCAGTGCCAGTGTATCGTCCCCCTTGTAATTTATTAATAATCCAGGTTCTTTCTGTTTTTTCACCATCATCAAAGGTGAACCATTCAGCTAATGTACCTTGGTTATTATCCCAGCTGCCTATCATCTCGACACTAAAGCGCCGTGTGACTGTCCCGGATCTATCTATTACAACTCCCTTTGCTTGTAGTGGTCCATTAAAGAAGGTTTTTACATCAAATTCAGGAGATCTATTTTTATAATCACTGAGATTTTGGCTGCTGCAAGCGACTAATATTAAACTTAAAAATATTACGAATGTGATTTTCATTTTATTCTCCTAATAATTGTTTGCGTAACATAGGTTGACTGCTTTTTTGGGATAACCAGATAGATAAAAATGCCTCAGAAAAGTGCGGATTATTGACTGTACCGAGTAGCTGGTTATTATGATAAAAGTAACCACTGCCGTCGTTTTCAACCATAAATAGAAGTTGGTCACCCTTTTTAATGTCGGGCCATATTTCATTTAACTGTGATAACCAGATAGGTTGTTGAGCGGCATCTATTGCTAGTTTCTGCCACTCTTTTTCTGTTGCACTAACAAGGTGTTTCTTGTTGATATCTTTTTGGTAGATGATGTTTAGAGCTTGAGGATAGTTTTTATTTTTATATTGACCGTTTGGACTGTATAACTCGGCGTGATAAAGGTCGATGAATAACCAGGACATCTGTCCTTGTCCCACCATTTTAAGGTGTTGTGTTAGGTGGCTACTGGCAAAAGCTATGTTAGCTGTCATTAATAAGCTAACAAAAAGTATAAAATATCTGGTTGTTTTAACGCATATCAACCTCAATTTTTTTATTAATATTTTCATCACAGTAATCCCTATTAAACAAAGCAATTTCTATATATACGGGTAAAAGGGATGCCCAGATCATACTCATTGCAAATAAACTGAGTATTAAATTATGATGCAGTGTTACTGCGCCAAGTTCAGCGCCTGCGTAATAGCTTAATGTGCCAAAGATTGCCCCAAACAGTATTCGCGCATAGAGCGGAAGTTTAATCATCCAGCTCATACCGTGGTTAAGAGAAAGTGCAAAGTGAGCCCACAATAAGATTAACCAGATGGGAATAAATAAGGCGTCAGGAAAGATAAAAATCCCTAAAAAAGTAAGTAGATAATCTGCCAAACTACCTAGCAGTGTAATACCCAATAATGTGAGTAGATCTGCCTCTCGTATTGGTGAAATCAAAAAATGTAAAAACAATGAAAACAGTAAAATATTTACCGCTTGGTCGGTATAAAGGACAGCGATAAACCAGATAACTTGAAACCAGATAAAATTAATCCAGATGAATCTTTTTTTATTCAATGCTGTTTTCATTGTGTCCACCTTAAGCAATAGTTTTGTGCATGACTGCATCGATGTTTAGCATGCTCTATAGTCAGGTTTAGCTGCAATTAAATGTACCGTGCTTATGCGTCGCTCCAAAAATGCACCTTCACAGTAACTAAAATAAAACTTCCATAGTCGGATAAAGGTATCGTCGTAACCTAACTGTTTCACTTTATCTAAAGCGTCATCAAATCGTTGATGCCAGTGATTAAGTGTTCTTGCATAATCCTGCCCAATATCATGCAGGCCAGTTACTACCATATCAGTCTTATTACTGACATTATTAGTCATGACACTCACCGATGGTAGACAACCACCAGGGAAAATATATCGCTGTATGAAGTCGACCCCTTTGCGGTAACTATGGTAACGCTGATCAGAGATGGTAATTGCTTGTATGAGCATTTTACCATCTGATTTTAGGTGTTTGTTACAGGTTTCAAAAAAGCTAGCGAGGTATTCATGTCCCACCGCTTCAATCATCTCAATAGAAACTAATTTGTCGTATTCACCAGTTAGCTCGCGATAATCTTGCTTCAATAAAGTAATATTGTCGGTTAACCCAAGTGCTTCAATACGTGCCTTAGTGTAATCATATTGTGCATCAGAAATGGTAGTTGTGGTCACTTTAACCGCATAGTTTTGTGCCGCATAAATCGCTAACGCTCCCCAGCCTGTACCGATTTCTAATAAGGTTTCTCCTTTTTTGAGATCTAGTCGTTGGCAGATAGTTTCTAATTTATGCAATTGTGCTTGCTCTAAATCGGCACCTTGATTGGGGTAGATAGCACTTGAATATAGCATCTCTTTATCGAGAAACTGCTGGTACATATCATTGCCCAAATCATAATGTTCAAGAATATTTTTCTTAGATCCTGATTGCGTATTTTTACGCGCCTTGTGATAAATCCAACTTGGTATTGCCATAAAGCGAGCAAAGCGTTTCTCTAGTTTATCAAGTGCAACCTGTTCACGCGCTAGCACTTGTATCACTTTCGTTAAATCTGGGCTAGTCCAGAGCCCTTGCATATAAGCTTCACCAGCGCCAATGCTGCCACCTAGTAACATTTTTGCATAGCAACTGACGTCGTTAATAATGATTTTTGCATGTAATTCTGATTGCAAATTACCTAAATGAAATTGTTGATTACCTTCTTCAAAGGTAAGGTAGCCATTTTTCATGTCGCCCAAAAATGAGATAATGAGTTTTTTAGCCATTTTATTGATTAATCCGATTGAGGAATCCCCATTGGTTAATGATATATTTTCAGCTGGCATTGGTTTTCTCCTTTTTTGAGTGTGCAATATAAGGCACCCCTTTTATATACAATTTCATTGCTTGCCAATAGATACCCAACACTGTTTTTGCTGTCATCATTGGGATAGCTAATAGGTTTTTTAATAGGTTCTTATTAGTAAATTCTTGTCGTGTCATAGCAATGCTAGCGATAAATAACTTTTTAGGCTTGCTCTTTGCTTCCTTTAAGTGGTTGTCTAAGGCAGTCGACTCGAAATTTTCAATGCTAAGATTAAGCCTCTCTTGTGGTGATGTAACACGCCATTGGTATTTCATCGCCAGATCCATAAATGGAGAAACATGGAAGGTTTTCTCGCACTCGGTTTTTTCACCCATATCAATCAAGTAATAATGACGTTCATTCCATGGCGTATTACTGACCTCTGCGAGTAGATAAACTAAGTTATCCTCTTGGTCATAACAATAGTAGGTATTGATTGGACTAAAATAGAGGCCAAAACAGCGCATCTGACCGATGAATAGAACTCGTCCTGGTTGTTGCTCTCCGCCCAACTCAATTACTTTATCCCATACATCTTGTTTACTTATCTCTGTTTTTTTTTGTAAATAATCCGGTGCAAAGAAACGCAGAGGTGCAAATCGGTCACTTTTAAAATAGCGCCCCATTTTGTTTAAAATTGGCAGTTCATCGAGGTCAATCGCTAGAAAAAATATGCGATAGCTAAATTTGTGCGCACGGGGACTGAAGCGTTGGTGAAACACCTCTCCTTGGTATATACACGAGTTGAGTTGCGTCATAGGCTAACCCCAAAACGTTTGCACACATCTAAGGCACTGTTTACACCATCTTCATGGAAACCATTATACCAATATGCACCTGCAAAATGTGTATGTTGTTGTCCACAAATAAGCTCTCGTTGTTGTTGTGCAGCGATGCTTTGGGCATTAAAAACAGGGTGCTCATATTGAAACTTACCTAATATTTTTTCACTGTTTATTAGTCCTGTCTGGTTTAGTGTCACACAAAAATCAGGGGCACCTTTTTTTAAACACTGTAGTATATTCATGTTGTAGGTCAAAGCAGTCGGGCGTTGATTATCACTGTTAAGGTGATAGTTCCAAGCCGCCCATGCGCGTTTTTTCTTAGGAAGCATGCTAATGTCTGTGTGCAGAACCACTTCATTGTTTTGGTATTGCAAGCCACCCAATACCTTTTTCTCATTGTCATTAATGTCATTAAGCATCTGTTTAGCTTGATTGCTATGACACGCTAGAATCACTTCATCAAAGTGTTGCCATTGGCCATCATTCACCTTCAGTTTTATGCCGACTTCAGTACGTTCAACAGAGGTAACTGGGGAGTTAAGTTGAATCTTATCTTTGAAACTTTCGCATAAAGGCACTACATATTGCTTAGACCCACCAGGAATAACGTACCATTGTGGTCTGTTAGTAATGCTTAATAATCCATGGTTATAAAAAAAACGAATGAAAAAGTATATCGGAAATGCTTTCATATCTTCTAAACTAGAGGACCAAATTGCAGCTCCCATTGGTAAAATATAATTATTAGCAAAATAATCATTAAACTTATTTTGTATTAAAAAATCGCCAAGGTTTTGAGTTTCATCTATCTCTTTACTTAACCATGCTTCATTACATAAACGGTTAAAGCGTAAAATTTGTTTAATTAGCATCAAAAATTTAGGGTTGAAAATATTGCCACGTTGAGCAAATAAACTGTTTATATTGGTTCCACTGTATTCAAGTCCGGTGTCTTGATTACTCACACTAAAACTCATCTCCGTTGCTAACCGTCCAACGCCAATTTTGGCTAATAATTTTTCAAAGTTTGGGTAGGTTCGATCATTAAAAACAATAAAGCCAGTATCAATGTCCCATGATTTTCCATCAACACTGACTGTCTTTGTTGCCGTATGTCCTCCGATATATTCACCCGCTTCAAAAAGGGTAATATCATGATTTTTATTAAGCAGGTAAGCACATGTCATGCCTGAAATACCACTGCCAACAATTGCAATTTTTTTCATTTTTGTAACGTCCTTGTAGAAAATGCTTGCCACCAACTATCTGGAAGGAGTGATAGGGCTTTTAATATATAGGTAAATTTTTTAGGAAAATGGATATCAAATGTCCGTTTATTTAACCCGTTAACTATCTCCACGGCTGCTTGTTCAGCTGTTATTTGCATGGGCATTTTAAAATCATTTTTATCGGTCAATGGTGTCTTTACAAACCCAGGGCTAATTAAGCTCACATCAATGTTATGCTTTTTAAGGTCAAGGGCTAAGCTGCGCGCTAGATATGCAACAGCTGCTTTACTTGCACCGTAGGCTTGTGCTCGAGAGAATGCCAGAAAGCTCGCACTTGAGCCGACTAAAGCAATTTGACCGCCTGTTAGAATCTTTGGCAGTAGAGCCGATAAACAGTATCCCATTGCCACTAAGTTAGTTTCAATTACGCGAGCAAAAAGTTTACCGTCAAAGTTTTTTACATCATCAATGTACTCACAGCTGCCGGCATTTAAAATAACTAAATCTAAATTAGTTAAGTGTTGCAGCTTTGTATTAATTTGCTGTTCATTACACAGGTCCAGCTCGATAACTTCAATGTTCTGATAAGTCGCAAGTTGTGCTAACTTCTCTTCATTACGTCCACAGGCAATTATTTGATGACCAAGCTTTTGATAATGTAGGCACAGCGCCTCTCCGATTCCTGAGGTTGCCCCTGTTATGAGAATGTTTTTCATTGGCCAGCCCTACTTTTTATGGCTTTGATAATCGGTCCAATCATCGGCAGTTGCTCGTATATCATCTGTCCTAAATCAAGGTAATCACGGTGCTTGTCTATTTTTTCTGAGTAGGTTAAATGTGAGCATCCATCAACATAAATTGTTTTGCCTTTTTTTATTTTTTGGTGTGAATAAGCCATTCGCCATACGAGACATGCTTCACCAGGCTGAACAATGACATGTTTTATCTGGAAGTCACAAGAGTCCATGTTTTTATATAGGTTTTCAAAGTAATGAGTGAGTGCATCAATGCCATTCACCTCATGAATTGGATCAGTAAACTGCACATCATTGCTATAAACCTCTTTTAAGCGGATTAAATTATCTTTATTGAGGCTTTGATAAAGCGTACAAAAATCGTCTATCAATGTGTTGTTCATCTCTGATCCTTATAATATTAACCTTCTTGGTGCCCTGAGGCTTTTAATACCGAGAAAGAGATTAATGCGCGTTGCCTTGCAAATTTGTGCTCAACAATAGGCTCATAAGGTTGATGTAACTGTTTCATCGTGAGCGGTTGTCGTTGTTGTAGCCGATTGTTTAAATAGATACGGATGAACTCGCCATTTGGATCAAATTTTTGACTCTGCAATGTCGGGTTAAAAATACGAAAATAGGGCTGAGCATCACAGCCTGTACTTGCTGCCCACTGCCAACCTCCATTGTTTGATGCAAAATCGCCGTCTACTAAATGTTGTTTGAAGTGTTTTTCACCCCAACGCCAATCAATCAGCAAATGTTTTGTTAAAAAGCTCGCGCAAACCATACGTAAACGGTTGTGCATCCAGCCTGTTTGGTTTAGCTGTTGCATTGCCGCATCTACGAGTGGATAACCTGTTTGTCCGTCGCACCATGCTTTAAAATCTTGCTGCGAATTTACCCAGGTTATATTTTTTGCTTTAATATTATAGTTTTCCCCTTTACCGATATGTGGGTTAAGCACCATGATATGCCGATAAAATTCTCGCCATAAAATTTCATTAAGCCAAATTACAGGACCACTTTCATTACCATCAAGCAATCTTGGAAAGGCTTGTAATAGGTAATAAACACACTGTTTGGCACTGATAATACCTAACGCTAAACAGGGCCCTAATTGTGATGTTGCAGATAGAGCGGGAAAATCTCGATTGAGATGATAGTCTTCTACCTTAAAATCGATAAATGTTTGTAATAATTGGTGCGCTTCACCTTCACTTGCGGGCCAAGCACTACTCTCTTTTTTATCTAGATTGAGTATTATTTCTGGGTTATTAACAACATCACCTTGTGCAACCGGTGAGGAGTATGGTTGTAAATTTATTTTTTCCCTCAATATTTTTAAGCAGCAGTTTTTAAAGGGGGTAAATACTTTATACATTTCTCCCTGTTGAGTAACAACTTCCCCTGGATTTATCAAGCAGTCTGCTTGATATAAGAGCAATTTCTGTTGATCACTTTTTTGAAATAGAGTTTGGATTTCAATATCACGTTGTATCTCATTTATTTCTATTTCACTGTTAGCATAAACGTGGCTGATTTGATGTTGATTACAAAATGCTAATAGGGCTTCGGGTATCTCATCAAAAGTGTTGACTTGGATTGTATGCAACACAATACCGAGCTGTCCGAGCTGGTGGCTTAGGTGATTTAGTGCTCGTTGCATTAAGTCAATTTGAATAGGGGCGGTATCATGAAACTTCCACTGGGCTGGGGTTACAAAGTATATTGCCATCGCAGGACCATTTAAGCTACATTGGTAAAGCGCTGGGTTATCGTTAATGCGCAAATCTTTGCGAAACCACATCAACTGCATTTAAATTCTCCTTATTCTAGTGCTGAGCTTTGAGTATCGAGCTTTGAGCTGCGATTATTGAATTTCGTAGTTCAAAGCCCGAAACTCGTATCTCCTAGTCTTTAGAATCAATGGTTATAACGCAACCTTAACTCATCTGGGTGAGGGTGCAGGTATATTTGTTGTTTTAAATACGCATCAGGGTAAATTTTTAAATAATGATTTATTAACGTAATTGGGGCCATTAAAGGCAACAAACCTTCACGATATTGATCGATAATATCTGCCAAATCAGTACGCTGTGTGCTGTCTAAATTACGTTTAAAGTAACCTTGTAAATGCGAAAGTGTATTACTGTGGCTCTTACGATTGGGTAGGGTACCTAATATTTTCATGAACAAAGTGACATATTTAGGCGCTATTTGCTCTGCAGTTTCGCCTGTTCCACCTAACATTGGGCCAAGTTTGTTATATAACGCTGCGTTGTGCGCCATTAACAGGTATTTATGCTGTGCATGAAAAGACATAAGTTTGGCCATCGTTACCCCGGATGCAACTAAACATTTCCAATGATGGTAAGCAATAACACGTGTTATAAAGTTTTCACGTAATAAGATATCGTTTAATCGACCATCTTCTTCAACGGGTAATAACGGGTGGTCTTTCATGACTCTTGCTGCGAATACACCTACGCCATCACGTTGTCCATTGTTTGTACCTGCTTGATAAAGTGTCACACGCTCCATGCCGCAACTGGGTGATTTTGCACAAAATATATATCCACTTAAATGATCCAATGTAGCACTGGTTTTCTCGGAGAATTCATTGAGCTTGTCTGTTACATCAAAACTTCCATCACTTGCAACAACACGAATAATATCCTCATCTTTTATTAATCTAATCGCTCTTCTCGGTGTACCTAAACCGATCCCCATTTCAGGGCATATAGGTTCAAAATCAAAATGGTTAGCTAATACTTTTTGACAATATTTGCTTTGTTTATGTCCACCATCAAACCTAACCTCTTGCCCAACAAGGCAGCTACTAATGCCGACTTTAATTGGCGTACTGTTGGTTTCATTAATAGGAACGCTTATTTGCTCTCTCATAGTTTACCTTTCAAAGTGGTTACCGTAGTTAATATATAAATTTACCTAATGGGTTTAATACTTTACTCATACCACTTATGAAATGTAATGGTGCATCTTGCACCGTGTAGCATAAGCAGCCTTGCTCTGTTTTTGGGGAGTGTTTAACATCACCCGATAATAAGATGAAATCGCCTTTTTGATATGAACCATGTTCATCACTAAAGCTGCCATCTAATAATAAGGTTAGTTCATAACCGTTATGTTGATGCTGAGGAATTTCACCTCCCTCTTTAATATGTAATAAACTAGCGCGAACGCTCTCTTCATCATTAATAACTCTTGCGCGGTTAATCGTACCAAAGCCTGTCCATTTTAGTTGTTCGAAGGAACGGAATGCATTAGGTAGGGTAACTTTTTTTCCATCTACTGAAACTGTATTCACTATTTTAGGTTTACTTTTTGAGCCACTAACTGGTGTTGCCATTATGCTGTGTAGCATGTCTCCAAAATTAACTTCTTCAATATCTTCTTTCTGCCACACATTATCTGCTTGAGCTGCAACAATCTGTTTCTCTTTGGCCTGGCATTGTGGGCACATTTCAATGTGTGCACTTAGTGCAATCGATAATGAAAAAGCTAACTCGCCACTAATGTGCTGTGCTAACAACTGTTCACTTGGATGATGTTTAATCATGGTGATTCTCCAATGTTGTTTTTAACTTAGAAAGTGCTAACCGAAGTCGAGACTTCACCGTTCCTAAGGGAATTTTTAATAAGTTAGCAACCTCAAGTTGGCTAAGCTCTTTTATATACAAAGCATCCACAACATCTCTTTGCGGTTTTGGTAGCTCGTTAATATGCCTTAATAGGTTTCGTGATAATAGATGATCATCTTCTACTAACTGTTCCTCTTCTAGCATTGGCCAAAGATCATCACTCACTTGATCTTCTTTCTGAGTTTGCTTTTTACGTAACATATCAAAGCAGTGGTTACGCATTATGGTGTAGATCCAGGTACTTGCTTTGCCTTTTTCTGCATTAAAAAGAGCAGCTTTCCTCCATACTAGTAACATCGTTTCCTGAACAAGCTCAAGTGCTTGTGCTTCTTGCCTAAATCGCTGTAAACCAAAGGCGCGAATTTTAGGAGAAAAGTATTTAAATAGCAGTTCAAAGGCATTCTTATCTTGATGAAGAGCAACGTCGCGCAGAGCACGTTGTAAGCTATCGTCATGATCGGTTTCTGGAATAGTATTTAAATTATTCAATCTAGTATCCATTACGATAGGTTCGTGAATTATCATTTTTATATCCAGTTATTATATGTATAAACTTAAGGTTTGATACGGCAGTGATCTCAAAATAGATCAGTAATGTTTAAACAAAATAATATATTTACGTTAACAGGCTGTTTTTCAATCAAAAATTAATAGAGATACAAGTTAAACCTGCCTCTCTGTTAGTTGTGCATGTTAAAATAAGGTAATAAATTAGTGTGATTGATGTAGCATTAATGAGTTATATTGAATATAATTCGCGACATTAAAGTACCTACTAATGGTTACTAATTGTGCATCATGGGTAAGTGAAGTTGTTCCCAGTTTTCAGTGCCGTACTGTTTCAGTGAGCGAGTTATGTTTAAAAATGGATTACCTCAAAAAGGAGTTTTTTCGATCCCATTGAGTAGTGGTATTGATAAAAAGTCCATTATTAAATCTTCTTCCATATTACCTAACCTTTTTCGATCCTATCTATTGCCAACTGGATCACCTATTAGCTAGCAAAAGCCTACGTAATTGCGCAACGAATCAAATTATTTTTTTAAACTTTAGGAGAAACACAGATGGATGACATTGTAGATCTATCGCGATTTCAATTTGCGATGACCGCTATGTATCACTTCTTATTTGTACCATTAACATTAGGTCTGGCATGGATCTTAGCGATAATGGAATCACTTTATGTGATGACAAATAAGGAAATATATAAGGATATGACCAAGTTCTGGGGGAAGTTGTTTGGTATCAACTTCGCCCTAGGCGTGGCAACAGGTTTAACCATGGAGTTCCAGTTTGGTACTAACTGGGCTTATTACTCGCATTACGTTGGTGATGTATTTGGTGCGCCACTTGCAATTGAAGGCATGATGGCATTCTTCTTAGAATCGACTTTTGTTGGTCTATTTTTCTTTGGTTGGGATCGACTAAGCAAGCTTCAACATTTGACCGCTACGTGGTTAGTTGCATTAGGCTCAAGTATGTCCGCATTATGGATTCTTGTCGCTAATGGTTGGATGCAAAATCCAGTGGGTGCTGAGTTTAACTATGAAACGATGCGTATGGAGATGACTAGTTTCGCTGAAGTTGTTTTTAACCCCGTTGCACAGGTTAAATTTGTTCATACCGTTGCTTCTGGTTATGTTGCAGGGGCGATGTTTGTTTTAGCTATCAGCTCTTATTACCTACTAAAAGGACGCGATGTCGGTTTTGCTAAGCGCTCTTTTGCAATCGCTGCGGCGTTTGGTCTTGCGGGTATTACATCGACTATCATTCTTGGTGATGAAAGTGGCTATGAAGTAGGTGATGTACAAAAAGTGAAATTAGCAGCAATAGAATCTGAATGGGACACTCATCCAGCGCCTGCTGCATTTACCATGATAGGCCTACCTAACCAAGAAGAACAACGTACTGATTACGCAATAAAAATACCCTATGCATTAGGTATTATTGCGACGCGTTCTATTGATGAAGAAGTGACCGGTCTGAAAGACTTGATGGCTGAACATGAGGTACGTATTCGTAACGGTATGATCGCCTATGGGCTGCTTGAAGAGTTGCGCGGTGGCAATGATTCAGATGAGAAAAAAGCTGAATTTGAAGCGGTTAAAAATGATTTAGGTTACGGTTTACTGCTGAAAATATATGCTCCTGATGTTGTTAATGCAACGGAAGAGCAAATTCAGATGGCAGTAGAAGACAGTATTCCAAGTGTTGCGCCTATGTTCTGGAGCTTCCGTATCATGGTTGGTGCAGGGATAGTCATGTTATTTATCTTCCTCTTTGCTTTCTATCAATCGGCGCGTAACCGTATTGGCGAAAATAAACTGTTTCATAAAATCTGTTTATACGCTTTACCGTTACCCTGGATTGCAATTGAAGCTGGGTGGTTTGTTGCCGAGTATGGTCGCCAACCTTGGGCTATTGCTGAAATATTACCGACATCGGTGGGGGTTTCAGGGGTATCCGTTGAACAAATCTGGTTCAGTATTATCTCTATTGCTGTTTTCTATACAATTTTATTAGCTGTTGAGATGTTTTTAATGTTCCGTTTTGCACGTCTTGGTCCAAGCAGTTTGAAAACAGGCCGCTACCACTTCGAGCAGCCAGAAAACAAAATAGAACAAAAGGGATAGGAATTTATTATGTTTGATTATGAAACGTTAAAATTACTTTGGTGGCTACTAATTGGCGTTCTGTTGATTGGTTTTGTTATCACTGACGGTTTCGATATGGGGGTAGGTGCACTACTACCTGTTATCGGTAAAACTGACGATGAGCGTCGTATTATGATAAATAGTATTGCGCCACATTGGGAAGGTAATCAAGTATGGCTAGTACTTGCTGCTGGTGCTATTTTTGCTGCTTGGCCGGCTGTTTATGCGACTGCTTTTTCGGGCTTTTATGTTGCAATGATGCTGACGCTATTTGCATTGTTCTTCAGACCAGTAGGCTTTGATTACCGAAGCAAATTGGCAGATCCGCGCTGGCGTAAAAGCTGGGATTGGGGAATCTTCGCCGGTAGTACCGTACCACCAATCGTTTTTGGTGTTGCTTTTGGTAACTTATTACAAGGTGTTCCTTTTGTACTGGATGACTTCCTACGTGCACAATACTTAGGTAGTTTCTTTGGGCTACTTAATCCATTTGCTCTTTTAGTGGGTGTATTTAGTTTATTGTTATTTGTAATGCAGGGTGCAACTTGGTTACAAATGAAAACAGAAGAACAGCTACATGCACGTGCTCGTCGCGTTATTTTTGTCGTCGCACCATTAGCAACCGCGCTGTTTGCACTTGCTGGTATTTGGTTATATTACGCGATAGATGGTTATGTGATCACTCAAATCGGTGATCTTAGTGGGCCATCTAATCCGCTATTAAAAACAGCTGAACTTCAGCAGGGTGCATGGTTCTTGAACTATGAAAAATATCCAATCATGATGCTAGCACCTGCATTAGGATTATTGCTTCCTTTGTTAGCGGTAGTGGCGACTAAATTTAATCGTGCTGGTTTTGCCTTTTTGTTTAGTAGCTTGACACAAGCAGCGGTATTAATGACCTTTGCATTAAGCATCTTCCCATTTGTTATGCCATCAAGCATCGACCCAAGCATGAGCTTTACCGTATGGGATGCAACCTCAAGTGAGATAACATTGAATATAATGACTATGGCAGCAGTGGTGTTTTTACCGATAATTTTACTCTATACAAGTTGGGGTTATTTCAAAATGTTCGGTCGTCTTGGAAAAGAATATATGGCTAAATATAAAAATTCAGCGTATTAATTAGGAGTATTTTATGTGGTATTTTGCATGGATTTTAGGGGTGTTATTAGCCTGCTCGTTTGGCATTATTAACGGCCTTTGGTTTGAACAAACTGAAACGAATGAAAAAGAAAAGCAAGCAGAGAAAGACAGATTGTCTGAAAGCTAAACGGTATTAGTTTGAATATATGAATATAAGAAGGATTAGTTGCTAAGCGATTAATCCTTTTTTTGTACTTAAAATAGCTGAGGAGCCGTAATACCATTAATCGGGATAAGTATCTGCTTTTTTGTTGGTTAAAATAAGAGATAGCTATGTTGCATTCAATCAGCAATAGCTGACTATTACTCAATTATATGCATTACTCTCCACTATTTTTCCTGTGCAAACCCTGACTACAATATATTATGTGAAAGGTATAAATTAAAACTAAAACCCTAATTTGTAAAAGAGGAAATCATTTCATGGTCCTTAATAAAGCACGACTCTCTTATCAAAATGCTGATTAATCATGCGCTTTGCTCCCATTATTTCCACTAAAAACACCTTTTAAGGTTGCCCGTATTTGGTGCGATTAGATTAATTACTTATCGATTTTAGTGCATAAATGATTAGCTATAAAGAAAATAAATTTTAAGTTACTGATTTTATTGTATATTTTTTTTGGCATCTCTTTTGCTAAATAGTAACTGTGTTAAGTCTTTGTTAATTTAATGTTGCTGGTTTTGGTGGTTCTATTGGCGATAGGAATTAGCAAAGAGGTTAATGTGTTGCATGTTTATTAGGTATTAAAAATTAAAAGGGATTTTTTATGATGAAAATAGATGTAACGGAGCAGATTTTTGCTATCAAAAAAGAGAAAGGTTTATCGTGGCAAGAAATTGCAGATGCAACAGGTATGTCGGTTGTGTGGACAACCTCAGCTTGTTTAGGCATGAATAGTTGCCCGGCAGAAGTGGCAGACAAACTGGTTGAATTCTTAGGGTTACCAGAACAAGCGAAATCAGTATTGATGGAATATCCAACCAAAGAGTGGGATAAGTCTGTACCACAGGATCCATTAGTTTATCGGTTGTACGAAGTTGTTGGTGTATACGGCGATACTTTAAAAGAAGTGATTCAAGAGAAATTTGGTGACGGCATCATGAGCGCTATTGATTTCTCTATGGATGTACAGAAAGAGAAAGATCCCAAAGGTGATCGTGTTGTATTGACACTAAACGGTAAATTTCTGCCTTATAAAACATGGTAAGTAAATTATCTTTAAAGGTAAATATTTAAACAATTAACAACTTATTAATTATAAAACAGCTGGCATATGTATTGCGTATTTTTCGCAATTAACATGGATGTGCTTAAACAATTTAATATTAAAAGTGAGAATTTATATGTCATATATTGAACCAAGTGAATTTGTAACCAAAATGGTTGATGCAGGTGAACAAAAAATTTACATGTCTACAAAAGATACGCTGATTCGAGCATTTATGGCTGGGGCTATTTTAGGTTTAGCTGCTATCTTTGCGATAACAGTCGCAACAAAAACAGGTAGCCCTATTCTAGGTGCTTGTCTTTTCCCTGTCGGTTTTATCATGCTTTACTTGATGAAATTTGATCTACTCACAGGGGTATTTACATTAGCGCCACTGGCATTATTTGATAAACGCCCTGGGGTCGATATTAATGGTGTATTACGTAACTGGGGGCTTGTTTTTATTGGTAACTTTGCGGGGGCATTAACCACAGCCTTTTTAATGTCTTTTATTTTAACTTATGGTTACTCGACGGATGGTGGCGCAATCGCTACAAAAGTCGCTACTATTGGAGAATCAAGAACAGTGGGTTATCAAGAGCATGGTCTCGGTGGATGGATAACTATCTTTATTCGTGGCATGTTATGTAACTGGATGGTATCAATGGGTGTTGTTGGGGCCATGATTTCAACGTCTGCTGGCGCGAAAATGGCGGCTATGTGGATGCCTGTTATGCTGTTCTTCTTCATGGGTTTTGAGCATTCAATTGTAAACATGTTTTTATTCCCATTCTCTATGATAATGGGTGGTGAGTTTACTGTTTATGACTATCTATTATGGAATGAAATTCCAACTGTATTAGGTAACCTTGCTGGTGGCTTGTTACTGGTTGGCATGCCATTGTACTTCACACATGTGAGAACATCTCCGACGCGCAAACTTGCTTAAAAAAACATTTAATTAATCTACCTAGGCTTCAAAGTCCTCATACTTTGGAGCCTTTTTTCTTTAAAGGCGCTTTCTTAAAATTTTTTAGAGCAACAGGCGATAACTAATGACTCAACCGTTAACTATAAGCATTGGGCAAGCAAGCCATCAAGGTGTAAAAAAAATTAACCAAGATGCAATTGGTTACGTTATTCCAAAGGAGCCTTCATTAAGTACTAAAGGCATTGTATTAGCAATGGCTGATGGAATTAGCTCTAGCAAGGTTAGCCAAATAGCCAGTGATACGGCAGTTTCAAGTTTTTTAGAGGATTATTATTGTACTTCTGATTCATGGGCGGTTAAAACCTCCGCACAAAAAGTGATTAAATCTATTAATTATTGGTTATATGCACAAACCCGTAATAGTCCTTATCGTTTTGAAAGAGACAAAGGTTACATTTCTACTTTCAGCACACTTATTCTTAAATCAAATACAGCACATCTATTTCACTGCGGTGATACACGCATCTCACGCGTTTTAGACAATCGAATAGTACAATTAACTAAAGATCATCGCAGGTATGTTTCGCCAGAGGTCAATTATTTAACGCGTGCCTTAGGTATGGAAACCTTATTGGATATTGACTATCGCAGTGAACCCATTGAGAAAGGTGATCTATTTATTATTGCTACGGATGGCGTGTATGAATTTATTAGTGATCAACAAATACTGGATAGTATTGCTCAATGTGAAACGTTAAATATCGCAGCTGAGCAGATTATCGAGCAAGCATTAGCCGCAGGTAGTGATGATAACCTAAGCATTCAAATTGCTAAAATAGAACACCTGCCCAACTATCAACTTAGTGAAGTACATAATCATGTTTCTTTGCTACCGCTCGCACCTAGATTAAAACCTCGAATGAAATTTGATGGCTATGAAATTTTACGTGAAATATATATTAGTAGTCGTAGTCATGTTTTTTTAGCCATAGATATAGAAAGCCAGCAACAGGTTGTTATTAAAACACCTTCAACGGAATTACAAAATGATAGGCAATATCTCGAAAATTTTATGCTTGAAGAATGGATCGCCAAACGCCTTAATAATCCACATGTTGCGAAAGCGGTTGAGCCTACACGTAAGCGTAATTATTTATATTTAGTGAGTGAATATATTGAAGGTATTTCACTTAAACAATGGATGATTGATAATCAGAAACCAACTATTCATCAAGTCAGAGATATTATCGGGCAAATTGCAAAAGGCTTACAAGCCTTTCATCGACAAGAGATGGTTCATCAAGATTTACGTCCCAACAACATTATGATTGATATTAACAACACCATCAAAATTATTGATTTTGGATCCACGTTTATTGCAGGAGTGACCGATATTAAAAATGAAGAGGCGGTGCGCGGCACTATCCGTTATTCTGCACCTGAATACTTTCTAGGTGAAGTAGGCACACCAAGATCAGATATTTATGCTTTAGCGGTGATGGCATATCAAATGCTTTCCGGACGTTTTCCCTACGATGCTGAAATTGCACAAGTAAGAAGCCTTTCTGCACAGCGTCGCTTAAGTTATAAAAGCTTAATCAATGATGATATTGAATTTCCAATATGGATAGATGACACACTACGTAAGGCTCTGCAGGTAGAGCCATCAAAACGTTATGCAGAGTTATCTGAATTTATACGCGATTTACACCATCCCAATAAGGCGTTTATATCTCGTACAAGTCGGCCTCTCATTGAGCGTGATCCGGTTATGTTTTGGAAAGGTATTAGCTTGATTTTACTGATAATTGTTGTTTTTCAGTTAGCAGTATAAAATATTAAATTATCGATATTTTATACTGCTATTTTATTGCTTGCAGGTGTTCTATTTACTCTGGCGCTTTATTGTTGACCTTTGATTTTAATATTAACCCTTCGTGATTAATATCCGCACTCATCTGCATGCGTGCATCATACTCGGTTAAAAACATCGCTTCTTCTGGTATTGTTTCGCCAGATAGTTCCACTGCAGTGATCATTGGCGTGACCATTTTTTTGAAATCAAAACTCAAGTTATATAAACCTTTCTTTGCGAGTGCTTCTGTGGCTAAGCCATCAGCTGCTTTTTTACCTTTCTCACCATTGTAGATAACCAAATGATTACCTTGAATTGCTAATTGAGGGTCAAGATTCAACTCACTTGGGATAGGAAGCAGCGCACTTAATGAAACTGGCGCTCCGCCATTGGTAAGTTGAATTTGTTGTAATTCAGGCATGAACATTTTTGCAGAGTTAAATAGTTGCTCAGGATTACTTGCAGAGACGGTAAAAAGCGCATCTAAGCGATCCAATTGAGGATTACTATCGAGATTAGTGACTGCATAATCAAGAATACCCATACTCACTCCTTGAATACCATTTGCCATATTCGCACTCATGCCTACTATGCCAATGGTATCACGATATTGAGATAGCTGAGCTTGAATCTCTGCAAGCGGTTGGCACGTATAGCTTGGCATTTGTAAATCAGACCATAACGTATTTAATGTATTCGACAGTTCACTAACATCTAAGCCAATCGCCATTGCTAAAACATTATTATTTATATCATCGATATAATTAGGGATATGACCACGCAGTGCAGAGAGTGCATCAATGAAAACTTGGTTTTTGCTTTCAATAATGGTCGACATCGCTACCGTTGATTCTTTTGAGTTAATTTCTAATTGCGTATAACCCGTGACGGTACGTGGCCAATTTGTTGCGATAGTTGCAAGCTCTGCTGCACATTGTTCGCTGCGAATTTGCATTAATGAATCGTCATTGCCTAGTTTTTTCTGCATCGCGGTGATCTGTTTAGCCAGTTGGTTACCATCAGCTGTTGTAAGACCTTTAATAATTTCAATATGATTAATATAACCGATACTGTCAGCCATAAAATTATGCTGTTTAATTATTTGCTCAATGCTACCACTTGCGGCGAGTGAATTGTCTGCTTTAGTTAATCCTAACGCGTTAGCAAGTAAACCTGGTTGATGATAAGTACTATTAAAAGTAATTGTTAATAAACCGTTGTCTATCGCGACAATCACTTCTGCATTCACTGGGTCGGTTTCATCTGTGATCGGATAAGCGCGATAGGCGATATTTTCTAACATGCCTTTTTTATGGGAAAAGCCACTTTCTAGTTCTGCTTTATCAAGTAGATCCCAAATCGCTTGTTCATTCACTACCTCTATTTTAAACACGGGTAATAAACCTAGGGTATAAAAATAAGCGCGGACTTCATCAGGTAAACCAAAGGTTTTTATGAATAAATCAGCATCTGTTAAGCTTGTTTCATAGGCCTTTACTAAATTTAATAGAAAGCTTGTTGCCGGTTGTGTCGGGTCAACCAAATCATCTGCGCTATTTTGAACAGCGGGATCAACCATTTTAGGTGCTGATGCGATGTAATTTTTTAAAGGAAAAGGTTCAAATTGGCCTGCAAAAAGTGGCGTATCCGCCGGAATATATTCAAGTACATTATACGTTGGTGCCGAGTTTTGCTGGCTTACGATAACTGCCCCAGCACCAGCTGCTAAAATAGCCCCTGCAATGATTACTTTATTCAATTTATTACTCCATCAGATTATTTAGTGCATATACTACTAAAAATCTGATGCTAAGCTATGTAAAAAGTCACTTTTTGGTGATTAATCTCAATTATGAGTAAGTACATCAAACCATTAACTAATTATTTTGCCTATTTGGTGGGTAACGTAAGTCTTGTAAATTAAAACCAAGAGTAATATCCGTTTTTAACGTTACCAATTTTTTTGCAAGTAACACTTCCTGCTGTTGATTTTTGACTTTCATTAAACGTTTATCTTTTTCATTAATAGGGCTATTTAATAATTTTTGTAAATCATGGTATTGATGTAGGAGCGCTAAAGCGCCTTTTTCACCCACCCCTTCAACTCCTTTAATTGCACTACTTGAAATACCAGTAATAGCCCAAAAATCCGTGAGTTTATCGACGGTTAAACTCATTTTATTTAACACACGTCCACTGTCGGTATAGCTATTTTGGAAATAGTCATAGATCAGTGTTTGTTTATCAAGCAGTTGATAAAACCCTTTATCAGTCGAAACAATAATGGACTTATGACCACTTTTTGACAGCTTTGTAGTGAGTGTTGCAATAAGATCATCTGCTTCATCACTCTCTGTCACCAGTGACTCAACGCCCATTTCATAGAAACTATCTTGTATATTTTCTAAATCCGCTTTTAGCTGTGCGGGGATTGGTTTTCTTCCCTGTTTATAATCCGCATAGAGTTGATGCCGCCAACTTTTTGCATGACTATCAAAGACACAAATAACGTGTGTAGGGCTGTGAATATTGATTAGTTTTTTTAGTGCGTTACACGCAGTACTGTTGGTTACATCAAGCACTGCTTGGTGTTGTTTTTGCTGTTTCTCTTGTACTGCATAGATGCGACGGATTAAATTCATCGCGTCAACAATTAGAAGTGTGGCAATCATTTAGCTAATTATCTTATAGCAGGGTGTATAAACCGTGCCTGGTAGTTTCATTCTTCCTTGTTTTATAAAGCTTTCTAATAAAATATCAACTTTTTTCATAAGCTCCTTTTCGCCTTTTATTTGAAAAGGACCAAACTCTTCAATCGATTTTATCCCTTCATCTTTTACATTTCCACCCACAATACCTGAAAATACACGGCGTAAATTTGATGCTAGTTCTTCAACAGGCTGATCCTTATGTAACACTAAATTAGCCATATTTTCATGATTTGGAATGAAAGGATACTGGAAAGGCTCCGCAATTTTTAGTGACCAATTATAGGAATAAGCATCACCAATAGCACGCCGATATTCAGTTACTTTGTTCATCGATTTTTTGATTGTCTGTGCGACACGTGCTGCATCATTAATGATTATTTGGTAGTGTCGTCGTGCTTCATCGCCTAACGTATCGGCGATAAATTGGTCAATCGCTTGAAAGTAAGATTCACTCTCTTTAGGCCCTGTTAAAATAATAGGTAAGGGTTGGCGCTTGTTTTCTGGATGCATCATAATACCAAGAACATATAACAGCTCTTCTGCAGTACCTGGGCCACCAGGGAAGATGATTATGCTATGAGCGACACGGACAAAAGCTTCGAGGCGTTTTTCAATATCAGGTAATATGACTAACTCATTGACAATAGGGTTGGGTGGCTCGGCGGCAATAATGCCTGGCTCTGTTAAACCAATATAACGTCCGTCTTTAACTCGCTGTTTTGCATGCCCAACAGTTGCGCCTTTCATTGGCCCTTCCATTGCACCTGGACCACAACCCGTACAGATATTGAGTTCTCGTAGTCCTAATTGACTGCCTACTTCACGTGTATAGTTGAATTCAATATCATTGATTGAGTGACCACCCCAACAGACAACAATATTCGGTTCAATACCCGCTTTTAAAATATTTGCATTACGTAAAATAGAGAACACTAAACTGGTAATTTGAGAACTTTTGTCTTCTCCTGTTTCCAACGCTAATTCAATGCGTTTATCAACATATAATAGATCTCTCAACACTGAAAAAAGATGCTCTTGAATCCCTTTAATAAGTTCACCATCAGTAAAAGCTTCAGCAGGAGGATTCTGCAACTCAATTTTTACACCACGCTCTTGGTGTAGTACATTTATTTTGAAATCTTTATATTTTTCTAATATCTCTTTGCTGCTATCGGTATGGCTACCTGAATTGAGCACTGCTAGTGAGCAGTTTCTAAAAAGATGATAAATTTCACTAGAAGCCGATTCTTGAAGCTGGTTTACCTCGACTTGAGAAAGAAGTGCCATACTTCCAACGGGACTGATGTGAGAGATCATAATCGCTCCTTTGAGAGGGGATAAGAAGGGCATAAACAAAGTCACCATCTCAGTAAATTTAACTAAAACTTTTGAATTGCCAACGGTTATCTTGGTTTATTTATTCACTTTATTGTGTCTAAAGTAAACTTTAAAATTAATGATGGTGGTATAGATATTTAGCTAAGTTACTATCAACTATAGTCGTAAATCTTCAATTATTATTTTTATGTTGTGCACGACTTGAGGCAATACCAATACTCAAAATAGAAGTTAATAAATTAACTTCTATCAAAGTTGATTACTTGATTTCGTCCGCTACTTTTTGCATGGTATAAGGCTTGATCTGCACGTTCAAAGGCACTTTCAATATCATCGTTTTTATAAAAACGGGTGCAACCAACCGATATGGTGATACTGATATTCTCTTTCTTGAATTTAAAAGGAATGTTTTTAATTGCTCGACGTAATTTTTCAAGTGCTACTTGTGCCTGGTCATTACTGATATCAGGCAGCAGCAGTGCAAACTCTTCTCCTCCAAAACGGGCAATAAAATCAGTATTTCGAATCAATTTTTGTAACGTTTGTGCAATCACATTAAGTACTTTGTCGCCGGCTAGATGACCAAAAGTATCATTAATAATTTTAAATTTATCAATATCAATAACTGCAATATTAAGCGGGTGCTCGTAGCGTTGGAAACGCGTGAACTCAATTTGTAAACGCTCACTCCAAGCTGCTCGATTAGGTATCTTAGTTAAAAAATCGACGTGTAGCTGTTGGCTTTGTTGTTTAAGGGTTTTTTGATAGTTTTTGGTTTCATTTTGCAGCTCTTTAATTTGTCTTACCATACCTTGAAACTGCTGACGCACATGTTGTTCTTGTGTTGCTTCGCGTGAACGAATCATATTTTCTACATTTTCAACGTAGTCAAAAATATGTTTTTGTAGGGTGACGATATCATTTGCTTGTTCTGTTGCTTTTTTAAGTGCAGCAGATTGTCTTTGGATACTTTTGACACACTTCTCTTGGCCTTCAAATGCTGTTTCTGCTTGTTTGATATTCTTAGCAAAATTGAGGTAAAACTGAGTCAAACTATCATTAAGTGTATATAGGAAATGACGCGATGAACGCCGCTCTTCTCGCGTACTGTCTATGACAATGGATATTATCTGTAAGCAGTACTGTGGAAGTAACAGTGGGTCATCTGCATTGGATATTTTTTTTCTAATCACCTCAAGTTTTTTACTGTAGCTACTGCCTACATCAAGGTCTAAAATGACTTGTTGTAATTCATCACAAATATTATCAATCAATGGCGCATTATCAGCCGAGTCAATCGTTTGCTCATTTTTGTTTAGCTCAATCACGACGCGCTGATATAGCTTAATAATATTAGTTAATTCAGTGTGGTGCTCAAGAATGGTATAGGGCTGTATTTTCTGCTTAGTATTTTCTAATTTTTGAGATGTTACTGTGGATAAATTAGATAATTTTTGTAGTTGTAATTGGGATTGAGAAACGATTAAACGCCCCTCTGAAAGGGTATCTTCAATGGGGAAATGCAGTTCACTTAGTTTATCAATACAATCATCATAGAGCGCTTCAACGACAGCATTTGAACTGCTATGTTGTAACTTAGTCAAAAAAGATTGTTGATACCTATCAAACACTTTACTTTGACGTGAAGTCCGTTTTAATAGCTGTTGAAGCAATTTTAGGGCCGCTACAGTCGAAGGCATAATACTTGTTCCATTGAATTTGTTGTTTAAAATTAAATTTTCTATGTTCAATCTACACCTTAATTCCCATGTTGGAAATGGGGGTGTATAAATTATTGGCTTATCAGTCACATATGTATAATAAACCTGCACAGATTGTTATTAATCACGATTATATACGGGCATCGTAATAGTCGTGATTGTTACTTTTGTTGTTCTGGCCAATAAAATGGGTGGTTTGGATGATTACAGTTTATTTTCACAATCCCTTTTTGAATTGCTTTTTGTCCTAATACCCATAGATCACCATCAAAAAATGCGGGTTGCAAATTATCAATAGCATACAGTTCTAACCAACTATTTGCTTGATAGTTGTCACGAAGTTGGCTTGCTCCGAAGAGAGCAAGGCTCGCTAAGTTTATCATGCGTGTTGGTGTTATTGCTCTGCTGACGTTATTCAAAAATGGAAATGCAACAATACCGATTGATATATTATTAGGCAAACTATGCTTTTCTGCAAATAGTGTAAAGAACTGGTCTATCTCCTGTGCAAATGTTTGTGCGCTTTGGTACTCATTTTGTTTGCAAATAAACAGAATTTGGTTATCGCGTATTTGAAAAATATCACTATTGCTATTAAAAAGCTTTATCAGTGATTGGCCCAATTTTCGCTCTAGTTTAGATCCTGCAGGCACGCCAGAAAGTTCGTTTATCTGCGACAAAAAGGGAATATTTACCAATGCATAATAGAGCGGTTCATCATTGTATTCATAACTAAAACCACCGGGTTTAGTTTGTTGCGATGGTAGTTTTGTACGTGGGTGGTAATTAAGTTGGCGCTGTAGGTTATGCTCTGATTCCGCTAATTTACGATTATATATCAATATATAAAGTAAACTTAATGTTGCAATAATAAACAACATGACAGAAGTATAAGTTATTATTTTAAAACGTATGTTCTCATCTTTTAAGTCGTTGTTTTCTATCTCAAGGTACCTTTTTTGTTGGGTACGTTCAATAAGATGTAACTGTTCGCTAATTTGTAATTGTTGTAAGCTAAATAAACGCTCTTTAATACGGTTTTGTAAAGCGTGGAAATTTTTAAAATGGACAATCGCTTGTTGATGATTACCTATCGCTTCATAACTTGATGCTAACATTTCATAAGCATTAACCCGAAGTTCAGGGTAAAGATTTGGCGCAAGGTTCAATATTTTTTCTAGTTGTAAAATGGCTAATCCGGGATCTTCATTAATGATATTTAGTCTAGCTAACAATAATAAACTTTCAATTTGATAACGAAGGTTGTTTAAGCGAGTGTAGTGAAAACGTGCATTTTGAAGGTATTTCTGTGCAAGTAAACGCTGCTTTTGGTCCGCTTTATTACTTACTTGGCTGCTATAAACTCGACCCAATTCTAGATAGGTTTGCGCCAATAGAGCGCTATTCTTTTTATCCTGCATTAGCTCTAAGGCATTAAAAAGATAGATAAGCGCTTCATTTGAATTCTTGTTCTGGCTTTTTAAGATCGCCAATTGAATTAAACTGTTCGCTTGTTTAATTCGGTTTTTGGTTTGAATATATAATTCAACACGTTGGTTGGAAAAATCGATTGCTCGATTAAAAAGATATTTTTGTTGGTATAGACTAGCAATACTATTTTTCACTTCACCGCTAAGCTTGAGGAAGTTATGCTTATCAGCGATTCTATTTGCAGAGAAAAGGTTCGCAACAGCAAGCTGTTGCTGATTTATTTTTTCATAATAGAGCCCATAATAATAATTCATCCAGGCTTGTAATTTTTTGTTGGGTTTTTGTTCTAAAGATTCTTTTGTCGCTTCTAATGAAATATTTGCATTTCGAAGTTGATCACTTTCTAGCGATAGTTGACTCACGGCTAATAAAAGCTTTGTTTTAAGGTTGGGAGAGTTTGGAAAAGGAGACTTTTCCATTTTTTGCAGGCCAATTGTTAAGTTTCTTATCATTATTGGATTATTAAAATCTGGACGGCTCTGTTCCGGAATTTCACTGGCTAATAAATATATCGTTCGTAATTGTTGTGCCGAAAAGGACTGACTTTTTAGCAGTTCTGTCAGCAACAGGTAGGCTTGTTGGTATTCCTCTATTTGTGCATAACAAAAAGCAAGTAGTTGCTTAGAAATTGCGATATTTTTACTTAATAAGGTCACTTCGTAGGGAATCGCCTCTGAATTAGGCTCAAAGCGTTTTAAACCTTTAACAAAACCTTGGGTGGTTTCGATACAGCTTTCTGGATCAATGTGACGATTATAATAAGCACTTTGAATTGGGGCCGGTATATCCGTATCAAGCAACTCCATCGCTAACAGGGAAGCTGGAATAGAAAACAATAAAGTTGCTATAAAAGGGACTAGATAACGCGAGATATGTATCATAAAAACCAATTTTAGTATTATTGACGCAATAAACGTAATTTATTTAAGTTGTTATTTTTAGTCTCGCTGTTTTCAGAACATCGGTAAGGGTTAATATCTAATCCGCCGCGACGAGTATAACGAGCATACACTGATAGTGACTCTATTTCGCCAAATTTCATTAAGTCACAGTAGATTCTTTCAACACACTGCTCATGAAATTCATTATGTTGACGGAAAGAGATGAGGTAGCGTAATAGCTTTTCACGATCAATTTTTTTGCCGCTATACCTAATCTCCACACTTCCCCAATCTGGTTGACTGGTAATTAAACAATTAGATTTAAGTAAATGTGAATAAAGTGTTTCTGTGATTGTCTCTGTTGAACATAGTTCAGAGAGTAAACTTGGTGTTAGCTGATAATTATCAATCTCTATATCAAGCTCATCGATACATTCACCTGAAAAATCACCTAGCTGATCATTAAAAACACCCATATTCGCATTTAATTCAACAGTCACTGGTTTTTTAGCACAAGCGGAAAGATCTTCAACCAAACATTGCTGTACCGCTTCTACATTTGCGAATTTAGTTTGATTAAAGCTATTGAGGTAAAGTTTAAATGATTTCGATTCAATTAAATTGTCGCTATCAAATGGGACTTTAACAACCCCGGTTGCAACGACTGGTTTACCCTTGTTATTTAACCATGACAGTTCGTATATATTCCAAAGATCACAACCAAAAAAAGGTAGTTCAGCCGCTATTAACTTTAACTCATCACGATTTAAGCTACGCGGTACGCCCTGCAATAAGCTCGCATCATATTGACTTTTGTATTCTGTCGCTTGCCCAAGTGATAGGTTTTGTAATGAAACTGCTTCTGAGTAGAGTGGCTTATCTGTCATGGTTATTCGCTTTTTTTATTTTAATAAAGCCCCACTCAATTTTTAAGTGTTGCTGGCATTACGCTATTTTTAATATCGGTGTACAATAATGCTATTGTAACTAAATAAAAGAAATTTTCGAGCAATGAATAACACAATAAAAACAGCATTACAGGATCTTTTTAATCGCCACGCTCAAATTTGGCAAGATCAGAAGGGGTCTTTGCCTCAACAATTGTTTGATGGGCAATGGCTTTCTAGCTGCCAGGTTGAAAAGGTTCAACATGATATGATCACATGGTCTCCCATTGAACGCCATCAAGATATTGATTTAACTAATATTGAACAAGCCCTTGATGTAAAACTACACCCTAGTATTCCAGCGCTATTTTGTTCTTATTTTGCGGACGGTATTCCGTGTTTGTTTGATGGACATCCGGTGGATCTTATTCAAGTTTGGAACGATGAAGATTTTAAACTATTGCAAGAGAATATGATTGCACACTTTATGATGCAAAAAAGACTAAAGAAACCCGCTTCTATGTTTATTGCAAGTTGTAGCGATGAGATGCAAATTATCTCTATTTTGAATGAGACTGGTGAAGTGCAATTAGAGACATTAGGCAAAAAACAGGAAGCGATACTAGCGCCAAGCCTTGAAGTGTTCCTCGCTAAATGTCAGCCAGTAATGAAGCATGAACAAGACTAGATAGTCATTAGTGATTAGTCATTGTTCAGTTGAAAAAGCCCCACTGCAGATTGAGTAGCGGGGCTTTTTTTACTTTAACTGACCGCTAACTACTGATCGCTTGTTTTATAAATTCAATGATTTCATCATCCAAGGTACTCTTAGATAAATAACTTTGATCACTATTTTCTAGTTTCAAAAGGATACCTAAAGGAGTTTCATGAATTGACTGAATATCACTCCAAAGGAAGGTTTGGTTTTGATAAAGGCTCACAATTTTAATCCCTTCATCATCGATGCTTAGCGTAATTCGATTACCAGAGTTTTTACTCCACATCTGTCTGGATACCCACCATGCTTTGGCATATTTCCAACTAAAGAATTCAACAAATGCTAAGCCAATGAAAAACAGCCCGACAGCGACTGATTGATCAGTGAACATCATAATAATAAAGCCAAATGCAAGCAGCGCACCGATAAAATTATAACGAATTTTTTTAGGGGGGCTAATCAATGATGATTGATCATAACACTCTGAAAAATGTTCGCGATTAAGAATGAACTCACTTGAAAACTGCATGTAAAACCTATTTATAAGTAGTAAATTAAGGACTAGTATATTCCTTTTTGTTTCTGTAATAAATGTTATGAAATGGTAAACTCTTTTCTCCCTAATTAGTTGGAATAACCTGATGAAAAAAGAAACACAAATCGTTAGCTTAGGTCGTGATAAAAAATGGACAAAAGGTGTGATAAACCCACCTATATTTCGCGCGTCAACCATGCTCTTTGAAACTATGGAAGAGATGCGTTTCGCAACTAAGAACAGAGCAAATGGTGAGATGTTTTATGGTCGCCGAGGCGGACCTACCCATTTTGCATTTCAAGCAGCTATTGCTGAATTAGAAGGTGGAGTTGGTTGTGCATTATACCCATCTGGTTCAGCGGCAATTAGTGGTGCGCTGCTCTCTTTCTTAAAAGCGGGTGATCATTTATTGATGGTTGATAATGCTTATGAACCGACACGTGCTCTTTGCGATAATTTGTTAGCGGGGTATGGCATTGAAACAACTTATTACGATCCATTAATTGGCGCGGGTATTAAAGATCTTATTCAAGATAATACAAAAGTACTGTTTTTAGAGTCCCCTGGTTCAATTACGATGGAGATTCAAGATGTACCTACACTTAGCGACATTGCACATCAACACGAGATAATTGTAATGCTAGATAATACTTGGGCATCACCAATTAACTCTCGCCCTTTTGATATGGGCGTCGATATCTCTATTCAAGCAGCAACAAAGTATATTGTTGGGCACTCAGATGTCATGATGGGAACAGCTACCGCTAATGAGAAATATTGGGACCAGTTACGTGAACATAGTTATCTAATGGGGTATTGCACCTCTCCTGATGATGTCTATCTCGCTAGTCGTGGTTTACGTACATTAGGCGTTCGTATGGCGCAACATGAGCAAAATGCATTGAAAGTAGCTAACTGGTTATTAACACGTCCAGAAGTTGATCATCTTCGTCATCCCGCTTTCGACAGCTGCCCAGGTCATGAGTTTTTTAAGCGTGATTTTAGCGCTTCAAATGGTTTATTCTCCTTTGTATTAAAAGAGGGGAATTTAAAATCGATTACCGCGCTGGTTGAAAACATGCAACATTTTAAAATGGGCTTTTCATGGGGTGGTTATGAGAGTCTTATCCTGGGGGTCTTTGGTATTGATAAATTGCGCACAGCGACGACTTGGGATAGCAAAAAACCGTTAATTCGTCTACACATTGGTCTTGAAAATGTAGATGATCTTATTGCTGATTTAGAAGCGGGCTTTGAACGTTTTAACGCTGCGCTGTAACGTTCCTCAGGAATTTTTGAGGCGACAGTATTGAATAGACTTGGTGTTGTGTATTTAATTACGTTATATTTTATGTTTAATTTACAAAATGGAATTTCTATAATGAACAAATTTATGCTCTCAGCGGCGGCCGCGTTGTTTATTTCAACTAATAGCTTTGCTGTTGATTTCGTCAAATTGAATGACGCGGTTGATAAAGAAAAAGCGGTGCAATCAGTTGATCTAGTTGAGTTACAGTCATCAGTGAAAGGTGAAAAAGTTGATTATAAAAAGGCTTACGATTCAGTTGATAAAAAGAAAGCCAGTGAATCAATTGATACCACGAAAGCGGCGCAAGCATTGCTAGCGGATTAAGTTCAATAATGGTTTCTTTTAGATAACAAAAGCACCTTACTTAAGGTGCTTTTTTAATGGGTATTTTATTTAGAAACGGTGGCTGTATTGCACTGCGGCTAAAATAGCATCCGCATGAGTTGTACCTGTAATCGTTGAAACACCAGCAGTTGACTCAGAAACGCTTACATCTTTACCAAGTAGGTAGGTTGCCCCAAAATCAATATTAGCGCTATCGTTTAGGTGGTAAGTGAAACCTGCTGAGAACCATTGTCTGTCTGAATCTGGAACAGAGATTGATGTTACTTCATCCTGTGCACTCTGGTCATACATGTAACCGGTACGAAGTGTCCAACTGTTGCTCAGATAATAAGTCCCCCCTAAGGAAAAGTGCATCGCATCTTTCCAACTATATTCATTTAAGGCTTCTCTGCCTGTTGTCCCTTCAATATCTAATGTCTCAAAAGCTGACCAACCAATCCATTGTACGCTGTAATGTACGGCAAATTTAGAGTCAGTAATACGATGGTAACCAGAGAATTCGGCCATATCAGGTAGTGGTAGATACAAAGTATCAGATGTTTTAGTGCCCATTTGATAAACGTCACCTTCCGCTTCAATCTCTGGGCTGTAATGATAAGAAAGGCCAAAACGGTTATTTTCATTAAGTTCAAATACGGTACCTAGGTTAAAACCTAGCCCAATACCCGACGCATCAGCATCTAATGCAGCTAAAGAAACGGTAGATGTCAGGTTTAGGTCTCGCTTCAATGTGCCTTGGCCATAAACAATATCTAGACCACCACCAATACTCCATTGTTGATTAATACGGTACGAAGCCGCTAAACCTAGGTTGATACTTTTTACATCAGTTAAACCGCCATATTCAGAGCCAACAAAACTATCGTCAAACTCGGTTTTAGTACCAAAGTTTGAATAGAGGTTAACACCGACAGCAAACTGTTCATTTAATGGCACAATTAGGTGAATGTTAGGAGCAATCGACAAATCGCCCGCATTTTTGTAGTTTGAGCTCGCGCCAGTCGGTACGGTTGGGCCATAATAAGTTGTATCACTCACTGTGATATCTGTTTGGATAAAGTTTACCCCAAGTGAAAGTTCTGTTTTATCAAACAGCGCCATTGCTGCTGCGTTACGTGCCATTACAGAAGCGTTATCTGCAATCACCGCATCACCAGCAAAAGCACGCCCTAAACCTGTTGCTGATTGCGCATTTAATTGGAATCCTGCTGCGCTTACTTGAGTTGCGGTGAATGCTAATGCAGCAGCAAGAATAGATTTTTGAAATTTGTTTTTATGAATCATGAGTTTTCCGTAACGGTTGAAATTATTTTTTGAAGTGTATGACAAAATTGAGATAACCCATAAAAACAGTCAAGTAAATAGCCAACTTTTGACTATTTATTTGAACTGACAGCTATCTCAGCCATATTTCTAGTATTTATTGCTGCGTTATTTATGCTTTCTTAAGCTGATAATAAGGATTGCAACACCCGCTAATACAAAGCAGTACCAAGCGTTACTTGCGGCTGCTAAAGGGGATATTGAAAAAATAGAAGCGGCTAAAAGAGCTTGTGCGCCGTAGGGTAAAATACCTTGGACAATACAAGAGAAAATATCTAATAGGCTTGCTGAACGTTTTGCTGGAATTCCCTCTTTTTGTGCGAGGTCCTTTGCAATATTACCGGTCACCAGAATAGAAACGGTGTTGTTTGCAACACATGCGTTAGTGAATGAAACTAATGTTGCGATGCCAACTTCTGTAACACGTTTGCTTTGTTGTTTAGAGAAACGTTTGATTAACGCTTCAATTTTGTGACTAATGAATGCAAGGCCGCCACGTTGTTGCATCAATGCCGCTAAACCACCGACTAACATTGAAAGTACAAAAATTTCCTGCATATTTTTAAAGCCATCAAAAATATCATTAGCAAAGCGAGCAACAGTATAATCAATGGTGATAAAACCTGTGATACCTGCTAATAAAATACCTGTGGTTAAAACAACAAAGACATTTAACCCAGAAACGGCTAATACTAGAATCGCTAAATAAGGCAAGACTTTAAAGAAATCAATTTCTTGAGGGACTAGCTCGGCACTGCCTTGGCCCACTAAAATTAAAACTAAAATAGTAATGATTGCAGCAGGTAATGAAAATACTAAGTTTTCTTTAAACTTATCGCGCATTTCACATCCTTGCGTACGGGTTGCGGCAATGGTTGTATCGGAGATAATTGATAGATTATCACCAAAAAGAGCACCTGAAAGTACGGTACCGGCCATGAGTGCTAAGTCGATATTTGCTTCTTGCGAAACGCCTAATGCGATAGGTGCAACTGCGGCGATAGTACCCATTGATGTACCCATTGCAGTTGCAATAAAAGCTGCAATTAAAAAGAACCCTGGCAGTAATAGGCTTGATGGGATAAGTGATAACCCTAACGCGACAGTGGCATCAACGCCGCCCGTTGCTTTTGCCACTGCAGCAAAAGCTCCCGCTAACAAATAGATTAAACACATCGCAATAATATTTGCGTGACCAATACCTTCAATGAAGGTTTCGATGGCGTTGTTTAATTTTTCTTTGGAAATAAGTAACGCTAAAATAATGGCGGGTAAAATAGCAACAACACTTGGTAGCTGATAAAAGGCAAAATCAACACCCATATGTTGATAATAGAGACCGGCTCCAATGAAGAGCGTTAAAAATAAAAACAGTGGAAGTAGTGCAATAAATGAGGGGGCTATAGCATTGTTGGATTTAGCGCTTGTCACGTCAGTCACGTTAGTACCTTAATTAGATTGGTTACAAAAAAATAGCGGCTAGTGTACGTTAATTTATGTTAAGCCTGTAGTCTATTAATGGTGTTTTTTGATAAAAAAAGAGAGCGGTTAAAGCTCTCTTTTTAAAAAATACTTGTATTTAAAATACAGTGATTAAAAACTAATCTATTCCGAGGAACCCACCCGTTTGATGTTCCCATAATTGAGCGTAAATGCCTTTGCCTTGAATTAGTTCTTGATGTGTTCCCTGCTCAAGAATTTTACCTTGATCTAATACGATTAATCGATCCATTGCAGCAATGGTAGATAAACGGTGTGCAATTGCTATTACAGTCTTACCTTGCATTAGCTCATATAAGCTTTCTTGAATTGCAGCTTCCACTTCACTATCAAGTGCGGAGGTTGCTTCATCTAATACAAGAATCGGTGCGTCTTTAAGTAATACTCTAGAAATGGCAATACGTTGACGTTGTCCACCTGATAGTTTTACGCCACGTTCACCCACTTGAGCGTCATAGCCTGTATTTCCTGAGTTATCTGTTAAACCAAGAATAAAATCGTGT
>Ga0316197_10000296_pt1 | contig 35060 bp, 30 predicted proteins | sample OudBiesiAoxic_MG_FD_204939 | JGI IMG/M metagenome (GOLD analysis project Ga0316197, IMG submission 204939) | Coastal sediment microbial communities from Oude Bieten Haven, Netherlands - site A oxic | ecosystem: Environmental > Aquatic > Marine > Coastal > Sediment | place: Netherlands... | reverse complement strand
TTGTATGGAAAAAAATCCGTTTGAATAATGCGCAATATGTTGGTGTTTTTCTTATTTTAGTGGCCAATGTGCTTTTATTCACTAGTACCGGAGGCGCCACAGTCAGTGCATTATTATGGTTGTTAATAGCGGCCTTTGCGATTGCTTTTTATTCTGTGTCTATGCGGGTATGGGGCTTGAGTTTGAAGACAGTTATGATTGCGGTGCCATTGATTAATGCTTTATTTTTTACGCCTATTTGGTATTTTTTACCCAGTAATATCAGCAGTGCACCATTTGATGAAATTGTACTTCAAGGTATTTACCAGGGAATCGTGGTCAGTATCATCGCGTTATTTTGCATGACTTACTCTATTAATAAATTGGGGGCGGTATCAGCTGCAACGATTATGGCTTTGGTTCCGATTGTGTCAGTTATATTAGCCATGATTTTCTTAGATCAGGTGATCACATTACAAATGTTTATCTCTATCCTTGTGTGTTCGTTTGGTATCGCTTGCTATAGTGGATTACAGCCATTTTTAATTTGGTTAAGAAGAAACAAAAAAGGCAACCCGAAGGCTGCCTCAAAGCAAAGTAATCGTTAAGTCATTTATGTTTAATTCAAGATGATAAGCGTCGTTTATGTTTTAAATGAGTACTTTTCAACAATCAAGCTTAAATGACAGTGCGATTTATGCCATTTTATCTACTAATTCAATCGCTTGACCAATGTATGAAGCAGGCGTCATAGCTTTAAGTTCTGTTTTTACGGCTTCTGGTAATTCAAGAGTATCAATAAATTGACTCATACCTGGGCCATCTACACGTTTACCGCGCGTTAGCTCTTTTAGTTTCTCGTATGGTTTTTCGATAGCGTAACGACGCATTACAGTTTGGATTGGCTCTGCTAATACTTCCCAGTTTGAATCCAAATCTTTTAACATATTTGCTTCGTTGGCTTCAAGCTTGCTAATACCTTTTAAGCTTGCTTCGTAAGCGATAACAGAATAACCGATAGCAACACCTAAGTTACGTAATACGGTTGAATCTGTTAGGTCACGCTGCCAGCGAGAGACAGGTAGTTTCGCCGCTAGATGATCAAAGATAGCATTTGCTAGGCCTAAGTTACCTTCAGAGTTTTCAAAATCAATTGGGTTTACTTTATGTGGCATAGTTGAAGAGCCGATTTCACCCGCAATGGTTTTTTGTTTGAAGTGACCAAGGCAAATGTAACCCCATACGTCACGGTCAAAGTCTAAAAGAATGGTATTGAAACGTGCAATCGCATCAAATAACTCTGCGATATAATCATGTGGTTCAATTTGTGTAGTGAACGGGTTAAAGGTAACCCCTAAACTTGTTACAAACTCTTCCGCAAAACCCTGCCAGTTAACTTCTGGGTAAGCACTAATGTGAGCGTTGTAGTTACCAACAGCACCGTTAGTTTTACCTAGTTGCTCTGTTGCCTCAATTTGTTTAACTTGACGTTGTAAACGTGCCACAACGTTAGCCATTTCTTTACCTAGTGTAGTAGGAGAAGCAGGCTGACCATGTGTACGAGACATCATTGGCATTGCTTTATATTCAATTGCTTTTTCTTTAATCGCATCAACAACACGATTACAGTAAGGAAGAATTACGTCATTCTTAGCTGTTGATAACATCAGCGCATGAGATAGATTGTTGATATCTTCTGAAGTACATGCAAAGTGAATAAATTCAGAGACTGCGTTTAGCTCTGCATTATCTGCTACTTTTTCTTTAAGGAAGTATTCAACTGCTTTTACATCGTGGTTGGTTGTTGCTTCGATGTCTTTTACTCGTTGTGCATCTGCTTCACAGAAGTTTGCAACAATTGCATCAAGGTGAGCATTTGCTTCAGCAGAGAAAGCTGGAACTTCAGCGATACCATCTGTTTGTGCTAGTTTTTGTAACCAACGCACTTCAACTTGTACGCGAAATTTGATTAAACCAAATTCACTAAAGATATCGCGTAAAATTGCAGTTTTGCTACCGTAACGGCCGTCAACTGGTGATACAGCTGTTAGTCCTGAAAGTTCCATTTGTTGCTCCTAATGATATGTAGGTTGTTTAAATAGTTGCTTTGTTCCCCGGTTAGGAAACGTCAATTAGTGTTTTAAGTTCGTAGTAAATTTTGCTTTGTTTGATGTACTAACGCTTTACGCGATAATAATAATTGACGACGTTTGCCGCCAATTTGCCGCCATAATACGGTTGCACGAACACCGGCTAGTAATAAAGCGCGGATTTTATGCTGCGTATGCTCTTGTTGCAAGTAAGCAGGGTTACCGTTCACTTGGATTTTAGGACCCAAATTACTGATCAGATCTTTATAGATAGAATCTAAGTTGCTTAATACGCTGCTGTCATCAATTTCAAAGTGTGCTAATTGGCGATTAACTTGATTAATACGTTCGCCAAGCAAGTTTAAAGACCCTGGATTTGCCGATAGTTTTCGTTCTAACGCCATTAATCCTGCTACATATTTGGTGATTTGCATATTACGGCTACCATCAGCATTATCGAGTTGTGCAATGACTGTTTTATAACCTAATTTTAGTGCGTCATGCCCACCAAAAATATCTAAAGGTGCTGCACTATCAGTGCGCATAATTGAGCGTAAAGAAGCATTAAATGCGACTGCATCAGGACACATACCTTTGTTCGCTATTTTATCAACTAGGTAGGCAGCTTGGCACATTGCTGCAAAAGCAATGCTTCGAGATTCTAACGTATGGAATGACATAATGAATACACTTCTAATTTGAATAACTGTTGAACAAAATACTATCGACTTTTAGTACGTTATTGTCGAATACTCCGTTGCATCTCTTTTTAAAAAGTTTGCATTAACCAAAAAATATTAATCGGTTAATGCTTGCAACTGAGATAACGTTACTTTTGTAAATGTTGGTCGATAATCGCACCACCTAAACACACTTCATCAAGATAAAATACGGCTGATTGCCCTGGTGTTACGGCTGCTTGAGGTTGGTCGAAAATAACCTCTAAGGTATCATCATCTATTGGATTGACTGTGCATGGAATATCAGTTTGGCGATAACGCGTTTTTACTGTACATCTGAAACTTTCTTTTTTAGGCGTTCTATCAACCCAATCACATTTTTTAGCAATCAAACCATAGGAAAACAGAGCTGGGTGATCAGCACCTTGTGCCACTAATAAACGATTATTTTCCATATCTTTGCCCACTACATACCATGGGTTCTCATTGGAATTTTGTAAGCCGCCAATACCAAGACCTTTACGTTGCCCTAAAGTGTGGTACATCAGGCCTTGATGTTGACCGATGACTTCATTATCAGGAGTCACAATATCGCCGGGCTGTGCAGGTAAATAGGTTTGTAGAAAATCAGTGAATTTACGCTCACCGATAAAACAAATGCCAGTACTGTCTTTTTTGTTATGGGTTACCAAATCTTGCTCTTCTGCAATACGACGCACTTCTGGTTTTTCTAATTCACCAACTGGGAATAAGGTTTTTGCGATTTGCTCGCCACCCACTGCGTATAAAAAGTAGCTTTGATCTTTGTTGTTATCTATACCGCGTAGCAGTTGTGCTTGGCCATCTACATCTCGACGTCGACAATAATGACCAGTGGCAATAAAGTCAGCGCCTAAATCTTCAGCAGCAAACTCTAAAAAGGCTTTAAATTTAATTTCTTTATTACACATGATGTCTGGATTTGGGGTACGTCCGGCTTTGTATTCTTCTAAAAAATGCTCAAATACGTTATCCCAATATTCAGCTGCAAAGTTGATAGTATGTAATTTAATACCCAACTTATCACAGACCGCTTGTGCATCTTGCAGATCCTGAGCGGCTGAACAATACTCATCGGTATCATCCTCTTCCCAGTTCTTCATGAATAAGCCTTCTACTTGATAGCCTTGCTGCTGTAATAAATAAGCAGATACTGAGGAATCAACACCACCGGAAATACCGACGATCACTTTAGTTTGGCTATTGTCTTTCATAAATTATTCTCCAACGAATTCAGCGCCAGATTTTAGCAGAATTTAGGCGCAATTAAACTAATAATGTGAGCGAGATAACGCAGGTCAAGTAAACGCTCGGTATTGCTTGATTTTCAGCTGTTTTATTTGGCTATTTAAAAATACTGCTGATTATAAAAAGGAACCAGAGTGAGAGGATTCTCGAGTAATATCAATTTAAGAAGGAGAGTAAGGTAGGCATCGAGTATTTAACTATTAAACTATTTACCTTCAATTATTTAACTTCAACTACCTAACTTCAATACTAATATTGATTATGTTGAAGTTAGGTTAAGTCGTCATTATCGATAAAGCTTATGCTGCACGTTTAGATACTTCAAAGCGCTCAACCAATTTGTTGAGTCGTAACACTGCATTTTGAACCAATGTGGTTTGATGAATTAATTGCTGTGAAGAAGTTTCCATTTCTATGGTTGTGGTTTGGGCTTGTTGCGCTGTTACTCCATGTAGCTCACTGTTACTGGCAATTTGATTCATGGTATTGAACATTGCCTCGACTGCGCTTTGTAATTTTAAGCTTCTTTCTCCGGAATCTAAGGATAAACTGTTTTGATCAACATTTGTTACCCCTTGCTGCATATACTTAACGGCCATTTCTGACTCACTACTTAATTTCGACATAATATTGCCGATATGCTTTGCTGCTTCTGATGTTCTAGTGGCAAGATTACGAACTTCATCGGCTACGACAGAGAAACCTCTTCCATGTTCGCCGGCTCTAGCGGCTTCAATTGCTGCATTTAATGCCAGAAGGTTGGTTTGTTCGGTTATTCCTGTAATTAAAGTAACTATCGCTTCTATTTCTTTCATCTGGCCGTTTACATCATTAACGCTTTTAGCTGAGGCTAATACGATATCTTTAATTTCAGCGGTGTTATTCACCGCTTGTGTATATTCCTGCTGCGTTTTACTAACAACATCTAACATCAATTCGTTCATTGCTTGTGCGGAAGCCGTTGCACTGGCTATTTCACCTTGCTGTTCGCTCGATAGTTGTAACATCGAGTCAATAGATACTGCGGTGGTTTTACTTGCTCCATCGACATTAATACTGTGCTGTAACATCGATTCACTGACCGTATTGACTTCACCAGAAGCGTGGATCATTTCACCTAACATATTATCTAAGCGATCGATAAAGCTGTTTATCCAGCGCCCCATATCTCCAGACTCATCGGCACTAAATTTGGAGGTGTCAAAGCGTTGATTTAGGTTTGCATCACCTTCTGCAAGCATTTGTAAAACGCCGACCATATGTTTTAAACGCGATGTGATCGGTTTTAATGCAAAACTACAAAAGCTGGCAAGGCCTATTATTAATGCAATTACAATTAAAATATTATTCTGTAATGTATTTAAAGTCATGAAATAAGAGAGGGCGACGGCAGTAAGAAAGGGCAGCGTCATGCTTAGTAATAGCTTTTTCCCCAAAGTATAAGTGAGTGAACGGTGACGATAAACTTCTTCTAAGTCTGCTTCACACATCATGCCCCATATATCAGGTGAACCGGGTAATTGAAAGGTTACCCCTTTGCCAATCACTGGAATATGTCGGTAGTCAGAATAACCGGGATAATCAACATATAAATTTTCTCCGTGTTTAATCGTTTCTCTGACGCCAGGATGTAATTGTTGGGTTGCAGGATCGGTAAAACGTATTTCAAACTCCGTATGTTGTTGTATTTTTACTGTTCCCCACTGCGTGTGCACTCCTGATTTGAGGTTTTCACCATGAGAAAAAGCATTGTCTTCAAAGCGTGAGCGAGAAAGAGCAGTACCGATGCTAATGGTAGGATCCTGGTTCGATTTAACCATGAAAATATAATTATCACCAGATTCACTGTAAATGTGTCCCGCTTCGCGTTGAATAAGGTCCCCCATCACATCATTAGGTACTCGTCCGCATAAACAGCCTATGATTTGATCGTTTTTTAAAATAGGTTGGTAAAACATTAATGTAACTGCATCATGAAAGTTAGAGCTTGAAGGCCCAATCAACTGCGTTTGTGGGTCTAAATAAGGGCCGTGAAGAAAGGGAGCCTGTAGCCCTTTTGTAAGTATTGTTTGATCTACTTTATGTTGTATAGGGTGATGATAAGTGGACGCTACAACTTGCCCGTCAGCCATCATGATAAACAACTCTGAAATATCATTGTTTCGTGTTAATAAGCTTTGTAACGATGTTTTCCATTGTGTTTGAGGTTGAGAGGAGATGTATAAAGCGCCATCAGTGAGGAAATTCCATTGTGTGCTAACCCATGATGTTAAAATGTGTACTCGTGTTTCAGCAGTGCTAGTAAAGGTTTCTGAGAGTATTTTTTTACGATCTTTATTCAACCAACAAGCTTTGCCTAATGCTAGTTTGCCAGTTGCGCCAAGCCACGGTAACCAATGTTTTTCTTTAGCGGTTAGATCCATTTTATATCCCTTAATACGATTTTATTAACAGGATAAGCAAATTAAATACCAATTACTCATTATGAGGTACTTAAATTTTTTGTTATTTAAAACATATGGTTATATTTATTTTGTTAGTCGTGTTTTATATTAAAGCTATTTTTAGTTAGTTTTATTGTATGACTTAATCATTTTTCGCTCCAATTTGGGGCGATTGCTTTATTTTGGTGCAGATAAAGTGAGGGGAGTTGTCTTATAGCCAGCCAATTTTATTTGACGTTTCTCATTCAACATGTTTTTACGGATGTAAAATCACTATTTAGTGAGCTAAATGGCTGGTTTATAATATCTATTTCCTGATGATTGGTGAGGCTCGTAAAAAGGGACATTTACTTACCTCATTGTCGAAACTTAATGATTGCTTTGTTGAAACTGATTGAGAAATCAAAGCTATTAAAGTTGTTATTTAAGATACTAACTCTGGCCCCAAACGAAGGCGCGCTTCATCGGCGTCAAAATAGTCTTTTTCAGTTAATAGGTGCGTTAACTGTTGCATTGAAATTTCTTTATTGGCGATTAAATTCAGAATACGCTGTTTACAGTGATTAATGGCCGTTTCTTCATCTAACGCTAAGTATTCACGGCAAAAATAGAGTTGTGGCAAACCTAAAGAGAATGCCGTTAATTGTGCGAATTGCATAGCATTGAGTGTGAGGGTTATTTTTTCGAATTCTACTTGTGTGCTTTTAATATCATTTGACATTTAATTATGCTCATTTAAGGAAATCTTTACAAACTCTACATGAAAAACATTAACTTGTCGTTCATAGTGACGCGTTACCCTATCAGGGAAGTATTCATTAGTTAATTTTCTAACCCATACTCACCTCAATAATTTCACTCAGGTCACATTGTTTAATAATTAATACATTCAGTATTGCAGTTTAATCATAACTTTATCGACGATCAGAAAACTGCTCTTAATATCATTGCTTATGTTTTAAAAGTCATTGCAATGATGACTTGAACGCTATCGATTTAAATAAGGATACATAATGTCTGCTAGTCATTTGCAAAAATTTCAACAATTGAAAGAGACCTTACTTGCTTGCATCGAGCAATCTAGAATTTATAGTGATCCTGCTCAGTTACTTGCTTATGGTACGGATGCTAGCTTTTATCGTTTAATCCCTAAAATGGTACTTCGTTTAAACAATGTGCATGAAGTTATTTATACGCTTAAAAGTTGTCAGGCATTGAATGTTGCTTGTACTTTTAGAGCGGCAGGGACCAGTTTATCTGGGCAGGCCGTTTCAGATTCAGTCCTTATTACCTTAAGTGATGATTGGCGAGGGCACGAAATAATTGATAATGGCCAGCAAATAAAATTACAACCGGGTGTGATTGGTGCTGATGCTAATAAATACTTACAACCTTTTGGGCGTAAAATAGGGCCTGATCCTGCTTCTATTAATACTTGTAAAATAGGTGGCATAGCGGCTAATAACGCTAGCGGAATGTGTTGTGGTGTGGCACAAAACTCCTACCGTACGGTTGAAAGTATGAAGTTGGTTTTTGCCGATGGGACACAACTTGATACCGCTAACAATGATAGCGTGGCTTCTTTTAAAGTGAATCATAAATCGTTGATTGCAGGTATTGAACAGCTTTCTCAACAAGTGTCGAATGACGATACGTTAAGTGCCTTGATTAAACATAAGTACCGCCTTAAAAATACCACTGGTTACTCTTTAAATGCGTTGGTGGATTACCAAGATCCGATTGATGTCATCGAGCATCTCATGATTGGTTCGGAAGGTACTTTAGGCTTTATCAGTGAAATTACTTACAACACAGTTATCGAACACAAACATAAAGCTTCTGCTTTAATCGTTTTTAATGATATTGAAACTGCTTGTAAAGTGGTTTCAGCACTGGCTCATTTACCCGTTTCAGCAGTTGAAATGATGGATGGTAGAGCGATGCGCTCAATTGCTAATAAACCGGGTATGCCAGACTTCATTAAAAGCTTAGATCTTGAGGTTGGAACCTTATTAATCGAGTCGAGAGCAAATGACCTCGACTCCTTAGAACAGCAATGCAACACGGTAATGGAGACAATACAAAAATATACTGTGAGTGAATCTATTACTTTTACAAGTGACACTGTGGTGGTAGAAACATTATGGGCAATCCGTAAAGGTTTATTTCCAGCGGTGGGTGCGGTGAGAGAGGTAGGCACGACGGTTATTATTGAAGATGTGGCTTTTCCGGTTGAGCATTTAGCGGCTGGCGTACGAGATTTACAACAACTTTTTGACCGATTTAATTACACTGAAGCGATTATTTTTGGTCACGCATTAGATGGTAATTTACATTTTGTGTTTACACAGGGATTTGAGTCCCCTGATGAAGTTAAACGTTACAGTGATTTTATGGATGAACTGACTCAGTTAGTGGCGGTGAAGCATTTGGGGTCTTTAAAAGCGGAACATGGCACGGGAAGAAATATGGCGCCCTACGTCGAGCTCGAGTGGGGGAAAGCTGGTTATGCGTTAATGCAGCAGATTAAGCGTTTATTTGATCCAACTGGGTTATTAAATCCGGGCGTGATCATCAATGAAGATAAAAAAGCCCATATTCATAATCTGAAACCGATGCCACAAGCCGATGATTTAGTGGATCGTTGTATTGAATGTGGTTTTTGTGAACCGGTTTGTCCATCACGTACCTTGACCTTATCACCTCGACAAAGGATTGTGCTATACCGAGAAATTAAACGTAGTGAAAGAGCGGGAGAGACTGCGTACTCTGAGTCTTTAACTAAGACGTTCCAATATCAGGGCATTGATACCTGCGCTGCCACCGGATTGTGTGCCGATCGCTGTCCGGTTGGGATTAATACGGGTGACTTAGTGAAAAAACTAAGAACCGCAAAATATCAGCAATTTACCCCTATTGCGCGTTGGACTGCGAATCATTTTAGTACCACTAATAAGCTGCTCAATCTGGGGCTTAAAGTGAATCAAGTGGCGCAAAAAGTATTAGGTGCAGAGCGGATCAATAAAGTGAGTCAAGGTGTTGCTCAATTATCAGCCCATAAAATCCAACGATGGTCACCACAAATCCCAACTGCCAATCGCTATCAGCTTAAAGCGACGGGTGCTAGAAGTTCACTCAAAAATGCGTCACCCATTGTATCGGTAAGTGAATCAATAAGTGATTCGCCCATTGCACCTATAAGTGATTCGACAATAAAAGCTTCTTTTAATCCAAACTTGGCTAAAAAAGTGGTTTACCTCGCTTCATGTGCGAGTCGTTCCATGGGCCAGCAAGCAGATAATCCTGATCAACGTTCATTACCAGAAGTCACTACCTCTTTGCTTATTAAAGCTGGGTTTGAAATTATTGTTCCTGACGCGATCAATGAATTATGTTGTGGTCAGCCGCACGATAGTAAAGGATTCAAAGAGGTTGCCAAATTAAAATCTCAACAGTTAGAAGCTGCCTTATGGAAAGCCAGTGAACAAGGAAAGTGGCCTGTGTTGTTCGATACCAGTCCTTGCGCTAAACGCAGTATTGAACAGTTTTCGCAACCAATGGAAATACTAGAGCCAAGTCAATTTGTACTTAACTATTTACTGGAACATTTAACTATTTCACCGTTACAAGAAACGATCATGTTGCATATCACCTGCAGCACTCGACGTCAGGCACTAGATAAACAAATGTTACAACTGGCGCAACGTTGTGCAAGCGAGGTGATAGTACCTGAGCATATTGAGTGTTGCGGGTGGGCTGGTGATAAAGGGTTTACCACACCAGAGCTTAATACGGCGGCATTATTACCATTGAAGTCACAAGTACCAGCGCATTGTACGCGTGGTTATAGCAATAGCCGTACCTGTGAAATTGGCTTATCAAAACACAGCGGTATTGCTTATCAGTCAATTTTGTATTTGGTTGATGAGGTCAGTGTTTAAAATGACTCTTAGACTTTAATGATTCAGAGTTTATTGGTCTGACTTCGTCACGTTTAAGTGAGTCGATATGAAGCGGAGGTCATTCATTACTTAAATGGCCTCCTAGTATTAAGGGGGAGGATATCGTTTACTAAATTCACTGAATTTATGTTGCAAAAAGTCAATCACCATGCGTAATTGCTTTCTAGGGTAGTCTGTTTGTAAGTAGACTAACTGCAAAGGAATATCTTCTGTTAAATAGTCTGTTAACAATACTTTCAAACGACCTTGTTCCACATCTTCTGCAATATCTATCCAGCTTTTATAAGCAATACCATGCCCTAAAATAGCCCACTCTCTTAATAGTGCACCGTCATTGGTGGTTTTAATGGGGGTAACAGAGACTTGTATGCGTTGATTATCTTTATTAAAAGCCCATTGTTGATGGCTTTTACTGCCTAAGTTCCAATTTAATAGCTTATGTTGTTGCAGTTCAGCAGGACTATTGGGTTGCCCAAACTCTTCGATATAAGTAGGGGAAGCAACTACATAACGTGGTGATGATGTTAAGTAACGACGTTTAAGCGCTGAATCTGCTAAATGGCCATAACGTAGTGCGAGTTGAATTTTTTGATCCATTAAATCACTCATATGATCGCTTAAATACAAGGTGAGTGTTAAAGAAGGCGCCGAGGCTAAAAACTCATCCAACCAAGCACTCACTATGTTTCTACCGAGATCAGAGGGCATACTTAACCCTAAGTCGCCACTTAATTGATCGTTATTATTGTTTAACGTATTGCTCGCCAGCTCTAATATTTTTATCGCCTCGCGACTACTTTCAATAAATAGATGACCCTCTTCGGTCAATTGCATGTTGCGTGTCGAGCGAACGAATAATTGGCAATTTAGTCTTTGTTCTAAGCGCTTTAATGCTGCACTTGCTGCGGCAGGTGTTAAGTTGAGTTCACGACTGGCTGCAGAAATGTTTTGTAAGTCGGCAATTCTAATCGCTAATTTAAGATCATTTAAGTGATACATATTCAAAAATAATTATCAAGTTATTCAAATTTATCAATGATTATCAAATAAAAAAATCAAGTGTACAATGTGTTTATTCATTAATAACAATGTCTATACTATCAATCGCCATTTAACATTGGGCGAAAGCATTTACATTAACAACCTGACAAATGAGACTTAAACAATGACAACACATGAACAAATTATTAACGATTTAGAAAAACGTTATACTGCGAAAAAATACGACCCAAGTAAAAAGGTTGCACAACAAGATTTAGATATTTTATACCAAGCATTACGCCTTTCTCCTTCATCAATCAACTCACAACCTTGGAAGTTTATTGTGATTGAAAGTGATGCGGCGAAGCAAAGAATGTTTGATACTTTTGCTAATAAATTTCAATTTAATCAACCGCATGTTTTTGCTTGTTCACATATTATTTTATTTGCACATAATCCTGCTTACACACGTGCTGATTATGAAAAAGTAGTGGACCAAGGTATAGCTGACCAACGCACTAAACCTGAAGATAAAGAAAAAGCATTTGGTGGTTACGCTTTTGTTGATATGAATACTGACAAACAAGGTAATAATGCAAGTTGGACTAAATCTCAAACTTATATTGCGTTAGGCAATGCAATGCATACTTTAGCGCGTTTAAAAGTAGATTCAACGCCAATGGAAGGTGTCGATAGTCAACTCATTGGTGAAATTTTTGCTGATGAGTTAGGTGGGTATGAATGTGACGTTGCATTAGCAATCGGTTACCATCATCCATCTGAAGATTATAATGCGAAATTGGCTAAATCAAGATTGACAATGGAAAAAGTGTTAACTGTTATTTAATAACAATTTCCCTATTGAATAATAACTTTATTTATTAAAAAACAAGCAATCACATTGGTCAAAGTCGCTTTGTATTTGCTTGTTTTTTGTTTAAAAGGGGAATTTATCCCCTAACCATTAATAAATTTTTAAATCTTTGTACCGATTAAATGATCCAATACAGGTACTAATACTAAGGGTTGAGCTGAGCTAATGATTGCGGTTAGCATTTTAACTCGCGCACCTTCATGTTTATCTTCTAAGCCTTGTGCTTTTAAATAATGCTCTTCACTTATCCACTGACTGTAAGAAACCCATTGATTATCTTTAGTTTTATGTAAACGAGAGCCTAAAGCGCCGTATTTTTCAATATTTCGTTGTACTAATTCCGTCCAACCTTCTTTAAATACTTTTTCATGTGCTGGATTTATTTCCCAACGAAATAATACAGTAATCATAAACTACTACTCCTAGTGACTTGTTTTGTTAGTATTGTCGATAAAGATAATTGTTTGTATTATAGCCATGCTTAGATATTACTTACTGTGAGTTAATTTGATATTTTGCTACAAAATATTTATTTCTCATGCTTTTTAAGCATTTAGCCTGTTTCTTTTCTATCTGATTTTTAGCATATCTCCACATTTTCTTCACAATCTTTTCCTCTTTTTACTTTATGATAGAAGTAATAGTTGAATGCTATTCTCTTTTTATTGTTACTCGATCCATATCTATTAGAAGAAAAATAATGAATAAATCAAATAAGGTTTTTATTTTTGCGGGATTGTTGCTGAGTGTCGTTAGCAATCTAGCTTCTGCTCGTGGTCCAGCTCCTGCTGTGCCTGTTCATAGTGACGTGGTTGCGATGCATGAAGTCGCTCAATCCTTAACTCTGATTGGTAAATTACAAGCTGAACAATTTGTTAGCATTGCCTCTGAAGTTACCGCTAAAGTCACGCGAATAGCCGTACAAGCAAATCAAACAGTAAAAAAAGGGCAGTTGCTTGTTCAGTTAGATGACGCTAAAGCAAAAGCTTTATTGGCTGAAGCTAGGGCTTATTTACAAGATGAACAAAGGAAGTTAAAAGATTTTCAGCGTTTAATAAAAAAGCAGGCGGTCACACAAACAGAATTTGATGGGCAAGCCTCAGTAGTTGCAATTGCTAAAGCGCGCTTACTTGCCGCACAAGTTTTTGTTGATAATCATCGTCTTGTTGCTCCTTTCGCTGGCACCATCGGTTTGCTGGACTTTAGTGAAGGTAAAACCGTGGCCATAGGTGAAACGTTACTAACCTTAGATAATCTCTCTGAAATGACGTTAGATTTACCCGTCCCTGAACGTTATTTATCTATGATTGAAATAGGCATGTATGTTTCAGCTGTTAGCCGTGCCTGGCCTGAGACTGCGTTCATCGGTAAGGTCGCTGCTGTTGACTCGAGAATTAACCCTGACACATTGAATCTACGTGTTCGTTTGCTTTTCGATAATAAAAATAAACAATTAAAACCCGGCATGATGATGAAGTCTCAACTGGTGTTTGCCGCTGTTAATGAGCCTATTATCGAAGTGCAATCGCTAGAGTACTCTGGTACCAAACGCTTTGTGTATGTAATTGGTGATAATAATAAAGTACAACGTAGAGAGGTGACGCTCGGTGCGCGTATTGGTGACCAAGCTTTAATTGAATCAGGTCTGGCAATCGGTGAGCGTATAGTCGTGCAAGGCTTGGTGAATATGCGTGATGGTCTAACCATTAATGATTTAGCTAAAGAAGGCTCAGCAGCAGAAGTGAATGCCAAAGCAAAGACTAACAAGGACAGTAAATAATGTGGCTATCAGATGTGTCGGTAAAACGACCGGTAATGGCAATAGTATTAAGCTTATTGCTGTGTGTATTTGGTGCGGTTTCGTTTAGTAAACTATCTGTTCGAGAAATGCCAGATGTAGAAAGTCCAGTTGTATCGGTTATGACTCGTTATGAAGGGGCAAGTGCAACCATCATGGAGAGTCAAGTTACTGCTGTTATTGAAGATCAAATCACAGGTATTAGTGGTATTGATGACATTGAGTCAGTCACTCGAAATGGTATGTCTCGTATCACAGTGACCTTTGATTTAGGCTGGGACCTAACCGAAGGTGTCAGTGATATTCGTGATGCAGTCGCTAAAGCAGAACGTAGTTTACCCGATGAAGCCAATGAACCTATTGTCTCTAAGAATAATGGTTCCGGTGAGCCTTCGCTTTATATTAACCTCAATTCGACAACCATGGATAGGACTCAACTTACCGATTATGCTGAGCGTATTTTAGTGGATCGTTTCAGTTTGATTAGTGGTGTGAGTTCAGTGGATTTATCTGGTGGCTTATACAAGGTCATGTATGTGAAGTTATATCCAGACATGATGGCAGGCCGGTCTGTGACCACAAGTGATATTGTTAATGCATTACAAACCGAAAATGTTGAAAACCCCGGAGGTGAAGTACGCAATGACACTACGGTAATGTCTGTTAGAACAGCACGCTTATATGCTGAACCTCAAGATTTTGATTATTTAGTGGTTCGTACTGCTAATGATGGGACGCCTATTTATCTAAAAGATGTCGCAAAAGTGTATGTGGGCGCTGAAAATGAAAATTCTGCTTTCAAAAGTAATGGTGTGGTTAATTTAAGCTTAGGTATCGTTGCACAATCCGATGCTAACCCATTACAAGTTGCTGCCGCTGTGCGTAAAGAAGTGGATAATATTCAGCAGTTTTTACCTGAAAATACGACCTTGTTAGTAGACTATGATTCGACTGTTTTTATAGAGCGTTCTATTGAAGAGGTTTATAACACCTTAATGATCACTGGTGGGCTAGTGATCTTGGTGCTGTATATCTTTATTGGTCAGGCAAGGGCCACCATCATTCCTGCCATTACTGTACCCGTATCGTTAGTTTCCGCTTTTATTGCTGCCTATTATTTTGGATTCTCTATCAATTTAATTACCTTGATGGCGCTAATTTTATCGATAGGGCTGGTGGTTGATGATGCGATTGTAGTGGTTGAAAATATTTTCCACCACCTTGAAAAAGGAGAAAAACCATTGATGGCGGCCTATAAGGGCGCCAGAGAGGTTGGTTTTGCTGTTATCGCAACCACTATGGTACTGGTGATGGTATTTTTACCTATTTCCTTCATGGATGGCATGGTGGGACTGTTATTTACTGAATTCTCAGTGTTACTCGCTATGGCAGTTATTTTCTCATCCTTTATTGCCTTAACATTAACGCCCGTATTAGCGAGCAAAATGTTAAAAGAGCATCAACAACAAAACCGTTTTAATCGCTGGGTGGATAAACAATTTTCACGTCTAGAAAGTGTTTACCGTAGTGGTTTAGTGTATGCAATGAAATTACGTTTAGCAGCCCCCTTAGTTATTTTGGCTTGTATTGCGGGGAGTTATTTTTTAATGCAACAAATCCCTTCACAATTAGCGCCTAAAGAAGATAGAGGGGTGATATTCGCTTTTGTGAAAGGTGCCGAAGGCACTAGTTTTAACCGTATGTCTACTAATATGGATTTAGTACAAGCACGTTTGATGCCACTACTAGGTCAAGGTGTGATTAAGTCTTTTAGTACTCAAGCACCGGCATTTGGTGGTAATGCGGGTGACCAAACCGGTTTCGTTATTATGATTTTAGAAGACTGGAATGATCGAAGTGTGTCGGCCAATCAAGCGCTTGGTTTGGTTAATAAAGCATTAATAAATCTGCCAGATATTAAAGTGCGTCCATTATTACCTGGTTTTAGAGGTGGTTCTGGCGACCAAGTTGAGTTTGTACTTGGTGGTTCCGATTATCCTGAGCTAGCTAAATATGCAGAGCTCTTAAGGCAACATGCTGAAGCGGATGGCATACTCATTAATGGTGATTTAGATTATTCAGAAAAAACACCTGAATTAGTGGTGACCCTAGACAAGCAAAGAGCGGCGGAATTAGGGGTGAGCTTGGATGAGCTTTCTCAAACCTTAGAAGTGATGCTCGGAGGTCGTAGTGAAACCACTTATATCGACCGCGGAGAAGAGTATGATGTTTATTTACGCGGTGATGAAAATAGCTTCAATAATGTCAGTGATTTAAGTCAGATTTATATGCGTACCAATCGCGGTGAATTGATCACTTTAGATACTATTGCTGATATTGAAGAGGTGGCTTCCGCCAACCGTTTGTCTCATTACAATAAACAAAAATCAATTACCCTAGGAGGCAGTGCGGCAGAAGGAAAATCTTTGGGGCAAGTATTAGATTACCTCGATGCAAAAGCAATAGAGTTACTGCCAAGTGATATTTCAGTATCGTATAATGGCGAGTCGAAAGAATACAAAGAAAACCGCAGTAGTGTGTTGATTGTATTTGGACTTGCTTTATTGGTCGCCTATTTAGTGCTAGCAGCTCAATTTGAAAGTTTTATCAATCCCTTAGTGGTTATGTTAACCGTACCGATGGGGGTGTTGGGGGGCTTTATTGGTATGGTCGTAATGAGTCAGGGGTTAAATATCTACAGTCAAATTGGCATGATCATGTTGATTGGTATGGTAACAAAAAATGGTATTTTGATTGTTGAGTTTGCTAATCAATTACGTGATAGAGGCGCAGCGCTAGAAGTTGCGATCATTGATGCCTCTGCTCGTCGTTTACGACCTATTTTAATGACCGCATTCACTACGTTGGCTGGTTCAATTCCACTCATTATATCTTCTGGTGCAGGATCTGAGAGCCGAATAGCAGTGGGGACGGTGGTGTTTTTTGGAATGGCGTTTGCGACCATGGTGACCTTGTTTGTTATTCCTGCTATGTACCGTTTAATCTCCGGTAATACACATTCACCAGGTTACGTGGAAAAGCAACTCAATGAAGAACTAAGATTGAACGCAACCGAAACAACAAAGAGCGGAAATTAAACGTATTATTTCGACTCTCTATTAAGTTAAATGCTTGATGCGTTGAAAACTTAACGTAATAAAGCAGTGAGAAAATTAGTTTTTTCACTGCTTTCCCAATATTCATTACTGTTTAGCGCTTATTCTCACTCTATCTGTTATCTGCTTATTATCAATTACCCTTTTATGTCTCATTACTGAACCGCCACATATATAAGCTTTCAGCTAAATTCATTACCCTATTTTTTATGATTGCTATGATTAGAACGGTATCTGTGACCGGTATTGTGCGTGTATCTTAAATTAGAGTTAAATAAACCAGTAAAATTTAGTACAGTCAGCACTTCATTTTATATTTTTACAAATTCAGGAAGTTAGTATGATTAAATTTATTCTTATTGCGTTAATTCTAGTGGTCGCATTTTTTATTTTTCAATCTATGAACGCAGGTAAAAATGCGCCAGAAAATATTGCTAAAGGAGAGGTGTTTTTAACTGAAAATGCAACTAAAGAAGGCGTAATGGTGACGGATTCGGGTCTGCAATATGAGGTCTTAGAAAAAGGCGAAGGGACAGTACATCCAACGGCAAAAAGTAACGTACAGGTTCATTATCATGGCACATTGCTTGACGGTACGGTTTTTGATAGCTCAGTAGAACGTGGTGAACCTATCTCTTTTGGTTTGCATCAAGTTATTCCAGGTTGGACGGAAGGAGTTCAATTAATGGTGGAAGGGGATAAATTCCGTTTCTTTATTCCGAGTAAACTTGCTTATGGTAATCGCAGTGCAGGTAAAATCACCCCTGGGTCATTATTGATTTTTGATGTTGAGTTATTAAAAATAAACTAATAAAGCCATTTATTGAATAAAAGCAATTATTGAATAAAAAATGTATAGAGTAAAAAGTGTGTTGATTGGCTTATAACGACTTCTACATAATAACAACCTCCTAACAGTAAGAGGTTGTTATTTATTAGTTAGTGTCGGTTAATAGATAATAATTTATTCGCAAGGCGGCGCTAGATGAATCACTGCCAATCCACCTTGCGACGTTTCTCGGTATTTTTTATTCATATCTTTACCAGTTTGAAACATAGTAGCGATCACTTTATCTAACGAAATGAGTGATTTACTATTACGTTTTAATGCCATTCTAGAAGCATTAATCGCCTTCATTGCCCCCATTGCATTACGTTCTATACAAGGGATCTGTACTAATCCACCGATCGGATCACAGGTCATGCCGAGCGAATGCTCCATCGCTATTTCAGCGGCAATACAAATTTGCTCATTACTACCACCTCGAATTGCTGTTAAACCTGCTGCTGCCATTGATGATGAAACGCCAATTTCACCTTGGCAACCTACTTCTGCCCCTGAAATAGAAGCATTCATTTTATATAGCATACCAATCGCAGCTGATACGGCTAAAAAGTCCTTTAGTTTCACTGTATCAATTTCACGTATGTATTTGTTGTAATACATTAACACTGAAGGGATAACCCCTGCTGCACCATTGGTTGGAGATGTGACCACTTGCCCACCAGATGCATTTTCTTCACTTACGGCAAAGGCATACAGGTTAACCCAATCTAAAATACTCATCGGGTCGTTATCAACCCCTTCGCTAGACTGTAGTGTTTTTAATAAAGCGGGGGCTCGGCGCACAACCTGTAAACCACCTTCTAGGATGCCTTCTGTTTTCAGACCTCGTTCTAGACATTGTGAGATCACTCTCCATATCTTCTCCGTCGTTTCATTGAGTTGTTGCTCACTGCAAAAACTAAGTTCATTCTTTAATACTAAGCCACCAATGCTTAATCCATTTCGGTCAGCTTGGTTGAGTAAGCTTTCCGCTGAATTAAAAGGGAAAGGTACGCTATTTTTAGGTGTTTTGACGGGGTTTAATAATTGCTCTTCTGTGCTGATAAACCCTCCGCCAGTTGAGTAATAAGTGTGAGAGTCGATTTTTTTATCTTGCTCATAAGCCATTAAACGCATTCCATTTTCATGCAATGGTAAGCTTTCACTTTTAAACTCAATATCAATCTCAGGATTAAATGCAATGCTCAGTGTATTTAAAAACGGCAGTGTATTTGTTTCTGCAATTTCCTTTAATAATTTATTGGCCGTATTGGTTTTTACTGTATCTGGTTTAAAACCCATCAAACCTAGCATGATAGCTCTATCGGTATGATGTCCCTTACCCGTTAATGACAAAGAACCGTATAATTCAATTTTAATACTGGTAATACGATCTATATTTTCTTGGTTAGCAGTAGCAAAAAGATAAGCGGCTAACATAGGGCCACTAGTGTGTGAACTCGACGGCCCGATGCCTATTTTATAAATATCAAAAATTGAAAGCATAGTTACTTCCTAATAGTGGTAAAATCAGTAAATGGGAGCGGAAGGGGATTTGCTACCCTTCCATGTATTCATTAGTTGCAGTGTAACTGGAACTGCTGAGAAAAGAGTTGTCCAAGTGCATTATTGGGCGCTACGTCATCTGCTAAAGATAAAGTATAAGCTCGTTGCGCATCTGAAGCTTTAGGTTCAAGTAATTTCTGTTTGCAGTGTTTATTAATATCTTCGGTGACTTGAATCTCCTGTGGCTCAAGCCATGACATATCAACAAAATAAGTTGAATCGTAAATAAATAGTTTAAAGGTTTTATTATTAAAAGCGATTGGCTCGGATAGGGGAATATCAAAGCTTAGCACTAACTTATCTTGGTATTGTATTAGCTGAGGGTAACGTGCGGCTTTAAACTTAATTGGCGTATTACCAACATAAAAATAGGTGAAATAATGTTCGTTATACATGTTATTGGTTACGCTAGTCGCTAATAACTGTAACGTATTATCGATATGTTCTGGGCTAATATCTTCACCCTGTAACATATAAGTAGATGTTTCTGCATCAAAAGTCCAAGTCATGTGTAAGGTTGTAATATGTGTTTGATCACTTCCAATCGCAGTATTTGTATCTATCCATGCGTGAGGATGGGCAGACAAAGTAAAAGGGAATGAGAGGCAAGCTAACAGTAACCATTTAATGGGTAGTAAATATTTTAAGGTGTTTATTAATCGGTTCATCTTGAGCTCATTCAATTGATCTTTTGTATCTGCTTTAATCATATTTTCTAGAAAGCATAGTAACGGGCATTAGTTACCTTCAATTGTACTTTCATAAAGTACAATTGAAGCTGGTACCAACTCAGTAATACCAATTTCATTAAGTATATGATCAATTATTGGCAAGGGAAAGTGCTTCAATTTAAGTCAGAAATTCGTCAAATGGTCGTTCCCTTTGCAAAATTTCTAACGCAGAAGTGATGTATTTTAACCAATAATAATGATCAGCTATTTAGCGTAATTGGCACACAAGAAGTACACTTGTTAAGCTTTTATTTCTTACTTTTAAGTGTAAGTTCATGTTCAAATTCATCAGGGAAGAAAATTACCCCCTTTAAATTTTTATCCGGGAAAACAACAATTGATAGTTCATCATCTTCTAAGCCTGGTGTCCAACGTTCACGCCACTTATCTAAACTAATCGCTTCTGGTTTACAATGAGACCATTCTTCCGTTGCCCAGTCCTCTGCAAACTCTTTATTTGGCCATACTGGAACACAGTCTTCATCCTCTGTGTTGAGCATAACGCAGCCATGTTCATCTACTAATAACCAAATTTTTTGCTGCATGTTTACTTCTTTACATAAATATTGAAAACGTTGTTGCTGGTCGAGTTTTAATATTTCAGTAATACGTGATGGAGATAAACCGCTCATGTGTTGTCCTATTCATTGTTTATTTAATTAACGATTAGCTTAAAGTAATTATTTTGATTTACTAGGGGGGAGTTACTATTACTAAGAATCCGTCAAATAGACAAAGCTCTCTGAACGAGTCTATTTAGTTTAAACACTGACGGTATTGTTTCCTGAGTTAGTTTTGGGAGCCAATTGTAGAATTAGTAGCATCAATTTGATGCGGAATTCAGTTGTAAAAAAGAATAGAATATTTTACTGTAAATGTGAATTTTTTATAAATATTATTGACTTGATCTAATTATATTTACATAAAATGCTAAGATAATACTTATCGTTACAAGTTATATATATATATTGTTACAAGCATATAACTTGTGAGTTTTAAAAATTTAAAGATTTTAAAGTGTAAATTGTGTGATTTTAATACAAAGTGTTAAGGGTATATTGTAAAAATCAGCCATATTATTACTTTATCACTTAAATATTTATCATAAAAAATGTGAGTCCGTATATTATTAGTTTTTAGACTGAAATGGTTATCTGCTTTTTCTTTTTATTGTATTACAAATAATAGTTGTTATCAGTCATTGATGTTGATTTTTTAATCATCTTTAATAGCCCACCTAAGGTGATTATGTTTTATAGTATAAAAGCCAAAATAATTACTCTGTTTTCATTAGTGATGATCTCTTTCACCGCGTTATTGTTAGTGACCATTTTTATCAATGAACGAGAGAATATACTGAATTTAGAATTAAAAAAATCCAGTGAAATATCAAATATGCACGCCAACTTATTGAGCCAAGAATTTGCTCAATATATTGCGATGTTAGAAATGCAAAGTGATGACTCGTCACTTAAAAAAAATGATCCAGATAAAATTAAACAAATACTGAAGCGTTTAATGAAGGTAGGTAACAGTAATTTTGTTAATGCTATTTATGTTGATCAAAATTTAAACTTAGTCGATGCTTTAGGTAATAAAAATAAAGTCACTAATCCACTATTTATGAAAAATGAGCAGTGGAAAAATAAACCCTATAACATCACAGTACCTGTGAACACTTTATTTGAAAAAATACCAGTGATAATCGTTGCCGTGCCCGTGTTAAATGACCAAGATAAATGGCAAGGAACACTGGCCGTTGCTGTACCATTAAAAACTATTATTGATAAATTATCATCCATCAAATTAGCAAATGGTAGTTATGCTTGGTTAGCAGATTCTAATGACTTGGTGGTTGCTCACCCTGACCCTAGCATCGTAATGAATAATCGTCTTTCAACCACCGAGAACCCAAACTTCCCTGGTTTTTATAAAATAGCAAGGCAAACTAAATTACAAAATAATGGTTATGGACATTATTACGACACACAATTACAAGAGTCTAAAATAGTTACTTTTTCTAAGATTAAATATTTACCTGGGTGGAATTTGTTTGTAACCACTCAAGAAGTTGAAATTTTTCGAGGTATATACAGCATTGTATACAGCGTATTAACTATCTCAATTATATTAATGATCGTTTTTTTGTTTATCATAAGCCAATTATCAAACAAGGTGACAGGTCCTATAGTGAGGCTTACTAAAGATGTAAAAGCGTCGGTAACTGCCAAAAGCAATTTTATACGTATTATTCATTCTAAAGATGAAATAGGTGCACTTTCTAAAGCGTTTTCTCGCAGCCTTCAAAAAATTCATCTTCATACTACTCAGCTGGAAGAAATTGTTCGTGAACGAACCCAGGAGATCTCATCCAAAAATAACTTGCTCAGTGAACAGAATAACAAACTTGAAGTGCTAGTTTCTAAAGATTCACTCACTAATTTATATAATCGTCGCGCTTTTAGTGCATTAGTTGAAAAAGAGCTTTCGCGCGCGAAGAGGCACCATGTAAGTATTGCATTAGCAGTCCTCGATCTTGACCACTTTAAAAATATTAACGATAAATATGGACATGACACCGGAGATAAAGTGCTGTGTCGCATTGCTAGTGAATTGACCACAAGTATGCGTAAAGAGGATCTTATCTGCCGATGGGGAGGGGAAGAGTTTGTTGTGTTGTTATCTGCCTCTACTTCAGAGAAGGTCTATGAGCATATGGAAGAGATGCGAGAAAGAGTCGCTGCAATGGATTTTAGTCCTGCCTCTCAAGTTACTTTTAGTGCTGGCATGTCAACCTATAGAGAAGGTGAAAGCTTTACTGAATGGTTTAAACGCGCTGATAAGGCGCTTTATCAAGCTAAAGAGAATGGAAGAAATCAAATTGTAAAAGGTTAGCTTTTAACTCCCACGAATAACAATGTACACATGATGCTTCAAGGTGCAAAGTTAGCAAGAAAAGCTAGTGCCAAATGATAGACATAACATTGAGTTTTTGAGAGATTAACTTTATTAATACTCTATCGCTAGAATGATTAAGAGACGTCACTCTTTGGTCGCTCTTTTACATGGGGGGATAACAACACAGATTGGTGTTATTTTCCTTGCCTACGGAACCCGTTCTCAAATGCCCGTTCAGCGTTGAAATAATCAAAAAGAGGATATCATTTACTCATATTGCGCCTTGTTCTGATACCCAACTCATGCCGGACAAACATCTTGAAGTAACATAAGTATAAATAGCAGCAGTGCGCTACTGGTTTTATTTGTGGGGGGTAAGTTGGTTTTTTATTTAATGTTAACATCCATCCAATATCAGTTACTTTTAGCCTCTTAGTGTTCCTGAACGTATTATTTTGACGGTGTCGAATGGTACTAAATTAAATATTTTGAATGATGAATTTTAAGTGATTTGACATTTTCTGTTGAGTATAAGTAGATAAGTAGATAAGTAGATAAGTAGATAAGTAAATTTTACAACTAGCGAGAATTATTTTCTTGTTGGAAATTTTAAATTATTCCTCACTATCATTATTTATTTCTATAAATAAATTTAAATCTTTTAAAATCAGTTTCTTAGCTGTATATCTTGTTTGGCTTAAATAATGGCGTGATGTTTGCTAATTAGTTATTGAACAGAGTCAGTATTCAAATAAAACTTATCTAATCAATATTTGAATACTCGCACATTTTATTGGATTAAATAATTCTAAGGATTAAATCATGGATATTATTCGTATTATTTTCGCTATTTTACTACCGCCAGTAGGCGTATTTTTGCAAGTCGGATTTTCATGGACTCTTGTCCTTAACATATTACTGACGGTGCTAGGTTACATTCCAGGTATTGTCCATGCTATTTGGGTTATCGCAAGAAAGTAATAAATTGAACAATATAACTAGAATAATATAACTAGAATAATATAACTAGAATAATATAAATAGATAAAGCAGTAGACCGTTAGATATTAATGGTAACAAGTAAAAATGTACTTTTAATCTAATGCCAGTCACTTAATAACTGACTGGCATTTTTTTGCTTCTTTTATCTGCATACTTTTCATACCGATTACATTAAATAAGTGATCTAAATTTTGCGCAGGAAAAATGACTTAGTTTAAGGCGTAAATTTAGCTAAATGGTTGTTCCCTTTACGAAATTTACAACGAAAAAATAAGTTATTTTAACAAGTAAAATAGATCAGTTAATTAGTGTGATTGGTATTATGATGCTTTTTTCCAAACGAGCATCAATCGTTGCTAGAGGCTTCCCCCATTTTTCGAGCTTGTGACGAGACTTTTAAGCAAATGATTTGATCTCTAGCGCCCATCTGAGAATGACTTCAAACTACTTTCTTTTCCAAAGGGAGCTGCTAATGACGCTCAACAGCATTGCTTTGTCATCGATTCAATAACCGAAGAGAATAAACCCCTTTATCGAGTAGCATAAGAGGATTGTTTGGTGTCGTGTCGATTAAATTTGCAACTAGGCCTATTTCATTCGTTGCGCTTTTTCAAATGACGAGCTTGTGTTCTTATACTGCGGATATTTGCTTGGTGGCTAAATCCTTAGATTGAATATCAAAGAATTAATCTAAGCTTGAAGTACTGTTTGTTGCTGGTCCGTTGTGGCGGGTATAAAAAAGCCGTAAAAGAAATTAATCTATTACGGCTTTTAAAATATGGCCTTCCCTAATCTGAACAGGGTATTTAAATTGCTGATAAATAGGCTTTATATGTTTAGTATTTATATCGGTGTTACCTTTGGTGTTACTATATGGTGAAGTCACTGCTTAATTCCAACATTAAATTTAAATTATTTTTAATAATATTCATCTAAATGACCGAATTGAGATTGAAAGTGTGATTCTACCATTGGCCAATATTGTCGCTCCAACTGTTCAAGTTCTCTTTTGTTCTTAATAAATGTTTTCCAATGTTTACCTTTAGGTTTTGGCCAGTAACCTGAGTGCGCGAACATATTCCTTACTTCGGGCCAATCTGCGCCCCAAATACTTATTCTTTTTTTTCTTATTTTTCTCATCAACCTATCTCTAGGTCGTTCTGCTTGTGTGGCGTAATGAAGCCTTAAACATTCACGGCAAGCATAAGCGAGTTTTACGGCAAAAAGGTGCTGTCGTTGCTTTTGGCAGTATGGACAAGTTATGTATAGTTTATTGCTTGCGCTGCTGTTATCACGTTTTAAAGCTATTTGATGTGGGTTATTGTTGATAGTGAATGTAATGATACGAGTACCATTCACCGTTTCTGTCAGTTTTAGTTGTTTATGCTCAGAACTAAGCGAATCATTGCTCAGTGAATAACTTCCTAATGAACTTATAAGCAATGGTTTAAAAGACTTTGCGCTTATTCGATGGTATTCAGAAACATAAGAACGCTTCCTGCTTCTTCCGTAGTGGAAACCTTTTGGCATGTTTTACCTTCTTCTTGTGCGAAATTTAGGTTTAAATTAGGGTTATGTTTTTTGCTGTTTTTAACTTAATTCTGCTGGTTCCATAGTCTTTAGTTTGTGGTGGTCGGTAGCCTTTACCACGCGCCTTTGCTAAATAAGAAATACGGAAAATAGCGTTTTGAGTTTCTTTATAGTCATTACGCTTTAAGTTGTAATAACAGTTTTTAGGTAGCCAATATGAACCGCTAATATCATTCCATATTGCTTTTACTTTATTGGCTATTAGACTGGCTTTCTCAACCTTGTGGCCATCAATTATTAATACATAATGATAGTGCTGGTGTTTCGCTGTTTCTTGCTCTCGACACCAAATAAAGCCAATACGTTTTAGTTTGTAGTGACGCTTTAGCCATTTAAATAGCCTGCGATTAAACACGGTTATTTGTGTATTTTTATCTGTATAAACATTCTGTTTTAAATCAAATCGAATCACATTTATTTTGCTGTGGTAGCTCAACATTACTTCAAGTTGTCCAATCATCTTTTTAAGCATCGCGCTATAAACACCGCTCTTTCTTGCGTTAATCCACCACGTTTTACCGTTTATGGTTATCACATTAGTTTTAGTTATATGTCTCATTCTATTAATTACTCTAAGCAGATAGATAATATAAAGAATCCTAGTTAGTACTTAGTAGTCACTTACCCGATAGGTCTTAGCTTTCATGCGCTGTTGTTCATCTACTTTTAAATATTTAGGGGTAAAGAACCTGTAAATAACGTCCAATAGTGAACAAGCTATATATTTAAGACTTTCTGGGGTTTGTGGTTACTAACTATTGTTTACCTTACTGCTTCGTTATACTCTTGATGTAGCTGGTGGATTGGTCGCCAAACTTGTTCCTCCAGCTTGCTTTTAGAAAGCCCTTAACTTAATTGTTTAGGGTTTTTTATTTATGCGTTCTTCGTATGCTTTATCTGCGTCTTCTTTCTCTTGTTTTTTTTGTTGGAGCTTATCAACCGCATTTTTACAGCCATAATATGAACGGTCTTTATATTGCTTTCTGGCAATAGTTCTTGCGTCTTTATCTGCCTCCCAATCACACGAATAATGACGTTCATCTAACCAATAGAATGCCTGTTTTCTATTACCCACTTGACCATTTTCTTTATGGATCAACCAATGCTGGTAATAGCCTCCCATTAGTTGCTGTAAGTAAGCTCTAAAGCCTCCTCCTAAAACTTGGCATAATTCATCTCTCGAATGCTTTTCTTTATCTGAAAAGCTTTTTAGTAACAAATAAGCAGGGCTGTTTATATCTGGTAATGCGCCATCTGGTGCGGTAAATATAATATTTTCCATATAGCCTCCTAAGCTGATTTTTTGCGTTGTTGAATAAGGTTTGAAACCAAAACTCGAATTTCTGCTGGTGGTTGTTCTTCAATCATGGCTTGTATTACCGTATCAACTTCGCTGGCTACAAAAGCGACTGCTCTTGCGCCTAGACTAATTGGAGGAGTAAATAAACCGTCATTAATTCGGTTGTATAGGGAGCTTTTAGAAAGACCTGTAAGCTGAATTACTTCAGGTCTACGGATTAGTTGTGGAAGTACGTTATTATTCATATTAAATGCTCTTGGTTTGTTAATGGAGTGAGCATTGAATCGTTTTAAAAGTATTGTTCATAGGGGGATTATTTTTGGTTTTTATTCCCCGTTCGGTTCTTTGGTATAAGTAGTTCTTAGTCTTAATTCGATTTCGATTTGATCACTTTTGTGACGTTCAAAGGATCGTCTTATGGTATCAGGACTCTTATTGTATTTTGGTGCTACTAATTTGTAAGATTCAGTAACACTAACCCCACTATCTATTGCTTTTTGAACATCTTCTATACGTTGTTTCATTTCATTTTTTATACTTTTTCTTCCTCGCTTATTAGGTTGAACAAACAACTCTTCACAAACTACTTTTTTATTTGACAAACAAACTTGTGCGTTAAATACACATTGAACATAAGCTTCTCTTGCTTGAACTGGTAAAAGACCATCTATTAAAAGCAGACCAGCGATCTCAAATTCATAATCATCTTCAAAAAAAAGTTTTATGTGCTCGGAATTATTGGCTTCATCATCATTAAATTTAAGGCCTTTAATTTTATCTAAGTAATAAATGGCACATTGTATATCGTCAGGATCAAAATCCACTTCATTAGTGAAAATAGGCGCTTTCTCACTGAAATATTCTACCATTTTGTCTCTTTCAGTTTCTGCTTGTGCCTTGGCTTCTGCCTCTGCTTCTGGGCTCGAGTACCTTACTGTATTAGATAACTGTCCCTCGGAAAATTCCATGTAATTTAAATCATATTTATTACCCATATTAAATAACCTTTAATAATTTTATATTGTTAGATATGTTTACCTTACCCGTTGCTGATTCTTCAATATGACTAGACCACCAGCACATAAGCTTTCTTCTTCTCTCTAAATATTCTGCTCTGTTATAAGCTCTACGCACTTCATTTTTATCAATATGTGCTAATGCCGCTTCAATTACATCAGGTTCAAAGCCTTGCTCATTTAATGTGGTGCTAGCCAATGCGCGTAAGCCATGTGAAACCAACTCACCAGCAAAGCCCATTCGTTTTAATGCCATATTAGCAGTTGCGCTATTAGCGTGTTTTCTAGGGTCTATATGGCTTGTAAATAAATACTCACGATTACCACTCATTGAGCGGATGACTTCTAATAGGGCTAAAGTTTGAGGTGTCAGCGGAATAGTATGAGGCTTTTTCATTTTCATACGTTCGGCTGGAATGACCCATACCTTCTTTTCTAGGTCTATGTCTTCCCAACGTGCCGTTGCTGTCTCGATAGGGCGCGTCATGGTGTGTAATTGCCATTCAATTAAACAGCGTGTAGTTCTGGTTATATTCGCAATAGAAAGCCTACTCATTAGCTCTGGTAATCGTTTGGGCTCAATGGTGGGCATATTAGTTTTCTTTGGTGCTGGAAAAAGTTTAGTCACATCTGAAAGGTAATTTATTTCTATCATTCCCGAGGCAATCGCTAGGCGCATTATTTCGTTAATAATACGGCATAAGCGTTTTACTGTTTCTAAACTGCCTTTATTAGCTACTGGTTGAAGGATATCAATAATTAATTTTGGCTTGATAGACTGTACTGGCACTTTATCTAGTGAAGGTAAAATATGTTTAGTCAGTGACTGATATGATTTTTCAGCTGTTTCTGGTTTAACTTGTTGTCGCTTCAAGATAAGCCACTTTTCAGCTAATACCCCAAATGTATTTTCTAGTGCTTCTTTCTTTTGGTTGTTTAATTCTTCTTTGTTTGTTTTAGGATCTATATCTTTAGATATTAAGGCTCTTGCGTCTGCTCGTTTGTTTCTTGCTTCGGCCAGTGTTACTTCTGGATATTGTCCAAATCCAATATTAGCGCGTTTTTTACTATAAGGACGATAATAATTAAATAACCATAGCTTTGAACCATTAGGCTTCACTCTAAGCATTAACCCACCACCATCTGATAGGTTGTATTCCTTTGCTTTAGGCTTTGCTTGGTTAATCTTTGTATTGTTTAACGGAGTAACATTTTTAGCCATAGTAACACTGCCTTAGTAACATTTTTAGCCATAGTAACACTGCCTTAGTAACATTTTGTTGGTGTTACCTTCGATGTTACTAAAGTTTCTGGATATTACAAATCGTTATAAAACGTTGTTGGGTGTTAAAGCTAGGATTTACAGGGTAGTAGAAAGCAAAAAAGACGCTAAAAAGCGTCTTTGATGTTTAATGTGGTGGCCCTTCCCCGACTCGAACGGGGGACCTGACGATTATGAGTCGTAATTATTCTTATTTCATACTATTTCTTATTATTCAAAAATAATCCTGTAGCCCTTGGTGTGTGTGGGGTTTACTTCTTTTTTTTGTTTTCAATCTATTTTATATTATTTCATTGCGCTACACTCTAACTACACCCACAACTACACCCAAAATTGAATTGGGTATAGTTAGCAAAGGAATAGTTATGGCATTACTCACTCTAAATAAAATCATCGGTTTCAAGAAAAAGCAGTCAGCCTATTATGAATGGGAAGATGATGGCACTAAGGGAATGGGGCGCTTAGGTGTGAAAGTCTTTAGTAGTGGCAGTAAGCGCTTTGTTTTTCGTTACTTTGTAGATGGTAAGCCGAAGTTTATTAAAATAGGTGATGCGCCCACCAGCAAAGAGAACGGGATTAGTTTAGTTAATGCTCGTTTAATCGCTAAAAAGTATGGTGCAATGTTGCAAGCAGGGCAGGATCCAAGACTCGAACTGGGGATCATAAAAGCAGAAGCAGAGAATAAAGTTAAAGCAGAAGCGCAACAAGGAAGTATTGAACAGTTATTCCATAGTTACACTACACAGATGCAAAAAGATGGTAAGCGAACGTATGAGGCTGTTTTAAAATCTTTAGAGAAAGAAGTTTATCCGCACATAAAGCCAGAGACTAAAGCTAAAGATGTAAACAAAGATGATTTGATTACCATATTAGCGCACATGATCAGGCGTGGAGCTGTCACACAAAGCAACAGAGTTAGAAGTTATTTAATGGCTTCATTTAACTATGGTTTAGCGCATGATAATGATCCAGCTAACTTTATTGATGATGCTAAGTTCGGTTTATTATTTAATCCAGTATCAGCGATACCGAAACAAAAATCAGCGGAAAAAGTAGGAGAGCACTTTTTAAGTGATAGCGAAGTAAAGCAGTTATTGAACGATTTAAATAATGAGTTCTTACGCTTTCAAATGGGGGGTAGTATTCGCAACCTTATCAGCCTTATATTCTACACTGGCGGACAAAGGCCCTTTGAACTTGCTTCATCTAAATGGGAGAGTATCAACTGGGAAGCTAAGACTTTATTAATCACTACAGACATTTCTAAAAACAAACGTCCTCATCTTGTGCCCCTTACTGAATCAGCCATTTTTATTCTATCAAAGCAAAAAGAAAACAGTGCCGATAGTGATCTTATATTCCCTCACAGATTCGATAGAGATCGCCATATCACCTTGGATTCACTTTCTAGGGCTATCGCACGTTATCGCAGTAAAACTGATATACGCCCATTTATACCCCGTGATATTCGCCGTACCTGTAAAACATTAATGGGAGAACTGGGTATTAGTAAATCAATTAGAGATAGGCTTCAAAACCATGCTCTACATGATGTCAGTTCAAAGCATTATGATCGTTATGAGTACATGCCAGAGAAGCAAAGAGCATTGGAAGCGTGGGAACAAAAGCTTAATGAAGTAGCTGTTAATAATGTATTAGCATTTAAGGGGGAGGTATGAAGGACAATATAAAAATTGCTGATTATGTAAAGTTTCAATCTATTTGTGATAGGAGGCATTTATCAGAAAAGGATGCTGGTAATTACCTTGCTTTAATTGCAGATGTTCTTGAGCATTACGCTTGCCAAGAAGAATTAATCAGCAAATTAACGGTTAAGTCTCTTTATCTTAGGGAAATGGCTGAACCATTTAAAAATTACTCTAAAGATTTAAGCGATGAATATACTTGTGATGAAGCTTTAACAAATTTTACTAATTCTCTAGGTTTAACTAGTGGTCATGCTCGACCTAAGAGCATTTCTCATGAAATATACGGGAAAGTTAATAATTTATTACATTATGAGTATAAATCTACAGAGCCATTTGAAGTTTTGGATACAGGAATAAATGTGATTAGTTTCTTGTGTGATTTAGGGCCAGAAGATCTTTCAGGTAGATTGCCTGATGTCTATAGTTGTAGAAAACCATTATCAAAAAAAGAAGCAATAAAAGCAGTCGCAAAACAAGAAGGAATATCCATTTCTAATGTAAAAAAATCATTTTATACGTATTACCAAATGATGGAAGAAAGTAACTTTATTAATACAAAGGAAAGTAGAGCTCGAGCGTTAAAAGATCAAAATGTTCCCGATTCGATTATTTTAGAATTTGAAAATAATACGGATTTTTTCAAGCATCAAAAGTCTAAGTCTCACCTATCTGATGAGTATGATAAAGCCCTTGCTAAAATGAATGATGAGAATGGCTAAAGGTATTCTTATTTAAATATCCTTTGGATTTATTGACCCTATTCTTTAAATCCATAGTGCCATTATAGTATTTAATCTCTTTCAACGAGGAGAAACAATATGGCACTACCTATTACATTTACACAATCAAACCGCATTATCTCAATCACTGAGTTATCACAGCTACTTTCTAAGAGTCGTGTCTCTATATGGCGATGGGAAAAATCGCACATATTACCTAAACCAATAAAAGTACAAGGGCGCACTATCGGCTGGAGAGAATCAGTTATTCTTGAGTGGTTAGAATCTCAGGAGGTTGCGTAATGGCTGATTTTAAATATCAAGGCATACCAACAGAAGCAATTCCAGCATCAGGAACACCAGCAAGGAGAATGCTTGATTTATATATGTCAGGGAATGAAATTGCAGAGCAGTTATTGTGCGATGAGTTCGGCCGTAATTATCGGAGTCTACAGCAACGCTTAAAAGGGGACCGTTTTCTACATTGGAATCTAATTTCTATATTGGAAGATGGTGAAATAGATAGACGATACATTGATCCACGGCATTTATCAGGAGATAGGCGTCAAGATGCTTTAGCAAGAGCTGAAAGAAAAAAAGAATTAAAGGCTGACTCACATAAAGAGGCAATGACTGGTGCTGGTCGGGTTATTTCTGCTTTTGAGGACTTTATTGAAGCGAGTCAATATCTTGATGACTTAAAAAAGCCTATCAAAGAGGCTACTCAATAATAGGCTAAGGAGTTAATGCTGGTGGTTCGTCCGCAAGATTTAGCCACCAGCTAACAATGCGAGTATCTCACAATGACAACCTTAAACAATACACCTTTGCTTAAAAAGCTTTGTAATAAAGGTGACCAGATTAATATTATAAATGGTCGCTTATCTCTATTGCCACTAAGCAAAAAAGAAGTTCCTCAAAGCTGGTTAAAGCAAAATGAAAATATTTTAATTTCAGAAATAGCAGAGTTATTTTCTATAGACGTTTATACCTATAATTGCTATTCCACTGGCTTTTATGGAAAGCATAAAAGTGAAGGTGTAACTTTGCAATTTTTGAATCTTGCAACTGGTGAAGAAGCCTTCATGATATTTAATGCTCATTTATTACGAACAAGAAGCACTTCAAAACACAAAGCAGGAGAGCTATTGCCGAAAGGGCAATTTAGAGTCAGTAAAAATATGCGGTTCTATAAATGGTGGCTATCAACAAAACTAAAACAACCTCCTAGGCTTTCTTCATTTCATAGCTATATGGGTAATCTTAAACAGTTATTTTATACAGCGAATGTTGATCGAAAAGGCCAGATATTAGATAAGAAAACGGCACTCCTGAATATTAGACATCAAGACATAATAGCCTCAATACAGGGTCTTAATGATGGCAACTTACATACAGAGAACATACAAGATACAGACAATAGACATACAACAATCACATACAAGGAAAACGTTGTAGGCTTTGAATATCAGGACGTACAGGCGAATCTAACTACGTGTGAAAATAACCACGGTAAAAGGTTAAACGGTAGTGAGGTTATAAGTAATACCTTGCTCATAGATAAACAGATAGTTAATCCTAAAGAGCAGAGTCATGAAGAATGGCTTAATAGTTGGGACAATGCTTAATTAAAAAGTAGCTATACAAAACAACCCTAAATTACCCCTGTTTTTCGTACAATACAAAGGTGAATATATGCCAAGAGGTTTCCATTTCGGACGAGTGAGAAAGCGATCTTATACAAGTGAGTATTGCCGTTTATCTGCGATTACGTTTAAACCATTGTTAGAATCAAAAACTGGGTCCTACATTATTCATAGTGAACGGTTTAGCGAACAACATAAACGGTTTGAATTAATAGAGTTGGGTGGCCAATTTAAAATTATGCAATTCACTATTGAAGGTAAGAAGTTTCAAATAGGGCTTGTTCAAGATGATAGCAGTGTAAGCAATAAGCTTTATATTACTTGTCCTTGCTGTCAATCAAAGCGACAGCATATCTATGCGATTAAGAAAGCTTATGCTTGCCGTGAATGTTTGGGGCTTAAATATTTAACTCAATCAGAACGGTATAGAGATCGTTTGATGCGGAAAATAAGAAAAAAGCGAAAAGCTTTATGGGGAAATGACTGGCCAGACGTTAATAATATGTTTGCTCATACTGAATACTGGCCAAAACCAAAAAGCGTACATTGGAGTACATTCGAGAAAGCACGGGAAGAAATATACCAACTAGAAAGACAATATTGGCCACAGGTAGATCTATTCTTAAATAAGCAATTTGAGGAAATAATAAGTTAGTTATTCATTATCTTTCCATTGCTTAACTTGTTCTTTAATTTCGAGAATATTGACGAGTGAAGGGCCATGCTTTTTAACGTAAAACTGAACCTCGTCTAAAGTTAGCTTTTTGAATTTACATCGATTGAAGTAAGCTACTAGCTTTTGTTCATGTTTTTTAATTGGTCGGTGATATGAAGCCATTACCCAATATAAGATATGAAAAAAAGCATCATAATGCTTTTTTTCTAATCGTAAAATATTAGCATAATTTTCATGGACGTTAGAATCTAATGAAAGAGCATCCTGAGTACTATATCCAATTGCCCGTGAGTGCTTCATATATAGTGATTTCTGCTCACTGAGTTTCCCCCATGCTTTATTGTAATCTTTATCTTTTACTGCCTGTTTGGCTTCATGGCCAGCTTTTGCGGCTAATGTTAGCGTTTCATTATCAATATTTTCAAAAAGATTCTTGTTTATATGAGATGAATTTTCATTGCCTTGATTGACTGTTCTTGAGGTGCTGAACATGTTCTGTGTTTTTTTTGTTTTGAATAAGATTATTATAATAAAAATAATGGTGATTAAAGCAACGAGGATATACATATACGGCCTTATTCTGATTTATCGAATGCGTTAGCTTTTAATGTACTTCATATTAACAATTTAGAGGAAGGGAAAAATTTATATTTATATTGATATATTACGTTGTAATCTTTTGCTAACTACACCCACAACTACACCCAAAACGAGTAGGCATAAAAAAAGGTTAGTGAGCACTACGCCTACTAACCTTTCTGAATATGGTGGCCCTTCCCCGACTCGAACGGGGGACCTGACGATTATGAGTCGTATGCTCTAACCAACTGAGCTAAAGGGCCTAAATTTGTTCGCTGATTATATAAGCTAGATTTTTACGTGTCTAGT
>Ga0316197_10000295_pt1 | contig 35089 bp, 28 predicted proteins | sample OudBiesiAoxic_MG_FD_204939 | JGI IMG/M metagenome (GOLD analysis project Ga0316197, IMG submission 204939) | Coastal sediment microbial communities from Oude Bieten Haven, Netherlands - site A oxic | ecosystem: Environmental > Aquatic > Marine > Coastal > Sediment | place: Netherlands... | reverse complement strand
ATGCGCAAGGATGCTGATGAATTCGCAGCGCTGAAAAAGGTCGCTTTGGTCGGTGACGCGGCGATGCGAAAGGCGTGGTCCGAGATGCGGGTGGGCATGACTGAGCGGGACGTGGCCGCCATCGTGCGCGACAGCTTTAAGGCACAGGGCGCGGTGCCGATGTTTTCAATCGTCGGGGCAGCTGGCAACGGGGCGTTTCCGCATCATCAGACGGGTGAGACTGTTTTGAAATCAGGCGACGCTGTTGTCATGGATATCGGTGGCGGCCTGGGTGGTTATCCCAGTGACATGACACGGATGGCCGTGATGGGTGAGCCGCCAGAGGGCTACGAGGAAATCCATGCTGTGGTGGAGGCCGCAGTGCAGGCTGCGTTGGCGGTCGCCAAACCGGGTGCCAGGGCGCATGAGGTCGATGATGCCGCGCGCGGGGTGATCGCGAAGGCAGGTTACGGCGCGTACTTCATGCATCGGACGGGTCACGGTCTGGGGGTCGAGATTCATGAGCCACCCTATATCACTGCATCCTCTCAGGAGGTGTTGGACGAAGGCATGGTTTTTTCCATTGAACCCGGCATCTATTTGCCCGGCCGTTTTGGCATCCGTCTGGAAGATATCGTGATCCTGCGCTCGGATGGTCCTGAGATCCTGTCCGAATTGCCTCGCGATTTGCATGTGGTTGCGGGATAGGCGCCCTTGCCGCACGGGCGGTTCAGGCTACCGTCCGGGCAGCAGTTAGAGGGCCGGGATGTCTATCAATACCACTCCGATTTCAGCGGGCCGCGCTTTGGATGCCCTGCGCACCGGGTTTGCCGCACAGGCGGCAGGAGAGATGACCGTGTCATGGATGCTGCATGGGCGCCCCGGCATCGGCAAGACCGAGATTGTACAGCAACTGGCGACAGAGACGGGGGCAACGCTTTTCGATCTGCGCCTGACCACGATTGAACCGCAGGATCTGCGAGGGTTGCCGTTCTATGACCACGATGCCCGGCGGACGGTTTGGTATCCGCCTGAGGATTTGCCGGATGACCCTGCCACCCCTGCGATCCTGTTTCTGGATGAGCTGACGGCGGCAGCACCCGCTTTGCAGCCAACGGTGTATGGATTGCTGCAGGAACGACGCGTGGGACAGCATGCGCTGCCCGCGTGCACGTTCATTGTTGCGGCAGGTAATACGGTTGAAGATGGTGCCATCGCCTATGAGATGGGAACGGCGCTGTCGGATCGGTTGGTGCATCTGTCTTTGCGTGCCGAGGCTACGGATTGGATCGAGAGCTACGCGGTGCCGCAGGGGGTTCATCCGGCGGTGACGGCCTTTATCCGGACGCGGCCTGATCTTTTGGACACATCCGAGGACGCGTTGCGCAAGGGGCAGATGATTGCCTGCACGCCCCGGTCCTGGGCGCGGGTCAGTACGCTGATGAACGCGGTCCATGATAAGGCGCTGCGCGATGTGTTGATAGCGGGCACGCTGGGCGAAGCGGTGGCGGCAGAGTTCATTCTGATTGCGGAGGACATCGCGGCGACAGTGCAGGCAACCGCGATGCTTAGGGCCAATGGAAAAGAGCGGCTGGAGATGTATCCGGCGAGCCTGCATGGTCTGACGGCACTGGTCTATGCGCTGGTGACGCTGGCGGACAAGCGGACCATCGGTGGTGTCATTGAGATCATGGCGGAGATCAGGAAGCTGTCAGAACTGAGCAGAAACAGGGCTTTTGCCGCGCTGCCACTGGGTGAACTGACGACCTACGGTTTTGAGCTATTGATCGACAAGGCATTGGCGGAGGGTTTGCAGGAGGCGTTCCGCGCCTCGGCCGCCTATGCGGACTATGCGGCAGAGAGGGAAGCTGCGGGGCTGGCATGACCGCGCAGTCTGATCTGCACTCATCCCGGGCGGCGCGGGCATTGCGGGCGCTGGCAGAGGCCGATCCGGCGATTGCGGCGCTTTCGCTTTGGTGTCGGCACCGGGATGGGGAGATGACCCGGACCAGCGGCGACATGATCACCTATGGACCCGATTTTGCGGCACTGGCGCCGCATGAACAGATGGGGTTGGCTGCGCATCATATATTGCATGTGGCATTGAGACATCCGGCGCGGCTCGCCGCTTTGCAGGACCGTCTTGCGTCCGGGTTTGACGCGGAGCTTTATAATCTGGTGTCCGATGCGCTTGTGAACGAGGCTTTGCTGCTGGCCGATCACGCGCTGCCGCGTCCTGCGGTACGGTTGACGGAACTTCTGGCACAGGCGCTGGGAAAAACGGTCACGCCTGAAGAAGCCTTGGCCGAATGGGACGTGGACCGTCTTTATTTTGCACTCAGCAAGACCGACGGGGGGTCTGGCGGTGCGCGGGAAGAGGCGCCATCCTATGCCGCTGCGCAGGCGTTTGAGAACGATCTGGACCCTGCGCCGGGAGAGGCGGATGCGGCGGGTGAGGCAGAGCAGGCAGCGCGTTGGCGGCAACATATGACCCGCGCAATGGATGCCGGGCGACAGGCGGGGCGCGGGATCGGGCGGATTGGGCACCGGCTGGCTGATGTGCCAGAGCCGCGTATCCCTTGGGAAATGCTTCTCAGGCGCTTGCTGACACAGGCAGTTACGGTCATGCCGCAAGCCAGCCCGCGGCGACCCGCACGACGCTGGATCGCGGGCAGCGCCCAGGCTGTGCGGACTGGCACGCCAGAGCCGGGCTTTCAGCCGGGACAACGGCCGCTGACGGATGTGCCACGGATCGTTGTGGGGTTGGATGCGTCCAGTAGCATTGACGATGCCCGGCTCAGGCTTTTCTGGGCAGAGGTAATGGGCATCGCCCGTCGCCTGCGGGCCGAACTGCATCTGCTCGTGTTCGATGATGAAATCAGGCATCGCCAGCGTATTGATCCGGCACAGGTCCACTTTGATCTGCCAGAACTTCCCCGCGGCGGTGGGACAGCCTTTGTCCCTGTTATCGCAGAGGCACATCGCATGGCAGCGGCGGCGCTGGTCATGCTTACCGACCTTGAGGGGGAGGCGGGCCGCCCGCCGAAAGGGTTTCCGGTTATTTGGGTCGTACCTGATCCGGGCGCGACCGAGCCCCCCTTTGGCCGGCTGGTGGATATGACTGCCTAGGCCAAAGCCGCCGCAAGCCGCGCATGGGCGGACACGCCTTTTGTGTCAAAGGTCACGTCACGCAGGAAAGTGTTCTGCGCCTGATTGACCCGTTGCAGGACATGCTCGCTCAGTGGCGGTTGGAACAGGCGGTCGGTGATGATCTGCCGCTCTTGCAAGGAAAGCCGCAATACTTCGGGGCCGTCTTCGGATTGCACGCTGACGTAGGTCAGCGGGGAAAGTCGCCAGAGTTCGGATTGCTCTACCACCAGATGCAGCTGTCCCGCGCGCATTTCGCGCAGGGCAGCGATGCGGGTCAGCACATCGCGGGACTGGACCTTGAGAAGATCAAGCACGCGCGCTGCCTCGGCCTCGTTTATCAGGCGCGTACGCCGTTTTGCGGGAACGCGAAGAAGGTACATTTCGACCCACCAGATCAGCGCGATCATCAGGATAGGCGCCTGCGCGATCGGCAAGGCGGCCACATTCCAGAGTGCGCCGATGACAATCAGCGGGGACAGGGTGAGCGTATAGCGGATAGCCTGAAATTCAGCGAGCAGACGTAGTGTGCCGCGCATGCCGGTCCTGTTCTTTGGCCACACGGCAACGCGCCCAAAGAACTTTCTTGGCAATTGCCGCACCTGCAGGATCTGTGGATTGCGCAGTGTATCATGCGTTACGATCAACATGGGCGAGAGATAGGGCGTGATTGTTCTACAAACAGGTCAAAATTGCCGCGTTCTATTGACCGCAACCTGATCAACCTGCCGCTGCTTCCGTATGTGCGATGGCAGATGCATCCGGCCCAAGCTGTTCATTGAGGAAGTCGATGAAAAGCCTGCGTGCGTCATTGTCTGTATCTGTCTTCCACAGCGCGACGGTATCCAGCCTTTCCTTTACGTTTGCCAGCGGGACGACCACAAGGCCGGGCGGGACGGTCTTGCAGACAAAATCGGTCAGTAGGGTGATGCCGACACCGCAGGCCACCAACCCCAGAATGCCTGTGGTGTTGCGCCCTTCCTGAACGAACTGCGGCTCGAACCCGGCCTTCCGACACAGCGGGATAAGGTAGGAAAAGAAGTACTCCCAATCCGTGCTGGACCCGTGAACAAGGTTTTCGCGTGCAAGTTCCTCAAGCCTGACGCTTTTGCGTTTCGCAAAGGGATGGCCGCTGTGAACGACGCAGACAAATCCTTCGGACTGGACGGGCTGATAGGCGTAACCAACACGGTCAATTGCCCCGGTGACAAAGCCAAAGTCGAGCTCCCCATCGTCCAGATGATGCAGCTGGTCCGAGGTGACCGCATGGCGGAGCTCAAGATCAATATCGGGCTGACGGTCCTGAAAGTCGCGAAGCATACCGGGGAGCACCCCGGCAATGGCCATATCAGTGTAGCCTATGCGCAGCGAGCCGACCTTGCCCAGATGAATGCGCCGGGTGTCTTCGATGGTTTTCTCAAATCCGTTCAGGACGCCCTGGCAGCCGGTCAGAAATGTGCGGCCCGCCTTGGTGATCTCGATCACTCGGTTACTTCGGTCAAAAAGCGTGACGCCCAATTCGCGCTCGAGGTTCTGCACAGTCCTGCTGAGGGCGGGTTGCGCAATGCCAAGTCGTTCTGCCGCACGGCGAAAATGCAATTCTTCCGCGACGGCGATGAAGCAGCGCAGATGCCTCAGATCAATTCTCATGATGCCCGCAAGTTATCAAACGTGACTATTTTGATATTATACTTGAAAGATCGAATCTGCCAAGCTGAGGAAAAAACCAGAACCAACAAGGAGAAACCTATGAAACACTTTGCACTGAAATCCGTCACCACATCGGTGATGGCGCTGGCCATTTCGGCGACATCTGCACTGGCTGCGGACATCACCATGAACCTGGGCTTTGGCGCGCCCGAAGAGTCGCTTTATGGCCGGTTTGGCAAAATTTTCGAGGCCAAGGCCGAAGAATATACCAACGGGTCAGTCGATGTGAAGCTGCGCTGCTGCAACCAGATCAGCTCCGAGGATGAAGCGTTCAAGGCAATGCAGCTTGGGACTGTCGATGGCTTCTTTATCACTGGCAACAATGTATCGCCACATTGGCCGCTGATGGACGTGACCGTGCTTCCCTACATCTTCCAGAACGCTGATCACCTTGAGCGTGTCGTGGACGGGGAGGTTGGGTCTTTTATGAAGCAAAAGCTGCAGAAAGATACTTCGGTTCACCTTTTGTCATTTGGTCCGGCGCTGTATCGCGATTTTTACAACTCCGTGCGCCCGATCAATACGATGGCAGATATGGATGGGCTGAAAATCCGCACACCCAAGAACGAAGTCATGCTCGCGACCTTCGAGGCTTTTGGCGCGAACCCGGTGCCGCTGGCGTGGTCCGAAACACCAACAGCGCTGCAAACCGGCACTGTTGATGGCGGCGATAACGGAACGTCCTTTATCAAGGACATGAAGTTCTATGAGTTCGAGCCGCATCTGGTGATCCTGGAGCATTTCGTGTCGATGGCACCGCTTTTTGCTTCGGATAACTTCATGAAGAAGTTGAGCGATGAGCAGCGCGAGCAAATCCTGCGTGCGGCCACTGACGCGGGCATCGAGATGCGCAATCAGGTTGCCACCGAAACAGAGGACGTGCGCAACTGGCTGGTCAATGAAGGCGGCATGAAAATGACTCGCCCCGATCTGACCGATTTTGTGGAAGCGGCGAAAGGCGTACAGAACGAATTCGCCGAGAAGCGCGGCGCCGATTTTGTTGAGCTGGTTGGCAAAATCCAGGCAGCAGCTGAATAAGCAGGTATTTTGAAGGGGGCCGCAACGGCCCCCTTTTTCCATGCCTGCCCCGGCCACAAAGGAGATTTTCATGAATGCGCTCAAATGGCTGGAGCGACATTTCGAAGAACTGATCTGTTGCACCTGTCTGGTCGTGATCGCCGTTGCGGTTTTTGCTCAGGTCGTTGCACGTTACGTCTTTGAGGTGGCCCTGCACTGGACAGAGGAGTCCGCCGCCATCGCGATGGTCTGGGCGGTTTATACCGGGGCATCCCTGTGCGTCCGCGAGAGGTTTCACATCCGCATCATGGTGGCGGTGCAGGCATTGCCGGTGCGTTTCGGGCGCTATGTGATCGTTTTTGCCGATATACTGTGGGCGCTCTTTTGCGTCTTCATGCTGCGCGTCAGCTGGGATTATCTCTATATTTTTTGGCGCTTTCCCGAAACCTCTCCTAGTCTTGGGATCAACCAGTTCTATCCACAGACCATCCTGATCATCGGCTATGGGCTGATGCTGCTCAGGCTTATCCAAACCTACGTACATTGGTTCCGTGACGGGGCCGAGGGGCTGCCGGGGATGCTGGACGAGAACGGCGATGAGGGCGTTCCGGAAGACGAGGCGCACATATGAGCCCTCTTGCCATTCTTGCGATTTGCTTCGTCGTTCTGACGATTATTGGGATTCCCTTGTTCGTGGCGGTGGGGATCACCACCGCGCTGGCGATCTTCATAATCGATATTCCCTACACTTTGCTCGCCCAGACGGGCTATGGCAGCCTGACGCCCTTTCCTCTGCTGACGATCCCGTTGTTCGTGCTGGCGGGACGATTGATGGAAGTGGGCGGCATGGCCAACAGGATGATCGCCATCGCCACCAATCTGGTCGGCGCGTATCGCGGGTCGATGGGGCTGGTGACGGTCTTTGCCTGTATGCTGTTTGCGGCGCTTTCGGGGTCTGGCCCCGCAACAACGGCGGCCATCGGATCAGTCACGGTGCCGGCGATGAAGCGCGAAGGCTATGACGTGCCTTTTGCAGCCGCGATCACGGCGAGCGCAGGGGCCCTGGGCAGCCTGATCCCGCCGTCAAACCTGCTGATCATCTATGGGCTGGTGTCGGAAACCTCGATCCCGCGCTTGTTTCTGGCGGGGCTTTTGCCGGGCTTCATGGTCACGGTGCTGTTGATGATCACGACCTACATCATCGCCCGGCGGCGCGGCTATGGCGGGGATGGCGATCCATTTTCATGGGGGCCGTTCCTGAGGGCGGCATGGGATGGGAAATGGTCCATTGGCGCGCCGGTGTTGATCCTTGGTGGTATCTACGGCGGGGCCTTTACCCCGACGGAAGCGGCAGGCGTTGCGGTGTTCTACTCGCTGTTCGTTGGGCTTTTCATCTATCGTGAACTGACTGTGAAGAAGGTGATCGATGCGCTCCGCTTTACCGCTTTGCTGACGGGTATTCTGATCCTGCTGACGCCGACGCTCGCCTTTGGGCAGCTCACGGCTTTCTATGATGTTCCTGCCGCAGTGCAGGAGGGCATCACCGCCATCACGACCAATAAGTATCTGGTGCTTCTGCTGATCGGCGTCTTCTACATTTTCATCGGCACCTTCATGGAGAGCCTTGCGCAGATCGTGCTGTTTACCGCAGTGTTCCTGCCGCTGGCCCTGTCGCTGGGTGTCGATCCGGTGATGTTTGGCATCTTCACCGTGATCACCTGCGAGATAGGCTTTCTGACACCGCCACTGGGCGCGAACCTGACTGTGGCTGCGCGAATTTCGGGCATCTCGATCGAGCGGATTTCGGTCGCGGTGCTGCCGTTCATTGGGGCCTATATCATCGGTATGCTGATCCTGATCGCATTCCCGGATATCGCGGTCGTTCTGCCGAACTGGCTCTATGGTCCGGCATTCTAGGGAGGTTTCTTAAATGTTTGATCTGATCCTCAAGGGTGGGGAAGTGTTTGATGGAACAGGCGCTAACAGCTTTGTCGGTGACGTTGCTATCAAGGACGGGCGCATTGCAACCGTCGCGCCCGAGGGCGAGATCAACGTGGCTCAAGCGGCAGAAGTAATTGACGTGGCAGGGCTGACCGTTTCGCCGGGGTTCGTCGACATGCACACGCATTCGGACTTTACCCTTATCGCGGATGGCCGCGCGGAAAGTCAGGTGCATCAGGGCGTGACAACGGAGGTCATTGGCCAATGCGGAATTTCCTGCGCGCCAGTGGTCAGCCACAGTGCGATCAAGGCCGTGGCCCCTTGGCATACCAATGACGCCAAGCACAAAAATTGGCTGGGTTTCGGCGAATACCTAGATGTACTGGATGAGACTGACCTTGGCGTGAATGTCATGGCGTTTGTCGGGCATGGCACGATCCATCGGGCGGTGCTGGGCGGTGACCTGCGCGCTGGCGAGCCGGAAGAGGTCGCCGACATGGCGCGGCTGGTGGATCAATGCATGGATGAGGGCGCGGGCGGGTTTTCCTCTGGGCTGGAGTACTTTCCTGGTATCCTGGCCGCCCCAGAACATCTGGTGCCCATGTGCGAGGTCGCCGCAAAGTGGGGACGGCTTTATGCAACGCATGTGCGTAATCGCGATACACATTATGATCTGGGTTTTGCAGAGGCGATAGCGACCGCACGGCAATCGGGCGCGAAGCTGCAGATCAGTCATATCCAGCCGAAGTTCGGTGCGCCGGATTACGCGATGGATCATACGTTGGAGATGATTGACCTCGCGCGCCGCTACGACTGTGACATAGCGTTTGACGTGATCCCGCATGACTGGAATCACACGCTGATGGCCGCGATCCTGCCGAAATGGGCGCAGGCGGGCGGTGTGGATGAAGTGATGAAGCGGCTGGCCGATCCGGAGGCGCGCGCGCGGATCAAGGCCAACCCGCAGCCCATGTGGCTGATCGTGAAGGCCGAGAAATGGTCGGACATCATCCTGCTGAACGCGACGGAGAACAAGGACATCGTTGGCATGGATTTCGCCGAGATCGGCCGGATGCGGAACTGCCACCCGTATGATGCAGTGCTGGATATCCTGCTGGAGGAAGGTGAAAATATCATGGCCTGCATGTGGTCGTCGAAGTCTTTCCGGAATTCTGATGTCGACCTCTGCCTGGAGCAGGATGAATGTGCGGTGATCTCGGACACCGTGGCGATCGCGAATGACGGGATCCTTAAAGATCACATCGGGTCGCTGTCGGGCTACGGATGGGCGGCGCGGTTTTTGCAGTACTATGTGCGTGACCGACAGGTGCTGAACCTTGCACAGGGGCTGGCCAAGATCACCTCGATCCCGGCGGCACGGTTGGGCATCAAGGAGCGCGGAACGCTGAAGCCCGGCTATCACGCGGATATTTGTGTTTTCGATAAAGCGGCGATTGCCAGCAACGCGACGGCCAAGCACCCGCGGCGTTATGCGTCGGGGATCGCGCATGTGTTGGTGAACGGGAAGTTGTCGATGCGCAACGGGGAACGGACACCGGTGAACGCGGGGCAGGTGCTAAGGGATTTCGCGGCTTGATGGCGTCGCCCGGACTTTCGCCCGGGCGCGACGTTTGCTTGCGTTGCACCCCTACTGCAGCAGTTGCGGCAGCCAAAGCGCGATCTGCGGGAAGGCGATAAGCAGAAAGGCCATGCCAAGCATTGTCAGGCAGTAGGGCAGCGCGCCCAGCATTACCTCGTTCAGTGACCCTGAGTTTCGTGCGCCCTGCACCACGTAGAGGTTCAGGCCCACGGGCGGGGTGATCAGTGCCATCTCGATCAGGACGATCATCAGGATGCCGAACCAGATCACGTCGTAGCCCTGCGCCACGACCAGCGGCACGATGATCGGAATGGTCACGACCATCAGCGACAGGGTCTCGATGAAGAAGCCAAGCACGATGTAGAGAACGACCACGACAAGGATCGTTTTGAGCGGTGTCAGTCCGAGGCCGTTCATGAACTCTGTGAGTTCGCGGCCCAGACCGGCAGAGGCGAGCGTGAAGTTCAGGAAGCTTGCGCCGATCACAATCAGCATGATCATCGAGGTGATCTTGACCGTGCCCGTCAGGCTCTGGATCAGCATATCCCACGAGACCCCACCGAAGGCCAGCGCGATAATGAAGGCACCGGCGACGCCGACGGCGGCGGCTTCGGTCGGCGTGGCCCAGCCGCGGTAGATGGAGCCGACGATCAGGCCGAAGAGAATGATGATCGGGATGAGGTCAATGAGCGCGCGCAGCATTTGCGGGAAGGGAAATGTGCGACGCTGGCCGCCCAGTTCGGGGCGGATGGTGCAGATGATTGCCGTGACTGCCAAAAAGGCGAGCGCAAGGGCGAGACCCGGGACAAGACCGGCAAGGAAAAGTTGCGGGATCGAGGATTGGGTAAGAAAGCCATAGACGATCAGGTTGATCGACGGCGGGATCATGATGCCCAGCGTACCGCCCGCTGCGATGGCGCCCGAGAAAAGCTTGGGGTCATAGCCCAGCTTTTCCGCCTGTGGCATGGCGACGGTCGCCACTGTCGCGGCTGTGGCCACGGAGGAGCCGGAGGTGGCGGAAAACATGGTGGCTGTGGCAACGTTGGCGTGGATAAGGCCACCGGGCAGCCAGCTGACCCAGCGGTCGAGGGCGGCGTAAGTGCGGGTGGCGACCCCGGAGCGGACGAGGATTTCGCCCAGCAGAACGAAGAACGGGATGGCGATCAGTGTCGCGGAGTTGGACGAGGACCAGACCATGTTGCCCAGACCCCGCGTCAGCGGAAAGCTGGAGAAGAACGTGTCGATGCCGAAGCCCAGCAGGAACAGCACGATGCCCACCGGGATCGAGAGCGCCAGAAGCCCCAGAAGGCCGACGGAGACATATCCGATCATTGCAGTGTGTCCTGTTCTGCGAAGGCGCCGACGAAGTTCTCGGTTTCTTCATGGCGGCGCTTGAGAAGCAGCCCGAGGGCTGCGAGGGTGGTCAGGCAGGAAACGACAGCAAACCAGACCCAACCGGCGAACCACGGCAGTTGGACGAGTGCGAGCGGCGTTTCCAAGGGCGTGTTCGCGCGAGAGCTGTTGGTGATGGAGCGTTCGACGACGGGCCATGCCTTGATCGCGATGGTGACGATCACGGCAGACATAACGACCATCGAGAAAACGTCAAAAAGGGCGCGCCCAAAGGTCTGGAATTTCGTGCGCAGCAGATCAATGCGGACATGGCCCAGTTCCAGAAGCGTAAAGGCCATGCCCCATGAGGTCGCAAGCGCCATGGTGTAGCCTGCGATTTCCTCGGTGCCGCCAAAGGAGGTGCCAACCTGTCGCATGATGATGTCCGCAAGGATGAACGCGGCACACGCCAGCAGGCCAAAGCCCACAAGCAATGCGACGATGCGGTTTATCCGTCGCAGGGTTTCGATCATCTTCAGTTCCATGATGCTCATGCCCTCTTTTGGCGAATGGCTTTCAGGCGAGGGTCAGCTGTGTGACCCTCGCCATAGGTCTTAGTTGATGGTCACGCCCACAACTTTGCCAACGCTGTCGTTCCAGCGTGCAGCCCAGTCCCCGCCTGCGCGCTCCGCCCATTCGGGCAGCACTTCACCGGTCAGGATTTCACGGGCGCGGGCGAAGTCTTGGTCGCTCACTTCCACGAGCGTCATGGAGCGTGCATCCCCCGAGGGGCATTCGCCGTTACCGGTCAGGCAGGCGATGTCGTTGACCAAGGCGTCCTGCGCGCTGGCCCATGCGGGATCTTCGAAGCCCGTCTTGATTTCGCCTTCGATAAGCGCCTTCTGGTCGTCGCTCAGGCTGTTCCATTTGTCGAGGTTCATGGCTGTGACGACGGAATCCCAGCCGCCCAGAGGGATCGGCAGCAGGTGTGTGGAAACTTCCCACCAGCCCGCAGAATAGCCCGAACCCGCACCGGTCACGGCGCAATCGACAACGCCGTTTTGCAGCGCGCCGGGCACTTCGGAGAAGGATACGTTTACGCCCTCGGCACCCAGAGCCTCAAGCAGTTTCGCGGTCATGCGGCCGGATGCGCGCACCTTGAGGCCTTCCAGATCGCCCAGATTGCTGATTTCGTGGTTACAGAAGACAACCTGCGGCGGGTAGGGCGCGATGGCCAGTACGTGGCTGTTGAACCGGTCGTGGTAGATGTCGGTTACCATCGGGCGGGCAGCGTCGACCATGGCGCGGGCTTCATCGGCGGTGAGGGCGAGCAGCGGCACGTCGAGGCCCTCAAGCTCTGGCGCATCGGCAACGGCGTAGTCGGCAACTGTCATTGCGACATCATAGACGCCCTGACCCAACAGGGGGTAGATGTCGCCAAGGCCGAGGCTCATCTGGTTGTGGGTTGTCAACTCAACCGTGAGATCGCCGTTCGAGGCAGCGGGAAGTGTTTCACTCCAGAAGGGGGCTTCGTACTGCTGGTGCAGTGGCAGGCTGGACCAGCTTCCGACGACAGAAAGGTTTTCGGCAACAGCAGGTGCTGCCAATGCCGTTGTGGCGGCCAGAATGGATAGTGCTTTTCTCATGAGAGATACTCCTTGTTGGTTTGGTTATTCGGGTTTGAGGATTGTTGTTTCGGCGTCTTCGGCAACGTCCGAAATCAGCATGTGACCCGGTGAATGGGTGATACAAAGCGGGAGCTTGGCCGCCAGAAGAACGTTTTGCGGTGTCACACCGCAAGCCCAATAAACAGGCACTTCGCCGGGTTTGATTTCGACAGCATCGCCCCAATCAGGCTGAGACAGGTCCGCGATGCCAATGTCGGCTGGATCGCCGGTCGCGATGGGCGCCCCGTGGGCTTGCGGGAAGCGGGCACTGATCTGGCGAGCTTCTTCGACCTGTGCCTCAGGTATTGGGCGCATGGTTACGACCATCTGACCGGCAAAGGGACCGGCGGGCGTCAGGTCAATGTTGCTGCGGTACATCGGGACGTTGCGGCCTGTGTCGATGTGGCGGACGGGGATGTCATTGCGCAGCAGGGCGTTTTCAAACGTGAATGAGCAGCCAAGAGCGACGGTCACCAGATCGTCCTGCCAGATATCGGTGATATCCGTAACCTCTGCTACCATCACGCCATCTTTGAAGACGCGGTATTTGGGCACGTCGGTGCGGATGTCGATGTCGCGGCCCAATGTGGGTAGCATCGGGTCGCCTGTGTCGCCAACACCCACCAGCGGGCAGGGCTTGGGATTGCGTTGGCAGAACCGCAGGAAGTCCAGTGCGTAGACCTCGGGGAGAATAGCGAGGTTACACTGAAGCTTGCCTGCGGCCAGACCAGCCGTGTGACCGGCATAGTCCCCGCTTCTGATCGCCGCCCGAACCTTATGGGCGGGCAGCCCCCTGAGATCAGAGTGAGAAACAGACGTGTCTTTCATGCGGGCACCTTTCTAGATGTCTGCAAAGCATCACAAAATGTACGTATTCATGCAAATTATCATTTTAGATCAGGACCAATAGAATTTGTGAATGTCAGCTTGGATGAGAGGTGTCCCAGCCTTGCGCGACGTCGCGGGCCATTTTTGCACTGGTTTCAACGAGGAAGCTGCGCGGTTCGGAGAGATAGGAGGCCGTAAACTCGAGCGGCTGTAATGAGAAACCGGGGTTGAATTCGACGATCTGACCTGAAGACAGGTACTCTTCGGCCAAGGCGCGCGGGTAGGGGCCCACAGCGATTCCCGCGGCAATCATCTTGAGACTGGCCGACAGGGAGGCCGAAGCAAACACGCGGGCCTTAGGGCCGATGCGTTTGGAGAGTTCCGACATCAGTTCGCGGTAGGGCCGTGTTTTGCTGGAATACGAAATGACCGGTATCTGGTCGAGGTCTGTCAGTGGATTCGAGGTGGCGCGATACCAATGCAGATCGAAGGGGGGCAGGGGGACGTTCTCGACTGTGAATTCAGAAACTGGTCCCATCAGAAACGCCAGATCAAGGCGCCGCTCCAATAGGGCCGCGCGCAGGTTGAGCGAGATGTCGACGGTCAGATCGACGTTCACGCGGGGGTATTGCTGGCTGAACGCTTTGAGAAAATCCGGCAGCCATGATTGTGCGATCGTCTCGGAGGCGCCGACGCGGAACAGACCTTCGGCCTCTGACGGATTGGCAACGCGCTGTTTGATCTCTTCTTCGACGAAAAGCATCTGTTCCGCGTAGGAGAGCAGAAGGGTGCCGTGTTTGGTCAGCACCAGATCGCCCGGGCCGCGTTCAAAAAGCGGAACGCGGAGTTCGTCCTCAAGGTTGGCGATGCGGGTCGAGACGGCGGGTTGTGACAAGTGCAGCCGCTCGGCTGCCTTTCGAAAGCCGCCAAGGCGGGCAACCCAAAGGAATGTTCTGATCTGATCAAACTTCATGGGTATTGATAGAATGGATCAGTCAACGGCGGAAACGATAAATTCCGGGAGCTGCCACCAGAAAGGAATACTGTCTTGGGCAAGGGTTTCGGGTTGTCAGGGTCAAAGCCGCTGCCGGGTCGGGCAAAGCCGAAGGAACGGTCCAATGGAAACCCTTGGCCCGGTGATCGAGATACCTTGTCCAGTTTTTGCGCGTTGAGACCCTTTGTCGGGTAGTAGCAAAGGTCTTTGACCTGTCCGTTCAGGGGCGGCGCATCTCTTTGATGTGTTGAAGGACGTGTTTCTTGAAGGTCTCAGAACAATATTTGTAAGACCGGGAAAAGAAAGAGCAGGCTCTGATCTTTGTCTGGGGACGCGTGGCTGGTCGCTTGGTGGTGCGGATTACCATAAGTTAAATCAATGCGTTGCGTATTTCTCTTTCGAAATTGAGGGGCGTACCTCAAATAGCGTTTTGACGATCAGATCAACGGTTCGGAACAGAATTAAAGAAGCCGTCGATTTCATACTGGGAGGAGACATCGTGAAGAATTTGAAACTGGCATCCGCCAGCGCGTTGAGCATTGTGACTGTTTCGTTTGCGAGCGGCGCTCAGGCGGGAAACTTGACGCTGTGCCGGGCCGCGTGGGACCCGGCGAACGCGCTGGTCGAACTGAGCAAGGCATTCGAAGCGCAGTCCGGCCACAACATGAGCTTTGAGTTCATCCCGCGGCCCAATTTCGCAGACCGCATGCTGAACGACTTCTTCGATGCCGAAGGTATCAGCATGGGAGATTGTGCCGATGCGACCGTTTGCGCGTACTCCACATGACCTAAAGGCACGCCGAACCACAACGCATTGCCCGCGATGGGGGACGCGAACGGCTGCTTCTGGCGCAAGGATTGGTTTGCGCGGGATGACATCCGCGCCGCGTTCAAGGACGCCACAGGCCGCGAATTGGGCGAGCCCAAGAGCCAGAAAGAAATGCTGGAAATCGCACAAATCTTCAAGGGCCGCGAGATTGATGGAAAGACGGTTTACGGCGCAGCGATCTTTACCGAGCTTGGACCTGAAGGGATCATGATGGGTATTACCTTGGCGCTCTATCCGTGGGGCTTCAAGTACGAGAACACACCCGGTTCCTTTGACATGGAAGGTGCTGTGAACTCACCCGAAGCTGTCGAGGCGCTGAAATTCTACAAGACCGCGACACCTCCGGGCTACACAAACGCTTACATGGGTGAATCGCTGGATGCGTTCAAATCCGGTCAGGTTGGCATGGCGATGAACTGGTTCGCCTTCTTCCCGGGGCTTTGTGCTGATCCGCATACGAGGGGTGACAAGATAGATTCTTTCGTGAAACCGCCGCAGAACCAAGAAGGTTCGACCTTGGGCGGGCAGGGCTTCTCGGTTGTGGCTTATTCGGACAAGCAGGATGCCGCGCTTGAATACATCAAGTGGTTCGCGCAGCCGGACGCGCAGGCCAAGTGGTGGGATATGGGTGGCCATTCAAGGCACCGCACAGGACGCCTTGGACAAGCTGGCTGAGGACTGGACCGAAGTTTTGAGGACGAAGGCAAGCTGTAACCAGCGCAAGGCGGGGAAACCCCCGCCCACCCCCTTTTCTTTATTGGTCGGGCGGGACTGATTCCGCCTGACCCCAAGGAAGCTGCGTCTTTAAGTCGGACACCCCTGCCAGGGTTGCCGCCAAGGCCACGCCATCCCGTGTGGCGCGCAAGATCAAAGGTCTCAGCGACCGCGCGATTGCGTGGATCTTCGTCGGCCCCACGATTTTCCTGCTGCTGGCGATCAGTATCTTTCCGCTGATCTGGACGATCCGGCTGAGCTTTACCAACTTTTAAGCCAACCGTTTGAATCGTGAGCCAGAGTGGATTGGACTGCGCAAAAACGAGCACATCCTGAGGAATACCGACATCTGGCCGAACATGCAGGCGATGGCGCATTTCCTGTTCTGGACGATTTTCTTTCAGGTGCTGATCGGCTTCACGCTGGCGTATCTCATGAACAAGAAGTTCAAGGGCAACGATCTGTGGACGACAATAATTGTGCTGCCGATGATGTTGTCACCTGCCGTCGTCGGCAACTTCTGGAAATTCCTGTACCAGCCGCAGATCGGACTGTTTAACTATATTATCGCGTTTTTCACTGACAAGGATCCGTCGAGCATTGAAATGTTGGGGTCTGTTGATCTGGCGCCATGGTCTCTCGTGATCGTGGATACGTGGATACGTGGATGTGGACGCCTTTCGTGATGCTGATTTGTCTTGTGCGCGCTCACTCTGCCGCAACGGGTGTCGGACCTGCTTCGGCTTCCGCCGGTCGCGCAGACAGCACAAGTCGCAACAGCGGGGGGACCGTCAGAAGCGTCAGAAACGCAGACATAGACAGCCCACCAACCACAACAGCGCCCAACCCGCGATAAAGTTCCGATCCCGCACCGGGGAACAGGACAAGCGGTAGCATTCCGCAAATTGACGTGAGCGTGGACATAAAGATCGGGCGGATACGGTTGCGCGTGGCTTCTTCGATGGCAGCGACCGGTTCCATGCCATCGTCACGCAAATGATACAGCGTTTGGTGTACGATCAGGATCGCGTTGTTCACCACGATCCCCACCAGAATGACAAAGCCCAGCAGCGTCAGCATATCAAGCGGCTGCGTTCCGACGAGGTTGAGTACAACAAGACCGCCCACGCCTCCTGCAGCAGCGACAGGGACGGAAATCATCACGACCAGTGGCAGAAGGAAGGATTCAAACAGGATTGCCATCACCAGAAATACGATCACCATGGCAACGGCCAAATTGATCTGGATGGCGTTCCATGTCTGGGACAGTTGATCGGCGGTACCGGATACAGACAGACGCACACCCGGCGGCAGGCCCTGATCCGCCAGCGCCGCAATGACTTCGGTTTCCAGCAGCTCAACCGCGGCTTCGAGGGGGAGGGCGTCCGATGGGCGCACCTCCAATGTAATGGTCCGCAGGCGTTCGAGGTGGCGGATTTCAGTTGGCCCAGCCGTCACGCGCACCTCGGCCAGTTCGGACGTCGGCACGATCTGACCTGATGGGGTGACAACCGGGAAAGAACCCACGTCTTGCGTGCGTTGACCCCGCAGCGCGGCGCTGTCGCCCTTGAGGGTCAAGTCCAGCCGCCGATTGCCCACGTTGATTTCGGCAACGCGTAGCCCGTCGTTATAGGCATCCACCGTGGCGGCAAGGTCTTGGGTGGACAACCCGGCATCTGCCAATCGCACGCGATCAGGTATCAGCCGCAATTCAGGCGCGCCCAGTTCAAGGCCGGGAATGGGTCGAAACTGGTGGCCCTCTGATCGGGGCAGCAGCCGGCCAACAATACCCGCTGCACGACCTGCCACACTCAGGATGTCCTCCAGTTCATCACCAGAGATATTCAGTTCGATAGTACGGCCCCCACCAACACCCCGCCCAAAAAGCGAAGGCTGTGTCATGAAACCAAAGGTGCCCGGTTCTGCAAAGATCGGGCGCGACAGGATCGGGATTACTTCGGCCACGCGGGTGCCATCGACGGCGGCGGCCCCGACAAAGCTGTTGCCCGGGGTGGCCACAAAAAAGAAGGAGTTGAGCGCGGGACGGCCATCTTCGGTCTCGGTCGCCGGGCGGGCCTGCCACATTGGTTCGGCCACTGCTTCGATGCGCTGGGCGATGGTTTCTGTCGTGTCCAGATTATAGCCCGGCGGTGGGATAATCAGCCCGAAGACGAGGTTGCGGTTGCCTTCGGGCAGATACTCAAGCTTCGGCAGAAAAGCCCACGCGGCAAGGCTGGCCCCCGTCGCGATGGCCGCAACCGTGATTAGCCCAGCGACGCGGAAACGTACCGTAAGGCGTACGTAGGCCATGATCAGCCAGCTGAAACCGCGCCCGAAATGATCGATGCCGGGCAGGGGGAAAGTGCTGGTCTTGCCTTCTTTCAGCAAGCGACTGGACAGAGCGGGTATGACGGTAACCGCCACAATCAGGGAAAGCAGAACCGAGACGGATATTGCTACAGCGATATCCCGGAAAAGCTGGCCTGCTTCCAGTTGCATGACAAGGATCGGGATGAAAACGAGTACCGTGGTCAGAGCCGAGACAAGGATTGCACCCCAGACTTGCTTTGCACCGATGTAGGCGGCCTCTCGCCTTGATTTGCCCTGCTCACGCAATCGGTAGATGTTCTCAAGCACAACGATCGCGGCGTCCACAATCATGCCTACGGCAAACGCGATTCCAGCAAGCGAAATAACGTTCAGTGTGCGCCCCGTCGCGGCCATGGCCACAAAGGTCGCCACGATTGACACTGGGATAGCCATGCTGATCACAAGCGTCGCGCGCGGGCTGCGCAAGAAGATCAGCAGGACACCCGCTGCCAGCAGTCCGCCGATCCAGATGTTCTGAGTGACCAGATCAATCGCCCCTTCGATATAGATCGTCTCATCATAGACCTGTTCAAGTTGGAGGTTATTGGCTGCGACGGGACCTGCCTTGAGCTCTTCGATCACCTCTTTCACTTCGGCCATGGTGGTGATCACATTGGCGCCCTGTTCCCGGACAATGTTGAAAGCCAGCGCTGGCTCGCCGCGAAAGCGCAGGCGGGTTGTCTTGTCCTTGTAGGCGAAGGCGACCTGCGCCACGTCTGCGACGCGGACCCGTCCCAGCGCGCCCGAGCGGCCCTGGCTTTCGCTGCGCAGGACAACGCTTTCGATTGCCGCGACGGTGTTCAGGTTGCCATCCGCGCGTACCACGTAACGGCGCTTGCCTTCTTCTACATCGCCTGCGGACAGGCTGACATTTTCGGCGCGCAGCCGCGCCACGACGGCAGGGATGGTCAGGCCAAAGCGGGCCAGTTCCTCCGGCTTGATGACAATCTGTAATTCGCGGGAAACGCCACCAAAGACATTGACGGTCGAGACACCATCGACCCGCTCAAGCCGTTCCTTGACAACGTCTTCGATGAAATCCCCGTATTCGGGCAGCGCTCTTGCGGTGTCAGCGGTGGCACGCACCATGACCCAGGCAATTGGGCTGTCGTCTGAGCCGGATGTATTCAGCGTGGGCTCGCCCGCTTCGCTTGGGTATCCGCCAACCCGGTCAAGGCGGTTAGAAACCAGCAAAAGGATGTCACCCATGTCAGAGCCAACAGCGAACTCCATCGTGACGGATGCGCGGCCTGTTCGGGCACGGCTGGACATGATCTCAAGCCCTTCAAGGCCACGGAACGCGTCTTCTTGCGGATTGATGATTTCGCGCTCAATTTCTGCCGGGGCGGCACCGGGCCAATTGGTTTCAACAACCACAACTGGCTTGCGGACATCCGGGGCAAGCTGGACCGGGATGCGCGTGAGAGCGAGAATGCCAAAAAGAACGGCCATGATCACGATGGCAATCACGGCGATGGGGCGTTCGATGGCGGCGCGGATTGGGTCCATTTCAGTTAATCCTGACCCTGCGAGGGCGTGTCATCTGCGGCGGCACCTGTTGCTGCAGGTGTGCCGTTCGCAGCATCTGGGCGTGCCCCAGATGGGGCAATATCCTGCCCGGGACGCAGGCGTTCGTTTCCGCGCACGACAACCTCATCGCCAGCAGATAGGCCTGAAAGCACGGCGAAACCGCCTTCTAGGGCGGCACCAATCTCAACAGTGCGGGGCTGGGCTTTGCCTTGTGCGTTTACAAAAACGCTCCAGCCACCCTGTGCCTGCACAAGTGCATCTTTAGGCACCACCAATACCTCGTTCGGGGCGCTGACCGGGATTTCGAGCGTAACTGTCTGACCTACCGCAACGCTTGCGTCGGGACTGGTGATCGTGAACCTCACAGGCCGGGTGCGTGTTGCTGAAAATTCAGTCGGCAAGATCGCCCGAAGCTGCAACCCCAGCGCGCCACCTGTGTCTGTGCGCGCCTCGACACTTTGCGCCGGTCGCAACGCGCTGATAAAGCGGGCGGGCACGTTTGCCTCAACCTCCATGGCGCTTTGATCCAATAGGGTTGCGACCTGACTGCCAGCAGCGATGAACTGCCCTTTTTCTGTTGTAACCTGCAGCACGATGGCGTCAAAAGGCGCGCGGACAGTCGCGTTATTTAATCGGTACTCTGCCTGTTTCAGCGCATTTTCGGCGGCTCTGACGCGGGCACTGGCCTGTTGTTGATTGCCCAGTGCAACGGCATAGTCACTTGTGCGTTCGTCAAACTGCGCCTGAGGAATGGTTGAGTTTGCTTTCAGGGTCTCAGCCCGCCTGAGCGCTTTGTTGGTCCGCTCTAACTGCGCATCGGCGACCGTGAGCCCTGCCTTGGCGATATCAATTTCAGCCCGCGACTGATCTACCTCGATGGTTAATAATTCAGTGTCCAGCTGGGCAAGCACATCACCCGCAGCCACCAGATCACCCACGCGCAAGGGAACGCTTTCTGCCACACCGGCCACCCGGGCGGCAACCGCACTTTCGCGGCCCGTTACGATTTCGCCAAATACGGTGACAGTTTCGGCCATGAGTTTGGTTTCAACAATTTCTGTCACAACACCAGCCGGACGGCCCTGAGCCGCCAGTATCTGGGCGCAGAACGCGAAGACGATCGTTGCTGTAATGAAGCTGATGCCACGCATGGCAGGACCCTTATCTGAAGCGGCCCGATGCCGCAGGACAAAAGATAGCGCTTTTCCAGCCAATACCAGAAAGGTTTCTATCGAAGGCAGCAGCCAATGACAGTACCGACCATACATTCTATTCTGCGGTGTAAGGAATAAAAAAGAGAGGCAGTCGAATATGGCGGTCATCACGGAAGAGCATGTCATCGATAGTTTCGCGGATGCCCTGCAGTACATTTCCTATTATCACCCGCCAGACTTCATCGCAGCGATGACCGATGCCTATGGCCGCGAGAAAAGCCCCGGTGCGAAACAGGCGATGGCACAGATCCTTGTGAATTCGAAAATGTGCGCATTGGGACATCGGCCGATTTGTCAGGACACCGGCACGGTGAACGTCTTTGTTGATGTGGGTGTCGAGGCCAAGCTGAAGTGGCGGCGTCCGCTTCAGAAGATCATCGACGACGGGGCGCGGCGTGCCTATCTGCTTGAAGAGAATCCGTTGCGCGCTTCTGTCGTGGCTGACCCGCTGGGTGCGCGCAAGAACACGGGCGACAACACACCGGCGATGGTTCAGGTGAGCATGGTGGCGGGCGACAAGGTCGACATCACCGTGTCGGCCAAAGGAGGCGGTTCCGAGAACAAATCCAAGTTCGTGATGTTGAATCCGTCGGATTCAATCGTGGATTGGGTGGTGGAAACGGTCGAGGGATTGGGTGCGGGTTGGTGTCCGCCCGGTATTCTGGGGATTGGTGTAGGTGGATCGGTCGACAAATGCATGGCTATGGCCAAGTCTGTGTTGAACGAACCTATTGATATCACATCGCTTCGCGAGCGAGGGCCTCAGAACTGTGTTGAGGAGATGCGGCTTGAAATACTCGACCGCGTAAATGCGCTGGGCATTGGCGCGCAAGGGTTGGGCGGCGTGACCACTGTTCTTGACGTGAAGATCGCTCACTTCCCGACGCATGCGGCGTCGCTGCCCGTTGCGCTGATCCCCAACTGCGCAGCGACCCGACATTTGCATTTCACGTTGGATGGCAGCGGACCTGCCGTGCTTGACCCGCCTGACCTGTCGCTGTGGCCAAGCGATATCGAGCTGAAAACTCCTGATGCGCTGAAACTTGATCTGAACAGTCTGAACGCTGAGACCTTGGCGGAGCTAAAACCGGGACAGACTGTTCTGTTGCATGGAACGCTCTATACCGGGCGGGACGCGGCACACAAGCGCATGGTCGAGATGCTGAACCGTGGTGAGCCTCTGCCGGTCGATCTGAAGGATCGCGCAATCTATTATGTGGGTCCGGTCGATCCGGTGCGGGGTGAGGTTATCGGACCAGCCGGGCCAACGACTTCCACCCGGATGGACAAGTTCACCGATCAAATCCTGAGCCAGACCGGGCTGAAACTGATGGTTGGCAAGGCCGAAAGGGGCGCGCAGGCCATTGATGCAATCAGGGCGCATGGTGCGGTGTATCTGATAGCGGTGGGCGGTGCCGCATATTTGGTATCCAAGGCCATCAAGGCGTCAAAGCCTGTTGCGTTTCACGACCTTGGGATGGAAGCAATCTATGAATTGCAGGTCGAAGACATGCCGGTGACAGTGGCGGTGGATACCGAAGGCAGATCGATCCATGAAATCGGTCCGGCACGCTGGCGGCGCGGATGACGTTCATGGGGCGAGTCGAGCGGCAATTCGTAGGCCTTGATTGCGCGTAGCCTTGGGATGTGACGCCGGGTTCCAGAACCGACGCTGGACGTAGTGGAGCATCGGCCAGCCGCAATCTGACCGCGTTTGTCTATTGACGGTATCCAGGATGATCACCGTGCTTTGATCCGGTATTGCAAGACGCGGATAAAAGCATGAAAGGCCTGCGAATCGCTTCCAGATCACGTTCGTGCGATTTTCAATCGTATAGCTAGGGTAGAAATGATGCGCTCAATACAATCTATAAACGTGCTATTTTCAACCTTTGGGGGGCTTTGTTGCACAAATCGGGTGAGGGACGTTCTTCCCCTTACCCCAGACGGACTTAGCCTACCGCCTCTGTGACAGGTATGCCAAGAGCGGTGTAGCGATTGAGCACGGCGATACGGATTTGGATTTCCGCAACCTGCCTATCGAAGTCGCGTGCCATGAGCGATTGGCCCATCAGTTTCAAACAATGCATCTTGGTTTCGACGCGGCTTCGGCGGTGGTATTCGCTCCAGCGTTTCCAAATGGTGCGACCAAGATAGCGTGAAGCATTGACCGCCTCGTTCCGTGCGATGGCTCCAGCGGTGGTTGGTTTCCATGGCTGGGCGTTCTTGCGCGGCGGGATGATGGCATGAGCACCACGGGCGGCAATGGCGTCGTGGCATTTGCGCGTGTCGTAGGCCCCGTCGGCGGTCACTGACGCGATATCCTGATCGGTCGGAATTTGGTTCAGCAATTCCGGCAGCATTGGCGCGTCTCCGACATTACTGGTGGTGACTTCGACCGCCCGAACTTCCAGTGTTTCCTCGTCGATCCCTATGTGTATCTTGCGCCAGATGCGGCGTTTCGGGCCACCATGCTTGCGCGCGTTCCACTCGCCTTCTCCCTCGGATTTGATGCCGGTGCTGTCGATAAGGAGATTCAGTGGGCCGGTTCCGTTGCGATAGGGCAGGCTAACGTTGAGCGTTCTCTGGCGACGGCACAAAGTGCTGAAGTCCGGCACCGTCCAATCCAGTCCGACCAACCGCAGGAGGCTTTCAACGAACCCTGTCGTCTGCCGAAGCGGCATGCCGAACAGCACTTTTATCGTCAAGCAAGTCTGGATCGCAGCGTCGCTGAACTGGGGCTGCCGCCCCCGTTTGCCGCTAGGCGGAGGTGTCCAAACCATCTCGGGATCAAACCAGATCGACAGCGATCCTCGTTGCTTCAGCGCGGTGTTGTACAAAGGCCAGTTCCTGGTCTTGTACTGCGTAGGGGCCCAACTGCTCATACTTCCCAGCTATCATGCTGGATTCATGTAGTGAATCCCTGTCGGTAATTGTGCAACAAAGCCTCACGCAAGCTGATCTGGTCTTTCGCATGATACTGTGCTGCGGCGAAGCGCTGGTCGATATGATCCCGGTGGACTTGCCCGCAGGCGGCAAGGCTTATGCGCCACACGCCGGTGGCGCCGTGTTCAATACCGCCATTGCGTTGGGTCGGCTTGGTGTCGAAACCGGCATGGTGAGCGGGGTTTCTACCGACACGTTCGGGAGAATGCTTGCCAGCCAGCTTGAGGAAAACGGCGTCTCGACAGCGTATTTGGCGCGTTCCGGCCGGCTCACCACTCTGGCGCTTGTTCATATCGAGAATGGCAGCGCGACCTATTCCTTTTACGACGAAAATTCAGCGGGACGGTCGCTCACGTTTGCCGATATGCCAGTGCTTGGTGACGAAGTTTCAGCGCTCTATTTCGGCGGCATCAGCCTGGTGGCTGAACCCGCCGCCGATGCTTATGCAAGTCTTCTTGCCAAAGAACGCGCCAACCGCGTCGTCATGATCGATCCTAACATCCGCCCCGGCTTTATCAGCGCAGAGCACACCTACCGCGACAGGCTGGACCGGATGATCGGGCAAAGCGATATCATCAAGGTGTCGGACGAAGACCTTGATTGGCTGATTGAGGGCGAAGAAACGATTGAAACCAAGGCAGCGGCGATGCGTGGTCGGGGACCGGCGATTGTTGTTGTGACGAAAGGGGCTGAGGGGGCGACAGCGTTCTTTCGTGACGCCAGTGTTGGGGTCGCAGCACCAGTCACTAATGTCGTGGATACGGTGGGCGCAGGTGATACGTTCAACGCAGGTTTTTTGGCTGGATTGAATGACAAAGGGTGCCTTTCAAAGGACGCCTTGGGAAGTGTTTCCGACGACGTGATCCACCATGCCTTGTCCCTTGGGGCGACGGTGGCCGCTGTTACTGTCTCACGGGCTGGTGCCAACCCGCCTTGGGCCAGTGAAATCAACCGCTGAATGAGAGCTGAGGAAAACTGCATGCAGTTTGAGCCGCCACGTGACATCGTCAAAAAAATAGAGCAGGTCGCACAGAACCGCGCACGTGTTCTTGTTGCGATTGCAGGGCCGCCGGGGGCAGGTAAATCCACAATAGCCGACGCGCTTGCCGCATCGCTCCGAGACGCGGCTGTGTTGCCCATGGATGGCTTTCACCTTGATAACGATACCCTGCGGGAACTGGGCCTATTGCACCGCAAGGGTGCCCCACAGACGTTTGACACGGCTGGTTTGCATGCGCTTCTGGCTAAAATCCAAAAAGGGGGCGCTGTGTCGGTCCCGACCTTTGATCGCGAGGCAGATTGCGTCATTCCAGATGGCGGCCAGATCAGCGCTGATACCCATATCGTCTTGGTAGAGGGCAATTACCTATTGCTCGATGCGCCGGGCTGGGCCGACCTGCAGGGGTTTTGGGATTTGACCGTTGCGATCGAGGTACCCCTTGAAGAATTGGAGCAACGTCTTGTGCAACGCTGGCTTGACCATGGGCTGTCAAAGGCTGACGCCATCAACCGCGCGCATGAGAACGATCTGCGGAATGCGCGCCTAGTGACAGATCAATCTGTCATGGCCGATGTAACCTTTCGCCAAAAGAGTGATGACATCTAAAATCGTACTCAACACAGGAGGCTGAGGCTTTGATGCTCTCAGGCTTTCCTGCCCACCTCAAAAAAGTTGTCTCGTTCTATCACGAACAGCGACCCTTCTTAATGGATTGTCGGTAGGTTGGCGCAGGTTTTTCAGGTTGGGGTATCGATACCGGCTTGTCATCAGGCGCTGTGCAGATTGAAAGTCATGCGGTTGCAAGATTTTGGCAGGCAAAGAGCGCGGCTGGTGTTAGCTTGACAAAATGCATTCGCTTGACAAGCATTCGCGCCAACGGAGGTTTCATTGAAGAACAACACTGACTGTGTGACGAAGGTGACGTCCAGCCATTGGGGGGCATTCGAGGTTGACGTAAGAGATGGCCGCATTGTCGGGACGCGACCTTTCTCGGAAGATCCTTGTCCCAGCGCCATTCCTGATATTCTGCCCAAGGCCATACATCACCCGACGCGGGTGGCACGGCCATCGGTGCGCCGCGGTTGGCTTGAAAATCGCGACAAGACCGGACGCGGAAGCGATACATACGTTGAACTGCCTTGGGATGAGGCCCTTGATATTGCGGCAGCAGAGATTGCACGGGTCCGCGAAACCCATGGCAACGAGGCCATCTTTGGCGGCTCTTATGGCTGGGGTTCTGCCGGGCGCTTTCATCATGCCCAAAGTCAGGTTCACCGTTTCCTGAATGCCACCGGCGGCTATGTCGCCTCCTTCGGGAGCTATTCCACGGGTTGCGCGCAAGCAATCATGCCGCACGTCTTTGGCGTCCCGTTTCTGAATTTGAATTACGAGCACCAAGACGGCTGGCACACGATCGCCGCGCATACCGAAACACTGGTGATGTTTGGTGGCGTCAATCCGAAGAACTCTCAGGTCAGCATGGGTGGGGTGACACGCCACGAGACGGCGGGATGGTTTGAAACCTTCGCCAGCAAGGGAATGCGCTGTATCAACATCGGTCCGCAACGAAGTGATGCGCCCGATGGATGTGAGTGGGTTGCCCTCCGGCCCGGATCAGATACCGCGCTGATGCTTGCCTTGGCATATGTGCTTGAGGCGGAGAACCTGACAGATCAGGACTTTGTTGCCCGGTGCACCACCGGCTTTGACCGCTTTCGGCCCTACCTCATGGGAGAGACTGACGGTACGCCCAAGAGCCCTGATTGGGCCGCGCCGCTTTGTGGGGTCGATCCCGAGACAATCCGTTCGCTGGCGCGCAGGATGGCCGCGACGCGTACGCTGATTACCGTCGCGTGGTCATTGCAGCGGGCAGAGCATGGAGAGCAGCCCTTTTGGATGTCGGCGGTTCTCGCTGCCATGTTGGGTCAGATCGGACTGCCCGGTGGCGGCGTTGGCTATGGCTACGGTGCGATTGGTGGGGTCGGAAAGTCATTCAAAGGTTTGACCGGGGTCACGTTTTCGCAGGGGCAAAACCCGGTACAGAAAGTCATACCCGTCGCACGGGTTGGTGACATGCTCCGGCATCCGGGGCAAGCGTATGCATTCAACGGACGGCGTGAGACTTATCCTGACATCAGGCTTGTCTACTGGGCGGGGGGCAATCCGTTTCACCATCATCAGGACCTCAATGCCCTCCACGATGCCTGGCAAAGGCTTGAGACAATCATCGTCAACGAGCCATGGTGGACAGCGACGGCAAAGCGCGCTGACATCGTCTTTCCCGCCACAACGCCTTACGAGCGCGAGGATATCGGTCGCTCTAACCTGGATGACTACCTGTTCTACATGCCGCAACTGATCCCACCTGTGGGTGAGGCCCGCGATGACTACGTGATCTTTGCTGGCTTGGCCGAACGGCTTGGGGTCGGGGCGACATTTACAGAGGGGCGCGGGGCCGACGAATGGCTTCGCCTTCTTTACGATGAGTATCGGCAGAAGACACAGCAGCAGGGCGTCGATGTACCCGATTTCGAAACCCTGAAAGACCAGAACTGGGTCCGGTTGCCCATTCATAAGGACGGGCCAAACAGAACGCTGTTTGCCCCCTTCAGGGAAGACCCCGAAGCATCGCCACTACCCACGCCCTCGGGCAAGATCGAGATATTCTCTGAGGTTATTGACAGCTTCGGCTACGACGATTGTCCGGGTCATCCGGTCTGGCTGCCGCCCTCCGAATGGTTGGGGACTGCGACCCATCGCGCGCCCTTGCATCTTGTTTCCCCCCAACCGGGTGACAAGCTTCATAGCCAGTTGGAAAGTGCTCTGGCGGATGAGGAAGGTGCGCGGCCAGAAACCATTGTGATTCATCCCGTCGACGCGGGGCAGCGCAAGATCAAGACTGGTGATCTGGTCAGGGTATTCAATGACCGGGGTGCCTGCCGTGCGCGCGCATTGGTGTCAGTCGATATCAGCCAAGGCGTTGTTGCCTTGCCGACCGGTGCTTGGTTCGGCGATCCGGGTGGCAATATTGATATGGGCGGAAACCCGAATGTGCTGACCCGCGATGTCGGGACATCAAGCCTCGGGCAGGGGTGCAGCGCACATACAGCGCTTGTCGATATCGCCCCACTCTAGACCCGGTGTGTCATCAAGAGGCGTTCCGCATAGATGTTTTGATCTGGAGCGGTGGCCCCGTCTTTTTTGATGCAGACCACCAGATTCCTTCTTGACGTAGGGGAAATTCGGTCACAGTGTCCAACAATAGGACACTAATTGCTGCGGTCTGGGGGGACTTTGCGACAGCGATATGCGCCGCTTGCGCGTGAATTCTGCCGCGACTTTTCCCACGAAGCTGACAAGTCCGAACATGTTTCAGGGAGGAAACCATGAAGAAGCTAAACTTCAAAATCGGCAGTGTGCTGGGCGCGATGACGCTGGCCATTGGCCTGTCCGGGCCAGCCTCGGCGCAAGATGATACCTTCAAGATCGGCGTGATCACGTTCCTGTCCGGCCAAGCGGCGGAAAGCTTTGGTGTACCCGCATGGAACGGCGGCAAGCTGCTTGTTGATATGCTGAACGAAGGCGGCAAGTTGCCCGCGCCCTACGACCAAAAGGGCTTTGGCGGCATGAACATTGAGGTCGTCGTTGTGGATGAGGCGGGCGGTGCCACCAAGCAGGTGCAGGAATTCCGCAACCTTGTGCAGCGCGAAGAAGTGGACGCGGTCGTGGGTTATGTGTCCTCGGGTGATTGTCTTGCTATTCCCCCGGTCGCGGATGAATTGAAAGCTTTTACAATTCTTTATGACTGCGGCACGCCGCGTGTGTTCGAAGATGGCAGCTATGAGTATGTGTTCCGCACCGCGGCCCATGCAACGATGGATAACGTCAGCCTGGCTCGTTACCTGAAATCCCGGAACTTCGATGTGCCGAGCTTCGCCGGCCTAAACCAGGACTATGCTTGGGGTCAGGACAGCTGGGCAGACTTCACCGGGGCGATGAATCAGCTCTATCCGGACGCCGAGGTGAAAACAGCGCTCTTCCCGAAATTCGGCGCAGGACAGTATGGCACTGAAATCTCGGCGCTTTTGCGCGAAAAGCCTGCGCTGGTGCATTCGTCGAACTGGGGCGGCGATCTTCAGGGTTTTCTGATTCAGGCAACAGCACGTGGGCTTCACAAGCGTGCCCAGCTTGCGCTTGCGGCGGGCGACCACGTGATCCCGCAGCTTCAGGACAAGATGCCCGATGGTATCTTTCTTGGTGCACGCGGCGTGAACGGGTTGGCGGCCTATGCACGTGGTGGTGAACTGAAGGAACTGACCGATACGATGTGGGAGGCCTATGAGGCCGAATACGATACCTTCCCGGTGCAGGCGCCCTTCCGGATGTGGCAGGCAATCTTTGGTCTGAAGACGGCGATTGAAAAAGCGATGGCCGACAACGGTGGCACAAAGCCTACCAGCGAACAGCTGGCCGCAGCTATGAAAGGTCTTGAGTGGGACGCCCCATCCGGACGCATCGAAATGGCGCTTGCTGGCGGTCATCAGGCCATCCAGCCCAATGCCATCGGCACCACGAAGTGGAACGCCGATGCGGGAAAGATGGAATTGGTCGATGTCGAATATTACGACGCCCGTTGCGTAAATCCCCCGGATGGCATGAAGTCTCAGGAGTGGATCGCACAGGGGTTCCCCGGCGCCCAGTGTAACTGATCGCTGCGAACCGAACAGGCCCGTCGCAGTACTGCGACGGGCCATCTTCCCATCCAATGAAAATCGCATGGAGACCTGACCCATGGATCTTGCGGCAACCATCCTTGTCGATGGATTGATCTACGCCGGCTGGCTGTTCATCGTATCCGTTGGCCTGACACTGGTCTTCGGCGTGCTGAACATTCTTAACATTGCGCATGGCAGCCTTTACGCCATTGGCGCCTATGCATCTGCTTCCTTGGTCGGGGCCTATTTCGCCGCCGGTGGCGAGGCTTTCCCCTATGGCAGCTACGCGGCTTTGATTTTGGCGGCGGTGCTGGTGGCGCTGGTGCTGGGGCCTTTGCTGGAACGTGGTCTTCTGCGGTTCTTCTACGGCCGTGACGAGGTGCTTAACGTGCTGGTGACCTACGCGGTGTTTCTCATCCTCGAAGATGTGATGAAGCTGATCTGGGGTGTGAACCCCTATTTTGTCTATGAGCCCTATACCCTTTTAGGGGATGTCGAAATCGGGCCGTTGTTCTATGTCGGCTACGATTTCGCGGTGATCGCGGCGGCCATCATCGTGGGCCTGGTTGTGTGGCTTACGTTGAATCACACGCAGATTGGCAAGGTCGTGCTTGCCGTGATCCACGATTCCGAGATGAGCCAGACCATGGGCGTGAACGTTCAGCGCGTTTATCTGGGGGCCTTCATGGCGGGCGCTTTTCTGGCCGCGCTTGGCGGCGCGATGACGGCGCCGATGATCTCGGTCACCCCCGGTTTGGGGGTCAATGTCATCATCGTGGCCTTCGCGGTTGTGATCATCGGGGGGTTGGGGTCGGTGCCCGGTGCCGCCATTGGCGCGCTGATGGTTGGGATCAGCCGGGCGGCGTCGGTGCATATGCTGCCAGAGGCTGAGCTGTTCATCATCTACTTCGTGATGGCCATTGTCTTGCTGTTCCGGCCCGAAGGACTGTTCGCAAAAACACAGGCGAGGAAAATCTGATGGGGTCCAATTTGATCGTCAGCGCAATCGTTGCGCTTGTCGTGCTGGCCGCTGGTGCGGTGATCCTGCCAGACTGGGCCATGTTTCTGTTTGCCATGGCGCTTGCCAAGGGGCTGGTCTGCCTTGGCATCGTCGGGATGATGCGTGGCGGTGTCGTGTCCTTTGGGCAGGGGCTTTACTATTGCCTCGGCGCTTATACGGCGACACTTGTGGCCAACACCTTTGGCGTCTCGGACATATTTCTGCTGACCTTGCTGAGCGCGGCGGTTTGCCTGCTGGTCGGGCTGGCCTTCGGTCCCCTGCTGTCGAACTACCGGGGCATTTTCTTTGCGATGCTGTCCCTGGCCCTGTCGATGGTGCTTTATGGGTCGCTGTCGAAGATGAGCTTTATCGGTGGCACTGACGGGCTGAACATCGCGGCACCAACGTTTCTGGGCTGGGCTCCTGAAGGCCGGCCCCTTCAGGCCGCGCTCTATATCTACGTGGTGACGATCGTGGTGATCGCAGGAACGCTGATGCGCCTATATTTTGACAGTGAACGCGGTTTGCTTACGCTTGCCACTCGAGACAATGAGCTGCGGGTGGAATACCTTGGCGCCTCGGTGCGCAACATCATGACATATAACTATGTCTTCGGCGCAGTCCTTGGTGGCATCGGCGGTACCATCGCGGCACTGGCGTTGGGCCACGTGGACCCTGAATTTGCCTTTTGGACAACTTCAGGCGAGTTTGTTTTCGTGGCCATCCTTGCAGGTTACCTGTCCGTGCCAGCCGTCTTTGTTGCGGCGATTATTCTTGAACTCGTCCGGTCTTTCTCAAATCTCTACTTTCCCAATACGTGGCAACTTGCTCTGGGGATCTTTCTGCTCGCGGTGATCATCGCGCTGCCAAACGGCTTGGGATCCCTTGTCAGACGCCGGAAAGGAAACGAGACATGAGCAAGGGGGTTTTAGAAGTCCTCGACGTGCAGAAGTCTTTCGGGGCTGTCACGGCGGCCAAGGATATCTCGGTGACTGTCCCGGAAGGTGCGGTTTATTCCCTGATTGGGACAAACGGAGCGGGCAAGACCACTTTCGTCAACATGGTGACCGGCTATATCAAACCGGATGCTGGCACGATCAATTTCGCTGGCCGCAATATCATCGGGATGGCCCCGCGCCAGATCACCCGCATGGGCATCCACCGTTCTTTTCAAATCGCGCAGTTGTGCAACGAACTGACTGTTGAGGAAAACATGCTGGTTGCCGATGCGATTCACGGCGCCAAGGGGCCGTCCTTTCTGCAGAATGCCCACAATCAGGATGCACGCGCACGCGCGATCGCGACGCTGGAGCGGTTCAACATTGCCGAGCACCGCAATCGATTGATCCCGGAGCTTTCGGGCGGTGTCAAAAAGTTGCTCGACATCGCGATGGCCATGGCAGGGGATACGCAGATCATGTTGCTGGATGAGCCGACGTCGGGTGTTGCCTCGGACGAGAAATTCCCGATCATGGACCTGGTGATGGAAGCGCTCAAATCTGCGGGCGTCACGGTCATTTTCGTTGAGCACGACATGGATATCGTGACCCGCTACTCCGAACGAGTTCTGGCGTTCTATGACGGAAGGATCATTGCCGACGATGCGCCGGACGAAGTTTTGTCCGACCCGGAAGTACAACGCTATGTGACGGGGGCGCCCGCATGACCTTGAAACTTGAAAACGTTGAAGTCAGCATTCAGGCCGCACCCATCCTGCGCGGCGTGAGCCTTGAGGTTGGCACCGGTGAACGCATGGGCCTGGTGGGCCGGAACGGTGCAGGAAAAACAACCGTTATGCGGACTATCACCGGGCTGGCCAACATGGCGGGGGGCAGGGTTCTGTGGAACGACGAGGATATATCCAATATGCAGCCCCGCCAACGGGCCGCACTGGGGTTCGGCTATATGCCGGAAGACCGCCGTCTGGTGCCCGATCTTACCGTCGAAGAGAACATGCTTTTGCCCGCATGGGCAAACAAAGAGATCGACGGACAGAAAGGTCTGAATTTCGTCTATGATCTGATGCCCGAACTGACCGAGATGGCCGCGCGCAAGGCGTTGCTACTTTCCGGTGGGCAACAGAAAATGGTGGCGCTGGGCCGGGCTTTGATCGCGGGGCGAAAGCTGCTGCTGCTTGACGAGCCTTTCGAGGGCGTCGCCCCCGCCTTGGCAAAGCGGATTTCGGAAGTGATTACATCTTTGAAAGGCGAAGGGCTTTCGGTGCTGATTGCTCAATCTGAACTCAGCCATTCGCTTGAACTGCTTGAGCGCGAATGCGTGATCGAGCGGGGCGAGATCATCAAAGTGAACGTCATTGATCAGTCGTCGGCAAACACGTGACGTGACCAAGGGACAGATTCCCCGCTTCCGAGCGACGCCGTTCTCCAGCACAGGACACAATGAGTTAGATCTTTCATGCCACTCAAGCCGAAACCACTACGTGTCAAACATGCCTATGAGCAGGTGTCGAGCGAGATCGAAGCGCAGATCCTCAATGGTTCTCTGAAACCGGGCGACAGGTTGCCGGGAGAAATCGAGATGGCGGGCATGTTCAACGTCAACCGCTCCACCGTACGCGAAGGGATCCGGCGACTGGAAAGCGAAGGGTTTGTGCGCCGGATATCTCCTCGCAAGATGGTGGTCAGTATTCCACATATGGCGGAGCTTTCCTCTCGGCAGACCCGCGCGTTGAGCATGTTGGACGTTACCTTTGATGAATTATGGAATGTCGCAATAGCAACTGAGCCGCTTGCCGCGGAATTGGCGGCGCGACATGCGGGTGCCGAAGATATTGCCGACCTGAACAGGATCCAGCGGGAGCTTATCGCGGCTGAGGGGCAGGGGGATGCCTCGGTTGAGATTGACACAGCCTTCCATTCCCGCGTAGCGGCGGCCAGCAAGAACCGGGTGTTGCAGCTAGCGCGCGAGCCAATTGGTTTTCTTCTGTACAGCGGTATCGACGTGTTGATCCCCAAGCTGCCACAGGCCATGTCGCGTCAGGTAGTGGCGCATCATCATATCATCGAGGCCATCTGCGCGCGGGATGCCGAAACCGCCCGCGATTGGATGGCACGCCACATCGACGATTTCAAACGAGGCTACATCCATGCAGGCTTGCCGCTGGACAAGCCTATCGCAGGCGCGGTTGGCCGATTGGTCGGACAGAGGCAGGTGCAATGACAACAGGTGGGGCCTTGGCACATGGCAGTGTGTGTCAACGAGATCGAACAGGAGGGGATCTATAGCATGACTGCACAAACGCTTTTGCGCCGTGAACGCCATTATGGTGATCGGGTGGTCGCTTGCTACTCAGACCGTCCGCGCAATGTGAATGGGCTCTTGGAAGCGGCTGTTGCGAACCATCCCGACAAAGAAGCGCTGATCTGTGACGACACCCGGTGGACCTATGCGCAATTCGATCAAGAGGTCGGGCGGGTGGCCGCTGGTCTGGCCGCGCGGGGCGTCGGGCGGGGCGACCGGGTGGCAATGCTGCTTGGCAATGGCGCGCCCTTTGTGGTTATGAGCTACGCTGCCGCGCGGTTGGGTGCGGTAACCGTCCCGCTTAGCATCCGTGATCAGATGCCGGGCATCCGGCACGCGCTTGTGAATTCAGAGGCCATCGCGCTTGTGGTCGAAGCGGCGTTCGTCGATCTTGTGCCGCTGCCCAAAGACACGCCTCATATGAAAGTTCGTATCTCTGTCGGACCAGCGTCAGGCTTTGCCGACTATGAAGAGCTGCGTCAGGCTGACCCACTGACAGATCCAGCCGATGTTGGCGAGGACGAGGTGGCAACGATCCTCTACACGTCGGGCACAACAGGCGTGCCCAAGGGTGCTATGCTGACTGGGTTGGGTATCGTCCATTCCGCGACCAACTTTGTCAGCGTCATGGGCTTGGGGCCAGACGACAAGACTGTCGTCGTGGTCCCGATGAACCATGTGACCGGCTTCATTGCGGGGATCCACACGCTGGTCCGTGCCGGTGGCGCAATTGCGGTGATGCGAGAGTTCAAGGCCTCCAAGTTCTTGGAATGCGCGTCACGGGAAGGCATGACTTGCTCACTTATGGTCCCCGCAATGTACAATCTGTGCCTGCATCAGACTGACCTAAGTGATTATGATCTGTCGGCGTGGCGGGTCGGCGGCTACGGCGGCGCGCCCATGCCAGCCGCAACGATAGAGCGGCTGGCCAGCGCATTGCCCGGTTTGGGATTGATGAATGCTTATGGCGCGACCGAAACAACGTCACCGGCGACGATCATGCCAGCAGAGCATACTGCAGCGCATAGGCTTTCCGTGGGACGCCCGGTTCCGGGTGTCGAAATATGCGCCATGGACGAGAACGGCCGAGAGATGCCAGCCGGCGAAGCCGGAGAGCTTTGGATCAGGGGGGCGATGGTCGTTCCCGGCTATTGGCGCAACCCCGAAGCAGATGCGCGCGAGTTTGCTGCTGGTTTCTGGAAATCAGGGGACATCGGGGCGGTTGATGCCGATGGGTTCGTCTATGTCCATGACCGCAAAAAGGATTTGGTCAATCGCGGCGGGCACAAGGTCTT
>Ga0316197_10000294_pt1 | contig 35164 bp, 33 predicted proteins | sample OudBiesiAoxic_MG_FD_204939 | JGI IMG/M metagenome (GOLD analysis project Ga0316197, IMG submission 204939) | Coastal sediment microbial communities from Oude Bieten Haven, Netherlands - site A oxic | ecosystem: Environmental > Aquatic > Marine > Coastal > Sediment | place: Netherlands... | reverse complement strand
ACCCTCGACCCTCGACCCTCGACCCTCGACCCTCGACCCTCGACCCTCGACCCTCGACCCTCGACCCTCGACCCTCGACCCTCGACCCTCGACCCTCGACCCTCGACCCTCGACCCTCGACCCTCGAGCCTCTTAACGAATAAACATCTTATAAAGCATTTTTTGAATCGGATTGCCGTAGGGCGGGTGAACAAACTTTCCTGTGTTCAACTTCCCTCGGCTTAAGACGGTTTTAGCATGGCTGAGTGTCAGGAACCCCTCCTTACCATGATAGTGTCCCATGCCCGAGGGGCCGATTCCACCAAATGGTGCATCGTCGGCGGCGACGTGGAAAACTGTCTCGTTAATACATACACCACCGGAGTGAGTCTGATTAAGGATGCGTTCCTGAACCTGTTCATCGAAGCTCATGATATACAAGGCTAAGGGTCTAGGACGATCCTTGATATAAGTGACGGCATCATCGAGTGTGTCATAACCGATGATCGGCAGCAGAGGGCCAAATATCTCATCTTGCATCAGCAGCATATCATCATCGACGTTGGTGATAAGCTGAGTTGGGATTTTACGTTTAAGGGTATTGATGGCTTCATCATTGGCCGAAACTATCTTGGCTCCCTTAGATTTAGCATCTTCCAGGACCGAGAGCAGGCGGTCAAACTGACGCTGATTGATGATGGCGCCATAGTCGTTATTGTCGCTAATCTTGCCATACATGGCGCTGAACTTAGCCTGATAAGCCTTGATAAATTCAGCCTGTTTCTCTTTAGGAACCAGAACATAATCCGGCGCGACACAGATTTGGCCTGAGTTTAAGCATTTGCCGTAGATCATCCGCTCGACCGCGGTGGCAATCGGCATGTCCGGGGCGATAACGACCGGCGACTTACCGCCGAGCTCAAGCGTGACCGGTGTCAGGTTTGCAGCGGCGGCTCGCATCACATGACGTCCCACGGTTGTGGAGCCCGTGAAGAGCAGGTGGTCGAAAGGCAGTGAAGAGAACTTGGCTGCAATATCTGCTTCACCCTCCACGACCGCAACTTGACTGGTTTCGAAGATACTTGCCAGCATCTTCTCTATGACTTTATTGGTTTCGGGAGTAAATTCAGACAACTTCAACATGGCACGATTTCCCGCGCTGAGTGCGGTGATCAAGGGCCCGATGGAGAGCATCACCGGGAAGTTCCACGGCACTATGATGCCGACAACACCGACAGGTTGATAATGCACTCTCACCTTCGCGGGAGCGAGCAGTAATCCGGCATGACGGCGACTCGGTTTCATCCACTTCTTGAGGTTTTTGAGGCTGTAGTTGATGTTATTGATACAGGGCATGATGTCTGAAATCAGTGTGTCATCGGTTGAACGGGTGCCGTAATCACGATTGAGTGCATCAGCCAGAGGCTGTCGATATTTAAGCAGGGCAAGTTTCAATGATTCAAGAACCTCGACTCTCTGCTGATAAGTCGGAGTGCCTTGAGAGTTATAGCTGTTTCTCTGTAGTGCTAGTAGCTCTGTTAATCCACTTTTTGAACTGTTCTCAGTCGTGATAGGCATATTCATTGGTTCATTTCTCCAGCTTAGGTGTCGGTAGGTGCCGCATGCATTTTATTACAAGCTCTCAGTCTATTAAGTCCATCTACCAAGACTTTCTATAAAACGACTTATTAAACCTGTTTATTCAACTCGAACCGACTGATTAGTCGGTCTGTGTTTTTATATTAGTTTAATTTAATCACAAGATCTACTGCTGTTTGATATTTGTGCAAATTAGGCTGGCAGTGTGATCCCGATCAACTTCCACTCTCTGACAAAAAACTAGACTTGGGTAGTCAGCGATGCTTTTAGTGGGAGGGGGCATCACTACTTTACGGGATTAATACCAGTTGCATTAAATAATTAACCAATTCAGAGCCCCTCAGGGTTTTCAATTCAAGGCGCATTGATGAGGAAATGGTTATTCCCTTTTAAGTCAATGCAAAGCAGAAGTGGGAAGCCTGATGGGCTCACGTAGTGCGAGCTTCAAAGCTCTTTATGCTGCACTGGATGTTTTCGATATAGAATAACTATTAGCTTCAATCATCCTACTTGCCTACAGAGCTTTGAATTCTCGCTGAATGGTCAGGTACTTAATGCAATTGGTATAAGGAGCGTTATATGAGTAACGATCGACATGGAATTTCTATTGGAATCGAACGCAATGGTGATGACTTTTATCTGTCATTTATTGCGACTGGCAGCCTGACCCACGAAGATTATGAGCAGATGGTCCCCCTGTTAGAGTCTGCTTTGATTGGGATAAGAGAGCCTGATGTTCACGCTCTTGCGGATCTGAGGGCGTTGAAAGGCATGTCGATTCATGCAGCATGGGACGATCTTAAGCTAGGTTTTTTTCATGGCAAAGAGTTTAAGAAGATGGCGATATTGGGTAAAGGCAGCCTACAGGAGTGGATGTCTAAAATGGCCGATTGGTTTACACCCGGGGAGATCAGGTTCTTCGAAGACAAAGAAGAGGCCTTAAATTGGCTTAAGTAAATAGTTTATTAGACTGTTAATAAATAAGAAATTGGTAAAAAATCACCAATATATTGGTGTGCATGGGTGTAAATTTCAATTTGAAAGCTATGCTTTAATTAATGGAGGTATTATGAGAACTCGTCAAATTTTGTGCCCAACGGATTTTTCAGAAACGGCATCTCACGCACTTCGTTATGCGATTGAGATGGCTAATTTTTATCATGTCGGTTTTCGCTTACTGCATGTGATAGATCAGCCATATGGCGACGCGAACTTTCAAATTTTGGCTATTACTCCGGAAGAGTTGGCTCAGAATATGGAAGAGGATGCAGCCGAGAATATGAAACAGCTACTTTCTGATCTTAAGAGTGAACTCAGTATCGAAACGGTCATAAGACGTGGTTTGCCCGTAGAGCAGATCCTCGAAGAGGCTGAAGATAATGATGTCGGAATGATAGTGATGGCCTGCCATGGCCGCACCGGGTTATCTCACTTTCTGCATACTAATGTTGCCGAAGGCGTAGCTAATGGTGCTAAGTGTCCTGTGTTGGTGGTGAAGTAATTCCAACTAAATTCGCCTAAACTATCTGGTCATAAAGTGCTGTCGACTAAATATGATTAATACATGAGTAAAAAAAGAAGGAGTAAATAATTATGCGTACTCGTCAAATTTTATGCCCTACTGATTTTTCTGAGACAGCTTCGCATGCCTTAAGCTATGCCATCGAGATGGCAAATCTATATCAGGTAAATATCAGGCTGCTGCATGTCATGAGTAAGCCCTATGGTGAACACAATTACGGGATCATTGTTGAGAGTCCCGAAGAGCTTGAGAAGCAGTTGGAAGCCTATTCAGAAGAAAAGTTAACTGAACAGGTCGCTCAAATTGAACCTGCTTTAGATGACAAATTGAGTGTGACACCTGTGATCAGAAGTGGCGATGTTTTCGCTAACATATTAGAAGACAGTGTCGAGAATGAGGTTGGCATGATTGTTATTGCCAGCCATGGTCATACAGGCTTATCTCATATGCTGAACCCTAATGTGGCAGAGGCGTTGGCGAATAAGGCTAAGTGCCCGGTACTGGTCGTTAAATAAAAGGTACTGGTCGTTAAATCAGGGTGACCCTGTTCCCACTCAAAGCTCGGTAGCCTGAGTTCGGGTGTGTCTGAAAGAAAAGTGTGTCTTAAATAATAGTATGTCTGAGGGGGAAAGCCCTCAGGCATCAGGCTGTCCAGAAGATCCAGAACAGATGGTTTGTTCCGTTTGAAGCCAGCTTAGTTCAGGCTCAAATCCTGCCAGTATCTGTCCCCATCACTTTCAAGTAACTCCTTTGACTGTTAACTAAGTTCCCTCAGTATCTAATCACTTTATAATCAATGGCTATGCCTGTCTTGCCGTAGATTTACATACCGATATCACCGAGGCGATCAGAGGTTCTTCCATCCTGCTGGCATTATAAGCCAGCCCTATTCGCTTCATGAGTTTCTCGTTTGAAATCGGACGTAACACGAAGCCATCGTTATGTTTTATCTCCTGCCAGTCAGGTAGTAGTGCGGCGCCGACACCAGCACTGACCATAGGCCAGGTATATTCTATGGTACGGATGTTGGCTCTGGGCTGAAACTGAACGCCCAGAGCCGCCATGGCTTGTTTAAGTCTATCCAGTGCATCACATGGAGTGCGGTTAATAAAGGGGATACCGTCGAGATCTTCGACAGAGACAAGCGGTTTAGTGGCGAGTGGCCAACCATTAGGGATAGCAAGTTGATAACTGTCTTCCCAGATAGGAATAAAATCCTCACAACTCGATGCTGACTGAGATAAGACCACTCGCGCATCGCAGGGCTCATCGGGCTCTACCAGGGTGAGTTCCAGGTTATCTATGCGTTTAGTCAGCTCGGTAAGCAGTTCACTCATGCGCTGGGCACCCAGGGAGCGCATAAGCCCCAGACGCAGAGGAATAGGGGTAGGACCATCACTGAAAAGGTGCAGGATTGACTGCTCGTTATCACTCATATCTCTTGCAAGTGGGTAGAGTTTATCCGCCGCAGATGTGGGCCTGACCCCTCCAGCATGACGAACAAAAAGCTCGATGTTGAGCTCTTGTTCCAGCTGTGAGATCGCTGCGGTGATCGAAGGCTGTGAAACGAAGCACTGACGTGCAGCACCTGTGATGCTGCCCTGCTCATACACGGATTGAAAGTACTTAATCGACCTGAGTTTCATTGGGTATCCTTAAGCTATAAGCTATAAGCTATAAGCTATAAGCTATAAGCTATAAGCTATAAGCTATAAGCTATAAGCTATAAGCTATAAGCTATAAGCTATAAGCTATAAGTCTTTAAAAGATATGGTTTTATACTTTGTGCAGGCTTTATCTTGATACTTACCACTTACCACTTACCACTTACCACTTACCACTTACCACTTACCACTTACCACTTACCACTTACCACTTACCACTTACCACTTACCACTTACCACTTCTTTCAAGTCTACTCAGGCTTTTCTATGTTAACAAGCTTAGCTCATAGCTTTTAACTATGGCTGGCATAAAAAGATTGTATTTCATCAAAGTCCCTAGAAATTGTATGGTTAATAATTAACCGTCGAGAGCCCTGGTTTTACGATTGATTTATTTCATTCGTAAAAAAGATTTCGTAAAAATGATTTAGTTCAAAAGCTCTCGTGTAAATCACTTGTTCAAAGCTCTCGTTTAAGAAGAGCATCGTGCCCCTTTCGATAGGGGAAGATAAGTCACTGATAGGAAATAATAATGAGCAATCAGAACTCTGCCGAACGTATTATCACAACCTCTGACCCTCAGAAGCATTTAGTCGTCAACACTGCCGCTGTCGAACAGACAATGACCCGATACGGATATAGTGACGAGACGATGAATATCATCAACCGGGAGAGGTTGCTGCCGGCGGGATTGCTTAGCAGGTTGCATGCCTCCTATCCCCAGCACTCAGGTTTTCTCGAAAGCCGTGAGTTTCTCTTTAACGAGAAAGATCACTACACAGGCTTGTCCGGATTTCGTGAAGTCTGCGCGATACTGAATAAGAATGGCATAGATATCGGTGCCATTGATGAGCGGGAACTCTTTGTCGAGGTGTACCGTTTTCTGGCGACGCGCCACACACTCAATAGTATCAACTGGGATGATTACCCTACCGACTCCGTGTTTCAGCTGGTGTTCCCGCAACCTGGGATGATCGATGAGCAGACGACGCAGCAATATATCGGGAGCCCGGATGCCAAGACCCGTACTCAGGTTGCCGTTGAGTATATGGAGAAGACGAATCCACACGATGGCAATCAGCAACTAAATAAGCCCTGGTTTGTGAACGATGAAGGCGTGCTGGAGTTTCTCGATGGTAGCCAGCACAAGTATCCTCAGTGCCAGTTGGTGTTTGATAAGACCACCCAAAACTGTTTCTCCTTCTGCACTTACTGTTTCCGTCACGCTCAGGTTCGTGGCGATGAAGATATGTTTATCCAAAAAGATATTGCTCAGCTGCATGAATACTTGAGACGGCATCCTGAAGTGACCGATATTTTGATCACCGGCGGTGATGGTGGCTATATGCCTGTAAGCCGTTTACGTCAGTATGTGATGCCCCTTATTGAAGATCCCAGTCTGCTACATGTAAAAAATGTCCGTCTGGCAACCCGCGCGCTGACATTCCAACCTGAGATGGTGCTAACTGAAAAGTATGAACCTATGCTCGAGCTGTTCGATACCATGCGTGATAACGGCGTGCAACTGGCGTGGATGGCACACTTCTCCACGCCTCGCGAACTGCTTAATCCAAGCACCATAGCGGCTATTCGCCGTCTGCAAAATCACGGAGTGAATATTCGTAGCCAGAGTCCGATGATGAATCACATCAGCCTGTTCAAAGATGAAGCCGGCAATGTCGATGTCGAACGCTCCTCTCAAAACTGGATCGATCTGGCCACGATCCTGGGGATGATGTGTGTGGGCTTCCACTCCATGTATTGTGCACGTCCAACCGGTGAACATCATTACTACACGGCGCCGTTGGCAGATATGGGCAAAATTTTCAATCGCATCTATCGCTCACTCGCCTCTATCAACCGCCCATCCCGCCATATCTCCATGACGATATCGGCAGGTAAGTTGGCCATTTTGGGAACCTCTGTGGTGAATGGCGAGAAGTGTTTTGCCTTGCAGTTTACTGAGGCCAGAAATATGGAATGGATGGATAGAGTGATCTTGGCGAAATATGACGAGAAGGAGAATAAGATCGACTGCCTAACCCCATTGGATACAGATAAGTTCTTTTTCGAAGATGAACTTAAACAGATAGAGACGGATCTGGCTGATGCGCTGCAGCAGCGTTTAGGCTAATAAGGGGTCGTAAATATGATAGATAAACGTATAGCTTCATGTCGCGACGCGGTGGCGGACATTTTCGATGGTGCGACTGTGATGATTGGTGGTTTCGGTGAGGCCGGCAGCCCTATAGAGCTTATCCATGCTCTGATCGATCACGGTGCACGCAACCTGACCGTAATTAATAACAATACCGGTAGCGGCCATGTGGGTCTGGCGGCCCTGATTGAGAATGGGCAGGTTGGCAAGATGATCTGCTCGTTTCCTCGCACCGCCAACTCGACGGTATTTTCCGACCTGTATCGTGCCGGCAAGATTGAGCTTGAGTTAGTGCCTCAGGGCACGCTTGCCGAGCGGATCCGCGCCGGAGGCGCCGGGATCCCTGCTTTCTACACGGCGACATCGGTGGGAACGCCGTTAGCCGATGGTAAGAAGCACGAGATGTTTGATGGGCAGGAGTTTGTGCAGGAGCGCGGTTTAATCGCAGATTTTGCCCTGATAAAAAGCCTCAAGGCCGACCGTTATGGCAACCTGATATTTAACAAGACCGCGCGAAACTTCGCTCCCATCATGGCGATGGCGGCTAAGCATACCTTGGTACAGACCCAGGAGTTTGTCGAGGCGGGGGATATCGATCCCGAGATTGTCGTCACCCCAGGCATCTTTGTTGATCGTATCGTGACCGTCGCAAATCCGGCTCAAGAGTCGCAACTAGTCAACGCCGGAGTAACCTATCCATGAGCAATCTATCTATAAGCAAATCAGAACAACAGAATCAGAAAAGTGCATCGGTCAAGATAGGTTGGGATCGTGAGCAGATGGCTCAGAAGGCCGCTCAGGATATTCCCGACGGCGCCTATGTCAACTTAGGGATAGGGATCCCGGAAAAGGTCGCCCGTTATGTTCCCGAGGGGCGTGAGGTGATCTACCACACCGAGAATGGATTGCTCGGCATGGGTCCCACGCCAGAAGATGATGAGATAGATTTTGAGCTTATTAATGCGGGTAAGAAACCTGTCAGCGCCATAGCGGGGGCGGCCTATTTTCATCATGCCGATAGTTTCGCCATGATCCGTGGCAAACATATCGATGTGTGTGTGCTTGGGGCGATGCAGGTATCGGCTAAGGGCGATCTGGCAAATTGGTCGACGGGTGCCGTCGATGCTATTCCGGCTGTGGGTGGTGCCATGGATCTGGTCGCCGGGGTTAAGACTATCTTTGTCATCACTCAACATACGACCAAGCAGGGGGAGCCTAAGTTGATCGAGCATTGCAGCTACCCGCTGACGGGACAGGGTGTGGTGAGTCGCATCTATACCGATCTGGCCGTTATTAAGGTCACCGAGCAAGGTCTAGAGGTGGTCGAGTTGGCACCGGGTGTCGATTTTGACTACGTGCAGCAGCGCACAGGTTGTGAACTGCTTCGCCCATGATTTAAGTGAATAGTTTAAGCCGCCATGGTTTAGATCGAAAGCCTAGAACTTAGAGCCTAGAGCCTAGAACCTCAGTGCCAGCTAATAGCAAGAACCCTACAAAGTTAGTAAATTGGAATATGAAAGATGGAAGATAACCAGAACAATATTCATGGCACTAATAGCAAGAATAATACCAGCAAGAATAATACCGACAATAAAAAAATGCCTTCAGACCGCAGCGCCGAACTCTACCGTAAGGCATTAGCCTTGATGCCGGGAGGCTGCAGCCGTAATACTGTACTCAGAAGCCCGAATCCGCTCTATGCCGAGTCGGCAAAGGGCTGTTATGTCACCGATATCGAAGGCGTGACCCGTGTCGATTTTGCCAATAACATGGCGGCCCTTATCCATGGGCATGCTCATCCTAAGGTTGTCGCCAATGTGACCGAGCAACTCAATAAAGGCAGCGCGTTTACCTTAGCGACCGAAGTTGAGATAGATTATGCCGAACACTTGTGTCGCCGCAATGCGGGTTTCGAGAAGATCCGTTTCGTCAATTCAGGTACCGAAGCGGTGATGAGCTGTCTGAAGGCCGCGAGAGCTTATACTGGACGGCCTAAGATAGCCAAGGTCGAGGGGGCTTATCACGGCCTTTATGATCACGCAGAGGTGAGTCAAACAGCCAGCCCTGCCAATTGGGGGGATGAGTCAAATCCTAATAGTGTGCCTGTCGCCTTTGGCACACCCGAAGCCACACTCAATGATGTGGTGGTGATCCCATTTAACGATGTTGAGCGGGCCATCACCATCTTAGATAAGCACAAGGATGAGTTAGCCTGTGTGCTGGTGGATCTTCTGCCTCACCGTGTAGGGCTTATTCCTGCCTCTCAGGAGTTTGTAGTTGCACTTAGGGAGTGGACGACTAAACACAATGCCCTGTTAGTGTTCGATGAGGTGATCACCTTCCGCAACGGTTATGGCGGGGCACAGGATAAATATCCCATCAGTTCCGACCTGACCGCCATGGGTAAGATGATTGGGGGCGGTTTCCCGGTCGGCGCACTGGCAGGTCGCAGCGATGTGATGGATGTGATGAACCCTCTCAATGATAAGGTGTTGTTTCCTCACTCGGGTACGTTTTCGGCTAACCCCGTCACTATGGTAGCGGGGTTGACGGCAATGACGCTATTCGACCGAGAAGCCGTGGATAAGCTCAATGCCTTAGGCGAGCAGCTGCGATCTCAAATCAGCGAGGTGATTGCAATTGCCGATGTTCCCGCCTGTGTTACCGGTGACGGCTCCATGTTCCGCATTCATATGAAGGCTAATCCGCCGAAGAATTATCGTGCCTCCTTTGCCGATGCTGAGGAGAGCCGTATCAGAACTGCGCTGGTGGATCACCTGTTCGATAACGGATTTATGATGATCAACACCTGTTCGGGTACGCTGTCGACCGAGATGACAGGTAAAGAGATAAACCAATTTACTCAGGTCTTACTGGATGGACTTCGTAAGATTAAGCCACTGTTCTTATCAGTAGAAGGTCATTAACATGAGTTCAAATAAGCTGAAAGATGTCTATATCTGCGATGCAGTCAGGACACCGATAGGCCGCTACGGTGGGGCATTATCTTCCGTTCGGGCCGATGACTTAGCCGCCTTACCACTTAAGGCCTTGATGGAGCGGAACCCGGGAGTCGATTGGCTGGCTGTCGATGATGTGCTGCTGGGCTGTGCTAACCAATCTGGTGAAGATAATCGCAATGTTGCCAGAATGGCGACGCTGCTGGCAGGCCTGCCACAGGAGGTGCCTGGTTGTACGGTTAACCGCTTGTGTGGTTCGGGTCTTAATGCCATCGGCGATGCGGCTCGCGCGATCAGCTGCGGTGAAGCTGAATTGATGATTGCTGGCGGTGTCGAGAGTATGTCACGTGCTCCCTTCGTCGTGCCTAAAGCCACAACCCCCTTCTCACGCTCAACTGAACTCTATGACACCACCATGGGGTGGCGTTTCATTAATCCTAAACTCGATGCCGATTATGGCACTGACGCGATGCCTCAGACGGCGGAGAACCTGGCCAATGATTTTGGTATAAGCCGGGAAGATCAGGATAAGTTTGCGCTCTGGAGTCAGCAAAAAGCGGCGGCGGCACAGGAAGATGGTCGATTTGCACAGGAGATAATCGAGGTGAGTATTCCTGTGCGCCGCGCCGAACCGGTGATCTTCAGTCAAGATGAACATCTGCGTGGGACGAGTCTGGATAAGCTTACCAAGCTAAGGCCCCTGTTTGAGGGGGGAACAATTACGGCGGGTAATGCCTCGGGGGTTAATGATGGGGCTGCAGCCTTGCTGCTTGCCTCGGCTGACGCGGTTAAGAAACATGGCCTCAAGCCCAAGGCGAGAATATTGGGCATGGCGGTTGCGGGCGTACCGCCAAGGGTTATGGGGATAGGCCCGGTGCCAGCCACCAGAAAGTTGCTCAAAAGGTTAGCGCTCACTCTCGATGATATGGATATCCTCGAATTTAATGAAGCCTTTGCCGCTCAGGCATTAACCTGCACCCGAGAGCTTGGGCTGAAGGATGATGATCCCAGGATAAATCCACAGGGTGGCGCCATCGCACTGGGGCACCCTTTAGGCATGAGCGGTGCTCGTCTGGCCACCAGTGTGACCTATCAGTTAGAGCGAACCGGCACAAAGCTGGCGTTATGCACCATGTGCGTCGGTGTAGGGCAAGGGATCGCTATGGTGATTGAGAGAGTGGATTGATAGAAGCTTTTAGGTTCTGGGAATGAGTCGCGAGGTTCTCGTTTTCAGAGTCTAGAGCCTAGGCGCCTCGCCCCTGGATATTTGAGATTAAGTCTTATTTTCTTAACGCTTAAAATCGGCACTTAAAATCCATGAAATCTTAACGCTAAAACTGGTTACATGGATGAAAGTCATCTAGATTTAAATTAACTATTAGTTAGATAGTAACAAAACGGAGATAGGAGAAAATAATGCGTACTCGTAAAATACTCTGTCCCACCGATTTTTCCGAGACAGCATCTCATGCTTTGGGTTATGCCATGGAGATGGCCCGCCATTATCAAGTCAGTATCTGTTTATTGCACGTCATCGATAAGCCTTTTGGCGATAAACACACTCGGGTTTTGTCAGTGACATCCGAGGAGCTTGCGACCCGGTTGGGGGGAGAGGCTGCTGAAAAGATGCAGAAACTGATAGAAGATCTGGATACTGAGGTGAAAATTGAGGTATTGATCCGTCATGGACATGCAAGTAAACAAATTTTGGATGCGGCTAAAGAGATTAATGCAGGGATGATAGTCATGGCCAGCCATGGTTATACCGGCTTAACTCATTTTCTGCACCCGAATGTAGCCGAAGCTATTGCAAGTGGAGCCGAATGCCCTGTGTTGGTGGTGAAATAATCTTATACCAATTGACGCAATATCAATTGCGCTAGAGACTAAATCTACAGCTCTTTAGCGCAAATATTGCCGTTAGAGCAAAGGGTCAGCAGGCAAGCGTTTGCCTGTGGATGCGAGCGGGTGAAGCTTGTCGAAAATAACGCACTCTTAAAATCAAAACTCTTCATTATTGTCTTACCATCTTTACCAAGTGACTTTCATTTTCGCTGTTTTAATTGGCGCATGCAGAGTTATTCACTATTGCTTGCTCCTGGGTATCTGTCAATTAGATTTATCTGTTGCTAAGTGCCTGTTGGTCAGAGCGAAAATCCTTCAGGGTTCATTTTTGTTTGTTATGCTTAATACTAGGCTCGAAAAACGGAATGGCTGAGCCAGAACAAAGGAGGTGATAAACCTGACTAGGTAGGCAGTGTGATGGTCAATTTACAGATTAAACAAAAAATGACATTGGGATTGTTGATCCCGTTAATTCTATTAATCAGCATCTGTTTTTTAGCTGTCAACATGATGGGAAAAATCGAGGCTGGTGTCAGCAGTATATATAACGATAGAGTCGTTCCACTCGAAGACCTTAAAATCATCGGCGATGACTACGCAGTTTTGGTTATTGATGCAGTCAACAAGGCCAATGCCGGAATGTTCAGCGCCGCAGAAGCCAGTCGTGCAATGACTGAGTCGAGCCGTAACATCAGCGAGAAGTGGGATGGGTATATGGCAACAACCTTGACCGACGAAGAGTCCAGGTTAGCTAAGGAAGCCAATCGATTATTCACACCAGCCAATCAAAAAATCACTCAGCTTGTTAATAAGCTCAACAACATGCAAGGTGCGGCGACGGGCCAGTTGAATGACGATATCGCCCCCCTCTATGATGTGATTGATCCTATCAGCGGCAAAATCGCCGAGTTGGTCAGTCTTCAACTAAGGGTTGCTGGCGAGGAGAAGGACAGAGTCGATGAGATTTACTCATCCTCGATGACGATTTTTATCGTCTTGACCTTGATTGCCATAGTCGCGAGTGTCTTGATTGGCCTCTGGGTGACCCGGGCCGTGATGCGCCCCATAGATAATATTGTCAGCGCACTGAATACCGTTCGGGTCGATTCCGATCTGACCGTTAAATTTAAGACCTTTAATGACGATGAGTTGGGGCAGATCTCGACCAATCTGACACTGGTAATTGAGCACCTGCGTGGCATTCTTAACTCTATCTCACTTGCCGCCAATACCGTTGGTGATTCGACAGTAAAGTTGAGTGAGTTTACTCAGCAAACCAATGACAGAATGCATCAGCAACAATCGGAAACTGAGCAGACAGCTGCGGCGATGAATGAGATGACGGCAACCGTTGCAGAAGTGGCTCAGAGTGCAACTAATGCCGCCGATTCCGCCAAAGATGCAGAAGGTAATGCTACCAAAGGTAATGGCATCGTTCAGCAGTCGGTTTCCAGCATGTCTCAGCTCTCTAAGCAGATAGAGCAAACCTCAGAGGTGATCACTCACTTGGCCAGTGAGAGTCAAAATATCGGTAGTGTTCTGGATGTGATTAAGGGCATCGCCGAGCAGACAAACCTATTGGCGTTAAATGCAGCCATCGAGGCGGCCCGTGCCGGTGAACAGGGACGAGGCTTCGCAGTGGTGGCCGACGAGGTGAGAACCTTGGCACAGAGAACCCAGGAATCGACTCAAGAGATCGAATCTATGATCGATGGCTTACAAAAAGGAGTACAGGAAGCCGTAGGCGCCATGAAGGTTGGAACCGAGCAGGTTTATGATGCCAACGAGAAGGCAAACATGGCCGGTGAAGCGCTTAATGAGATTGTGCTCTCCGTCGATAATATCAGTAACATGAATACTCAGATCGCCACCGCAGCCGAAGAACAGAGCAGTGTCGCCGAAGATATAAATCGAAGTATCATTGCCATCAGCGATATCGCGCAGACCTCCACCATGGCAGCGCAAGAGCTGACGAGTTCGGTGGAAGAGTTATCCAGCCTGTCAGAAAGTATGCGTGAACAGGTGAGCCAATTTAAACTCTAGCACTTTTAACCCTGTAACCCTGGCACTTCAGATCGTCATAAAACCGAGACAGAACCTTAGGGTTCTGTCTCTTTATTTAAACAGGCACTCTATATTGAGTGTTGGTATTAAGAGCGGGTCATAAGAGTTAAAAACTTGAGTCCGGTTGTGACAAAAATTCCAGCTCGACCGCGGTCGATTCACGTCCGAGGATCTCGTTTCTGTGAGGGTATCTTCCGAAGCGATCGATTATGGTTTTATGGCGACGTTCAAACTCCAGATTCCCCTTGGCCGACTCCCGACTAAACAAGATCATCGCAACCTCGTGGATGCGAGGAGATTCGCTGTGCATATAGGGCATAAACAGGAAAGGGATCTGTTTGCCTTTGAGCTCGCTATCGATATTTAGTGCGACGGCTTCCTGAGCTAAGGTCAGTGCCATGGCATCGGCGGCGAACGCCTCAGGTGTATCACGATAGATGTTGCGGCTGAACTGATCCAGCACGATGATCTCGGCGAGCCGCCCCTCGGGTGTTGTACGCCAATGGTATAGCTCTCCACGTTTGGCTTGCTGAACTAACTCACCAAACCTGTCTTTGAGTAAGCTATCGAACTGGGTGTCTTTAACCCACCAGAGTTTAGGGTCTATCTCTTCAAACCAGAAGCTAATGATGGTGTCGGGGGTCATATTAATAATACTTTGACTACTAACTTGATTGCTGCTGTTCAATGTCTGATTCTCCTTGGCTGGCACGAACCGTAACTGACATAAGAAAGTTCTCCCCTTCATGTCGATTGCGATAAGGCGACTTAAAAAGTGCTGGTGTCCAATGTTTACCTGATACTGACAATAATTTAGCAATTTAAGTTTAGGCTATTCAAGTGCTTGTTTGTATTTTTTATATTTGTAACGATTGGTATTATAGCTATTGGTATTAAATCCAGTTCGTATGGTCTTTGGCGGTTATCGATAGCGCACGTTCGGCGATAGCTCTGGCATCAGCTAAGGGCATATAGGGGATGGTTAGGGGGCCGCTGGCAAGCCCCAGTTCCAGGCTGGCCAGCTGCTTTCGTTTCTGGCTCGGGGTTTGGGTAATGGCGACATGTTGGACTTTTTTCAATGCGATAAGGTGCCAGGTTCGTCCGAGCATACCGGTATGGACCCAGCAATCATCTCCCTGATGCAGGTAACCCCATTGGCGATATCTTAAATAAAGGCCAATCACAAAGCTGATGGCCGCAAACCATAACAGCTCGGTGAAGGGGGTCAGACCCAGAAACAGGGTATTTACCATAGGGATGAGCAGTGGCAAAAATCCTCGACGCCAAAACCATCCCAAATGGATGCCTGAGTAGGAGTGAGGCAAAGTCGAACTCACAGAGACTAACCCTGGCAGTTTAGGCATTAACTCTTCGATGGCCTCTCTTGTCATGCTGGGGACCAGCATATGTTTCTTTGCGACCTGTTCTACTTCGGTTCCTTTGACCTGCTTGAAGTTTATTGTCCATAGCTTGAGAAAGCGCCCGATAATGGGTTGAGTAAAGCGAATGACCTGTATGCGGTGTTGCGTGAGGGCGTCATTTTGCTTAGCGATTACTCCGCCGGTTCTATGCAGTGTATCTCCACTTAAACTCAGCCGATAGGGGTAATATTTGAGTACGGATGCCGTCATAGATATCAGCGAAAGTAACAGATAAAAACCGATAAGCATCGAGCAGGCGAAGAGGATCTGGAGCAACATATTTACGGCTATGGTTTGTTCGTACCAATGCAATAAAGTGAGGGCAAAGTCTGTATTGGCCAGAGCTTCCCAATCGAACTGACCGATAATAGGGCCAGCGATAATGGCGAACCAAAATAGATTGTTTTGATATAAGCCAAACAGTAGCAGCGCCTTCATCTTTTTCAGCACCAAGGGGGCTTGGTTATTCGCCGGACTCGCCTCTGTCGCCGTTAGATTTGGCGTTAAGTGCCCGGATGTGTCGACCTTGCTGTCTGAATCGAAAGAGTGTTGTGGATTCACCAGTCGCTGTTTCAGCTCTATGGCTTGCTGATAACTGACTGCGGCTAACACGGCTTCATCTTTCTTCGAACCAGCAGTTTCTACCACTAAACTATAGAGGCCCATAGGCCTGAAATAGAGGGGTTGCTCCAGACGGATGTTTTGAATCTTACTTAGGGGGATTTCATGGGCCTTCTTAAAGATAAGCCCCTGACGTATGCCCAACTTGTCATCGAAAAGGCGATAGCGAAACATGGCCCAATCTATAATGGCGCTGGTGAGAATAAGTAAACAAACACCGACAAGGGCTATAATCATCCAGGGAGAATCAAATCCTTGCTTCCACCCCGTATAGATGAAAGGCACCATGGCGTAGCCGTTGGTGATCAGGATACGAATGGTGTTAAAGGTAAAGCTCACGATTGACCATGGAGACAGGCCCTTCCACTGAGGAATTAACTGACTCATATTATTGCTCTGTCCTGTCGACTGTCAGCTCTTCTTCATTAACCTCTTCTTTATTCGCCTCCTTCTCATTCACGATAGCAGTGGTTTTAATGGCGGAGGCCGCCATGCTGAGTAGATGTTGTCTGAGTTTTTCGGCAGTTTTACTCTCTAACCCAGGTAACTCAATCTCTGCACTGCCGCTTCCGGCGCTAAAACATTTCAGGGTTCGCAAATAAAACTTTCGCTCTAACGGGCCTTGAGACAGGCTGATATGTTGCAGCCGGGTATAGGGGAGTGAGATCCGCTTTACCCAAATAATCCCGGTCTGCATCACCAGTTCATGGGGGCAAACAGCGTAACCAATAGCCTTGGCATGGGCATATCTCAGCCAGGTGACCGCTGAGCCAATCAACAACAGACCCGGAATGACGATTGCCGCAATGGGCAGGGGAATCGTTGCGACAAAAATGAGAAATACCGACAAGACTGTGATAAGGGTTGTTGAAATGGCCGCAGTTTCGATGAGTACTTGTGTGTAATGACGTGGCTCAACCGGCGACAATGGGATCTGATCGAAGCTTTGCCACTGCTCTTGAGGCTGTGGCCTGTGATCTAAGAGAGAGTGCTCTAATGAACAGGGATCTAATGGTTCACTCTTTAAATTATCTTTTATTTCAGGCGTTTCATTGGGCATGTGCCAGTATCCGTTTCTGGTTTTATTCACTTTCGAACATCACTATATCAAGAAGAGGTTAACATTCTCTATAGGCTGACATATTTCACAACAATTTCACTCTGTGGTACTTTTAAAGGCATTAGTTATCGACATTAGTTACAGATATTAGTCATTGATATTTTAATATTATTTAAATAAAAGGTGCCGACTTGGACATTGAAGTTTCAAAACAGAAAAAAGCATTTTTACGAAAGCTCTACCTTGCGCATAATATCGACAGCGAGCAACATAACTTGTTGTCTTTAAATAAATTAACCGGCATGCCTAGACGAACGCTTCAAGATGCGATTGCGGCGCTTTCTGACATAGGTATCGAGTGTCAGTTTATCCAGGACGGTGAACGTAATAACGCCGGGCATTATCGTATCAACACCTGGGGCCCTATCAGCAGTGCCTGGGTAGACACTCACTTAGCAGAGATCACCGAAATCTTGGCTTGATCCAGACTCTAGTTAGGGGGTCGGGGGGCGGGGCGCTAGGAACGAGATACGAGCTATGAGCTATGGGCTTCGAGATACGAGATACGAGATACGAGTTACGAGGCACGAGCCAGTAGCGTTATGAAAGGAGAGAAACTCTCAATGTAGGAGCGGCTTTAGCCGCGAATCCTCCAGAAAAGAGAGTGATAAGTTGTAAGCGGTAAGTCAGATCCCGCTGGCTCTAGGCGCTTAGTCATTATCCTGAACTCATTCTGTATAAAGGGCTGGATCCAGTTTTTTAATGCTTGAATGCTTTTATCTCCCTGCTTTATAGCCAGCCGATTTTAATAGCCCACATTAGTGCTGTCAGCCCAATCATCTTAGCCTTTTAATTTTTAATAAAATTTTAAGCTATTCCTGCTAGAGTCCGCCGACTGCGGGATCGGCCGGCGTTTAGTTGTTTTTTTCCTGTCATCCTTTTTCCAATTGGAATGGTATCTCTGCAGTTCCCATTAATCAGACCGACTCTGATAATTTTTTTAACTGATTTTTATTACCTAACTTTTTTTAGAGGAGAGTGCCGTGCTGGCAAACGTTTCTGGCATACAGGACAAGCTTAAGCTGATTGACAACAGCAAGGCCTTTCAGGGCTTTGTGATTTTCGTGATAATAGTATCGGCCTTGTCGATTGGGGCGCACACCTATCACCTTCCATCTTGGATGGAGAAGAGTCTGGTGGTGCTGGATGTGGGTATAACGGTGTTCTTTGCCATCGAAATTGTGATTCGATTCTTAGCGAGTGACGGCCCTAAGAAATTTTTCAGTAATGGCTGGAATATTTTCGATACTCTGATTGTGATTGGTAGCTTGATTCCCGCCGGTGGGTCCGGGATCCTTATCGCCCGTTTGTTGCGTATTTTCAGGGTGCTGCGACTCGTCTCTATGATCCCTGAGCTGAGAATGTTGGTGAATGCCTTACTTAAGGCCATTCCGCGCATGGGTTATATCGCCCTGCTGATGTTTGTGATCTTCTATATCTATGGCGCTATCGGCAGCATGTTATTTGCCCATATCAATGACTTTCTTTGGGGCGACGTATCGGTCGCTATGCTAACCCTGTTCAGGGTGTCGACGTTCGAATCATGGACCTCTGTAATGTATGAAACCATGGCGGTCTATCCGCTGAGTTGGATCTATTACCTTAGTTTTATCTTCCTGACGGCCTTTGTATTTCTGAACATGATGGTGGGGGCGGTGCTCGATGTGATGACCCAGGAAACACAAGCTATGCGCCTGGAGGAAGAGGCCGAAGAGGAAGCGGCTAATCTTAATAGCCAAAAGCTAGACACTAAAGCTAAAACTGATCTGCCTGCCAGCGCCGCCGATGTCGCGGAACTTAAACAGCAGATAGCCGAACTCAAAGGCTTGTTAGTTCAAAGTGCGCAGAGGGTGGGATAAGGCTGATCAGCTTGATCAGCTTGATTAGCTTGATCAGCTTGATTAGCTTCGAGCTTCGAGGGGCGAGCTAAAACCCTGTAGGAGCTGCTTTAGCCGCGAAGGTTTTAGAAAAGAGTCATAAGCTGTAAGCGCTAAGTCAGAGCCAAAGATATCAGTGGGCATGCCTCTGTTATTTTGGCTCTTTGTTCAAACCTTAGCTGGATGGTGGAGCTTTCAAAAAGACTTACAACTTTCCCTTTGTGCTGGAAGTCGTATTTGCCTTATCTTTTCCTCGTGCCTCGTGCCTCGTGCCTCGTGCCTCGTGCCTCGTGCCTCGTTCTATTTCAAGAGAGAGAACCCGATAAACCCTATCCAGCTGATAATCAGTAATCCCCAGGGCAGCAGCTGGACGTTTGACTTAGTTTCAATATCAGGAGTATCGCCATCTGCCGTTTCGGCAGCGCGCGCCTTGGCTCTCATCTCCTGTTTACGGGACTTGTCTCTGTCTCTGGCCTTACTTTTCTGCTGTTTTTTGTATTCCGCGATTCCTTTCTCAATGCCTAAGGCGATAAGTTTAGTCTGTTCCTTGGTCTGCTTAGGTTTTTGAGTGGACTTAGCCACTTTCATCGCTTCGTTTTGGGTTTCGCTGGAGATGTTCTTTGCCATAAGGTTTATTGCTTGCTCTGAATTAGTATCGATCCTGAATGATAGAAGACTATATACTTTAATTAGGATAAGTTCAGTCAAACTGATACTCATTTTTTGATACAAACAAAACCGACTTTCATTTACGGGTTTTGATATTCTCTACTTATTCGAAGAGCTTATTCGAAGAGCTTATTCGAAGAGCTTATTCGAAGAGCTTATTCAATGAGCTAGTTATTCTATGTATTTTAGTTGTTGCTCCAGGTAAGGAACACCCATTGAGTCAAGATACAACCTCGGTTTCATCCATGACCGCTAGTTCAAAACAGAGTAAGCCGCTTTCTTCAGGCTCCGATGTAGCCAAGAGGCCGGTTTTACCTTGGATTGGCGCCTTCCTTCGCCCCTATAAATTACGAGTCATCGCGGCCATTATCTTCTTGTTTATCGGATCCTTAGCTTGGCTTTCCCTTGGCCAAGGGGTACGCCTGATGGTCGACGAAGGCTTCTTGCAGGATAATGGCGACCGGCTCAATGAGATCATCATGCTGGTGATAGGTATCACCGCTTTAAGCAGCTCCGCCATCTTCTGCCGCTTCTATCTGATGACCTGGCTCGGAGAGCGGGTGAGCGCCGATATACGTTTGAAAGTCTACGATCACCTGTTAAAACTATCGCCGGGTTTCTATGCCAGATTGCGAACCGGTGAGGTGATCTCTCGCTTCACTGCCGATTCGACATTGCTGCAGTCGGTCGTGGGTTCGAGTCTCTCCATGGCCCTGCGCGCGAGCGTTACCGTTGTCGGTGGCATAGTGATGATGGCCATCACCAGCCTTAAATTAACCGGTCTGGTATTGTTGGCAGTGCCTATGGTGCTAGGCCCTATCTTCTTCTTTGGCCGTAAGGTGAGGGACCTGTCCCGTCAGAGTCAGGACAGAGTCGGTGATCTGGGGGCCTATGTTGATGAGACTCTGCATGAGATCCATACGGTGCAAGCTTATACCCATGAAAATCGTGATAGAGCCCTGTTTAACGATCGCGTCGAAGCCGTAATGGACGCGGCGAAGGGACGAATTCGGTATCGCTCAATTTTAATCTCATTAGTGATGTTTCTCAGCATATTAGCAATAGCACTGGTCACTTGGGTTGGGGCTCAAGACGTAATGACCGGGAGTATATCTGGTGGTGAACTGTCGGCCTTCATGTTCTATGCGGTGATGGTGGCGGGGTCGGTAGCGACCATCAGCGAGGTGATTGGTGAGATACAAAGGGCAGCCGGCGCTTCCGAGCGTTTGATAGAGTTGGTGGAAACGCCTATCGACATTCCTACTGTTGCCGACCCTAAGGTTTTACCTGAAAGCGTGACGGGTGAACTCACCCTTAAACAGGTACGTTTCTCCTATCAGAACATTCAAGAAAATGGTGATTCGAGCGCGAATGAATCACAGGTCATACGTGGATTGGATATCGAGATTAAATCCGGTGAACGCGTGGCGCTGGTGGGCGCGAGTGGTGCAGGCAAGAGTACTCTATTTGAGCTGTTACAGCGCTTTTACCGGCTCGATAGCGGCACTATCGAACTCGATGGTATCGATATCGCTATGCTGTGTCCCCAGGCGCTGCGCCAACAATATGCCTTAGTTCCGCAAGAGTCGGTTATCTTTGCCACCAGTGTGTTTGAAAACGTGCGTTATGGCAGGCTGGATGCGAGCGAAGAGGAGGTTATCGATGCCTGTATTGCGGCCCGTGCAGATGAGTTTATTCAGGAGTTCAATGAGGGTTATCAAACCTATCTGGGTGAGCGGGGCGTCAGGTTATCGGGTGGGCAGAAGCAGCGAATCGCGATTGCCAGAGCCATCTTAGCCGATAGACCTATTCTGCTGCTCGATGAGGCTACCAGTGCCCTGGACGCTATAAGCGAACAGAAGGTTAAGCAGGCGTTAGATAGCTTGATGGCAGGAAAAACGACCCTGATTATTGCCCATCGATTGGCGACTGTGCTCAATGCGGATCGTATCTTAGTGTTAGACAAAGGACAGTTAATCGCCAGTGGCACCCACCAGGAGTTGATGGCGTCGAGCGAGCTGTATCGTGAATTTGCCAGCCTGCAGCTGATCACTGAGACTGTATAGCTAGGAGCTACGAAGTGTAGGAGCGGCTTTAGCCGCGAAGGCTCAGAAGGCCCAGAAGATTAGAATTACTCGCTACGGGTTACGAGTTACGAGCGAATATGATCAACTGTTATGAGTGGAGACTATTTACCGATGATGTTTGATACTTGGGACACCCCTTTCAATCTGGGAGAGTTATTTCTCGTTAATGCAATGTGGGGGGGAGACGAGTGGAGCGTTAGTTATCCCGGAGGGAAAACCTATCGCCTGCCTATAGCGACTGGCTCGAAAGAGATTTTAACCCTCACGGTATTTCATCTGGAAACGGAGGGGATGTATGAGTTGAGGTTCCCATCCGCATCGGCGTTTCGGGTGTTGGATGAGGGAGGCTTGCTGGATATCTGGGCCGAGAAGGAGACAATGCATAACTGTTTCAAAGTTAAAGGCCATGGCTGGAGTGAAGAGAGTCCGGTGAGTTTTGCAATGGGCAGCGATGATGGCTTCTCCTATTTTATAACGACCGGTGATGATTGTGTCGAAGTCGTGTGCGATCGACCACCCGAGATAACCTTCAAGCAGAAACTGGTGCCCGAAGTGAGCTGACACATTTTATAGAAGAGGGATCTTTATGAGTAAAGTGATCAAAAAAGTGCTGTTTTCTGTGTTGATCTCTATGGGCGGGTACCTTGTCATAGCGATGAGTCTTACCCTGTTTGGCATGCCCTCATCTGAACCTGACGGAGTGGATACGTCTGACAAGCAGGCCGGTATTAACTTCAGTGAGATGTTAATCGACTACAGTAAGATGCCGCCACTGCAAAGCTATGGCACACGAGGGCAAGGGCAACTTCAATATCGGTATTACTCTTCCGACTCGGATAAGGTGTTAATTCTACTCCATGGCTCCGGCTGGCACAGTCAGCAGTTTTATCCGCTGGCCAAATTTATCAGTGAACAAGGGCTAGCTCAGGTTTATACGCCTGATCTGCGTGGCCATGGCGTCAATCCGAACAGACGCGGCGATATCGATTATATTGGTCAGTTCGAAGATGATCTTGCCGATTTGATTGTCGGGATAAAACAGGACTCACCCGAGTCCCGAATCATTATGGGCGGCCACTCATCGGGAGGCGGATTAGCGATACGCTTTGCCGGGGGAGGGTACGGAGAACAAGCCGATGCTTACCTGCTGTTAGCGCCATTTATTTTTTATAATGCGCCGACAACAAGGCCGAATGCCGGTGGTTGGGCAACGCCTTATACGGCCAGAATTATCGGTTTGAGCATGCTTAATAATATCGGCATCCATAGTTTCGATAATTTAACCTGTATCGAGTTTAATATGCCGGCAGCCTTTCGAAACGGCACTGAGACCTTAGCCTATTCGTTCCGACTTAACACCTCCTTCGCACCACGAGACTACGAAGATGACCTTAGTGCGATATCTCAGCCGCTTCTCGTGTTGGCGGGCACTGCCGATGAAACCATGTTTGCAGAACAGTATCAGCCAGTGATCACTCAATCGACTCCCGACAACAAACGGGTGCAGGTGACGTTACTGCCGGGTGTCAGCCATATGGGAGTGGTCGTCAGTCCCGATGTCAGACCCGTTATTAAGGCGTGGATTGAAAAGCTCTGATTGGTATAGGCTGTAATGTAGGAGCTGCTTTAGCTGCGAAATTAGATTTTTATCTTACCTCTAAGCTAAAGCCGACCCGTTCCCGGCTAAAGCCGGTCCTACTTCCTCAACTTCGCGGACTGCTTCGCCTGTTCGACATCAACTTCGTTGATTGGCAGGAGAGGTAAAAGGGAGCTGGCTAGCTTCCTACTAACTAATTCTAAAAACTAATTCTAAAAACTTACAGCTTACAACTTATAGCTTTCTTTAAACTTTCATTGCCTTCTCTTTAGCTCGCTACTCGAGACTCGTTCCTCGTTCCTCGTAGCTTCCTAGCTTCCTAGCTTCTCCTTAACTCTCTTCGCAGGATCTTACCTACGGTAGATTTTGGCAGCATAGGCACAAACTCGACTCGTTTAGGGATCTTATAGGCGGTTAACTGCTCGCGGCAATAAGCCAAGATGCTGGACTCAACATCGCTGGTGTCCGCCTCATTGTTGGCGAGTACGATAACCGCCTTCACCGCTTCACCGCTACGTTCGCTGTCTATGCCAACAACGGCACATTCGAGCACGGCGTCGTGGCTGGCAAGCACCTCTTCGATTTCGTTAGGGTAGACGTTAAACCCCGATACTATGATCATGTCTTTCTTACGGTCGACGATTTTATGAAAACCGTCACTGGTCGCGGTGGCGATGTCGCCGGTTTTAAAAAAGCCACCTTTGGTCATCACATTTGCGGTGTCACCGGCTTTGTTCCAATAACCGCTCATCACCTGAGGGCCTCTCACCGCCAGCTCACCACTCTCACCCAATGGCACTTCCTTGTCATCGTTATCGAGGATCTTTACCTCAGTTCCAAGGACAGGCTTGCCGATGGTGCCCAGCTGTTCATGTCCTGGCGCATTGAGTGAGACAACCGGTGAAGTTTCCGACAGGCCGTAGCCCTCGGAGATGGTGCATCCTGTGGTGTGTTGCCAGACATTGGCCGCGGCCTGTGTCAGGGCGGTGCCGCCTGAGATGGTGAGCTTCAAATGACTGAAGTCTAAGGCCTTAAACTCAGGTTGATGGCAGAGACCGACGAAGAGGGTGTTGAGACCCGCAAAGCCGGTAAATGGATAATTTGAGAGGGTAGCGATCAAGGAGGAGATATCTCTCGGGTTGGGTATCAATACCGAGCAGCAACCGCGCTCGAAATAGAGCACCAGATTCACCATAAAGGCGTAGATATGGTAAACGGGAAGCGGCGCGACAAATATCTCTTCGCCTTCAACAAGCTTATCTCCTAATCGTGACTTAATCTGCATCGCGTTAGCGATTAGGTTGCTATGGCTCAGCATCGCCCCCTTAGATAACCCGGTGGTGCCTCCTGTGTATTGCAGCGCTGCCAGATCATCGATATGGCTGGTGAGCTGATTAAATGGTGACAATTTTCCTTTTGCTAAAACATCGTTAAACAGGGAGGTATCAAACGGCACCTCGGGTTGTGCCTGCGGAGATATCAGGTCTAAGGCATGGGTAGAGATAACGGTTTCTATGCCAGTATTGGCAACAACATTGGTGAGTGTCGGCAGTAGATCGGAGAGGACCACCAAGACCTTAGCGCCACTATCATTAAACTGATGGGTCAACTCCCGCTCGGTGTACAAGGGGTTGGTGTTAACCAGCACCATGCCGGCCCTGATGGCACCATAGGCGGCGATAACGAACTGGGTAATGTTTGGAAGCTGTATCGCGACGCGATCGCCTACCTGCAGCGGGGTATGATTTTGTAGATAAGCGGCAAAATAGCGTGAGTCGCGCTCAATCTCAGAAAAAGAGCTGTGATGCCCAAGGCAGGCATAGGCAGTCTTGTCACCGTAACGCCAGGCAGCTTGCTCAATCAGGTCGATAAGAGAGGTGTATGTTGTGAGGTCAAGTTTCACATCTGAATCATATGCCATATAGCTTCTGCCCTTGTTCAATAAATTGAAGACTTGTTGATCTGAATGTTTCGTGGTTTTTGTTTTTACAGAATCAAACAGGCGTTTAGATTAGTGCTAAAAATAGTCAAAGGTCAATCATAAATGAGAATTAGATCACATTAATGCAAAGGCTAATATCTTGTTAAAATTAGAATTTATACTCTATTTGTCTTCCTGGTTTGAATGTTTCCCCATCCTTGTTTTTTATCCAATTCTGTTTATAAGAGACTGATTAAAAACTGTTTAGTTTGCGATCTGTTACCGAGGATATTCGATGACTTTTTAAGGCAGGATTGGCTAATTCATTATGGTTCTGAGCTGAGGGCTATCGTTCAAATCAGAGTGAGAGGTTCGTGAGTCATTGACGAGTTGAATTCTGGTGACGCAGAATCGATCCGCTCCGGGAAGAAGATCCCGGGAGCGAATGCGAATCTTAAAGCTGTGGGATTAGCGGCAATTGGCTATAAAGATGGGACCGAAGAAGTTAGTTTCCTGGAAAACCGCGTTCTGCTTGTGCCCGACTTCGGTGACCGAAAAAGTGATTGGACTCGGCGTTCCGGGCAGCATAAGTGGATCTGCCTGCACCGTAACCGGGTAATCGAGTAGCTCTCCGGCTTTAATTACTAGCTCCTGCTTTGCGGAGAGCTGAAATAGCGTTGGATTATCGACTGACAGACGATAGTACCTGGTCTGCTGAGTCTTATTCCGGATCTTTAGCGTATAGCTGTTTTCAACCATATCATCGGCGGTTTCACGATATAGCGTCTGTCTGTCGCGTATGACATTGAGCTGAATTTCACTGCGTCCGTTCATGTCTATGCCAATCACGATAAACATGATGACGACGGCAATGCCGTAGCCGATAAACTTAGTCGATTTGTATACGGGCTTAGGTTTGCCCTCGAGTGCATTTTCACTGAAATAACCGATTAGGTTTGGCTGGTATCCGAATTTTGCCATGGTTTCATTACAGGCGTCGACACAGGCACCGCAGTTAATGCACTCGTACTGTAAGCCATTTCGTATATCGATGCCGGTGGGGCAAACATCCACGCACAGGTTGCAATCGATACAGTCACCAAGATCTGTCTCCTGTTTACGTTTTCTCGGGCCACGGCTCTCACCCCGCGTCGCATCATAGGTCACCGTCTTGGTGTTGCCGTCGAACATGGCCGACTGGAATCGGGCGTAGGGGCAGCAGTGCAGGCACATCTGCTCTCGCATCCAACCGGCGTTGAGATAGGTACACAGGGCGAAGAACCAGACCCAGGCTGAGATCCAGAAGCTGGCCTGTAGGGTAAAGATATCCGGATAGAGCTCTCTTGCCGGAACGAAGTAGGCGATAAAGGCGCAACCCGTGAGCAATGCGGCTAGCGCCCAAGTCAGATGTTTAGCCAGCCTCTTGAGTATCTTATGCGAACTCCAGGGGGCCTTATCTAAGGCTAAGCGTTTAGTGCGATTGCCTTCGATGCGGGTCTCAATCCAGACGAACATAAAGGTCCAGGCCGTTTGCGGACACAGATAACCACACCAGACACGCCCCCAAAATACGGTCACGAAGAAGAGCAGGAAGGCGGCCGCAATAAAGACCCAGGCCAACACGGTGAAATCCTGTGGCCAGAGACTGGTACCGAAGAAAAAGAACTGCTGTGCATCGAGATCAAAAAGAATGGCTTGTCGGCCGCCATAGGAGATAAAAGGCAGCAACACAAACAGCATCACCAAGCCTGTGTTCATTGTGGTGCGGATCTTCTGAAACACGCCCTTCTGCTCCTTTATCTGGATCTTCGTTGAGCTATGGCTGGCAGAAGGAGCCCGCTCTACAGGGATCTGCTTCACAGGAATGGTGTTACATGTCGTTTGATATTTTGGAACGCTATTTTTATTTGGCATCTTACTTCTCTACATGGCACGAATTAGACTCTACACATGCGCAGATATAGCAAGGCTCAGGCCAACAAGATGATCTTGTTAACCTACTGAAAAGATTGGGCTTCATACTTTGTGCGCTTGCAGTGTGTCACGACATATCGCTTTGTGACGATATATCGTGACTCCTGGGATCAAGACTGAATGCCGAAAGACTTAAGCCTGAGCTTATACTGGGCGGATGATATTGAGTTTTTTCATCCGGGATCTGAGTGTACTGGGGGGGAGACCCAGCTTGGCTGCGGTGCCTGTGGGGCCCGAGATACGCCAATGAGTCTCCTGCAATACCTGAGTGATATGTTGCTTCTCCATCGTGGCAAGGCTCTGATCCATCGAGTTTTGTACTGTTTCATCTTGAGACGATTCAGGGGCCAGTTGCTGGGAAAGTTGCAGTACCTGACTCTGAGAAAGAATAGACTCTCTTTCGATAACATTTTGCAGCTCGCGTACATTTCCCGGCCAGTTGTGCTGCATGAGTTTCTGCAGCCCCTTGTGGCTGACACGGGTGATCTTCTTGCCCAGCTTTCGATTGAGATCTTGAATGATATGGCTAACGAGTTCGGGAATGTCGCTGAGCCTGTCTCTTAACGGAGGAACGAAAATGGGGAACACATTGAGACGATAATAGAGATCCATGCGAAACAGTCCCTGTTCTACCCGCTTGAGCAGATCATGGTGGGTAGCGGTGATGAGTCTGATATCGATCTTGATGGTGTCGCTGCTGCCTACTCTTTCAAATTCCTGCTCCTGGATCACCCGCAGGAGTTTAGATTGGGCTTCCAGAGACAGCTCGGCCACCTCATCAAGGAAAAGAGTGCCGTTATTCGCCAGTTCGAACCGACCCTTACGGCGACTCGTCGCCCCCGTATAGGCTCCTTTTTCGTGGCCAAAGAGTTCACTCTCCAGCAGGTTAGAGGAGAATGCGGCGCAGTTGACACAGACTAAGGGCTTATCTGCACGATTACTGAGTTTATGCAGGTTGCGGGCGACCAACTCTTTGCCTGTTCCATTCTCGCCGCTGATTAATATCGTACTCTCGGTATTGGCAACCAACTTAATCTGCCCGATGAGCTGTTTGATTTGCGCACTGGTTCCGGAGATCCCCACAGCGCCGGTTTTATCTGCCAGCTCCAGTTGGAGGTACTGATTTTCCGAGGAGAGCTTCTCTGAAAGGGCTTGAACTTGCTGCAGAGCCTGTCTGAGAGACTGTTCGGTTTGTTTCTGTATACTGATGTCACGAAATATCGCGACCACGCCGATAAGGCGACCATCCTTGTATACCGGCGTCGAAGAGTAATGTACAGGAAAGCTGCTGCCATCTTTGCGCCAGAATACTTCGTGGCTTATTTCGCGGGCGATCCCATCTTGTAAGGTGTTATATATCGGGCACTCTTCTTTGGGGTAATGACTACCATCGAGATGACTATGATGATGGCAATCATGGATATTTTTCCCTAGTAGTTCAATGCTCTTCCACCCGGTCATGCGCTCGGCCGCCGGATTAATAAATACCGCATTACCTTCTAAATTAAACCCATAGATCCCCTCGCTGACCGCATTGAGAATAAGCTGGTTTTCCGGCAGAAAGCCGTCATGTGCTGAACTTGCGTTTAAATTAATGGCCGTCATAGGACACCGAAAGAGTCTGTGATTAAGGCCAGTATAACGTTAAATACTCTAGTCGCGAAATATCGTGAGGCCATACTCCAGCTTGCAAAAGCCTGGCGCAGCTCTTACCATCCTCAAAAGTGCATTAAATTAAGCTCTGAACGATAGAGCTTTGGATTGTTTCTAAGAGGTATTATGAGTTTTACTGCCTGGCTGAGTTTACTGGCCATCTGCTGTTTGGGGGCGATGTCGCCGGGTCCGAGTCTTGCTATGGTTGTGCGTCACACTCTGACGGGGGGCCGTGGTAAAGGCATACTCTGTGCCTGGGCGCACTCCATCGGTATTGGCTTGTATGCGTTAGTGACATTGCTGGGGCTCGCCGTCGTGCTTAAACAGGCGCCTATGGTATTTAATGGTATTGCGATTATCGGTGCGCTTTATCTGGCCTGGATGGGAGTTAAGGCATTAGGCTCTAAAGGGGGGATATCGGATAAGTTAGATGCCGGAAATGGATCGGGTAGTGATTCTTCAACAGATTCTGCAGCGGGTCATTCCAGGGCTGAGACTTTTGCGGCTGCACGGGATGGCTTAGCGATCTCGTTATTTAATCCTAAAATTATGCTATTTTTCCTGGCCCTGTTCAGTCAGTTTGTGATGGCCGCCGACAGCCTGTTTGGTCAGTCATTAATCGTCTTTACGCCACTGATTATCGATGGACTTTGGTACACCTTTATCGCGCTTATCTTGTCACATCCCTCTGTGTTGCCTAAGCTCAGAGCAAAGGCTGCCATCATCGATAAGCTTTCGGGCGTGGTACTCATCCTGCTGGCCATTCGTGTCATCGTGACAATTTAGATTTTTAGGATCGAGGTTCGGGGGGGCGAGGATCGAGATTCGAGGATCGAGGATCGAGATTCGAGGATCGAGGATCGAGGATCGAGGTTCGAGGGGCGAGGATCGAGATAAAAGATACGAGATTATAGAAGTTAGTTTCTAGGATCTAAAATGCCATCGCAGTTCTTAACTGTCGATGGCATTCTTTTAGCTTTTAGTTACGATATTCAAGCTGGATTCTGCTCTTTACAAAAAATGAGTTCAGAATGACGAGCTGTAGCGCTATCTTTAACTTAAAACTTAAAACTTAAAACTTAAAACTTAAGCAGGCTCTTCAGTCTTCTGCTCTTGAGATACCGGTGGATTCTTGATGTGGTCATCCAGGTTATCTTTAAGCATGTCTTTGTATTCTTTTGTGAACCACTCGAGTGCTGCATCTTTTTCTGCTGCAAGGTCGGCAGATTTTAGTGCCGCTTCGAAAGCATTGAAACGCGAAGCTGCAAAGCGTAATGCCGTACCTACCTTACTAACATCTTGCTCTTTACCGCTTAACTCGTTTGCAAGGGCAATAAACTGATCGGCTAACTGAAAAATGGTGGTTTCTTTTTCCGCTTCTGACATGGTGCACTCACTCTGTAATAAATTTTTAGTAGTCGGATTCTAACTTAAATTAGCCATTAATAAATCATTGTTATGAACTATATGCGATCTTTATCGCTATAGGAGACGAGCTAAGAGTGATCGGCCACGAGTTTCGAGTTGCGATATTCCTGATGTAGGAGCGGCTTTAGCCGCGAATTTTTTATAAGGCTTCGAGTTACGAGTTTGGAGCCACGAGGAAAAGATATTGCTCGTTACTTACAACTTTCTCAGCCCTTTCTCGGGACTTAAAACTTACAGCTTTCTTAGATTAACTTTCGGGATCTGAATCTGTGGTAACCGTGCCGTCGCGGGAGTCGTAATAGATGGAAAGGGCAGGCAGTTCATTAAAGAAGAACTTGCATTGATCCGGGCTGATATAGGTGGCTCTATAAACTGAATCGGCTACATCGGCAGAGGTGGATACCTTAGGTGCATCGTGCAGTATGGTCCGCCACACTGACATGCAGTCGTTGGTATTGTTCAGTCGCGAGCTTGCTTCGAAAGGCGGGTAACTTTGAGCCGGCCATCCCCATTGATTTATATCCAGTTGGCCGCTACTGCCATTGTCATAAACTTGAAGATTATCGACGGGGCCGGAATGGCCCTTAGATGCCCACTTCACATTGGCCAGTTTTATGCCCGCAGCGAAGGCGCCACCGGTGCCCTCTACCGTCGAAATTTGAGCGTCCTGCTTGATATTAATAAACTGTGGCAGCGCGATAACCGCAAGAATTCCCAGCACGATAATCACAACGACTAGCTCAATTAAGGTAAAGCCTGAGGCGCGTTGTGTTGGAAAATATCTGTTGTTCATTGTGTCATCCATTGAAGCGATTGTGTAATGAATCAAAGACTCACTCTGCTATTGTTTTATATGCGGAACTTATTTTCAGGCTTAGCTGTTCGGATCTGAGTCGATAGTGACACTGCCGTCGAGGGAGTTATAACTGATACTCAGATTGGTATTGGCCGAGTAATCGTAGCGGCAGTTGTTCGAGTAGAGGTAGTTAGCCTTGTAATCGGTTTCATCGTTACTGCCCGCAGCCGAGATGCTGGGCTCATCGCCTTCGAAAATGGTTTCCCATACAGAGATGCAATCATCGGTATTGTCGAGTTTCGGTGAGTCGCCATCTGAATCAGCGGTTCCCCAGTGCTGAGCCGGCCAGCCATTGTCGTTAAAGTCTAACTGCCCTTCGGTGCCTGTGCCGAAGACCGGCAGATCATCGGCGGGGCCGGAACCTACGCGGGTAGCCCATACGGCTCTGGCCAGGTTTACTCCCGACTTGAATGCCCCTCCCGTGCCTTTGACCGTAGATACATGGGCATCTTGAGAGACATTGATAAATTTGGGCAGCGCGACGACGGCGAGTATTCCAAGTATAATGATCACCACTACAAGCTCTATCAGGGTAAAGCCTTTCGTTTTTGCAATGGAAGAGTTCAGTGAGCCAGAATACATACTTGTAATAAACCGTGTGCTATTTAATCGGCCCATAATAACACTTTTCAATCGCTTAATAATCTGAGATTTGTCAGAATTGTAAAAATAGTTGTAATAAGAGTTGTAATAAAAGCTGTGATATTTGTCGTGCACATCTTAGCTAACTGATTGTTTGATAATGGTTTATATTAGTTTTTATATTGGTGTGACAATCGGGGTTTAAATCGTTAATGAGGATATATGGTAGAGCATTCGAACTGGGGTTCATTCATTGAGGCTGAAAAGCAGCAGGATTATTTCAATCAACTTCAGGCATTTGTATCTGCCGAGAGAGCCAGCGGTAAAGCTATTTTTCCACCCCAAGAGGAGGTGTTTAGCGCCTTCGAATTGACCCCTTTAGATAGGGTCAGAGTCGTTATTATCGGTCAGGATCCCTACCATGGCCCGGATCAGGCTCATGGTCTTTGCTTCTCGGTCAAGCATGGCATTAAGCCCCCCCCTTCATTGGTTAATATGTATAAAGAGCTCGTCGATGATATCGACGGGTTTGTGACGCCAGATCACGGACACCTGTCGAGCTGGGCTGAACAAGGGGTGCTGATGTTAAATACTGTGCTGACCGTAGAGCAGGGCAAGGCCCACTCCCATGCAAAATCTGGTTGGGAAACATTTACCACTCACGCATTGGAACTGTTGAACCAACGCACGACACCGATAGTCTTTATTCTATGGGGCGCTCACGCCATTAAAAAGGGTAAGGTGATCACCGCGCCTCAGCACCATATCTTATCCGGACCACACCCCTCACCACTCTCGGCTTATCGGGGCTTTTTTGGTTGTAAGCACTTCTCCAAAACCAACGCCTTGTTGGCATCCGAAGGCAGTGAATCTATCACCTGGCAGGTGTGATTTTAACTAAGCGGTAGCTGTCGGCCAGGGCGCCGGTGATGCCCTCTCCGACCCTGTCTAGCATAAATAACTGATTCTCGCCGACCAGAAATTGCTTGCCGGCCTGCTTGTTGGCGGGCTGTGGCTTCAAGGTGATCTTGCTGCCGTTCGAGTTCCACTCAAACCTTCCTTGCTCGATAAAGGTTTTATCACTTCTGCCTAAGTATTCAGATTGCAGAATATAGCGATTATCGCGCTTGAGGGTCAGCTGGGTCTTGATCCCTTCGCAGCTTGCACAGGGGGTAATGCCCGAATAGCTGCCATCCCAATCGAGGGCATTTTGACTATTGTCGCCAAGGGGAATTTGCACCGCCTGCGGAGCTGCCTCAATGCTTGTTTGCGCTGTTTCTGCGACTTTCTCCTGTTCCTGTGGCTGAGTCGAACAGGCCGTAGCGCCTAACGCCAGCAGAGCCAGAACAGCTAGCTTAGTGCGTGCAATAAATTTAATTTTCATCGTGTTCCTTATCTTTCTAGATCTCGCTATAGTCCCTCGCAACTCGTCCCTAAAACACGAGCACCCGTGTGGGCGTCACTATTATAGGTAAGGGGACATCCCAGTGCTCGCTTGGGAGCGATTCCACCTGCTGGCAATCATGGGCAAAACCTATGGGATAAGGTTTGCCTGTTTTGTGCCAATTGGCTAGAGTTCTGTCATAGAATCCACCACCCATTCCCATTCTGGCTCCTGTGCTGTCGAACGCCACTAAGGGGGTGACGACAGCGTCAAGCTGATGGGGCAAGATCAACTTGCCGATGTCTAATACCGGCTCCAGAATCTTTAACTTATTCTCTACCAATATCGTCTCGGGCGTGTAAGCGAAGAAGAGCAGGTTGCCATAACTGAAGGGGTGGAGGCGGGGCAGGTAGAGGTTAACTCCCGCATCCCAGAGAGCCTGTATCAGGGAGGCGGTATCCAGCTCACCATCATTGGTCAGATAAAGGCCAACATGTTTCGCCTTGAGCTTCGTCAGTTCGGCAAGTATTAACTGCGTCGCAGTGGCGGCAAAGCTGCGTTGTTCATTATCATTTATGCATCTGCGGGCATCACGAACTTGTGCCCTGAGTGCCTTTTGCGTCGCTTTAGCCGATGGGCTCGATGAGAATTGGGGTTTCAATGATTGATTCTCTTTTTATGCTCTTGAGCTGTAGTTCTCTTTTACCAGTGTATCCCCTGAAGAGGCTCGACTACAAATGAAGCTCGCTCATCTGTCTCCGAATGAGCGAGCTTCTTTATGTAGGAGCGGCTTTAGCCGCGAAGGTTTGATAATCATAGAGTCATAAGCTGTAAGCCTTAAGCGGTAAGTAAAAAGCAAGAGAAAGAATTCATGAGCTAGGAATCGTGAGTTCGGAGGTAATCCCCCAGATGCAATGGCTCGATAAAACTCCAGATACAAAAAACCACCGTTATTGCTAACGATGGTTTTTTTGCTTTTCAGAACTCGCGACTCGGAACTTAATCCTCGCAACTTCTTTTATTGAATTGCTCCCCAAAATACCCTTGCTAGAGTAGGTCGTTGAACCAAAGATGTTTCAGGGCGGGTGACTTGTTGATTCGTTCAAATTTAGGGTATAAAAAAACCACCGTTATTGCTAACGATGGTTTTTTTGCTTTTCAGAACTCGCGACTCGGAACTTAATCCTCGCAACTTCTTTTATTGAATTGCTCCCCAAAATACCGTTGCCGGCGTAAGCCCTTGAACCGTAGGTTCAAGGCGGGTAAATGATTACATCCTAAGGCTTCTCGATACGAGCCGAGCTTGCACAATGTCAATAAAACATTCACCCTGGGTTTGTAAATATCGGCACAGGGACATTGCCGACTGACGCGTATACCAGGGAGCAAAACTGGTTATCAGGTCCATTCTTAAAGAGCGCGGACACTGATTTAAAATAGTCTCTATCTACAGTCTAATCGTCTTTTGTCGAACGCTCAACGAGTGCATTCTCTAAAGTTGACTGAAGCAAACCGATTTTATCATCCATTTGCCTTATATAATCTTGATTTTTCTGCTGTTCTTCCAACAACTCATAACCGATATTAAGGGCTGCCATAATGGCAATTTCTTCGCGACTCAAATTGTTGGTTCGGGTTTTCAGTGAACTCAACTGTTGTTCGAGGTTTTGTGCCACGTGCTGCAATGCCCCCTCTTGTCCTGGTGGACAAGCGATAGAGTATGTACGGCCTAATAAGCTAATTTCAATAGCGTGGCTACTCATGACGCAAAGGATCCTTTCTTCTGGCTCTTGAGCGGACTATATCGGTCTGTATGGCAAAGTGCAACATGAGGAAGCGCTAAGATGCCTCATTATAGATTAAATGTTGTTTAGATAACCAATAGCGCATGAATAAAGGGCAAAGAGCAGATGAATCTAGCTATAAGCTATAAGTTGTAAGTGATAAGCAACAGCAAGTGGAGGGGGAGCTCTATTGTGTAGGAGCGGCTTTAGCCGCGAAGGTTTAGGGTTTCGAGGTTCTAGGTTCTCGGTTCGAGATACGAGGCTCGTCGCTTGAGCCTGTAAATAATTTTGTGTAACTACCTTTCAATCAGTACCCTACGTGGGTCAATGGAAGGTAGAACATGAACAAAAAAGAACTAGAAGCATTCGCTAAACAAGCAGCTAAGGGCATCAAAACTG
>Ga0316197_10000293_pt1 | contig 35235 bp, 36 predicted proteins | sample OudBiesiAoxic_MG_FD_204939 | JGI IMG/M metagenome (GOLD analysis project Ga0316197, IMG submission 204939) | Coastal sediment microbial communities from Oude Bieten Haven, Netherlands - site A oxic | ecosystem: Environmental > Aquatic > Marine > Coastal > Sediment | place: Netherlands... | reverse complement strand
ATTGATTATGTTTAGAGCTTGAGAAACATCCATAAAAAAATCCAAGTGCATAAAATACACTTGGATTTTGACATCTAAAAAGGATCGGTCAACCGATCATATTTACCTTAAATGATCGGCATTACCAATTGAGCACTGCTTTCTTTTCGCTTCTTGAAGTTTCTGCTCGGCTAATACCTCTAGTCCTCGTCGGTTTAATAATCCAGTCATTGAATTAGTTATCGACATTTGTCGGTGTATTTCCATGTCATAAGCCATTTGAAGATCAGCAGTGATTAACCTAGATAGCTGGGTTAAAAGCTTGGTGAGGCTAGATTTATAATTGGTTGGGGCTGTGTCGATAGCACAGATAGTGCCAAATACAAGGTCATTACCTGGCCAGAAAATAGGAACACCACAGTAAGAGCGAACAGGACCTTTTACAACAGGAGGCGAGTTTTTCCATTGTTCGCTCTCCAGTGCGTTTGGGATATATAACTGCTGTTTATTGTCGACAATAGCACGGCAAAAACTTTGGCTTTCGTAAGACCATTCATCATTTAATGAGAGGAAGTTATTTTCATTGCAACTGGTGACGAAAACACTGAAAGTTTGATCATTAAATTTAACGATAGTGCTGCTATCAGCGTCAAAAATGTCAGTAATGAGATCAACCAATTCTTGCCATTTATTAAGGTCAATAAGAGCCTCATTAAATTGTGATAAGCAAAATTTGTTTAATTCCATCATTTCGTTCTCCATACTATTTATCTCACTATCTTATGAGTATAAATTAAATTAGTGTTTTTATTTGAATTTAGTTTTGTGAAATAAGAAAAATCACTCAGTATGAATCTTTTGTGACAGGTTGTCTTTTGGTCTTGATCTTTCTATCTCTCAGTTTAATATATATGGAAATGCATATATCCATATTTAAGGCTTTTTATGTTACCTCATCAATTTTTTAAATTGCTTTCAGATGAAACGCGCATGCGCTGTTTGTTGCTTATCGCTCGTGAAAGCCGTTTATGTGTAAATCAACTGACAGAAGCATTAGATGAAAGCCAGCCGAAGATCTCTCGTCATTTAGCACTACTGCGCCAATCAGGAGTGTTGGTTGATACGCGTGAAGGTCAGTGGGTGTATTACCAAATCAGTACCGAATTACCAGGTTGGTTAAACAAAATTATTTTGGGCTTGAAGCAATCCAATTGTTTGCAGGCTCAATACAAAAAAGACACCGATAAATTAAACGCAATGAAAGCGTGTTGCTAACTTCATTTAGGGAAAAGAAAACGATGACAATTAAAGTAGGAATTAACGGTTTTGGCCGTATTGGACGTTTGGCATTAAGAGCGGCATTCGATTGGCCTGAACTGGAATTTGTACAGATTAATGATGTAGCGGGTGATGCCCATACATTAGCGCATTTACTTGAGTTTGATTCAATTCAAGGGCGTTGGAACCATGAAGTGACTACCGATGGCAGTACTATGATCATCGGTGACCAAAAGCTTAAAACCACGCAAGAAAAAGAAATTGATGCGGTTGATTGGTCTGGTTGTGATGTCGTAATTGAAGCGACAGGTGTCCATCGTTCTCGTTCATTTTTAGATAAATATTTAGCGCAGGGCGTTAAGCGTGTTGTTGTGTCTGCTCCGGTTAAAGAAGAGGGCGTTGCGAATATTGTTGTTGGTGTGAATGACGATATTTTTGATCCAGCTGTGCATCAAATCGTAACGGCTGCGTCTTGTACTACTAACTGCCTTGCTCCAATTGTTAAAGTTATCAATAAAGAGTTAGGTATCGAAAATGCGGCATTTACCACTATTCATGATTTGACCAATACGCAAACCATTTTAGATGCGCCGCATAAAGATCTTCGTCGTGCTCGTGCTTGTGGTATGAGTTTGATCCCAACAACAACGGGTTCTGCTAAGGCGATTGTAGAAATCTTTCCTGAGCTTAAAAATAAAATCGATGGTCATGCGGTACGTGTTCCTTTGGCGAATGCCTCTCTTACTGACATTATTTTTGAAGTAAAAAGAGACACCACCGTTGAAGAAGTAAATCAGCTACTAAAGGATGCGGCTTATGGTGATCTAAAAGGTATTTTAGGTTACGAAGAGCGTCCATTAGTCTCGATTGATTATAAAGGTGACCAACGTTCAACTATTGTTGATGCCTTATCTACCATGCTTGTTGGTAAGCGAATGGTAAAAATTTATGCTTGGTATGATAACGAAATGGGTTACGCAACCCGTACTGCGGAATTAGTTAGAAATGTTGGTTTGGCTTAATATTATTGGCGTGATTTAAGGAATTTAAAATGACACATCCTATTTGGGAATTACCAGTAACAGGAACTAATAGCGCATTGATTTTAACGCCTTGTCCGGGAACAAAAGGTGTTGATTTAGTTGCTTCTCTAGAGCAATTAAAAGCACAAGGTGTAGAAGCGGTAGTAACCGCATTAAACCAAGATGAGTTAGCAGAAAAAGGCGTAGGCTCTCTTGGTGAAGAAGTGCAACGTCTAGGTATGAAATGGTTTTATTTGCCAATTGAAGACGATTGTGCACCGGGTGATGAGTTTGCAGCACAATGGAAATCAGCAACGCCTGAACTGCAACAAGTGTTAGAAAATAATGGCAAAGTAGCAATGCATTGTATGGGCGGTTCTGGTCGTACAGGGTTACTTGCAGGACATTTACTATTGGATTTAGGCTGGGATTTAGATGTGATTAAGCAGCAGGTTCAAGCGCTACGTCCAGGTGCTTTCACAAAACCTGTGCAAATTGAATACATTGATGCGCTTGCTAGTAAATAATCAATTGTAGATAAGGCCTCAGAAAGTGATTATCTTCTGGGGCTTTTTTATTTGAACGGATGAATTTTATGTTTTCTCAATTAAGCCATAGTGTACGCCAGTACATGTTGGTGACCTTCAATTACTGGAACTTCACCATTACTGATGGTGCGTTGCGTATGCTGGTTGTACTCTATTTTCATGATTTAGGTTACGGCACCTTAGCGATAGCTTCTCTCTTTTTGTTTTATGAATTTTTTGGTGTGGTAACGAATTTACTCGGAGGGTGGTTAGGGGCTCGATTGGGGCTAAATAAAACCATGAATGTTGGTTTAATAATGCAGGTATTTGCGTTGTTAATGTTGGCATTACCGAGCTCTTGGTTAACGATCCCATGGGTGATGGCAGCGCAAGCTTTTTCAGGGATCGCCAAAGATCTGAATAAAATGAGTGCCAAAAGTGCAATAAAAACCTTAGTTCCTAGCGATCAAGAGGGAGCGCTCTATAAGTGGATTGCGATTCTTACTGGGTCTAAAAATGCACTTAAAGGGGCAGGGTTCTTTTTAGGTGGTTTGCTACTAACAACCATTGGTTTTCAGCTGGCGGTTACTGCAATGGCTACGGTTCTTTTTATTGTTTTTCTTTGTAGTGTTTTTTTGCTTGATGGTGATATGGGCAAAGCTAAATCCAAACCTAAATTTACTCAGCTGTTTTCAAAATCAGAGCAGATCAATACGCTATCAGCTGCACGTTTATTTTTATTCGGTGCAAGAGATGTTTGGTTTGTGGTGGCATTGCCGATTTATTTAGGCAGTGTGTTTGGTTGGGATCATTCTCTTGTTGGTGGTTTCTTAGCGTTATGGGTTATTGCCTATGGATTTGTGCAAGTCTTCGCGCCGAAAATTACAGGCAAAGCGAAAGGTCATGTGCCAGATGGTAAATCGGCGTTAGTGTGGGTTATAGCACTTACTGTCGTGACAGGAATTATCGCTTATCTCATTCAGATAGAGTGGCAGGCTGAATATACGATTGTGATTGGTTTGCTGATTTTTGGTGCGGTATTTGCGATTAATTCTTCGCTGCATTCGTACCTGATTGTCAGTTATGCCAAAGGCGATGGAGTGTCGATGGATGTTGGTTTTTATTATATGGCTAACGCAATGGGGCGTTTAATCGGTACTGTTTTATCTGGATTGGTATTTCAAATTGTCGGGTTTGCAGCATGCTTGTGGGTATCGTTTGGTTTCTTGGTACTAACTACTTTGATATCGATAAAGTTGCCAAAGAGAATAAAAGCCTAAGCTCAAATAAACTTCATATATAAAAAACCACTGTTTAATTGGTAATGCCATTCACTTAAGCCTGAAATTCTTATAGATAAGGTTTTTGATAATTAAAGAACCTAGCTATAGCTGGGTTCTTTGCTTTCTGGGATATTTTATTTTGTATGTAAAACAAACTTAAGTGAACGGTATTAGCTAGAGCGTGGGGTTAATATTGACCATGCCACCATCAACCGTTGGGTTATCAAATACACCCCAATATTAGAGCATAACCTGAGACGCAGAAAGAAAGCGCTATCAGGCTCATGGCGAATGGATGAAATCTATATCAAAGTCAAAGGTAAGTGGGTCTACTATTATCGAGCTGTTGATAAGCTTAGTGATGTTATCGATTATTACCTAACACCTAAACGTGATGAAGCGGCGGCTAAAGCCTTTTTCAATAAAGCCATCTCCCAAAATGGGTTGCCTGAAAAAGTGGTCATTGATGGGAGTAAAAGCAACTATGCGGCTCTTGACTCGATGAATGTTTAGCTCTGGCTGAGTGGTGTCTTTATGCTCTCTCTAATAGAAATATTGGACATCAAATATCTGAATAATATAGTGGAGCAAAGCCACCGTTGGCTGAAACAAAAAACGCGGCAAGGCCCTTGGTTGGAAATCATGGGAGGGAGCGACGGCGAGTTTACATGGAAAGGAAATGTGGACGATGTTGCAACGAAAGAGCGAAAAAATGCATTACATGTTGTGAGTGTATGGAGCTACGAGGATCAACTTGTCTTAGGACAAGTTGAGGTTGATGACAAGAGTAATGAAATAACGGCGATACCAGAACTTCTCAGTATGCTTGATATTGAGAATACCATTATCACGCTTGATGCGATGGGTTGCCAAAAAGAAATTGCTAAGCAGGTTATTCATCAAAATGCTGATTATGTATTAGAACTAAAAGGAAACCATTCAGGGCTTCAAGCTGAGCTAGAAGCATGGTGGCATAAGTGTCAACGGGAAGGTTTTAATAAAAATAATTACGATGAATTTATCGATAATGACTTCAATCATAGTCGTATAGAAAGTCGATGTAGCCAACGATTATTAATCGACACGCAGTGGTTAGCAACAAAATATCGTTGGAAAGGTAACAAAAGAAACTCGATGGTACATCAGTTCTTTAGTACTTGGTGCAAAGCAAGCTCTTCATAGTATCCGTTCACACTGGCAAGTTGAGAGTATGCACTGGACATTAGATATGACATTTAGAGAAGATGAATCGCGTATCCGAAAAGGGAAAGGTCCCATAGTTTTTAATATGCTAAGAAAAATAGTGATGACTCTATTCAAGCAAGATAAAACTAAGTCAGCGAGTATGACGCGTAAAAAGAAAATGGCAGGACTAGATGATGATTATCGCTCAACCCTGCTAGAATCGGGGATTAAAATGCGCTAGCCGTGACAGAACCCCCGTAAATTACCCAATAAGACTATACACTAATTCCAAAATAGTATATTTTTCCACTATATACTTCACGATTTCCATATAACACTTTAATTTATAAGTACTAATTAAATGCACAATACAAAAATAAATAAAGAAGACCACCAAGTAACATTAATTGCTGTAGCAAAAGATGAAGCTTGCTATTTACATGAGTGGATTCACCATCATTTGTATATGGGCTTTGACAATATCATTATAGGGATTAATCGTACTACTGATGATTCTTTAAAAGTTCTAACTAAAATAACGGAACAATATCAAAATGTTTCCTTTGAAGTGGTTGACTGGATTGATAAAGTAACAAAAGATAAAAACCCTATAATTCAACAGCTTACTTATTCTTACCTCTCCCAAAAAGCACTCAATGAACACAATGCATCACATTTAATGTATTTAGATGTTGATGAATTTTGGTTCTCTAAAGATTTTACTAGCATTCATTCGTTATTAAACAAATACGATAAAATCAATTACGATATAATTTCGTTCAATTGGTTGTGTCAAGGTGGAGAGCAAGAAGCTTATTGTCCGCCATTTAACAATGTAAACTTCGTTTACAGCTTGCTTGTCAAGTCAATGATAACTAAACAGTTTTTTAATAGATCTGATGTAATCATGGGTTGTCATGTTCCTAGTGTTGGTTCTGAACAACACAAAGTTCATATTGATGCTGGAGGGCGAAACTTTAAAGCAAGAAAGAAAAATAAAATTATTTCTTCTCAGCCACATAAAGAATGTTTTGAGCACTATATTCTCCACAGAATGATGAGATCTGAACGAGAATATATATCAACATTATTCGGAGGAAACCCTGAAGGTGAATTTATAAAAAGAAATAGGCATAAAGGATTTGAAATACATTCATTGTCTTTATTAGATATTCCACCAGCTGAATATTATGAATCACTAAATCAATTCATTAAGACCTGTGAATTACAAGAGATATTATCTCACGTTAGAACTAATAAAATACACCATTTAGAAAACCACATTAAAGAAATTGACATTACCATACTAAATAAAGAGTATTTACATGCCTATCAAGGGCTTACTGGGACGTCATTTTTCTATTTATTCTTATCGCGTATGCTAGCTGACTGTAAATCACCACTCGTTCTACAAGAAATTGCTAGCTTAATTTCATCCACTGATATAGAGATGGGTTATAAGCTTTTAAATAAAGCAAAGAAAATTAATCCGGAAGATATTAAACTAAATTTGAAGGTAAGGAATCTCAATGATTCCTTATCTGAACAGTAGCGGCTTAATTCACGTCAGAAGAGTGCGTGACTGACCTAAACCTGTTCTGTCGCAAAATTTGAGCGTTTCGGGTAGAATTCAACTTATTTCCAACGAGTAAGTACTCGCTCCTATATTTAAAGGCTGTCATTTCCCTCCTGAAGTCATTCTTGAAACCGTTCGATATTACCTCGCTTATAAGCTCAGTTATTGTGAGATTGAAGAATATAGCTAGAGCGTGGTAATGCCATTTACTTAAGCGTGAAATCTTTATAGATAAAGGCTTTTGATAATTAAAGAACCTAGCTATAGCTAGGTTCTTTGCTTTCTGGGATATTTTATTTTGTACATAAAACAAACAAAATAACCTTAAGTGAACGGCATTACCGTTTAATCGGTGGTTTTTTTTAAACTAAATTTAAGTGAATGCTCACTTTAAATTAAAAGTTTTCCATGTTTTTAGCTTCAAGCTGTTGGAAGTATTTCACTGTCTTCACTTTCAGCTCTTGTGTTGATGGCTCATCACACACGATTACTGATTTAGGGTGAAGTTGAAGTGCAGATACAGTCCACATATGGTTTACAGAACCTTCAACAGCTGCTTGCAGTGCAAGACCTTTGTTGTGGCCTGTAATTAGAATCATGATCTCTTCAGAATCAAGCAGAGTACCAACACCGATAGTTAGTGAGTACTTAGGAACAAGTTCCATGTCGCCACCAAAGAAGCGAGAGTTAGCAATACGAGTATCTTCAGTTAGTGTTTTGATACGAGTACGAGATGCTAGAGAAGACGCAGGTTCGTTGAATGCGATGTGACCGTCGTTGCCCACGCCACCCATAAATAGGTTGATGCGGCCGTAAGACTTGATTTTGTCTTCGTAACGTTGACATTCTGCTTCGTTATCTGCTGCATTACCATCTAATAGGTTGATGTTTTCAGCTTGAATATCGATGTGGTTGAAGAAGTTCTCATGCATGAAAGTACGGTAAGATTCTGGGTGATCAGCGTCTAGGCCAATGTACTCATCCATGTTGAATGTTACTACGTTTTTAAAGCTTACTTCGCCAGCTTTATGAAGCTCGATAAGTTTCTTATACGTGTTTAGTGGAGTACCGCCAGTTGGTAGACCAAGAACAAATGGACGATCTGCTGTTGGGTTGAATGCATTAATACGGTTAACAATGTGTTGTGCTGACCATGCGCCAACTTGTTCTGCGCGATTTAGCGGGATTAATCTCATTTGTATACCTCAAAAAAAACGTAAGTCGTAGAATCAAAAATCATTAATTCGCATTATAAAATAAGTTTTCGCGTATCACCAATGATTTTGCTCAATAAAGAAACATTATTCTTCAACATTGATCACGTTTGTACTTAAATGGTTGATAAAAGGTTCTGCTTTCATGAATCCAGTTAAGCGTGCGTCAGATAAATAGTTTCCTTCAGCATTCCAAAAATCGATGGTTGGTAAACCTAGTACTTTAAGTTGTTTAAGTAATTCAATATCTTCTGGGCTGTTTTTAGTTACATCAGCTTGCAGTAAAACAAACTCAGTCAATAAAGGCTCTACTGATTCATTATGAAAGGTGTATTTTTCAAACTCTTTACACGCAACACACCAATCGGCATAAAAATCGAGCATCACAGGTTTCCCTTGTGCTTTTGCTGCCTCAAGTTCACGATTTAAGTCATTAATGGTGCTTATTTTCTTAAATGAAATAGTCTGAGTATTAGTGCTTATTTCTGTATTGGTTTTCCCTGAAATAGCATCAATTACAGGAATTGCTGAACCAACAATACCTAAGATCGCGATGATCCCTGCAACACTGGTTTTCCATGATTGAGGCATCGTCGCCTTGACATGGTATAACCAACCAAATGCTGCAACCCCAAGAGCAGACCAAATAAATGGTGTGATGCTATGAGGGAGAATACGTTCTAATAAGAACACTGGAACTGCGAGCAGAATGAAACCAAATAGCGTTTTTACATGAGTCATCCATACGCCTGCTTTTGGTAGTAATTTATTACCAAATACTGCCGCTAAAATTAATGGGATCCCCATACCAATCGCTAAGGCATATAAAGCAATAGCACCTGTTAGCAAGTCACCACTTTTTGCTACGTAAAGCAGCGCGCCTGACAATGGCGCTGTAGTACATGGTGAGCAGACTAAACCTGAGATAGCCCCCATCGCAAAAACGCCACCTAGGTTTCCGCCTTTTTGTTGGTTACTGATGTCATTTAATTTAGTTTGTAAACTGCTTGGCAGCTGGATGGTGTACGCGCCAAACATAGACAGTGCGAGCAGAACAAACATGATACTCAAACCAATTAACACATAAGGATGTTGTAGTGCGGCTTGAAATTGCATACCTGCCGAAGCAACCACTAACCCAAGCAGGGTATAAGTTAACGCCATGCCTTGTACGTAAACAAAAGAGAGTTTAAACGCCTTACCGTGAGAGAGTTTTCCACCACCTAGAACAATGCCTGTAAGAATTGGATACATAGGTAACACGCAAGGAGTGAAGGCAAGGCCAATACCTAACGCTAAGAATAAGAAGGGCGTCCACCACGCATCACCTAGGTTATCTGCTAGCTCTTGTTGTTGGGTTTGAGATACGGCTTTTTGCTCTGGTGCTGATGCTGTATTTTTTTCTACGCTAACTGGCGCGGTATCACTTTTAGCTACGAGATGAGTATTTGCAGCTTCATCTTGATACGAACTTGGAGCAGTGAGTGCTGATAAAGGAACTTTACGGATCTCTGGTGGATAACAGAATCCGGCTTTGGCACAGCCTTGGTAACGAACCGTTAATTCTGAATTATCATTAACAGATATTAATGGAACCGTAATGGTTAATGGTTTTGTGTAGATATTCACGTCACCAAAAAACTCATCGTTATGAGGTGTGCCTTGCTCCATGACTAAATCAGCAATTTCAGCCCCATTAGCAGAGACAGAGATACGCTGTTGATATAAATAGTAATCAGGCTTTACTTGCCAATCTAAATAAACACGATCCCCCTGTTGCATAAAATTAAAGGGAAACGCTTCATCCACGGTGACAAAGGAAGAGCTTTGTGGGTTCTGTAATTTAGTTAAATCAAATGCCGCCAATGCTTGTGGTGCAAAAGTGGTGAACAGAATAAAGAGTGATAAAAGGGCTGTTCGAAATCGGAGTAAATTCGTCATGTGAAAGTCTTTATAAAAATAGATACGAGTATGACTATCGAAATGGTCAAGAGTTCGGCAAGTATAGTATCAATTGCCTTAATGATCTGCTCATTTCTCTTTCATTCAATTAGGAAGTTTTTTTGATTTATGACCATTTCGAGATCTCTGCGACACTATTTTTTCATGACTAAAACTATGCTTATTTTATTTATAAATAAAAAGGACATAGTGATGAAGTACAAACATATTCTTGTCGCATTGGATCTTTCAAAAGAGAGCTATATATTGATTGATAGAGCTGTCTCTATTGCTGAATTGATTAATGCAAAAGTCTCTTTTATTCATGTAGATGGAACGCATGGTGAAATTTATCCTGAACTAGTCGACATAAAATCGGAGCCTGAACGAAAACCATTAAATGAACCGTCAAATACATGGTTGACTGAATTTCAGCAGTACACTGACTTCCCTATTGAGAGTTTTTGGGTAGGGACAGGCGATTTGAGTAACAAGGTTAGTATGGTCGTTGCTGAAAATGGAATTGAGTTAATTGTATGCGGTCATCATCATGATTTTTTAAGTAATATTATTTCTTATTCTCGTCCGTTAATTCAGCACTCTCCGATTGATATTTTGGTGGTTCCGCTTACATCATAAAAAGCCTGATATAAAAAATGGCAGCTAAATTAGCTGCCATTGAAGGGTATTCATGTATTTTCGTAATTAAAGAATAATACCGCCAAATACAAAACCTAGAGCAACAGAAGTTGAAATTGTTGCAACACCAGGAATAAAGAATGGGTGATTAAATACTAAATTACCAATACGTGTTGAGCCTGTGTCATCCATTTCTACCGCCGCAAGAAGCGTAGGGTAAGTAGGAAGAACAAACAGCGCACTTACTGCGGCAAACGAAGCAACAGCAGTGATTGGAGCAACACCAATAGCAAGGGCTGCTGGCATTAGTGCTGTTGTTGTTGCACCTTGAGAATAAAGCAGCATTGATGCAAAGAATAAAACAACAGCTAGCATCCACGGGTATTGTGCAAGGATCTCTGCAGAAAACTCTTTGATTTCACCAATGTGAGAAGAGACAAACGTATCACCAAGCCATGCTACACCAAGAACACATACACATGCACTCATACCTGATTTGAAGGTTGCTGCATTAGCAATCTTAGAGGCATCAATCTTAGTGAAAGTAACAATAGCAGCCGCGGCTGTTAGCATTAATGCCATGATAGCTTCGTTACGACCGATTGTTGGGTTTTCAATAAGACCTACACTGCCACTGATCATCGTTGCATAAGCTACAACAGCGACGATAGCAACACAGAAGATGTACACTGACGCTTTCGCTGTAGGTAAAATTTCACGCTTACCTGTGCCATTCATTTTGATTAGGCCTTTCTCAAGACGCTCTTGATAAACAGGATCATCTTTTAGCTCACAGCCTAGGAAGTTAGCAACGAATGCGCCAACCATACATGCTAGGAATGTTGATGGGATACATACTGCTAATAGTGTTAAATAATCGACACCAAGTGGCTCAAGAATACCTGAGAAGAATACAACCGCCGCTGAAATAGGAGATGCTGTGATTGCAATTTGAGAAGCAACAACGGCAATAGAAAGTGGGCGAGATGGACGAACACCTTGTTCTTTAGCAACTTCTGCAATAACAGGAAGTGTAGAGAATGCAGTGTGACCAGTACCTGCTAGCATTGTCATGAAATAAGTCACGATAGGTGCGTAGAAAGTAATGTGTTTTGGATTTTTACGTAAGAATTTTTCTGCTAGATCAACCAACCAATCCATACCACCAGCCACTTGCATTGCTGCAATAGCCGTGATCACAGACATGATGATCAAAATAACGTCGATAGGGATAGAACCCGCATCAAGACCTAAAATCATGGTAAGGACAAGTACGCCCGCACCACCCGCAAATCCGATACCAATACCGCCAATACGTGCACCTAAATAGATGAACAGTAAGACGACAAGAAGCTGTACAGCAATCATAAAGTTTACTCCAGTTTAATACCAATTCTAGTCATTACCTGTTCCTTATTACTGATGAAATCATTTAATAGTCAAATTGAAAAATTAGCACTGTAGAACAATTGCTTATAATAATTCTTATTTTGGCTGTAAGTGGTTTTTACGTAATAAATAGACCAGTTAATTAATTTTATTGGTATGATTTTTTAAAATAATTATTCAAATTTTCACTACTACATTTGTCATTACTAATAGGGCAAAGATGACCAAATGAAAAGGTGAATGATAACTTTGTGTGTTTTGTCAGTAAGGTAATTAAGAGGTAAAAAAAGCGAGCTTCAGTGAGCTCGCCATTCTTAAATGTTATCGATTAATCGTAACGCTTTGCTTTGTATTCTGGGTGCATTAGGTTTTCAACAGAGAAAATATCATCTAGTTGTTCTTCAGTTAGAAGACCGCGCTCTAGAACAACTTCACGAACGTTTTTACCTGTTTCAGCACAAATCTTACCTACAATGTCACCTTCGTGGTGGCCAATGAATGGGTTTAGGTAAGTAACGATACCGATAGAGTTAAATACGTGAGCTTCACATACTTCTTTGTTTACCGTGATACCGTCGATACATTTGTCACGTAGGTTCACACATGCATTTTTCAAGATTTCGATAGATTCGAATAGAGCTTGACCAATTACAGGTTCCATTACGTTTAATTGCAGTTGACCCGCTTCAGCAGCGAAAGTTACTGTTGTGTCGTTACCAATTACTTTGAAACATACTTGGTTTACAACTTCTGGGATTACTGGGTTTACTTTTGCTGGCATGATTGAAGAACCTGCTTGAAGCTCAGGAAGGTTCAATTCATTTAGACCGGCGCGAGGACCAGAAGAAAGAAGACGTAAATCATTACAGATCTTAGACAGTTTAACTGCTGTACGTTTTAGTGAGCTGTGGATCATTACGTAAGCGCCACAGTCAGACGTTGCTTCGATTAAATCTTCAGCTGCTACACACTCTAGGCCAGTTACTGCTGCTAGGTGGCGAACGGCTGCTTCTTGGTAACCAGTTGCAGCGTTTAAGCCTGTACCGATTGCAGTAGCACCAATGTTTACTTCTAAAAGAAGTTGCGCTGTGTAGTTAAGGTTTTTCACTTCTTCCTGAAGTAAAACACCCCACGCGTGGAATTCTTGACCAACAGTCATAGGAACTGCATCTTGAAGTTGAGTACGACCCATCTTCAGAACATTACGGAATTCTTGATCTTTAAGATCGAAAGCACCTTTCAGGTATTCAATCGCTTCAATCAGTTTAGTGATGCTGTTGTATACCGCAATACGGAAGCCCGTTGGGTAAGCACAGTTAGTTGATTGAGAGCGGTTTACGTGATCGTTAGGGTTAACGATGTCGTATTCACCTTTTTCTTTACCCATTAGTTCAAGAGCAACGTTAGCAATTACTTCGTTAGCATTCATGTTAACTGAAGTACCAGCGCCACCTTGGAAAACATCTGATGGGAATTGATCCATACACTTGCCAGTATCAAGAATTAAATCACACGCTTTGATGATGTACTCACCAACTTGTGAAGGAATAGCACCTAATTCTTTGTTAGCTAAAGCGGCTGCTTTTTTAGTGTAGATCATGCCACGAACAAACTCAGGAACATCTGAAATAGTTACATTTGAAATGTTGAAGTTTTCCATAGCGCGAAGGGTGTGAATACCGTAGTAAGCTTCAGAAGGAACGTGACGTTCACCTAGCAAATCTTCTTCAATACGAGTAGCGGTATTTGTTTTTTCTAAATCAAGCATCTGAGTCATAGTAAGCCTTTAAGGTTCTATATTTTAATTATTGGATTCTGTCCAAGTGACCATATCTGCGAGTAGAGTCCGTTCGTCAGAAGGTGATCAATATCGTACCTGATGCCTTGTTTTGAGGTCATCATACACCTCTTTAGTGGTAAAAATGTTAACTTGATCACCTTTTGGTGCTCATTTTTGCAAATTATATCAAATTGAGATAGCGCTCTCACCAGTTGTTAATATCTTGACTTTATACGTTATATAACTTGCGTATGGCGTTAATAATTTGGGTGTCTGTTTACACTCTTTTACAGAGTTCTTTCTTGAAAAATGGACGGATGTGCCGCATCTAACATAATAGAGAGAGAAAATGTGGCTTGTGATTAATGCCTGCTACACTGACACGAAGCAAGAAAGCGAAAGATCGAATTAAATCCAATTGAGGTGTGTTGTGTTTCCTATTTTATTAGTGATGTTTATTTTTGTTCCTATCATTGAAATTGCGCTGTTTGTGCAAGTCGGTGGAATGTTAGGAATGTGGCCTACCATAGCATTGGTATTGGTCACTGCATTTGTTGGTGCATCATTGGTGCGTAGCCAAGGTATTCAAACGTTAATGTCTGTTCAATCAAAATTGCAACAGGGTGAATTACCAGCACAGCAAATCGTAGAAGGCGTAATGTTAGCCGTTTCTGGCGTACTATTATTAACGCCAGGCTTTATGACAGATGCTCTGGGTATGCTTGTATTATTACCGGCACCAAGAGCCTATTTAGCAAAACAGTTAATGAGCCGAGTAAAAGTGAATGGTATAGGCGCATCTCAAGGCGGCTTCCATGCGGGCTTTGGTGGTGGGTTTGATCAGAACAGCCCTTTTAATCAAGGTAATCCATTTGATCAAGCAAATCAGAATGATCAGCAAGGAGATGTGTATGAAGGTGAATTTCAACGTAAAGAAGATGATCCGAATAAAACCTTAAAATAGTCCAACGTTATATTTTAACGTTTAGAAAGATAAGAATTCAGATTGATCGTAGTTATTACTGCGATCACCTCTGAATTCTGCGAGCGAAGCGATCTGAACTTTATTCATAATTGTTATTTTAGCAAATCACCAAATCACTAAGCTATTAACGCTTTAACCAAGAACGAGGATTTTGCGCTTTACTGTTACGGCGTATTTCGAAATACAGCGAAGATCTGTCTTGACCGCCACTGTCACCAACCACTGCAATTGTTTCACCTGCGCGAACTTTGTCGCCTTCTTTTTTCATTAAGCTTTGATTGTAGCCATATAAGGTCATATCACCTTTACCATGATCAATTAAGACCATTAATCCATAGCCACGTAACCAATCAGCAAATACTATTTTACCTGAATAAACAGCTTTAACAGGGGTTCCATAGTCACTGGCAAGTACCATGCCTTTCCAAGTTAATTGTCCTGTTTGTTTAGTGCCAAAGCTGTGTAGGGTTTTGGCATTATTCACCGGCCAAGGTAAGCGACCTTTTTGACGCTTAAGCCCATCCATAGGTACATTGTTTTTTATCTTAGCTTTTGCGATGGCTGTTTTTAAACGTTTTTCGTTTTGTTGCAGTTCACTTAAGTAGCTGTTTTCATTTGAAATACGCTTTTTAATGCTTGAAACTGTTTTCTTACGTTTATTTTGCGCTGTTTGTAAGTGACTTTTATCTTTCTTGTATTGACTAATCACCTGACTTTGACGTTGCTGTTGCTTAAGAAGAGCAGCTTCTTTCTCTTTTAGCTGAATATTAGTAAACTCTAATTGAGATATTGCAGCAACACGAGCCTCTGAAAGGCGCTGTGCATATTGTGTCATGCGATCTATTTGAGTTGCTTCTTCGCCACTAAGAACATTAGATAACGGGCTATTGTGATGGATCAGATAATAGTTAACTAATAGCTCTTTTAATACTTCAGTCTGCCCAATCTTTTGTTGATTAAGCTCTGATTGCTGTTGCTTTAAAGCGGTAATCGATTTTTTTAATGTTGTAAGCTCTTTTTCTGCCGTACGTGCTTTTTTTGAAGCATTAGCAATAGAAGTTTCATGTTGCCTTAGATCAGTTTGCAGATTAGAAAGCGCTTTTTTTTGCTTTGTTAAAACTGAACTTTGACGAGATATTTCTTGCTTCATTCCCTTAAGTTCTGCGTCATTAGCATGACTTTGTGTAGGAAGAAAAAGCGTCAAGCATACTGCCGCTGTCAGGCAGAATTGACGATAAGAAAAAGAGAGATGTAATCGGGATATGTTCATCGCAGCATTATTTCAGATAGAGCCCCTTCTGACTAGGTAGAGTTTGCGTTTGCTCTCAATTGTAAAACCAATATCACAGCATTTTCGCTGGATTGGTTAGTTTTTTTATCCTTGCTAGTCTCGAAACAAACCCTAGGGTATACTTTCGCCTTAATTTTAGAGCCAATGGTAACTGAATCGCTATAATGCATCAGCTTATCTACACATTAGAGATAAAGAATATGGAAACGTCAATCATCGATTTTGTAACCAATAATATGATTTTAGCCGTTGTTTGGGTTGGTATTGTTGTTGCGTTAATTCAAAACGTAGTTAAGCAAAAAACAGCAGGTTACCAAGAAGTAGACCCTTCACAAGCAACAACGTTGATGAACCGTGAAGATGCGATTGTGCTAGATGTCCGCTCTAAAGATGAGTTTAAATCTGGCCATATTACGGATGCTCGTCACATTTTACCAAGTGACATCAAAGCAGGTAACTTGTCTGGTCTTGAAAACTCAAAAACTACCCCAATTATTGTTGTATGTAAAACAGGTCAAACGGCTCAAGCGGCAGCAAATGATTTGAATAGCGCTGGTTTTGAGCAAGTTAAACTTCTTAAGAACGGTTTGATCTCTTGGAATGAAGCTAACTTACCGTTAGTAAAAGCGAAGTCGGCAAAAAACAAAAAGTAATTGCCCATTTCCTAAGCAACTGATTCATTTTGATGTGATATCTGGCTCATTTTTTAGATATCACACATGCAGAGTAATAAGACATCGTTATTCTGCTTCTATATTTATTTATATTAAAGGACTTTCTCATGGCTGAAGCAGCACAACAAGAACAACAAAACTTCGCAATTCAACGTATCTTTCTAAAAGATGTTTCTTTTGAAGCGCCTAACTCTCCAACTATGTTTCAAAAAGAGTGGAATCCAGATGTTAAGCTGGACCTTGATACTCAAAGCCGTGAATTAGGTGAAGGCGTTTACGAAGTTATTCTACGTTTAACAGTTACTGTTAAAAACGAAGAAGAAACAGCTTTCCTTTGTGAAGTTCAGCAAGGCGGTATCTTTACTGCTGGTAAAATGGAAGAAGCTCAACTGGCACATTGCCTAGGCGCATTCTGCCCGAACATTCTTTTCCCATACGCTCGTGAAACAATCTCTAGCCTAGTGGTTAAAGGTACGTTCCCACAATTGAACCTTGCACCAGTTAACTTTGATGCATTGTTTATGAACTACCTACAAAACCAAGCTCAAGAAAACGCAGAAGCACCAGCTGAAGCTTAATAATTGATAGCTTAAGTTTTAATTAACTTAGCGCTATTGATTAACTTGTAGAGAATAAATGCACTTTTTATCTGATATACGTTCTATATTTATATGAATCTTATATCGTGATAATAGGTGCATTTTTCTTTTATCACTCCTTGTATTCTCAATACTTATTTGGATGACCATAATGACAACACAAACAGATTATTCTGATGTATCAATGACCGTACTTGGCGCGGGTTCATATGGAACTTCTCTGGCAATATCTCTTGCTCGTAATGGCGCAAAAGTGATTTTATGGGGACATGAAGAAAAACACATGGCTCGCTTAGAGGCCGATCGTGCGAACGAAGAGTTTTTACCTGGTGTACCTTTTCCACCGTCACTGATCATGGCGACTGATCTTGAAAAAGCAGTACAAGCAAGCCGTGATTTGTTGGTAGTAGTTCCAAGCCATGTATTTGGTTTAGTTCTAAGTAATGTAAAAGCATTTTTACGTGAAGATTCTCGTGTGTGTTGGGCGACAAAAGGGTTAGAGCCTGAAACAGGTCGTTTATTAAAAGAAGTGGCAGTTGAAGCTTTGGGTGAATCTCATTCATTGGCTGTACTTTCTGGACCTACTTTTGCTAAAGAACTTGCTTCTGGTATGCCAACAGCAATTGCTGTCGCGTCACCTGATCAGCAATTTGTAAAAGATCTTCAAGAGAAGATTCACTGTTCAAAGACGTTCCGAGTATATGCAAATAATGATTTTACTGGCATGCAACTTGGTGGTGCGGTGAAAAATGTTATCGCTATTGGCGCGGGTATGTCTGATGGTATTGGCTTTGGTGCTAATGCTCGTACGGCGTTAATTACACGCGGTTTGGCTGAAATGACACGTCTAGGTGTTGCATTAGGTGCAGAAGCTGAAACCTTTATGGGCATGGCTGGTTTAGGTGATCTAGTATTAACTTGTACCGATAACCAATCACGTAACCGTCGTTTTGGTTTGGCGTTAGGTCAGGGCGGCGATGTTAATAGTGCACAAGAAGAAATTGGTCAAGTGGTTGAAGGCTATAGAAATACTAAAGAAGTCTTTTTACTTGCAGAGCGTATGGGTGTAGAAATGCCTATAGTTGAACAAATTTATCAAGTATTGTATCAAGGAAAAGATGCAAGAATGGCAGCGCAAGATTTATTAGCGCGAGATAAAAAGTCAGAATCGTAATTCAAGGATGGTATGAAAATGAATGAGTGTAAGAAACATAAAGTCTGGGAAAAAATTGTTCAGGAAGCGCGTGAGCAATCAGAGCAAGAACCCATGCTTGCAAGCTTTTATCATGCCACCATTATTAAACATGAAAATTTAGCGGCAGCGTTAAGTTATATTCTAGCAAACAAGTTAGCAACAGCTTCAATGCCTGCTATGGCTGTGCGTGAAGTGGTTGAAGAAGCATTTGCTTCAGATCCAAGTATTACCGATGCTGCGGCATGTGATATTTGTGCGACGGTAACACGAGATCCTGCGGTGGCTATGTATTCAATGCCATTATTGTACCTGAAAGGCTACCATGCTCTGCAAGGTTACCGAGTGTCTAATTGGCTGTGGAAACAGGGTCGTGTTGCGCTTGCTACTTATTTGCAAAATGAGATTTCAGTGGCTTGTCAGGTAGATGTTCACCCTGCTGCGACAATTGGTAAAGGGATCATGTTTGACCATGCTACAGGTATTGTCATTGGTGAGACTGCGGTTGTGGAAAATGATGTTTCTATTTTGCAAGACGTTACTCTTGGTGGTACTGGCAAAGAGTGTGGCGATCGTCATCCTAAGATCCGTGAAGGGGTTATGATTGGTGCAGGGGCAAAAATTTTAGGTAACATTGAAGTGGGAGAGGGAGCGAAAATTGGCTCTTGTTCTGTTGTGCTTCAAGCAGTTCCTCCTCATACAACTGTTGCAGGTGTTCCGGCTAAGATTGTAGGTAGACCAAGTACAGAAAAACCGTCTTTCGATATGGACCAGCAATTCAATGGAAAATCCCAGACGTTTATCTCTGGTGATGGTATTTAATATTAGATCCAGTTAATCCATTTTATTACTTGTTTTTTATTAATAAAAATAGCCACTTAATAGTGGCTATTTTTGTATATTGGACGATGAAAAACGAGAAGTTATAACCCGCCTTCAAACCCCATCTGACGCCATGCTTCAAATACAATAATAGCAACGGAGTTAGACAGATTTAAACTGCGGCTGTCTGGCATCATAGGAATACGAACACGTTGCTCCATTGGTAAGCCATCAATCAAATCAGCAGGTAACCCACGAGTTTCTGGACCAAATAATAATACATCCCCTTTTTGATAGCTTGGGGTGGTGTGATGGCCTGTGGTTTTAGTGGTGCAAGCAAAAATACGGTGCTCTAAATCACTGTTATTTTCTAAATATTCAAGAAAAGCTGCATAGTTCTTGTGGCGCTTTACATGAGTTAGATCATGATAGTCTAAACCCGCGCGACGTAGTTTTTTCTCTTCTAAATCAAAGCCTAATGGTTCAATTAAATGCAGGTTAGCACCGCAATTAGCAGACAGTCGAATAATGTTACCTGTGTTTGGGGCAATTTCAGGCTCGTACAGCGCAATCTCAAACATAATGAACTCTTGAATAAAAGGAAATTAAACGCAGTATATCTAATTGATTGGTGTCGGGGTAGGGCGTACTCACAACAACCTGGCTTAGGTTGAGATTAGCCAGGTTGTCAGAGGTTATTATTGTTCTATAGGTAAAGTAATTGTCATACGTAATCCACCAAGAGGACTTTTGCTCGCAATGATGGTTCCGCTGTGTTGCTGTATCGCACTTTCTGTAATCGCAAGCCCCAACCCCGTTCCGCCACTGCTTCTGTCTCGAGCGGTAGAAACACGATAGAAAGGTTTGAAAATATCTTTTAATTCATCTTCAGGAACACCTTCGCCGTTGTCATCGACATGAATAATAAAGTGATTGGACGTCTGCTCTAGATTAACCGTAATAATGTCATTGCCGTATTTAATGGCATTTCGAATCACATTTTCTACGGCGCTCATTAGTAGATTAGGATTACCAAAAATAGGGGTTTCAATTAAGCCTGAATAGGTAAGTACCTTATTCATGTGTTCAGCCTCAAATTTGGCGTCTTCTAAAATATCAAACCATAGTGAATAGGCGTCAGTTTTCTCTCGCTCTTGATGGCTGTTCACTTGGATCCGTGATAGTTCTAATAACTCAGATATCATCTGTTCAAGGCGATCTGCTTCCATATCAATACGAGATAATTCGGCACTTTCTCCTTGCTTACGAGTCGCCAGTGCGGTTGCCATTCTTAAGCGTGTCAGAGGTGAACGCAATTCATGTGAAATATCGGAAAGTAATCTTTGTTGTCCTGAAATCATGGTGTTTAGAGACCCAACCATTTGATTGAAGCTTTGGCCTGTTTTTCTGAACTCTCTTGGTCCTTTCTCTAGTGCTTCATCTTTTTCAAATTGGCCTCTAGCAACCCGTTCAGCTGCTTTTTGTAGTCGTCTAGCTGGCTGACTTAATGCCCAAGCAAGCCAAAGTAAAAATGGGGTACTAACCAACATGGTGACTAAGAGAAGTTGTATTGGTTTATCTAAAATACGAAGAATAAATGGTGGTGGTTTTTTCCAGTACCTTCCGACATACATATAGACGTTTTCTTGAGCGATGATGATATCGAAAGGGCCAGCCATCATGGTTCGTCCATAAAGTTTTTGTTGTGGCAGCTCTGGGTCATCTGACAGAGTTAAAAAATTGAGTAGTGCTTTTTTTCGTCCTCGCAATTCTCTAGGCTTATCTAGGATCTCACCGGTAGGGGTTGTAAAAAAGAGAGCTAGATTTTCATCATGATCATGAGCTTTATGGCTGATCTCTTTTAGTGTTGTTTTTAACCCTTCTCGCTCTGAGTATTTTCCTGTGATGTAAGCAGCAACTTCCGTCATTTTATTTAGATGTTCTGTCGCAATGTTATGACGCGATCGTGGATCAAAATTGGGGCCAATAACGACCCCAATAAGCACCAATAAAAGGGTGAACCAAAAGATAGCAAAGATACGACCATACAGGCTTGAAACCAGAGGGAATTTTATTTTCTTGGTAAACAAGGCTTATTCCTCTACAAATAAATAGCCGCGGCCACGTAAGGTTTTGATACGTGGTTTCCCTTCTGATAATGGAGGTAATTTTTTACGCAGATTAGATACGTGCATATCAATCGCACGATCAAAAGGAGCAAGACGTTTACCTAATACTTCTAGACTTAGCTCTTCTTTTGAAATGATCTCTCCTGGTTTTTGAATAAATTGCGACAGTAGGCCAAATTCTGTACCAGTTAAATCTAATAATTCACCATGGCTATAGGCTTCTTGTTTACCGATAAATATTTCAATTCCCTGATATTTAATGCTATTGCTACTATTACTTTCTTTAGCTTTAGTTTGTGTTCGGCGTAAGATGGCACGAATACGAGCTAGTAATTCTCTATCACTGAATGGTTTTGGTAAATAATCATCTGCGCCAAGTTCTAAACCAATCACTCGATCAATCTCTTCCCCTTTTGCTGTCAGCATTAAGACTGGGATTTCATTGGTTTCACGCAGTTTTCGTAGCATATCCATACCATTCATTTTTGGCATCATGATATCAAGAAGGATAAGGTCTAGATCATCGGTTACCGCTGCTAAACCCTCAAGCCCATTGCTAGCTTCTACAACGTTATAACCTTCTAAACTTAAAATGTCTTTGAGTAATGACGTTAGTTCAACATCATCATCAACTAATAAAATCTTTGCCATTATTTTTTACCTACGTAATATTCTATAACTACAGTATCGCCAAATACCTCGGTGAATACCAACCTTGAAAATGACCTTTACGTTGCTTTACGCTCAAAATACACTCATTTACTTTGGTTGGGCTATTCTTATGGCATACCAAGCAGCAACGAGCTGCTCTTGATGAAAAATGAATTTTCTGTAACGGAGATAACACAATGAACATGATGAAAAAAATGGTTTTAGGCGCAGTAATCCTTCCTCTTTCTTTAGCGTCAGCATCGGTATTTGCTGCGGGTGGTAAGGATCATCATGGTGGCATGCGTGGTGAAGGCATGGAAGGCGGCAAGTGTATGATGAAGGCTAATAAAAAAGCATTCAAAGCTCTTGATTTAACGGATGCTCAAGAAGATAAGTTTGATGAAATGCGTGATGCTCGTAAAGCGGAGCATAAAGCTAAAAAAGGCCAAAAACGTCAACCAACTGCTGAAATGAAAGCGGATCATGAAGCAATGCAAAACTTAATGTTAGCTGACAACTTTGATGAGCAAGCAGTGCGCGATTTAGCTGAAAAAATGTCAGAGCGTCAAATTGATCGTCGTGTTGAGATGATGAAAAAACGTCATGAAATGATGAATATCCTAACGCCTGAGCAAAAAGTAGAGTTTAAAGCGAACCAAGATAAATACATTGCAGATTGCGCTAAATAATCTTCAAAAAGTTTAATAAATTAAAGCGGGTCTTTATGAAAAATAAAGGCCCGTTTTTTTGTTCATGACTTTTTTGTTGTAAATATATTAATAAATGGAATAACGATCATTGGATTAAGGCTTTATACTAAGAGTTGATTTTTAGGTGAATGGAAAAGAAATGACTCAACGATATGCCTCTTTAGTTACCACTGCTGCATGGCTTGCAACCATTGTTGCGACAATTTTAATGTTATTCAAATTAGGAACATGGTGGGTAACCGGCTCGGTAAGCTTACTGGCTTCATTGGTTGATTCTTTACTTGATATGGGCGCATCGATTACTAATTTATTGGTTGTTCGTTATGCTTTGCAACCTGCCGATGAAGAGCACAGTTTTGGGCATGGTAAAGCTGAATCTTTAGCTGCTTTAGCTCAGGCGATGTTTATTTCGGGATCGGCTTGTTTCTTATTATTGAATGGTGTTGAACGTTTCTTTCGTCCTCAAGATGTAGTTGCACCTGAACTGGGCGTTTATGTCAGTGGGTTTGCCATTGTTCTCACCTTTGGCCTTGTTATGTTTCAGCAATGGGTGGTTAAACAAACCGGAAGCCAAGCGATTGCCGCAGACTCATTACATTATAAAACCGATCTATTTATGAATGCCGCTATTATGTTAGCACTTGCGTTAAGCTGGTATGGATGGCATCAAGCAGATGCTATTTTTGCTTTAGTCATTGGCGTTTATATTTTAATTAGTGCCTTTAAGATGGCCTACGAAGCAATTCAATTACTATTAGATAGGCAGCTACCAAAAGAAGAGTTAGAGCAGATTAGAGAAGCCTGTTGTCGAGTAGATGGAGTGCAAGGGATCCATGATTTACGAACTCGTCTTGCTGGACCTACGCGATTTATTCAGTTGCATTTAGAGCTGCCAGATCAAATGCCATTGGTTGAAGCGCATCGAATTGCTGACAAAGTAGAAGATGAACTTTTAACAGTTTTCCCACATTCTGATATTATTATTCATCAAGACCCGCTTTCAGTTGTGCTAGACTCAGACAGAGAGCAAACTCAGTACCAGTAAGAATTAGTAGTATTATTAGCAATTATTGTTTTTTCGTAACAGAAAAATGAAATAGTCGTGATTGATTCTGATGTGAATCAACGAACTTTTTCAGTAAAATGGTAATACTCTTACATAAGAAAAAAAATTACAGATTATTAATGGTGAGAAGATTAGGGAGTCTGCTTGCTGTATTAGAAATTGAAATTGAAATTCCCAACCATATTAGAGGGTAACCATGGTCAAGAAGATTGGTGTTTTAACAAGTGGTGGCGATGCGCCAGGTATGAATGCGGCAGTTCGTGGTGTTGTTCGTACAGCATTAACCGAAGGCCTAGAAGTATTTGGTATTCATGATGGCTACTTAGGTCTTGTTGAAGATCGTATCGAGAAGTTAGAGCGCCATAGCGTATCTGATATGATCAACCGCGGTGGCACATTCTTAGGTTCAGCTCGTTTTCCTGAATTTAAAGAAGTTGCTGTTCGTGAAAAAGCGATTGAAAACCTTAAGAAACACGACATCGATGCGTTAATCGTTATCGGTGGTGACGGTTCTTACATGGGCGCTAAGAAGCTAACTGAAATGGGTTACCCATGTATCGGTCTTCCAGGTACGATCGATAATGATATCGCAGGTACTGATTACACTATCGGTTACTTAACGGCATTAAACACAGTTATTGATGCAATTGACCGTTTACGTGATACATCGTCTTCTCACCAACGAATCTCGATTGTAGAAGTTATGGGCCGCCACTGTGGTGATCTAACATTAATGGCTGCAATTGCAGGTGGCTGTGAGTACGTAATTACTCCAGAGACTGGCTTAAACAAAGAAGCATTGATTCAGAATATTCAAGATGGTATTGCGAAAGGTAAGAAACACGCAATTATCGCGATTACTGAGTTAATGACAGATACAAACGCATTAGCAAAAGAGATCGAAGCTGAAACAGGTCGTGAGACTCGTGCTACGGTTCTTGGTCACATTCAGCGTGGTGGTCAACCTGGTGCATTTGACCGTATCTTAGCCTCTCGTATGGGTAACTACGGTGTTAAATTGCTTGTTGAGGGCCATGGTGGTCGTTGTGTTGGTATCCAAAATGAACAACTTGTTCACCACGATATTATCGATGCAATCGAAAACATGCGTCGTCCTGAGAAGCTAGAACTTTATAAAGTAGCGGAAGAGTTATTCTAATTTAGAATAGGCTGATGCTATAAAAAGAAAAACCGAAGTTTAGGCTTCGGTTTTTTATGCCTGAAATACAGGATCTATTTTAACGTATTATTCTAAGTGCCTGCTTTATTCTAAATATAAGTCGAGTGGGGTTTTGCTTTTTCTTCCTCCCACTTCTCGCGCTAAAGTAGGTACGAGATAGCCTGAAACGTTTTCTATCAACTCTCCGATCAATCGTTTCGCTTCTGTATCAGATACAAAGAAATGAGCAGCCCCTTGAACTTTATCTAATACATGAAGGTAATAAGGTAAGATACCTGCATCGAACAATGCCTCACTTAAATCAGTGAGAGCCTTTGTTGTATCATTGACGTCTTTAAGTAATACACTTTGATTTAATAGAGTGACGTTTGACTGTTTTAACAGGATCATTTTATTTGTTAGCTCAGAATTAATTTCATTTGCATGGTTAATATGAGTAACCAAAATTACCTGAAGTCTTGTCTTTGCAAATAAATTGCATAATGTATTAGTAATACGCTTGGGTATTACGACAGGTAGACGAGAATGAATACGTAGCCGTTTAATATGTGAAATGGCTTCAATTTGTTTTATTAACCATTCAATTTCGTGATCTTTTGCCATTAATGGATCACCCCCAGAAAGAATCACTTCATTCAGTTCTGGATGCTCAGCAATATAATCAATGGATTTTTGCCAAACCGATTTACTGCCTTTGTTGTCTTGATAGGGGAAGTGACGACGGAAACAATAACGACAATTTACAGCGCAGCCTCCTTTCAATATTAGCAAAACACGGTTTTTGTATTTATGCAGTAATCCAGGCTGTTCGTTGTCTTGCTCATCGAGAGGATCGTTCGAATATCCGTCATGTACTTCGAATTCTTGATCTAAAGGCAATACTTGACGTAATAAAGGATCAAAAGGGTTGCCAAACTCCATTCGATCGACAAAACTTGTCGGCACACGTAACGCAAATAACTTTTTCGCTTCTAATCCTTTCTCCCACGGAGAGCTATCAATCCCTAGAGTTGAAAGCAGTTGATGAGGATCTGAGATCGCATTTGAGATCTCTTTGAGCCAGTTTTGCTCAACAGGAGCGTCATTTCGGGTTATTATGTGTGACATTATTTATAACTCAACGATGTTAAGAGGAAATCATGGCGTCAGTAAGTACCAATGAATTCAAAGGCGGTTTGAAATTTATGTTTGATAACGAGCCATGCTCAATTATCGACAATGAATATGTTAAACCTGGTAAAGGCCAAGCATTCAACCGTGTAAAACTTCGCAAATTGCTTTCTGGTAAAACACTAGAAAAAACATTTAAATCAGGTGAAAGCTTTGAGCTTGCTGATGTTGTCGATGTAGAACTTGACTACTTGTACAATGATGGCGAATTCTTCCATTTCATGAACAGCGTAAGCTTTGAGCAAATCGCTGCTGATGTTAAATCGGTTGGTGACACGGCTAAATGGTTAATAGAAAACAACACTTGTACAGTGACTCTTTGGAATGATAATCCAATTACAGTGACACCGCCAAACTTTGTTGAGATTGAAGTGACTGAAACAGACCCAGGTCTGAAAGGTGATACTCAAGGTACTGGTGGTAAACCAGCAACATTAGCAACAGGCGCTGTTGTTCGTGTTCCACTATTTATCGCTATCGGTGAAGTAGTGAAAGTTGACACTCGTACGGGTGAATACGTAGGTCGTGTTAAGTAATATCAATTATTATTGATATTTACACGTCAAAGAAAAGGTCACTTCGGTGGCCTTTTTTATTAGGTTATTTATATTACAGACACAAAAAAGGTTGGCATCATAGCCAACCTTTTTTATTGCTTCAGCTTTAGATTAGATCATAAAGATGAATACAACAGAAAGAGCGGTAAAGATTGCTGCTGTTGTGTAACAAGCAATTTTACCAGCTGTTCCGATGTGGAATTTTAGGTCGTGCATGCCGTGATGTAGGCGGTGCATCGCATGCCACATTGGCATAGAGATAGAACCGATAACAAATAACGCACCAATGATGCTAGTAACAAAGCCAGCAACACGTAGGTAATTCATTGATTCAGCACCAATCACACCTAGTGGAACTAAGATACCAAGAACTAAGATCGTTACTGGTGTTAGCATTGCAAACCAAGTGCCACCAGCACCGAATAAGCCCCACCATACAGGTTCGTCAGAACGCTTTGGATTACGATTTACCACAATGACTCTCCTTAAACGATAACCAGTACAAGTAATGTAATTGCTGCAACAGCAGCCCACTGTGCAAGTACAACTACTTTTTTATCCAGTGTTTTACCACTGATACGAATAGGCATTACTTGCGGCATCATGCTAAAGAAAGTTTGAGCATGGAATAAGCTACCCGCTAAAGCAACAATGTTCAAAGCAACCACAATAGGGTTTGCCATGAAATCTAGCCAAGAAGCCCAAGCTAAAGGACCTTTTACTAAACTACCTAAACCAACAAGTAAGCAAATAGTAAAGAAAATTAGCGGTAAAATTGTCGCTTCACGAACCATGTAAAAACGGTAGAAAGGGTGATCTTTCCACCAAGTACGTGTCATTTCGCGAACGTAAGGTTTACGATTGCTCATCCTTATGCCTCCTGAGGTTTAAGCATTGCGATAACAAAGTCTTGAGACGATGCGATCTTACCTTGGTTAACTGCTGCTGCAGGGTCAACGTGTTTTGGACATACTTCAGAACAGTAACCAACAAACGTACAGCCCCATGCGCCATTGTCGCCATTGATAAGCTTCATACGTTCAGCAGAACCATTATCACGGCTATCAAGGTTGTAACGGTGTGCAAGAGTTAGTGCTGCAGGACCGATAAATTCAGGGTTTAGGCCGAATTGAGGACAGGCTGCGTAACATAGGCCACAGTTGATACAACCAGCGAACTGTTTGTATTTAGCCATTTGCTCTGGAGTTTGGGTGTTAGGGCCTTGCTCTGGAGTGCGATCGTTACCAAGAATGTAAGGTTTGATTGCTTCTAAACGCTCGATGAACGGCGTCATATCAACAATCAAATCTTTCTCGATAGGGAAGTTCGCTAATGGTTCCAGTGTTAAGCCATTTGGATAATCACGTAAGAATGCTTTACATGCAAGCTTTGGTACGTTGTTTACCATCATGCCACAAGAACCACAGATCGCCATACGACAAGACCAACGGTAAGATAGGTTTTTGTCTAGGTTATCTTTGATGTAACCAATTGCATCAAGTACAGAGGTTGTATCATCACAAGGTACGTCAAATGCTTGTAGATAAGGTTTCTCATCTACCATTGGGTCGTAACGCATAATGTTTACTTTTTGGACTCTATTGCCAGCTGTCATTATGCTTTCTCCTCTGCGTTTTTCGCCGCTTCAGCTTCTGCCGCTGCTGCTTTTTCTGCCGCTTCACCATATAGGCGAGCTTTTGGTTGAGATTTAGTGATGGTTACATCGCTGTATTTAATCGTCGGTGCTGCATCTTTGTTGTAGTACGCTAATGAGTGTTTTAGGAAGTTCACATCATCACGTTCAGTACAACCTTCATCTAGACGTTGGTGTGCACCACGAGACTCTTTACGCAGAATTGCAGAATGAGCCATTGTTTCAGCTACTTCAAGACCGTAACCAATTTCGATAGCGTACAATAGGTCTGTGTTGAACACTTTACCTTTGTCTTTGATGCTGATGTTTTTGTAGCGTTTTTTCAGCTCAGCCAGTTTATCAACCGTATCTTGCATCTCGTGCTCTTTACGGTAAATACCACAGCCAGCTTCCATTGAGTGACCCATTTCAGTACGGATGTCAGCCCAGTTTTCATCGCCTTCTTGAGCTAGTAGTGCATCAATACGACCTTGAACTTCTTCAATCTGTGTTTGGATAGCGTTGTCATTCCAAACTGTGAATTCAGCGGCACGTTCAGCGGCTTTTTCACCTGCAAGGCGACCAAATACAACTAACTCAGCAAGTGAGTTTGAACCTAGACGGTTTGCACCGTGAAGACCAACAGAAGAACATTCACCAACAGCAAATAGACCTTTGATGTTTGTTTCGTTGTTCTTATCCGTTTCAATACCACCCATGGTGTAGTGAACAGTAGGACGAATTGGAATTGGCTCTTTTGCAGGGTCAACGTTAACGTAGGCTTTTGATAGCTCACAGATAAACGGTAGACGCTCATTTAGGTACTCTTCACCTAGGTGACGAAGATCCAAATGCACTACATCACCAAGAGGGTGCTTGATAGTGTTGCCTTTTTGCTGCTCATGCCAGAACGCTTGAGAAACTTTGTCACGAGGACCTAGTTCCATGTATTTGTTCTTTGGCTCACCGATAGGAGTTTCTGGACCCATACCGTAATCTTGTAGGTAACGGTAACCATTTTTATTTACCATGATACCGCCTTCACCACGACAACCTTCAGTCATCAAGATGCCAGTACCTGGTAAACCTGTTGGGTGATATTGTACGAATTCCATATCACGCAGAGGTACACCGTGACGGAATGCCATTGCCATACCATCACCAGTAACGATACCGCCATTGGTATTACAGTGGTAAACACGACCTGCGCCACCCGTTGCAAGTACAACTGATTTTGCTTTAATACAGATAAGTTCGCCTTCAGCCATATGAATAGCAATCAGACCTTGAACTTGACCATCTTCAACTAAAATATCAACAACAAAATACTCGTCGTAACGATTGATTTGAGGGTACTTCATTGAAGTTTGGAATAGAGTATGAAGCATGTGGAAGCCCGTTTTATCGGCAGCAAACCACGTACGTTCAACTTTCATACCACCAAAACGGCGAACATTCACTTCGCCATTTTCTTTACGGCTCCAAGGACAACCCCATTGTTCTAGTTGAGTCATCTCGCGGTATGCATTTTTTACAAAGTATTCAACAACATCCTGTTCACACAGCCAATCACCACCGCCAACAGTATCGTTGAAGTGATTGTCTAGTGTATCTTCTTCCTTGGTCACGGCAGCGGAACCACCTTCTGCAGCCACTGTATGTGAACGCATTGGGTATACTTTTGAAATCAGAGCAATTTCTAGCTCTGGGTTAGCTTCTGCAGCTGCAATGGCTGTACGTAGGCCTGCACCGCCCGCGCCGATTACTGCGATATCTGTGGTTATAGTTTTCACAGTTATCCTCCGGGATAAAAGATAAAAAATTAAACTAATCACTTGATTGTGACTAATTATGAGAATCTAGCCTGCTCATATGACAAAAAAGAGCAAATAGTAACTGAAAAATTCTGTTACCTATTCTATGTGAGCTTTTGTAATAAAAATTGATATGGATAAAGTTTTGTAGAGCAAGTACCACTAATGGGGCAGTTTATTGCGGATAGTGTGATCTCTATCAACTAGTTAAAGCTGTTAATATTCTCTACTATTTGTATGTAAGTTGTTGCTTTATATATGATAATGATTCTTATCGGACCTGTATCCCTTTGATGGTTAAGGGTATTTTTGAAGTTAAAAAATAGGTAACCTTAAAATGGGTTATCAGGTATTATTTTGGATAAGTTTTTCTAATGTGTAAAATTATGACTAGTCAATATTGGATGCCTAGCGCATCAATTGAACAATTACAGCAACGCGCTGATATTCTTGCTTCGATTCGTTTGTTTTTTTCTGAGCGAAAAGTGATGGAAGTAGATACACCAGCGATGAGTCATGCGACTGTGACGGACGTGCATCTTCATACTTTCCAAACGGATTTTGTTGGACCGGGTTATGCTGATGGTGCTCATTTGTATTTTATGACCAGTCCCGAGTTTCATATGAAGCGATTATTGGCGGCTGGAAGTGGTGCGATTTACCAAATTAATAAGGCATTTCGTAATGAAGAAGCAGGGCGTTTTCATAACCCTGAATTTACGATGTTGGAATGGTATCGACCAAGCTTCGATCATCATCAATTGATGGATGAAATGAATGAACTGCTGATGCTAGTGCTACAGTGTGGTGATTCCGAGAGAATGACATATCAAGACGCGTTTATTAAGGTGCTTGGTATTTGTCCATTAGAGGCTTCTATGGATGAATTAAGAGCGGTTGCAGCTCCGTTGGGGCTATCAGATATAGCGGACATCGAAGAAGATAGAGATACATTATTGCAATTGTTATTCAGTATGGGTGTAGAAGAGAAGATTGGTTTAGACGTTCCTGCTTTTGTTTATGATTTTCCAGCGTCTCAAGCAGCTCTTGCTAAGATTAATCCGACGGACTCGCGAGTAGCTGAGCGTTTTGAGGTGTACTTTAAAGGTATTGAGCTAGCGAACGGCTTTCATGAGTTAGATAATGCCAAGGAACAACTTGCCCGTTTTGAAGAAGACAATGCGAAACGTAAGTCAATGGGCTTAATTGAACAGCCTATCGATTATCATTTGATTGCGGCATTAGAAGCTGGTTTTCCTGATTGTGCGGGCGTTGCTCTCGGTATTGACCGTTTGATCATGTTGGCAATGGGAGAAAAGCACATCGATCAAGTTATGGCTTTTCCTTTTGATAGAGCTTAGCAATAACTAAAAAAATAGCGAACACAAGGTTCGCTATTTAATGATTTCTTAATGGAATTAATTATTTTGCGATATGAGCAAATGGAGTACCCATTCGAGTTGGAGCTCCGTTTTCCATTGAGGCATCAAACTTCACTGAGTTTGGTGCAAATAGGTTAATAACGGTTGAGCCCAATTTAAAACGACCCATTTCTTCGCCTTTCTTAAAGCAAATCATATCATCGCCAGAAAGTGGGTAATGCCACGTTTTAACCGCAGGGCCAGTAGGTGGAGTCACCGTATCAGCCCATGTAGTTTCAATACTACCAACGATAGTTGCACCAACAAGAACTTGAGCCATTGGGCCAAATTCAGTATCAAAAATACAGACAACACGTTCATTACGAGCGAATAGATTTGGTACGTTTTCTGCAGTTAATGGATTTACAGAGAAGAGGTCGCCAGGAACGTAAATCATTTTACGTAATGTCGCATCGCATGGCATGTGAACTCGATGATAATCACGTGGTGATAAATACAGAGTAGCAAATTCGCCGCCCATGAATTCATCAGCTAATTCAGCATCGCCACCAAGTAACTCTTGAGCAGAATATACATGACCTTTAGCTTGAACTAGTTGACCATCAGTAATTGGACCAAATTGACTTACGCAAGCATCCGCGGGATGGGAGATCACATTATCATTGTCATCAATTGGGCGTGCGCCATCTTCTAATTCACGAACAAAGAAGTTGTTGAATGTAGAATATGCTGCAGGATCTGGGTTTTTAGCTTCGCTCATTTCAACTTTATATTGTTTGATGAACCACTTTATTACCGCTGTTGTTAACCAACCCATTTTTGCTGATGCTAATTTGCCAGCCAAACGAGTAAGTGCATGTTTTGGGGTTAAATATTGTAACCCAATTTTTAAATTATCTGACACGTTCTTTGCCTACTAGTTATCAATAATAGTGGATATTACCACATCTTTACTTTGTTATTAATCGGCTTTTCTGCTGCGAGAAAATTGGCGGTTGGCCTTATTCTCTGACATGCTTTCAATGATTCGATGGTAGCTATCAAAACGAAGTTTGGCAATTTTACCATTAGATACGGCTTCTTGAAGGATACAACCAGGATCATCTTTATGTGTACAATCTCTAAATTTACAGCCGCCGATGAAGTCTTTAAACTCGACAAATGACTCAGTAACTTCTTCTTTTTCTAAATGCCATAGACCAAACTCACGAACACCAGGAGAATCAATAAGATCGCCACCGTGAGGGAAGTGGTATAAACGGGCGGCAGTTGTGGTGTGCTGACCAAGACCTGAGTTTTCAGATACTGCACCTTCCATAATTTCAAGCTCAGGCATCAATGCATTTACTAAGCTTGATTTACCTACGCCAGATTGACCAACAAAGATATTGATATGATCTTTTAACTCAGCTTCTAATTCTTCGATGCCATAACCTGATTCTTTACTGACAAATTTTACCTTATAGCCAATATCTTCATATAGACTTAAAATTTGTCTAACATCGATAAATTCTTTGTCAGATAACAAATCGACTTTGTTTAATACGATTAATGGTTTTATCTGTAAAGTCTCTGAGGCAATAAGATAGCGGTCAATAATGTTCAATGACAGTTCTGGAAGGATAGATGAGACGATGACCATTTGATCAACGTTGGCTGCAACCGGTTTAATGCCATCGTAATAATCAGGTCGAGTTAACATTGATGTTCGTGGTTGAACTGCTTCCACAACACCAGATATACCTGCAAGTACTTCTGTACCTGGACGCCAAATAACACGATCACCAGATACTAAGCTTTCAATACCTCGACGTAAGTTACAGCGATGTATTTCTTTGCTCTCTGGATCTTCGATATCCGCATGTTGACCAAAGCGAGTAATTACTAACCCTTCTTTAGCTGCTTCTAATGAGGATTCATCCCACTCAACGGTGGTCTTTATTTTTTCTATACGTTTATTTTGATTAGAACGTACTCGGCGAACTTGGCCTTTAGTTAACTTTGTCTTTTTTGCCACGAAATGATTTCACTTGTAGGTTGGCTTTCAGTTTTATGTTGAAAGATAAATCGGCCCGAGTATCATACCCTTTTTAGTTACAAAATAGGCAACTCTCTATGGCAATTAATGATCAAAACCTGATTTGGGTTGATTTGGAGATGACAGGATTGGATCCTGAAACTCATAAAATCATCGAAATCGCATCCATTGTAACTGATGCTCAGCTAAATATTTTAGCAGAAGGGCCTGTTATTGCTATTCATCAGTCAGAAGAAGAGTTGGCTAAGATGGATGATTGGTGTACAAATACACATACCAATAGTGGACTGGTCGCTCGTGTACAAGTGAGTGAACATACTGAAACGACCGCGATAGAAGAGACAATCGCTTTTTTTGAAAAGTGGGTACCAAAAGGTATTTCCCCAATTTGTGGTAATAGCATTGGTCAAGATCGTCGCTTCTTATATAAGCATATGCCGACATTAGAAGAGTATTTTCACTATCGTTGTGTTGATGTGAGTACAATTAAAGAGCTGACTCGTCGTTGGAAACCGGAAGTACTTGATGGTTTTGAAAAAACAGGAACACATTTAGCATTGGATGATATTAGAGAATCCATTGCTGAATTACAGTATTACCGTAAAAACATATTCACAATTTAATAAATTTGATTATTTGTTGAGCGAAAGCTGCGGATTTTAAAGAATTTTCGTTTTTTTTTCAAAATCCGCTTGCATCATCACGTTTTACTCGTATAATTCGCAGCCTCTGAACGAGGAGCTACTCCTTATCAGAATGCGACACTAGCTCAGCTGGTAGAGCGCAACCTTGCCAAGGTTGAGGTCACGAGTTCGAGCCTCGTGTGTCGCTCCAAAAAATTAAAACGTATTGTTCAATGTAATTGAATGATAGGATAAAGTTTCATTGTACTTAACAATGCATCCGGACGCGGGATGGAGCAGTTTGGTAGCTCGTCGGGCTCATAACCCGAAGGTCGTAGGTTCAAATCCTGCTCCCGCAACCACATTTAGATTGAATGCTTTATAGCGTTGATCATGCGACACTAGCTCAGCTGGTAGAGCGCAACCTTGCCAAGGTTGAGGTCACGAGTTCGAGCCTCGTGTGTCGCTCCATTTTCTCTTTAAGAGCCTTATAGGTTCTTCTCGAAAAGAGATATTGGATAATAAGTTCCCATTGTACTTTGAACAATGGCATCCGGACGCGGGATGGAGCAGTTTGGTAGCTCGTCGGGCTCATAACCCGAAGGTCGTAGGTTCAAATCCTGCTCCCGCAACCACATTTAGATTGAATGCTTTTATAGCGTTGATCATGCGACACTAGCTCAGCTGGTAGAGCGCAACCTTGCCAAGGTTGAGGTCACGAGTTCGAGCCTCGTGTGTCGCTCCAATTTCTTTTTAGTACTTAATGAAGTACTTCTCGAAAATTGAAATTGGTTTATAGTCTCATTGTCTTAAACAATGCATCCGGACGCGGGATGGAGCAGTTTGGTAGCTCGTCGGGCTCATAACCCGAAGGTCGTAGGTTCAAATCCTGCTCCCGCAACCACA
>Ga0316197_10000292_pt1 | contig 35250 bp, 30 predicted proteins | sample OudBiesiAoxic_MG_FD_204939 | JGI IMG/M metagenome (GOLD analysis project Ga0316197, IMG submission 204939) | Coastal sediment microbial communities from Oude Bieten Haven, Netherlands - site A oxic | ecosystem: Environmental > Aquatic > Marine > Coastal > Sediment | place: Netherlands... | reverse complement strand
AAATGGAAGCGGCTCGGTCCCTCGGTATGCCGAAGGGCACCGCGATGACGTACATCATCCTGCCCCAGGCCTTCCGCATCATCATCCCACCCCTGACCAACGAGTTGGTCTTGCTGATCAAAGACACCTCGCTCCTCTTCGTGATCGGTACCACACCACTCTCGAAAGAGCTCACCAAGTTCGCTCGCGACTTCATGACCAGCACACAGAATGCGACACCCCTCACCGTGGCCGCCTTCATGTACCTGATCATCACCCTTCCGCTGACATTCTTGGTCCAGCGGCTGGAGCGCAAGGCGGGTCAGGGGCGATGACCGTTGCGGTGCCGCCGATCGAGATCGAGGACCTCTACAAGTCGTTCGGGGTCCTCGAAGTGCTCCGTGGTGTCGATCTCTCCGTCACGACGGGCGAGGTGATCTGCATCATTGGGCCATCGGGTTCCGGCAAATCGACGCTGCTTCGTTGCGTCAACCTTCTCGAGGTTCCATCGGCGGGCCGGGTTCTGATCGAGGGTTATGACATCACGGACCCGGAAACCGACGTTGACGCGGTTCGCGCCAAGATCGGCATGGTGTTCCAGCAATTCAATCTGTTCCCCCATCTCACCGTGTTGAAGAACCTCACCATCGCGCAGCGCAAGGTCCTCGGCCGCTCGAGCGCTGAAGCAATATCGGTCGCCGAGGCAATGCTGTTGCGAGTCGGTCTTGCCGACAAGCGAGACGAGTTCCCGATCCGACTGTCGGGCGGCCAGCAACAGCGAGTGGCAATCGCTCGCTCACTATGTATGAACCCCGACATGATGCTGTTCGACGAGCCGACCAGCGCCCTCGATCCGGAATTGATCGGCGAGGTGCTTGATGTGATGCGGGCCCTTGCTGACGAGGGCATGACGATGCTGGTTGTCACCCACGAGATGGGGTTTGCCAAACAGGTCGCCGACCGAGTTCTCTTCATCGATGAGGGGGTCATCCAAGAGCAGGGTCCGCCCCGCGAAGTCCTCGAGAACCCCAAGAACGAGCGGACCCGCCGTTTCCTACGCGCCGTCGAGCACTAGATGTCGTTGGTGACATACCCGTCGACGCGGTCACCTGGGACGATGCGACCGAGGACCGCACGGGCCTGATCGAGCTCTCTAGCAAGCAGGTCTGGGGCTGCCTGGAAGTCGGGCGGACGGAGTGGGTCGCCGGCCGCGAGCTGCGCGGCGGGAGTCCTGCACGAGAGGTTGGTGTGTCCCGCCGGTGCTTCGACTGGTCGGTGGCTGCCGGGCCTGTGTCGGCCTAGACCGAAATCAGAGGGGCGAACAGGAACACCAAGCCGATGCTCACGGCACCCACGGCCACCGCTGCCGCGATCCCGACCACAAATGGCCTGAATCCGAGGCCCTTCAATTGTGTGATCGCCGTTCCGAGTCCCACGGCGGCCATCGCCATGGCGAGGCAGTACTCGGCCGTGGTGCGGATGGCATGGACAAGACCATCCCACGCGTCGGCGCCCCAGATGCCGAAGGCCGTCCCGCCGGATTCGACACCCGCGTCGCCGACCGAACGGAAGGCCGCCATCGCGAGGAAGCCGAGGATGAAGACCGGCATCATGTCGATGATGCGTGTGCCGTGACCGGTCTCTTCGCCCGCGGCTTGCTGTCGACGGACGTACACGTAGGTGATAAGCGGGATGACGACGACCATGAGCACGTTGCGAACCAGCTTCGTCACGATGGCGATGTCGGCGGCGCTCGGTGACGAGGTGACGTTGAAGGACTGGTCGTAGATCAGTCCGGCTCCCGCAACCTGCGCAGTTTCATGAATCGACGTGCCGAGGAAGAGGCCGACCTCGATCACGTCGCCTCCGAAGATGAGGTTGCCTAGGAACGGGTAGAGCAGCATCGCTGCGATCCCGAACACCGTGATGTTCGCGATCGCGTATGCGACCTCTTCTTCCTTGGCTCGGATGCCCGGTGCGGTGGCCACAATTGCTGTTGCACCACAGATGGCCGTTCCGATGGCGATCAGTGTTCCGAGCCGGTCTGGGAGCCCCAATCGGCGGGTTGCAACGGTTGCGACCACGAGGCCGGTGACGACTGCTCCGACCACGATAGGGATGCCGAACGCACCGATTTCGAGCACGTCGGCGATGCTCAGGCGTACGCCGAGCAGGATGATGCCCAACCGCAGGAGCTTCTTGAGGCAGAAGGCCACACCAGGTGCGAACACCGCGGCGAGTCCGACGGTGTTGCGAACGAGCATTCCCAGGACGATCGCGACAAGGATGAAGCTGACCAGGCCATTGATGCCCAGGATGGAGTTGATCAGGTCCGCGAGGAGAACCGCGACGACGACTACCGCGCCTGCAAGCATCACGCCGGGGATGAGCGACGGGACCCGGTTGATGGTTGTGCCGAAGAGGAGGTTCTCGAGTGTGCCCGGCGCGCGAGGTGCGCCTTGCTCCGTCATCTCGCTTGCCGCCTCCCTCCCTCACACGGCGAGCCGATCGGCGACCGTCCGAGCGGTGCAATCCATGGATGTCAACCGTAGCGGCGACGACCGGGCTGGCCCGCGGCGAATCGGGCTGACTCTGTCGCAGCGGTCACGTCATCGATGCCGAGGACCAGGGGTCGATGCCGAGAACGGACGGATCGACCACCGGATCGTTCGGCCGGACCGACGCGACGGCACGGTACTCCGAGCCGAGGGGCGGCCGAGGGTCCGCTTCTCCCTTGTTCGGCCACATCGCCATCGCCCGCTCCGACATCGCGGTGATCGACAGCGATGGGTTCACGCCCAGATTGGCACCCACCGCTGCTCCGTCGACGACGTGCAACCCGGGCTGACCGAATATGCGGTGGTAGGCGTCGATGACACCCGACGACGGATCCAGCCCAATCGCGGCGCCACCGAGGATGTGGGCCGTGGTCGGTCGGTTGAGGAGGACCTCGTTGATGGAACTCATCGCGTCTCCGCCCGTGGCTTCTGCTGCGATGCGGGCTGCCTCGTTTGCGATCGGGATGTAGGTGGGGTTCGGCTCTCCGTGGCCTTGTCGCGACACAATCCGCGTTCCGAAGATGCCGCGCTTTCGGATCAGCCGCAGGGAGTTGTCGTAGCTCTGCATGACAAGAAGGATGACCGAGCGCTCAGCCCACCGACGCAGCGACATCGAACGGAACCAACGAATCGGGTGTGCGACGATGTTGGCCAGATACCGGAGCGGACGGGGGAGGCCCGGTCCTCCGTCGGTCAGAACGGTGGCCAGCAATCCCATCGCCGAGCTCCCTTTCGGGTAGCGCACCGGTTCGATGTGCGTGTGCGGTTCGGGATGAACCGAAGAGGTGATTGCCACACCCTGGGAGTAGTTGACGTCGGTGGTGCGAGCCGTTGCTCCGAGAAGGACTTCGGAGTTCGTTCGGACGAGCTGCCCGGCTTGCTCGGAGACGCCGGTGAGGCGCCCCGTGTCTATGAGCTTGAGGAGCAGCCTGGTCGTTCCGAGGGCTCCTGCGGAGAAGATGACCTGGTCTGCGAAGAATGTGCGCCGATCGCGGCTTGATCGCGGTCCCGGCTGCCGTGTGGTGAGCCGCCAACCGCCGTCTCGCATGGGTTCGAGGTCGACGACTTCGGCGTCGGCGTGGACGACCGCACCCGCTTGTTCGGCGAGGTAGAGGTAGTTCTTGTCGAGTGTGTTCTTGGCATTGTTGTTGCATCCGACCATGCAGGCGCCAACCAGCGTGCACCCGGAACGTCGCGGGCCCGCACCCCCAAAATACGGGTCGTCGGTTTCAACTCCCGGTTCTCCGAGATACACCGCGACCGGTGTCGGGCGAAACGTGCTCTCCACACCGAGTTGCTGGGCGATGGTGCGCATCACGTCGTCGGCCGGCGTGTCCGCGCTCGCTTCGACTACGCCGAGCATCCGTTTCGCCGTGGCGTAGAACGGGGCGAGTTCCCGTTTCCAGTCGGTGATCTTTCCCCATTGCCTGTCGGTGTAGAAGGCATCGTGTGGTTCGTAGTGGGTGTTCGCATAGACGAGCGATCCGCCGCCCACGCCCGCTCCCGAGAGGACGAGCACGTTTGCGAGGAGGTCGATTCGTTGAATGCCGTACAACCCGAGGCGAGGACCCCAGAGGAACCGTTTCAGATCCCAGTTGGTCGTGGCGAAGTCACCGGTTCGATATCGACGACCCGCCTCGAGCACACCAACGCGGTAGCCCTTCTCGGTGAGCCGGAGTGCAGAGACACTTCCCCCAAATCCCGACCCGATGACGACAACGTCGTAGCCAGAGTGCACGGGCGGAGCGTAGTGGGATGCACGCCAGCCGGTGGTGCGGTATGAGATCTGAGACTTGAGATCCGAGACTCGAGACTCGAGATGCGCGGCGGGCCGCATCTTGGTGGTTCGCGCTCCCGGGCTGCCCCCTCCCGCCCGAGCTACGCTCGGGCACCCTCCGCGACCGACCTCATCTTGGTGGTTCGGGCTCCCGGGCTGCCCCCTCCCGCCCGAGATTTGCTCGGGCACCCTCCGCGACCGACCTCATCTTGGTGATGCTGGCTCCCGGGCTGCCCCCTCCCGCCCGAGCTACGCTCGGGCACCCTCCCCCACTGCGTGGTGGAGGGGAAAGACCCTGCGCTATACGGCTATCGGGCTGATCGGCTGTTCGCTGATGACCATTCCCTTGGCTCGGGCGTGTCCGAGCCAAGGGGGGCCGTGGATCACGATCTGCGACGCCCGAAGCCGAGCGATCTGGGCTTCGTCGTCAAGCAACTGTTGCTCGATGTCGTCGATGGTGGCGGTCGCGATATCCATACCCGCAACCTATCAACCGGGTACGACAGAAACCGGGAAGTGGAGACGAAAAATCTCAGGAATCTCCGGACCCGTAGATTGGCGGCTTGCTAGAACTCCGCGGCACCCCAGACGGGGATTTGGGCTCCGTCGATCACGGCGGAGCGGTGGCCGGTGAGGAAGTCGATGACGTTGGCGATCTCATCGGGCTTCGGCCAGTTGACGTAGTCGGCATAGGGGAGTGCGGCCCTCGTGCGCTCAGTGTCGATCACGGACGGCATGAGCACGTTGCAGGTGACGTTCGTGTCCGAGAGCTCCCGGGCGACCGACTTGGCGAGTGCAACGACACCCGCCTTGGCGACGTTGTAGGCGGCCTGTCCCGCAGGGGCGTCGATGGCCTGTCGGCTGCCGAGCATGATGATCCGGCCCCAATCCTCGTCCCGCATGTGGGGAATCGCGGCACGGACCGTGTTGAACGCCGATCGGAGGTTCAGATCGATCATGCGGTCGAATCGGACGTTGTCGGTCTCGTGGACGTCACGGCCGCCGGCCCAGCCACCGACCAAACAAACCACAACGTTGAGCCCGCCGAACGTGTCAACGGTCTCTTGGACGAATCGGTCCATCGCGGTTGGATCCACGGCGTCGACGCGCCGGAGAAGGAGTTGATCCTCGTCGAGGTCGAATGTGCTCTCAAACCCGGCGGCTTGCTCGGGGATGATGTACGTAACTCCGAGCTTGAAGTTCCGTTGGATCAGCAAGGGGACGAGTGCTCGACCGACCGATCCGGTGCCCCCCGTGACGATGGCGATATTCGATCCGGTCATGGGCCCACCCTAGCCATGCGCCCGGGTACGAGCGTGCCTCCTGGCCTCGCGGCCAAACGTCCTGCTACGATGCACCGAGCGGTACCCGGAGCTATCCAAGGAGTCAGCCGTGGCAGAGATCAAGCTTGAGGATATTGGGAAGATCTATCCGGATGGGACCCGTGCTGTTGGTGAGGTCACCTTGACCATCAAGGACAGCGAGTTCTTGGTTCTGGTGGGTCCGTCGGGGTGTGGCAAGTCGACGGTGTTGCGGATGATCGCGGGGTTGGAGGAGATCTCCGAGGGCAAGATGTACATCGGCGACACGCTGGTGAACGACGTCGCGCCCAAGGACCGCGATATCGCGATGGTGTTCCAGAACTACGCGTTGTATCCGCATATGACGGTGTTCGACAACATGGCGTTCGGGTTGAAGCTGCGTAAGACACCCAAGGATGAGATCAAGCGCCGGGTTGATGACGCGGCTGAGGTGCTTGAGATCACCGAGTTTTTGGATCGTAAGCCGAAGGCTCTGTCGGGTGGTCAGCGCCAGCGGGTGGCGATGGGTCGCGCGATTGTGCGTGAGCCGAAGGCGTTCTTGATGGATGAGCCGCTGTCGAACTTGGATGCGAAGCTGCGTGTCGCGATGCGTACCGAGTTGGGTCGTCTGCATCTGCGGTTGGGGACCACGACGGTGTATGTGACCCATGATCAGGTCGAGGCGATGACGTTGGGTCACCGTGTTGCGGTGCTCCAGGCGGTGACGGCGAAGCGTCCGTACAACTTGGCGCAGGTCGCTCCTCCTACGGAGTTGTTCAACAATCCGGCGAACCTGTTTGTGGCCGGGTTTATTGGGTCTCCGGCGATGAACATGGTCTATGGCGAGTTGGAGCAGGAGTCTGAGGGCCGCGTGTATCTCAAGTTCGCCGACAAGCGGATCTATGTCGAGACCGAGGCGTTGCATTCGCATCCCGGGATTGACAACTACTACGGGAAGAGGATCGTCGTGGGGATCCGCCCCGGGTTGTTCGAGGATGCGCGTGCCGCCGAGAACCCTGTTCGTGAGCGCACGATCAAGGTCAAGACGGACGTGAACGAGCTTCTTGGTTCTGAGTCGTATGTGCATTTCGGGTTGGATGAAGCGCCGGTGATCACGCCCGATATCGAGGAGTTGCTGGCCGATACCGGAACGGATCCTGAGACGTTGGGTCACGAGACGCGGTTCACCGCTCGGGTGGCTCCCGATGTTCCGGTTCCGGACGGTTCTGAGATTGATCTCGTCATCGACACGTCGAAGCTGCACTTCTTCGACCTCGACACGTCAGACAAGATCGGCTACACCCCCTACAGCTAGAACCGATCAGGCGGACCGCTCGACGACGTCGATACGGACGGGTTTCAGTTCGTTGATCAACAACGCGCCGTTCGCAACGCTCGTCATCGAGCGAACACCACGCAGGGGGATCTCTCCGCGCACAACGAGGTCGATGAGCGCCGTTGCAGGGAACGCCGTGGTTCGTGCGAGGGCTGAGAACCGTTCGTCGTGGACATCCTCAATCTCGAGCACTCGCGTGACCCCGTCGGTCTCGATCCACACCCGCACGAGCACGAGGTCGGGGTTGCCCCGCGGAAGTGTCTGATCAAGCGCGTCGAGCAGCACTGCCCGAGGAGACGGATCGCCCGACTCGTCGAACAGGCCCATCTCGCGAACCGCAGCGAAGATCCGACCGTGGCCGGGAAACCGGAGGGTCTTGTATTCGAGATCACCAACCGTGCCCTCGCGGTCGCGACACATCGTGGATGTGCCGCCCGCTGTTGAGAACGCTTCGAGCGGTCCCCAGCCGTCCCACTCCACAGTTTCGAAGCGAGTGAGCGGTTCGACGGTGGCGTATCGGCCGCGCTCGAGGACCTCGCACGGTTCCGCGTATTCGTTGATGAGACCGGCGGGGCTGAATGCCAGCTGATACCCGAGGGTGCCCACGGGTTCCTGCGGGAGTGCTCCCACGCGCATCTGAACCGACCGAGCAAAGCCGGGGGTCGTATCGATGAGGTGGCCGGCCATCACATTCGCCAAGCCGGGAGCGAGGCCACAATCGGGGATGATCAGTACGTCGGCGGCGGTCGCGTCGTCGTCGAGGTTGTGCTGGGCTGCGACAACCGTCGGGTTGCCCCCGAAGTCCGCGTAGTGGGCACCTGCGCGAATCGACGCTTCGGCAACGGCAACACCGAAGCGGTACGGAACGGCCGACACCACTGCATCGAACCCGTTCAGCAAGGACTCGAGCGCGAAACGATCAACCACGTTGAGGTGGGCCGGGGTCGCTCCATGGGCGTCGGCCACCGCCGCAGCGGTATCCCAGTCGGCGTCGGCCACGGTCACGATGTGATCGCGTCGGACAAGATCCCAGACCGCAGCCGACCCGACGATTCCCGCTCCCAGTACCACCGTCTTGATCGGCATGATGCTCCCGTGTTCGTTAGGGCGTCAGTCGCTTGAAGGTCTCCGCCCGATCGAGGCCGAACGCGTCGCCCCCCTGACGGAGGTGTTCGTCGATCTGGCGAACGAAGCGCTCCCGGGCGGCGCCTGATGCCGCTGCATTCCCCATTGTCGTCTCAGACTGTGATGTGTGGCACAACAACGCCTCGACCTTGGCGTCGAACGCCTCGTCATCCACCGGTTCAGCGTGATCGGGATCATCGGCAGACCACAGGAGGACGGCCGTGGGCCGATGTGCATCCAATCCTTGGTCTGGGTAGAAGCGCGGCTCTCGCGCGGCCACAACGGCGTCGGTGGCGAGCAGGCCGGTTGTCCGGTGGTCGGGGTGGAGCTGGTAGCGCTGCCACGGATCATGGGTGATCACGACGTCGGGCCGGTGCTTGCGAATCAGTGACGCGATCGCCTCGCGGAGCGCCGGCGTATTCCGTAGCTCACCGTCGGGTTGGCCAAGCCATGCGATGCTCTCAGCGCCGAGGACCACCGCTGCAGACATCTGTTCTGTCCGGCGTTGCGCAACGAGGTCGGCATGGGCGATGCCTGGGTCCCACGATCCCTTCGAACCGTCGGTGGCGATGACGATTGTTGCCGACGCCCCCTTCGCGGTCCACCTGAACAGTGTCGCTCCGGCTCCGAACTCGGCGTCGTCGGGGTGTGCTCCGATCGTCATCACCGACGCCGGGGTGGACAGCGGGTCCGACGTGTTCAGAACCTGGTCGTGGAATCCTGGTGACATTGGGACCAGATCCTACCTGCGCCACCTTGGCTCGATCAGAGATCTCGAGGATCAACTTCTGCTGTTTCGCCGAACACGTAGCCGAGGCGGTCGAGTGCAATCAGATCCCAGGGACGATCGAGGTCGAGAGCGAGACCTGGGCGCACCAGGATGGTCGCCCGTCCGCGAGTAGCTGAGAGGTGACGGCGGAAGCTCCCCGGACCGTAGCTGAACGATTGCGGACCCACATTGCTGCCGATCAGCGATGTTCCGCCGTCTCGCGATGGCGCGATCACCGTGGTGGAACCAGCGAGCCGAGCCGATACCGCCACGTCCTCGGACGTCAGTGCGGGGAGGTCGGCGTGGACGACAATCCACGGTCCCGGGACGGTGGAGACTCCCGCGAGCGCCGCCGCGTCCAATCCGCCGACCGACGGTTCCGGCACAAGGTGCTCCACGTGAGCGGCGCCCCACGCAGTCACAGCAGGATCGCTCGAGACGATCGACACTGGGAAGCCAGCCCGGTGGATCATGCTGATGGTGTGTTCGACGAGCCGGAGCATCAAGCCGGTTCTTGCCTCGTGGTCGAGGACGTGGGCGAGACGCGTCAGGCCGTCGAAGGATCGAATGGGGACGACGGCTGAGACGGTCACGGAGCGACCGGCAACCGGCGGATCGGATGGTCTGCGACGGCGTCGGGTTTGGCCATGGTGGTGCGGGAGCCTACAGGTCCTGCGCCGTGCTCCGAGCAAGGTGCTCGTGGATCTGGACCACGAGCGGACTCGCACATTCCTGAGGATGGTCCCGAAGGCGAGTGAGCGGGTTGGCCGACCGATCGTCGGTACAGTGACGCCATGAGACGCAAGACCAAGATTGTCGCAACGCTCGGTCCCGCGGTCGATTCCCTCGACGACGTGCGCGCCATGATCGAAGCGGGACTGAACGTTGCCCGATTCAATTTCTCGCACGGGACCATCGAAGAACACCTCCAACGCCACGAATGGGTCCGCGAGGCATCGACGGCGACGGGAATCCCCGTTGCGACCATGCAGGACATCCAAGGCCCGAAGATTCGAGTCGGCGTGTTTCCGGGCGGAGCAGTTGTGCTTGAACCCGGATCCGAGGTCACGATCGCGCCGGGTGAAGGTGAGGGGCATGCTTCTCTGGTGTGTGTCGCCTATCTCGAGTACGTCGACCTCCAGCCCGGGTCGCGCGTTCTCTTGTCCGATGGATTGATCAGCCTCGAAGTGATTTCTTCAACGGGGACCGAGGCTCGGGCGCGGGTTGTTGGTGGTGGCATTCTCCGCGATCACAAGGGAGCAGCGTTTCCCGGGAGTGATACGCGGGTGCCGGTGATCACCGAGAAGGATGTTGCGGACCTTGCATTCGGTCGCGAAGTTGGATTCGACCTCGTCGCCGCGTCGTTCATCTCGTGCGGCGCCGACATCCGCGAGATTCGCAAACTTGTCGGGTACACACCCATCATCGCGAAGATCGAATCGACGGTCGGCTACCGGAACCTCGACGACATCCTGACCGAGGCCGACGGGGCCATGGTCGCTCGTGGTGACCTCGGTGTTGAACTGAATCTTGAGAGCGTCCCCCGCGCCCAGACCGAGATCCTGGCGAAGACGAACGCCGCAGGGAAGATCACCATCACGGCCACGGAGATGCTGGAGTCGATGATTACGAACCCGCGCCCCACTCGGGCCGAGGTGACCGATGTCTACCGTTCCGTGCTCGACGGTACCGACGCTGTGATGCTGTCGGCTGAGTCTGCAATCGGGGCCTATCCGGTGGAGGCCGTCCGCACCATGGGCGTGATCAGCCGAGAGGCTGAATCGAGTCCGGAATTCGTGACGGCGCCGTACACGTCCATCCTTCAAGATCGTTCTCCGTATGCATCGGTGGTCGCCCAGGCGGCCGTCGACACCGCGAACCGGCTTGGCATCGACACGATTGTGGCATTCAGCGAGAGTGGGACAACGGCGCGTTTGCTCTCCAAACACCGCCCGCGTGCCGACGTCTACGCCTTCACACCACACGAATCGACGTACCGGCTCATGACGCTGTTCGGATGTATCACGCCGCTCAAGTCCCCACCCCATGAGTCGACCGACGAGATGCTGACGTTTGCCGAGGAGTACATGATCGAGCACGGCATCGTGGAGACCGGGGATACAACGGTGATGGTTGCCGGCATTCCTCCGAACCTGCGGGCATCGACCAACCTGATGAAGGTGCACCGGGTGGGCGGCATGACCGGCGGAGCGCCGCTCCACTAGGGCTCCTGCCAAGCCAGCTTCTGTGGCCCATCTACACTCGGATCCCCGATCCGAGGAGCACACGTTGGGCCAGCCCATCGAAGAACTCGACCGCACGTCTGTCGGCGACGTTGTGATCATCACCCTCGACCGGAATCTGACCAGCATGGCTACCCGCTCGTTCGATGAGGCGCCGGCGGACCCCGGCACCGACGACTTCGTTGCGCTGCTGGCCGACCGGGTCTTCTCAGCGGATTCGGCTGTCACTCGGGTGTATGCAGCAGCGAACGCGGTTCAGGTGACGCGAACGGGAGGTTGGGACGATGCCGCCGAGGCAGCTGTAGGAGGCGTGATCGCCGACCTGTACCGCTTCTACGACTGAAGTCGGCTCACCCGCCGGTGTCAGGCGGCGTCGTGGTTGTGGTGGTCGTTGTTTCCGCTGGAGTGGTCGTGGAGGTCGTAGTCGTGGTCGGCGCTGCGACGTAGACGCCGACCTTCAGCGTGACCGTTGATCCGGGGTACACCCATTCCCCGCCACCCGGGTCCATTTCGATGACCACGCCGTTCTGTCCCTCGTTGTCCACCGTTTCATCGACCTTGATGATCATGTACCCGGCATTCGCCAGCTGCTCAAACGCCGAGTCGTACGAGGTTCCGACGTACGACGGAAGCTTGACCGGGCAGTTGATCGGCTCGCCGGTCTCCATGCAGGCGTGTACCGCGATCTTCTCGTCCTGGGTGCGGTAGCGCCACGTCCAAGTCTGCTCTCGCTCGACCGTACCGTCGGGGTGCTTGACGACTCGTGTCACGCTCGTCGTGAATCCATCCTTGCCGGTCTGAACCCGCACCTCCTCATCGGGATTGACGGTGATCTCCGGGTCTTCGCTCTCCACGAAAACCGTCTCGTACTCTTCCTCGTTGGTGTGCTCGCCCCACTCCGCGGAGCATTCCTTGCCGCCGTTGTTGCCGTAGAACAAGACGGTGATCACCGAGCTCGTGTACGCGGTGCGGATGATGACCGGTGCGTCGGAGTTGTTTCGGAACTTCACGTCCGGGCTCGGGTACCCCATCGTGGCTTCGATGACCTCCGGGTACTTGGAGAAGTAGAGCGAGTGTGGCTGATGCTCGACATCTTCATAGCACCCGTAGAACACCGCGTTGTAGAGCGTGGTGGCGAATTGGGAAACACCGCCGCCGACGTTGGCCGCGTGGCCCTCACAGACGACCTCGCCGCCGATGATGGCGCAGTCCTCGAGGTATCCCTTGGCCTCGGTGCGTTGGCCGACCACCTCGTTGATGGAGAAGGTCTCTCCAGGGAAGACGACCGTCTCGTCGACAGCGTCGGCCATCAGGTGGATGTTGGTGACACGATTCTCGCCCGGCGTATTCGTCGAGAACTTCGAGACCAGGCCGAGCGGGCCGTACGCTTCAGCTTCTTCGGTCGTGAGGCTGGGCTTGTCTCCCTGGAGGACGGGGAACGGTCCCGTGCCGGAGCCGGCGGCTGCCTTCAGGAGCTCGGCGGTGACACCCGGAACATCCATCAACGTTCCGTAGCGGGACTCGCTGATCGCAACGTTCCCGCTCGAGACCGAAGCCGTGAAGGTGGCGCTCAGCGGCGGCAGCTCGATCTCGCCCCGAAGGGGCTCCATCAGATCCTGGACGACGGCCTCGTCGAGGAGGATGTCGACTTGGACCGGGTTGACGCTGATCTCGGTGTAGACGGCACGGGCGATCTCGTCCTTGGTGAACGTCATCGAGAAGTCGATGTCGTCATTCGTGAGGGTGACGTCCGACGCAATCATCCGGCGGATTTGTGCGGCGGCGGCGTCGACGTCTGAGTCGGTCACCACAGGCTGATGGTCCGTGACCGGAAGGCGAGCCTCTCGGTCATCGAGTGTGGAAAGCGTCTCGACGACGATCTCTGTGCCCGGTTCGACCTCAAGCTTCTCGCCGGCCTGCGGATACTCCACGACGACCTCGCCGTCGGCCACCGATACGGCGCCTTCGTAGGCAGGATTCGTGATGGCGGTGTCCTGCCAGATCTCGAGCTGGTCGGTGATCGCGAAGCGGTCCATTCTGACAGGCACGGGAATATCCACCGTCTCGTTGAATCCGCCGACCCATGCGAAGAAGCGGCTGATCGCACCACCCTCGCTCCGTTGAGCCATCGCCTCTGAGACGGCGGCTTCCTCGTCGATCTGAACCCCGACCGACGCGGGGTCGAGCTGGAAGGAGTGGTCGTTCACCTCGAAGATCGCCGGTGTGGTCTGGAGCTGGAGCTCGTAGGCCTGGATCGTCAGCATTGCATCGTCGTAGCTGAGCCCGCTGATGTCGATTCCCTCAACCGAAACGTTGCGCGGGACCTCTCCATCCGCGATTGAACGATCGACCCAGAAGACGCCTGCCGGCAGGAGAAAGAGGGCGATTGGGAGGAGAGCGAAGAGTACGACTCGTGGCTTCACGATGCGTTTCGGTGAGAGATCATGTGCTGCTGCGGAGGGTACCTGCGAGCGCCAATAAGCGGATCAAGAGTCGCCATCGGCTGGCGGCGTATACACGCCGACCGTGATCATGATCGTGATCCCCGGACGCTGGCTTCCGCCGGGCGAACTCGAGATGACAACACCGGCCTGCGAAGCGTCGGAGACATCGGCGTAGGTCACGCTGACCACAAACCCTGCGCCGCTGAGCGTTGCCAACGCCTCGGCCTCGCTGAGGCCGGTGACGCCCGGCACGGCAACCGGACAGGGGACGCCGCTGCCAGGTATATCGCAGGGGTGTCTCTCGATCCTGCGAAACGAGCCCCGGTAGCGGTGCGTGTACGGTTCCCGGATCACGGTGCCGTCCGGCATCGTCATGATCCGAGTCACCGTGACGGTCCATCCCTGCGAACCCTTCGACGTGACGGTCTCGCTGCCGGGTGAGATTGATGCGTTCGCCTCGTAGACAGTCTTGGGATCCGTGTAGTTGGAGCGCTCCGAACGCTCCGCTTCGCAGTGCCGGCCGCCGTTGTTCCCGTAGAACTTGACGGTGATCGTGCTGTTGCCGTCGTACGTGTTGCGAATGATCACCGGCGCGTCCGTGTCATTTCGGAACCGAACGTCCGGCTGCGGGAATCCGAGCGTGGCTTCGCGACCCTCGGGATAACGAGAGATGTAGATGCTGTGCGGCGAGTGCTCGAGGTCCTCGTAGCAGCCGAAGAAGATGGCGTTGTAGATCGTGGTGCCGTATTGGCTGACCCCGCCGCCAACATTCGCCGGCTCGTCGCAGCAGACGACCTCGCCGTTGATGATTGCGCCGTCTCGTTGGTAGCCCTTGGCCTCGGTGCGGGGGCCTACAACTTCATTGATCGAGAATTCTTCGCCCGGCCACACGACGTATCCGTCGATGGTGTCGGCCATGAGATGAATGTTGTGGACCCGTTCGACACCAGGCGTCTTGGTCGTGAACTCGGATACAAGATCGAGTGGGCCGAACGCTTCGGCGTCGGCGGTCGTGAATTGGGGTTCTGCCCCGTCTGCGAAGACGAGGGCGCCACTGCCTTCGCCGGATGCGGCCGCCGCGAGGAGTTCGACGGTGGCCGACTCGGGGTCGAGCACCGTCCCGTTCTTCGAGGGGATGATCGTGACTTCGTTCGTCTCGATGTCGACATCGAAATCGGCGTTGACCGGTGGAAGCTCGAGTGTGGCCCGATGCGGCTCCAGGATTTCAGCGACTCGGTCGACGTCGAGCGAGATCTCCACACGCGCCGGCGAGTCCTCAACGACCTCGACCACGGTGGCGCTGCTGATCTCGTCAGGTTTCACGGTGAGGACAACGTTCCGTTCCTCGTTGTAGAGCAGGATCGGCCGTGAGACCATGCGGCGAAGGGTGGCCACGGCTTCGTCGATGTCGGCGGCGGTGAGTTCCGGGACCGAGTCGGTCAGAGGAAGTTCGGTCACGGCGCGTTCGGGAACCGTCAGAACGGTGTCAACGAGGGCCACGGCAGCAGGCCGGTCAATGCGCTCCCCGATCCGCGGGTACTCGAAATCGATCGTATCTCCGACGATGGCGACGGAACCCTCGTATGCCGGGTTCTCGATTGCCTCCTGCTCCCACTCCCGGAGATGTTCATCAATCGCTTCGTCGTCGACCGATACGGCGAGACCAACGTCGACGTGTTCGTTGAACCCGCGGATCCAGGGAACAAAGCCGCTGATCACGCCGCCACTCCGCTGATTCATCGCAACATCAACCGCGCCGTCAACGTCCGCGGTCAGGCCGACACTCGTCGGGTCGAGTTCGTAGGTCGATCCGCTGACGACGAACGTTGCCTTCTCGCTCTTGAGATTGGTCTCGTACTCTCGGACCACGACGATCGCGTCGTCCCGCGACAACCCGCCCACGTCGAGGCCGACCACGCTGACGTTGCGCGGAATCTCCCCACTGTTGGCGGCCCGGTCGGTGAGGTACACCACGATCGGGAGCAGCAGGATCAGCGCGGGTACCGCGATCGAGGCGGCGATGCGAATACTGCGAGCGTTCATGAGGTCCTTGGAGAAGTGGAGAGCGCGGCGATTATAGGAACGGTCTCCGATAACACCGCGCATCTGACCGGCCTAGAACCTTTGTCCTGCAAGCGTTTCTACCGTAGGATCTCCATTCGTGATTCAGTTTCCCGAAACCGCACCCGGAGAGTCCCTCGCGGTGTCGGCAACACTCTTCGTGACGTACCGCGCGTGCCCGCAGCAGGCGCTGGGCCGGCTTCGTGGTGCCTACCCGGCGGACTCGGTTGCCTCGTTCCGGGGTTCGTTGGCGCACCGGATCTTCGCTCGGCACCTCGTGTCCGGCCCGATATCCGATGGCGACCTCCCGCAGGTGTGCCGGGAGGAGATCGGGGCGCCGGACGGCCATCTCAACATGAAGCTCGGCCCGCTCGAACTGAACCGCCCGTCGCGCCTGGCTCCTGTGCTCGCCGAAGTGGGGGACCTGTATGCCCGCTTCAAGCGATTCCCTGCGGATGGATTCCGCTCCGCGGAGGTGAACCTCGAGGCAGACGTCGGCGGCGGAGTGACTTTGCGTGGCCGGGTTGATGCGGTCTTCGAGAACGACTCCGGTGAACCGGGCATCATCGATTGGAAGACGGGCTCGTGGCTCGACGACGCTGAACCCCAGCTCGCCTTCTATTCACTGGTGTGGGGACTCGAGCATGGTGTGCTGCCGGCGAGCGCCGAAGCGGTTTCCGTGCAGACCGGCGAGCGGACCGGAATCAAACCGACGGCTGATCAGGCACGACAAACGGCCCGTGAAGTTGCAGAGATGGTCGACACGCTGCGCGCCGCGTTCGCCACCGGTGACGATCTCGAACGACGTGCCGGCCCACACTGCCGATGGTGCCCGCTGCTCGAAGGGTGCTCGGAGGGGGCGGCAGCGATGCAGATTCTCGGGACGTGAGCAAAGAGCAAAGAGCAAACCCCGGCACCGTTCGTCGGGTCTGGTCTTTTGTCTTTGTTCTTTGCTCTTTCGTCTACAACTCCCGACGCGGGCGCTCGAATCGCGCCGTCCACAGCGCGCGGTCGTCTGGTTAACTCTCCCAATGGCCAGAACCATCGTGGCGTTGCACGCTCACCCAGATGACGAATCGAGCAAGGGCGCAGGAACCATCGCTCGGTACAGCGACATGGGAGTCAGATGTGTGCTGGTCACGGCCACCGGCGGTGAGGCCGGGGACATTCTGAATGCTGCCGCCGATACCCCGGAGATTCGTGCTGATCTGGCGGCGGTGCGCCGCTCCGAACTCCACGACGCAGCCGCCATCATCGGCTACGACGACGTCATCATGCTCGGGTATCGCGACTCGGGGATGCCCGGCAGCGACGAGAACGGCCATGCAGACGCATTCGTCAACGCGTCGTTCGACGAGATTCTCGGCCGACTAGTCGCGATCGTACGAAGTGAGCAGCCCGAGGTGATCATCGGCTACGACGATCACGAGTGGTATCCGCATCCTGATCACTTGCGCATCCACGATCTGTCGGAGGCGGTGTTTGTCGCGGCCGCTGATCCGGACCGGTTCCCGGATGCTGGTGAGCCGTGGACGGCGCGGCGCATCTACGCACCCGCTTTCTCACTCAGGCGCATCCGAACGCTCGGGCAGGCGATGGCGGATCGCGGACTGGAATCCCCGTTCGATCGATGGATCGCCGGGATTGATCCGGAGGCGGTTGACCCGCCGCTCACGCACGTCGATGTCGGTGCCTATCTGGAGCGAGCCCGATCGGCGCTGCGGGCGCATCACACGCAGATCGACCCGAATGGCCCGTGGTTTCAGATACCCGCGGACGTCATCCTCGAGGTGTATCCGTACGAGGATTTCGAACTCATGGCGTCTCGTGATGGCGCGTTTGCGGAGGGAGCAGAACTCATCGCGTGACCAGCCCGAGAGGTGTTCTCGCCGGTTCGTGTGCTCGGTGTGTTTCAATACGGGATCTATGGACCGCCAACGGGCCGAGCAACTTCACGCCCTCCTCTCCGACATCGAACCGGAATCGGCCGAGCCGGCTCTTCAGCCGCTCGAACGACTCCTCTCCCGCGGGAGCGCTGGGGACGCCCTGATCGTCGCTGTTGTTGGAGCCTCCGGGGTCGGGAAGTCGGAACTCATCAACCTCCTCGCGGGAAGCAGGGTTGTCACCGCCGGTCCGCTCCGTCCGACTACTACCGAGATCGCGGTGTGGGGCGACATCGCCGACACCTACCTGGCCGGACGACGCGTCCCAGGGCCGAATCGGCCGGATCGAGTCGTCCTGATCGACACCCCGCCCGCGGAGCATTACCCGGGAACGATCGCCGGCCTCCTGCACCTCGTCGATGCCGTCCTGTTTGTGATTTCGCCCGATCGGTACGCCGACGCGATCACGGCCACGTTGCTCGAAACCGTTCGCGAGCGAGGGATTCCGACACGCACAGTGCTCTCGATGGTCGGCCTCCCGCCACCGGACGCCAACCGTTTGATGCGCGACGTGGAGCACAAGCTTGGAATTGAGCTCGACGCCGTCGTAGCCCAAGACGTGGGCCCGCTCCGGGCGGTCCTCACCGAGATGGTGAGCGTGCGCGACGCCATCGTGGCCCGACGAGATCGAGCTGCGACAGCTTTTGTGGCCGAACGCACTGCAGAGGTCGTTGCGGCACTCAACAATCGAGCCGCGGAAGCGCAGGTTCTCATCGATCGTGCGGAGGCTGCATTCTCCGATGCGGGCATCAACAGGCTCGAGCTCGCATCCGCTGCAGACCTCGACTGGGACGATGCCGCCTTGGAGATCACACGGCTGGCGCGAGAAGCAACAGATCGGGCGATCGCGAGGTGGACCGCCGGGGTCGCCCGTGACGGAATCGCTCCACACAACGACATCGACCCAGGACGCTGGCTCCCTGAGATCGATCCGTATCCGATCGACGAATGGCACCACGCCACGGTGGATGTCGGCCGTCGGGCTGTCAAGCGCCGGTGGCTGCATCCCCGCCGCTTGCGTACCGTTCGCGACCAGCTGTGGCGCCTCTCGATCGACTTCGGTCGACGCCCGACGAAGAAGGTCCGCAAGGCGCTGAGGGACCGGATTCCGGACCTCAGGATTGAACGAAACGCGTCGTTCGTCGAAGCGATCGGGTTTGCCGGCTCCGCGAGAATCGATGCGTTCCTAGCTCGCCTCGATCCTCTCGGAGGGGTGTCGCCGGAGTCTATTCGAGATGCGGCTACGGCACTCACCGCCGGAGCCGGCCCGGTGCCGAAGCTGGTGGTGGACGACGATGCCTGACCTCACCGAGGCGCTCGATCTGCTCGACCTGGCGATCGCCAGCTCCGAGGGACTGGCCTCAGCGGCGAGTCGTGAAGGCGCCGCGGAGGTCGCCGCGGCGACTCGACGGCGCCAGGATTTCTTCTCCGAATCGATTGTCGTTGCTATTGCCGGCGGCACGGGATCGGGCAAGTCCAGTCTGCTCAACGCGATCGCGGGCGAGAACATCTCTGAGACGAGCGAGCTGCGACCGCACACCAACGCACCACTTGCGTGGGTTCCGGCGGCCGACCGCGCGATTGTCGCCATGGTTGCATCCCTCGACATCGAGGAGGTTGTGCTCCACGATGGCGGTCCGGCTCTTGCGATTGTTGACCTCCCGGACCTCGACAGTGTCGACGACCGCCACCGCACGCTGGTGGAGTCGGTTCTCCCGGTTGTCGACGCGGTGGTGTGGATGTTCGATCCGATCAAGTACCACGATCCTTCGATCCACGACGACTTCCTTGCCGACGTGACCGAGTACGAACCCGTCTTCACCTTCGTGCTGAACAAGATCGATCGCCTTGATGAGGCCGAGACCGAAGCAGTTGTGACTCATCTCGGTGTCATCCTCGCAATGGACGGGTTCCGCGATCCGAACGTTCTCCCGATCGCGGCAAACCCTCCCGGGAAAGCACCCATCGGGGTCGAATCACTCGTTGCGACGCTGAACGACACGCTGATTGCGAAACGCGCGGATCGTGCGAAGGTCGTCAGGGACATTCTCCATGCAGGCAGACAGCTCGCAGCGGACACGAACGTATGGGCCGGAACAACCGACGATGCCTACGATCGGATCCGGGGCTCACTCGGGGATCTGGATGAGCTCCACGAAGTGCTCGACGCGCTCAGCCTCGAGGGGCCGCTTCGGGCCGACATCGTTGCAGCAAGCGAAGACGCCGCTCGCGTCGACCAAGCGCTGCTGCGGCGTGCCGAGCTCGCGGCGATCATCGCGGCCCTTGGTGTGGTGTGTGCGGACCTGGCACACGTTGAGATAGAAGGCGTTTCATGACGATTAGCGACGAGGTGTGGACCCAGATTTGGCAGACGGCGTTGATCGTCCTCGTCGCCATTGTTGTGTGGTTCCTGGCCCGTTGGCTCATCCATCGGTGGAGTGAGCGGCTTCAGCGCCGTCTCGTATCCACGGGGGAGCTGGGCGACCGCGCCAGGGCCCAGCGGCTCAACACGATTGGCCGAACGCTGTCCGTTGTCATGTTCATCGTCGTCGCAGTGGTGGCGATCGCCACGATTCTCGGCGTGTGGGGCGTTCCACTTGGGCCGCTCATCGCTTCGTTGTCGGTTGTTGGAATTGCCATCGGCCTCGGAGCTCAGGACCTCGTCAAGGATGTGATCGCCGGAATGTTCGTTCTGATCGAAGACCAATACGCGCTTGGTGACGTTGTTCAGCTTGCCGGAGTGTCGGGAACCGTGGAAGAGATCCGTCTCCGGACGACTGTGCTTCGAGACTTGGACGGAAGCATCCACCACGTACCGAACGGCGAGGTTCGTGTGGCGACCAACCTCACGTATGAGTACAGCCGGGTGGTCGTCGACCTCTCAGTTGCCTACGAGGAGTCGGTGGATCGTGCTTTGGAGGTCATCGGAGAGGTAGCCGGAGGACTCGCTGCCGACCCGGAGTGGTCGTCCGCGGTCGTCGACGATCCGCAGGTGCTCGGCGTGGACGCTCTCGACGATTCCGGTGTTGTGATTCGCGTGTTGTTCACGACGGATCCGGACACGAGATGGACCGTCAAGAGGGAGTTCCTCAGGAGGGCCAAGAACGGTCTCGACGAAGCGGGAATCGAGATCCCGTATCCACACGTCACCATCACGCGCCGGCCGGATTCCGGCTGACGTCTACTCGACGGCCTCGCTGCAACACTCCTCCGGGTTGCGTACGACGAGCAGGGCATCGGGTGCCGGTGTGATCTCGATGAGCGATGCGATGCCGAGATGTTCCCCGTCGGCCTGAAACGGTGTTGCGGGCTCGGCTTCGATCGTCAGCCGGTCGAAGCAGGTGTACACGTTGGCGCCGAGGCGCGATCCGAGCGGCCGTCGAAGCAGAGCCTTCGCGAAGATCCCCGCCGCACGATGCACCTCGAGGTCTTCCGCAACGACGGCGGCGAGACCGTTGACGGGACCCGGCGTGATGTGCAGCGGAATTCTGCCGAAGTAGGTGTACGGGTGGTGAACTTGGGTGAGCGCCGCCACGCCGTTGAAACGTGATCCGTCAACGTCGACGCGGAGATTGGCCGGCCGGCCGCGCCAGTCTTTGAGGAGAGCAGAGATCGCTGACTCCGCGTAGTGCACGCCGCCGAATTGGAGCTTCGAATGTGGTCGTCGCTCGGCACGTTCGACGACGTCGGCGTCAAAACCGACGCCTACAGCGAACGTTGCGAATTCCACGGTTGTGTCGTCCGCCGTCGTCGATTCGATCCGCGCCAGCCTCGTTGGTACGGATGGGAGGGTTGCGAGCGCCGCAGCCGCCTTGATGGGCTTCTTGGGGAGACCGAATATCCGCGCCGCCACGTTGGTCGTACCGACCGGGATGATGGCGAGCGCCGCGGTTGTGCCCGCGGCACCGTTGGCTGCGTGGTGAACAACGCCGTCCCCGCCCATCGCCGCCACGATTGTGTAGCCGTCCGACGCTGCTTGCGCTGCTCGCTCTCGTGTCTCGGCCGTTCCATGCGGCCACTCGGCGTCGACGTCGAACTCGGTCGAGAGGACGGACATCACATCGCGATAGAGCGCTCCGGTGAAGCCGGACGCGGAGGGGTTCGCAAGCAGGAGAAGTCGGCGCATCGGCCTCAAGCGTACGGGCCTCGCCGGCCTGGCGACTGTTCTCCCGGCTGATGTGCTGACCGGACGTTGGCTGCGCCGTGCGGTGTCGCACCTGCGCGGTACGCTCGTGGTGTGACGTATCGGAATCGTGAAGAAGCGGGGGAGCGTCTCGCGAATTCTCTCGAAGGTGTTGGGCTGCTTGATCGAGAAGTGGTGCCGCTTGTCCTTGGGATACCCCGAGGAGGTATTCCTGTCGCTGCGGTGATTGCCGAACGGATCGGCGGGGAACTTGACGTGCTTGTCGCTCACAAGCTCGGCGCTCCGGGCAACCCGGAGTATGCGATTGGTGCCGTCGCGGAGGATGGGACAGCGATCGTCGACGAGCGGCTGGTTGAGCGCCTGGGGATCCCGCCCAACTACGTCGAGGACGAACAGCAGCGGCAGCAGGTGGAGGTCGCACGGCGCGCCGCAGCGTTGCGCGGCGGTGGCGGCCCAACACCCTTGTCCGGTCGTGTGTGTGTGGTCGTTGACGACGGCGTGGCGACCGGCGCGACGCTCGAAGCGTCGTTGCGGCTGGTCAAGCGAGCCGAGCCGAAACAAGTGATCGCTGCCATCCCGGTCGGCCCACCCGACTCTATTCGCCGGCTTGCCTCGATCGTCGACGTTGTGGTGTGCCCACTGCAGCCGGCAGCGTTCTTCGCTGTCGGTGCGTGGTACGAGGACTTCGGTCAGGTCTCGGAACGCGAGGTGATTGAACTGCTTGGGCGTTCCTAGGCGGAGGCAGCGGCGCGGGAGTCGGCGACGAGGGTCTCGATCGTCTCGCGGAGGTCATCCGGGCGGAACGGCTTCGTCATGAAGGCGTCGGCACCGTCGGCAGCAGCTCGGTCGGCCATCTCGGGCTGGGCGTGTGCCGTAAGAACCAGCACTCTGACCTCGGCGGTGCGGTCATCAGCTCGGAGGCGTGAGAGGACACCCCATCCGTCGAGGCCGGGGAGGCCGATGTCGAGAACGATGACATCAGGCACGGCGGCCCATGCAGCCTGCAGACCCAAGAGCCCGTCCTCGACCGACCGGATCTCGGCCCCGGTCGGGCGCAGGCAGACATCGATCAACCTCCGCACGCTGGCGGAGTCCTCGATCACGAGCACAGAAGGCCGCATGAGATCGTTCATCGGCACGGATTGTCCACGCCTTGAACAGTCCCTGGACTCCTGATCGCGGCCCATTTCGGCGTAGCATCTCTGACAGAGCCGCTATGAGGAGGCCACATGCTCCAGCCATACCAATCGTTGTCGTACTCCGACTTCTCTGATCCTGAGCGGGCCGCCGACTATCGCCGGGCTCTCGATCAGGTCGGCGCTCGGCTGGGAACACATGCACCCCTCCTCATCGGCGGGAGGGAGGTCGCGACGGAAGAGACGATTCGGAGTGTGGACCCGGCGCGGCCGCTTCGCCTCGTCGGAACCGCGTCATCTGCGACCGGTGAACATGCGGCTCAAGCGCTGGCCGCTGCATGGAAGGCCTTTCCCGACTGGTCGAGGACATCAGCAGAGAAGCGCGCGGCGCTGGTGCACCGTGTTGGCGATCTGATCGCCGACAACATCTACGAGTTCTCCGCCTGGCAAACCTACGAGGCCGGCAAGAACTGGGCAGAAGCCGAGGCCGACGTTGCCGAGGCGATCGACTTCTGTCGCTACTACGCGCACCAAGCCCTCGAGATGGACGAGCCGCTGCCGGTCCATGACTACCCAGGCGAGAGCAACGAATCATGGCTCCAGCCCATCGGAGCCGGCGTGGTCATACCTCCGTGGAACTTCCCCCTTGCAATCCTCGTCGGCATGACCATGGGGCCGGTTGCCGCCGGCAACACCGTCGTTCTCAAACCTGCCTCGAACACCCCGCTCGTCGGGTGGGGTTTCATGCGGGTCCTGGAGGAGGCGGGCATACCTCCGGGTGTCGTGAACTTCCTCCCCGGCCCCGGCGCCCTTGTGGGGGACCGTCTTGTTGACGATCCCACAACACGGTTCATCAACTTCACGGGTTCGAAGGAAGTGGGCCTTCGTATCGCAGAGCGTGCCGCTCAGGTGCATGAGGGCCAGAAGTGGATGAAGCGCGCCTACATGGAGATGGGCGGCAAGGATGCGTTGATCGTCGACGAGACCGCCGATCTCGACGCCGCCGCAACCGATGTGGTGCGTTCAGCATTCGGCTTCCAGGGGCAGAAGTGCTCGGCATGTTCGCGCTTGATCGTCGTTGCTGAGGTGCACGATGAGTTGGTAGAGCGGGTGATTGAGCGCACGGACGCACTCGACATCGGCCCGCCATCCGAGAACCACGCGATCGGTCCTGTGATCTCCGATGACCAGTTCGGTTCGATCCTTGAAGAGGTGGGGAGCGGGGGCCAAGACGGCACGCTCGTGACCGGTGGAAGCACGGTCTCGCGTGATGGCGGCTACTACATCCAACCGACGGTCTTCACCGACGTGCGCCCGGATTCTCGTCTCGCTCAGCACGAGATCTTCGGACCGGTGCTCTCGGTCATCCGCGTGGCGGATTTCGATGAAGCGCTCAATGTCGCGAACGGTACCGAATACGGTTTGACGGGCGGGTTGTACTCCGACGACGAATCGCGAATCAAGCGGGCTCGACGTGACTTCCACGTCGGGAACCTCTACATCAACCGGAAGATCACCGGGGCGCTCGTGGGAATCCAACCGTTCGGCGGTTTCAACATGTCAGGATCGAATGCGAAAGCCGGTGGCCCCGATTACCTGAGGCTGTTCATGGAGATGAAGACCGTCGCGCGGCGCGATCGCGCGTAGTCCCGCGTTGCCGGAGAGGTAGCAAGACTTGAGACCCGAGACTTGAGACCCGAGCCTGTCTCGTGTCTCGTGTCTCGTGTCTGTCCTCTCCTACTCAACTTCGTACGTTCTTCGGTCCACCACATTGCCGAGTTGGTCGCGGAGGATGATGGTGTTGTCGGAGATCGACCAGACGGGGGTCTCCGAGCACCAGTACAGGACGTCCCCGGTGCTGTTCCCGCACCCCGTCACGACGCGAAGTGTGCCACCGGCGGCGACCGTCGTCCCTGCCGGGAAATCGAAGTAACGCTCGCCTGTCTCGTTCCGCACCAACCAGCCACCCATGTCGACAACGGTGTAGGACTGGTTCACGATCTGGAACGATTCCTCCGTCAGGTCTGCGTCGTTCGTTCCGGCCGGGGTCAGACTGATGTCGCTGATTCGGAGTTGCGGACGATCAGGCGAAACGCCGTCGGCCGAATGACCACACACAAACGTGCCCCAGAGGCCCTTCCCTGAGGCGTACGCACGATCCCCTCGAGCCATGAAGTCCTCCTGCTGAGCATGGCCACTGTGCACCGGAACCACGGCGCCGGCGGACACCAGCTCGGCGTTCACCAGGACCGGGGGAGTGCTTTCGACAATGACGTAGCGGAGCCAGCGACCGGAGCTGTCAACCTCAGCGCCGTCTGAGGCGAGGGCAACTGTCTGGCCTGTCACGAGGGAAGATAGGGCCGTGCGCGAATCACCTCCGTAGCAATCTGCTGCTTCCGGCGCGTCCACTCCGATGAGCCGGATCTCGACTCGTTGCCCACCGACGACCGCCTGGAGCGTGTCGCCGTCGATGACGCCGTCTACGGTGCCTCGTTCGGCTTCCTCAGCGGGCGGGAGTGTCACTTCGGTCGTCGTCGGGGACGTCTCGCCGGATGCAGCGGTGGTGGATTCATCAACCGAGTCAGCGGTCGGACTGGACGTGCATGCGCCAAGCACGACCGTGAGCGACAAGACGATGGTGGTGATACGGCGCATGGTGATCGGTACGGTACCGGCCACCTCCAGTTGCGCACGGCTTTCGGCACCGATGGAGACGGTTGCTCCCATCCCGAGGACCTACCCTGCGGATATCGAACGAGAGGAGTCGTCGTGCAGATCATTCCGGCCGATGAGCTGATGGGGCGGGTTGGCGAAGAGACCGGGATCTCCGATTGGCTGGAGATCAACCAGGAGCGCATCAATGCTTTCGCCGACGCCACGATGGATCACCAATTCATTCACGTCGACCCGGAGGCGGCCGCTCAGACACCGTTCGGCTCGACCATCGCCCACGGCTTTCTGACGCTCTCCCTCACGATCCCGATGATGATGGAGACGATGGTCGCTCCGGATCGCATGGTGATGGTTATCAACTACGGAACGGACAAGCTGCGCTTCATCGAACCGGTCAAAGTCGACCGTCGGATCCGGGCGCGGACGCGTCTCGTCGACGTAACCGAGAAGGGGCCCGGGCGCTGGCTGGTCAAGAACGAGATCACCGTCGAGATCGAAGATGTCGATCGGCCTGCGCTGATCGTCGAAGCGTTGACGCTCTTCATCACGGCATGAGCACCGTCGTCCTCGTCCACGGCGCGGCTATGAATGGTTCGGTGTGGCGATACCAGGCGGATGCCCTCACACGGGCTGGATTCACCTCGATTGCCGTCGATCTCCCCGGGCATGGCGGCTCGGAGGGTGAACCCTCTTCATCGGCCAAGGGGTACGCCGGCTGGCTCCTTGCATATCTGTCGCTCCTCGGTGAGCCGGTCCACCTCGTCGGGCATTCGATGGGGGCGCTGGTTGTGCTCGAAACGGCCGCGGCGCGTCCGGATTACGTGCGGTCGGTCACACTCGTCGGCGTGTCCGACCTGATGGCCGTCAACCCCGACCTTCTGGCCGGTGCAGCCGAGGGTGATCTGTCAATGTTCGCAACGATGGGAAGCTGGATGCACGCCAGGGATCCGATCGGCGATCCGGAGTGGACCGTCGACGATACGGTCGCGATCCTCCAGCGTGCGAGACCGGGTGTTGCCCATGCTGACCTCACCGCCTGCAACACCCACCCCGGGGCAGCCTTGGTGGCCGCGAGGATCTCGGTCCCGATGCTGCTGATCCTCGGCGAACAGGATCTGATGACGAAACCGTCTGCAGCCGAACCGATCGCCGCAGCTGCCGAAGATGCAACAACCGTGACCGTAGAAGGCGCCGGCCATCTGCTCCCAGTAGAGCGCCCGGAAGTCGTGAATACCGCGCTGGTCGAGTTCTTGGAGAGGGTGGAACGGGGGTAGCCGATCTTCTCCCCTCCGCCACGTAGTGGGGGAGGGGGCGGCCTGGGAGCCTGCATCGCGCGGATGAGGTCGGCCGCGGCGTGTCTGCCCCCTCCGCTGCGCTCCGGCCTGTCGGCCGGTGCTCGCTCCTCCCCCACTACGTGGGAGAGGCGAAGACAATCTCTTCTTCTCCCCTCCGCCACGTAGTGGGGGAGGGAGGCCTGGGGGCCTGCATCGTGAAGGTGAGGCCCGTCGCGTGTCTGCCCCCTCCGCTGCGCTCCGGCCTGTCGGCCGGTGCTCGCGCCTCCCCCACTACGTGGGAGAGACGAAGACGTCTCCTCTTCTCCCCTCCGCCACGTAGTGGGGGAGGGGGCGGCCTGGGAGCCTGAATCACCAAGATGAGGTCGGCCGCGTGTCTCGTGTCTCGTGTCTCAACTCTTGGCTCTGTCGTGCTCCATGCTGTCCACAATCTCCGGGTGTGCGAAGACTGCAAACCCACCCCCCGTATGCCAGAAGATGACGTTGCGGTCGCTCCCGATCCGTCCGGACCGGATCTCTTCCCGGAGGGCGTAGAGGGCCTTCCCGGTGTAGGCGGGATCGAAGAGCAGGCCGCTGAGGCGGGTCGCTTCAGACTGGGCAGAGAGCTCGTCTGGTGTGGATAGTCCGTAGCCGAGGCCGATGTAGTCGTCCAGGATCCGCCATGGCACGTCGACGGGCACCCGACCGAACTGAGCGTCGGCGTCTTCGAGGAGGAGATGGATTCGCTGTTCGACCACACCGGCCGCGTCTCCGACCGAGGAACCCACGATGTCTACCTCGAGGCCGAGCTCGGCAGCGCCCCGCACCATGCCGGCGGTTGTCCCGGCGCTTGATGCGGCATGCCAGAGGATGGGCCGATCGATCCCGCTGGCCTCTATCTGCGGTGCGACTTCCTCCATGGCCGCAACAAACCCGAGAGCGCCACGTGCGTCGGACGCCCCCTCAGGTATGATCCATGCGTTGCCGTGTGAAACGGCGGCTTCGGCCAGGATCGCGTCCCGATCGTCCCAGTGCGCAGGAGTGATGAACCGACACTCGGCACCCGCGACGAGCTGGAGCAGGTGATTGCCGGTTGCGGTTTCCGGGGCAGTTCCGTCGGGGCTGCGGAGATAGAGGATCGTTCCCAGCCCCACACGGGCGGCAGCTAGCGCCGTTGCCCGGGCATGATTCGACTGCACGGCACCGCAGGTGATGACGGTGTCGGCGCCCGACTGGAGTGCAGCTGCGAAGTGGAACTCGAGCTTTCGGACCTTGTTTCCGGAAAGCCCGAAGCCGGTGAGGTCGTCTCGCTTGAACCAGATCCGGGGACCGCCAAACGCTTCAGCCAGCCGTGGGACGGGTTCCAGAGGTGTGGGCAGATTGGCGAGGGAGATACGTGCTGCGTTCATGCCCGGACGCTATCACCCGAGATGTGGCGAGTGGGTGGGCTGCCACTGGAGAATCCAGATGTGCAACACTCCAGGCATGGAACACATCACCACCAACGACCACACGTTCTCGTATCGCTTGCAGGGCAGCGGCCCTGTGGCGTTGTTCGTCCACGGATTCCCGCTCGACTCAGCGATGTGGCTCGATCAGATTGCTGACCTCTCCTCCATCCGGCGGTGTGTCGCCCCAGACCTTCGCGGGTTCGGCGGCTCGATCCCGACCACCGAGTCCGACCTTTCGATGGAGCGTCACGCCGACGACCTGCATGCCATGCTCGATGCGCTCTGGATCGAGACCGTTGATCTCGTGGGATTCTCGATGGGTGGATATATAGCGCTCGCCTTCGCCGAGCGCTATCCAGGCCGCCTACGTTCGTTGTCGCTGGTCGACACGAAGTCGGCCCCCGACTCCGAAGCAGGGAAGGAAGGCCGCGATGCGGCCGCCGCACGTGTGACGGCGGACGGTCGATCCGCGCTGGCGAGTGACCTGATCGGTGTCCTACTGGATGAATCCGCCTCACTGTGGACACGGGCACGGTTCCGAACCATGGTCGAGGCAACCCCGACCGAAACAATCGTTGCCGCCCTCAAGGGTATGAGAGATCGGCCCGACCGAACCGCAGTGCTCGCGAAGCTTGCAGTCCCCCTTGCGGTGATCGTGGGAGAGAACGATGTTCCAACGCCGGTGTCCGAAGCCGATCAGATGGCACGGACGGCGGGCGGGCGCCTCACGGTGATTCCGCATGCCGGGCATATCGCGCCGATCGAGCAGCCATCGATGGTGGCCGATGCCCTGCGATCCCTCTGGTCGGAGGATCCGTCCGGCTAGCCTCACCTCCGATCGAGAGGAGGACCGCACGTGAGTGACGCGATCGACGGCTACGGAGCAGTCGCCGACAGTGAGTACCGCACCAGAGTCCGAGCCTGGACCCTCTACGACTGGGCGAACTCGGCATTCGCGACCACGATCCTCGCCGCTGTCCTTCCCGTCTACTACAGCCAGGTCGCCGGGCGAACGCTCGGCTCCGCCGCTCAGGCCACGGCCTACTGGACCGCGACACTGTCGATCTCGCTGATCGTGGTGGCCATCCTCGCGCCGATCCTCGGGACGATCTCCGACTTGAGGCGGCGTAAGAAGAGCTTCCTGGCGGCGTCGGTGCTCGTCGGCGCGGTGGGCGTTTCGCTGCTCGTGTTCGTCGGCACCGGGGACTGGCTCATTGCATCGCTTGCCTTCATCATCGCCCGGATCGGATTCGCGGCGGGGAACGTCTTCTACGACGCGTTGCTCCCGCACGTGGCCAGGGATGAGGACATCGATCGCGTGTCCACGATGGGTTACGCCGTCGGCTACCTCGGCGGGGGGCTGCTGCTCGCTATCAACATCATCATGATCTTCACACTGGGTGACTCTCTCGGCACCCGACTCTCGTTCCTCTCGGTCGGGATCTGGTGGATCGTCTTCTCGATCCCGATCCTCAGGCGAGTCCCGGAACCACCGGCCGCCGTAGCGACCGAACCCGGCGGGTTGTTGTCGGTCACCTTCAAGCGCCTCGGCGAGACGTTTGCCCACCTTCGCAGCTACCGGGAGCTGCTCAAGTACCTCATCGCCTTCCTCATCTACAACGACGGGATCGGGACGATCATCGGCGTCGCCGTCATCTATGGCGCCGAACTCGGTTTCGGTTCGATCGAACTGATCGCGGCCATCCTCCTCGTCCAGTTCGTCGGTATTCCGTTCTCGATTGCCTTCGGGCGGATCCCGTCGAAGGAGGAATCGAAGCGAGCGTTCTACCTGGCATTCGTGGTCTGGAATCTGCTGATGCTGCCGCTGGTCGGGATCGGTGGCCGCTACGTCTTCGACGATGACATGACCGGGACACGTCCCCCGGCCTACGAAACCACGGCGACGGCGGTGGGCGAGGGCGACTATTCCTTCGGTGACCCGGGGGTCGAGCTCGTGGGGGTCTGGCAGACAGGCGGCGACTACGCGACTGCGAGCGACGTCGGTGCGATCTACGCCTTGTCCTACAACGGCACGAACGTACGTGTCCGATACAGCGAAGGCCCCGACCGTTCCGATTGGGCCGTGGTGATCGATGGCGAGCCGGTGATCGAGGACGATGAACCGCTCGTGATCGATGGATACAACGTCGCCGTCCACGACGGCGTTGATATCGACATATCCGCCGATGAGGCGGGTGAGCATCTCCTCGAGATCATCAACACGGAGCAGGCGGACGAAGCATCGGTGGGCACGGTCATCGCGATCGGCGAGACTACCGTCCTGCCGCCGCCACGCTCGAGTGATCTGCTCTCGATCCTCGGGCTGCTGTTCATCGTCGAAGTGATCGGCCTCGCGCTTGCCGCCGTACTGGGCCGGCCGATGTTCACCGGTCTGGCAAACCAGATGACGACCAAACGAACGATCATGCTCGCTCTCACGGTGTACGCAGCCATCGCGGTCTGGGGGTTCGTGCTCGACAGCGTGATCGAGTTCTGGTTCCTCGCGTTCATGGTTGCCGTCGTCCAGGGCGGATCACAGGCCCTAAGCCGCAGTCTGTACGCATCGATGTCGCCGAAGGCGCTCTCCGGTGAGTTCTTCGGCTTCTTCTCCGTCATGTCGAAGTTCTCAGCGATCGTCGGACCATTGCTGTTCACCGCGGCCGTGGCCGCCTTTGGTTCCTCACGGCCTGCCGTGCTCGGGCTGATTGTGTTCTTCGTCCTTGGCATCTACCTGCTGACCCGCGTCGATGAGACGGAGGGCCGTCGCGTGGCCCGCGAGGCCGACCAAGCCGCCGAGGCTGCCGGCATTGTCGAGGCCGACTGACGTGAGACTCCGATTCGTCATCCCAATCGTTGTGGTGCTGGTGGCTGCGGCCTGCACCTCCGAAAGCGCGCCGAGGACGGTGCCATCCTCCGCTCCCACCACGACGTCGGCCGCGGTCCTCGAAACGACAACGACCACGGAACCGGCCGGGTCTGCGCCTACGACCACGACGGTTGCGTCCACGTCGACCACGACGACGCGCCCGATTGCGGACACCACGCTCGTAGTGCAGGCTGTTGCCGAGGGATTCGAGCAGCCCGTCTTCTTCACCTCATCTCGTGGCCGTGGCTACGTCGTTGATCAGCCGGGCCGAATCTGGTCTCCCGTCGACGACGGCGATCCCATGGTTGTGCTCGACATCCGGGATCGGGTGTCGTTCGGAGGCGAACAAGGACTCCTCGGGCTCGCGTTCCACCCCGAGCACGCCGAGCTCCTCTACGTCAACTACACCCGGGGCGACGGGACAACCATCGTGTCCGAATTCACGCTGAACGGCGAGCCGCCGATCGCTAACCCGGCCACTGAGCGTGTCGTTCTGGAGATTCCGCAGCCCGCGGGCAACCACAACGGCGGGATGATCGCTTTCGGCCCTGAGGGTGACCTGTGGATCGGCACGGGAGACGGCGGCGCCGCTGACGACAGGTTCGGCAACGGACAACGAGACGACACGTTGCTCGGTGCGATGCTGCGCATTCAGGTTGGCCCGGATGTCGCCCCGTACGGAGTCGTCGACGGTCTGGGTTTCGCCGCCCCCGAGATATGGGCCATCGGGCTCCGAAATCCGTGGAGGTTCTCATTCGACGGCGAACAGATCTGGATCGGCGACGTCGGGCAGGGCGACGTCGAGGAGATTGACCGTGCGTCGGCCGGCGACCGCGGTCTCAACTTCGGGTGGCCGATCTACGAAGGCACAGACTGTTTCGCAGGACCGTGTGATTCGGAGGGTATGGCTGACCCCGTCTACGAATACCGCCATGACGATGGGTGTTCGGTCACCGGCGGGTATGTCTATCGAGGCTCGGCTATTCCGCAGCTCGACGGCCACTACTTCTTCTCTGATTGGTGCTCCGGGTTCGTGCGATCCATCGCCCCCGACGGCGTCGTCTACGACTGGAGTGAGGGGATCGGCACCCTTTCCCAAGTCTCGTCGTTCGGGCGCGATGACGCCGGTGAGGTGTACGTCGTGTCGGCAGGTGGGACCGTCTACCGGATTGTTGAGGGCCAGGGGTGATCGTTGTTGTCGGATCGGTGAACAGCGACCTTGTCGCACGCGTCGAGCATCATCCCGCGCCCGGCGAGACGGTATTGGGCTCAGGCCACGAGACGATGCCGGGGGGCAAGGGCGCAAATCAAGCGGTTGCGGCCGCACGACTCGGCAGCGATGTCGTCTTCGTCGGCCGTGTTGGTGCCGATGAGGTGGGGCACGCGCTCGCCGCGGAGCTCGTGAGCGAAGGAATAGACGCGAGCCACCTCCTCGTCGATCAGGAAACACCGAGCGGGCTGGCGATCATCACCGTCGACGATACGGGCGAGAACTCGATCGTTGTGAGCCCCGGTGCGAATGGGCGCGTGTCCGTCTCCGACATCGAGGGTGCCTCCGCCGTGCTCATGGCGGCGACGGTGACGCTGCTCCAGCTGGAGATCCCGCTCGAGGTCGTCGCCGCAGCCGCCGAGGCATCGACGGGGATCGTCATCCTCAATGCGGCTCCCGCGGCGGCGCTGCCCGAAATGCTGATTCGCTCAACGGACGTCCTTGTCGTCAATCGTGGTGAACTGGAGGCACTCACCGGGTCAGATGATCCGACGGCGGCCCGCACGCTCCCCGTCCCCGTGACGGTGGTGACCCTCGGTCCTGATGGTGCGCGCATCGTGCGAGCCGAGACCGACCACGCCGTTCCGGCCCCTGCTGTGTCACCGGTCGACACCACCGGCGCCGGCGACACATTCTGCGGCGTGCTTGCAGCCGGACTCGACCAGGGTCTTTCGCTCGAGACCTCCGTCCAACGTGCGGTGGTAGCCGGTTCGGTTGCAGTGACGGCGATAGGTGCGCGGTCCGGAATGCCGAGCGCAGCCGAACTCGAGGCAGTGCTCCGAGTGCATGACGTAGAGGATGCCGGGTAGTCTCCATCCCACATGACGCGCCCGATCATCATCGACACAGATCCCGGCCAGGACGATGCCGTTGCGGTGCTGCTCGCGCTTGCGTCACCGGAGCTCGACGTGGTGGGTATCACCACCGTGGCCGGCAACGTTCCGCAACCCCTCGTCACGACAAACGCGCTGAAGTTGTGCGAACTCGTCGGTCGAACCGATGTCAGGGTCTTCGTAGGAGCGGATCGGCCGCTCGAGCGTGATCTGTTCACGGCTGAGTACGTGCACGGCCCAACCGGGATCGATGGTGCCGATCTTCCCTCACCGGTAACCACGGCCTCGGCGAAGGATGCCGCTGATTTCATCGTGGAGACGTGCCTTGCCGCCGGAGAGGACGGAATCACGCTCTGTCCGGTCGGTCCCCTCACCAACATCGCCTCCGCAATCGCTCGTGAGCCCACCATCGTTCCGAAGATTCGCGAGATAGCGCTCATGGGGGGCGGATACTTCGAAGGCGGGAACACGACGCCGGTCGCCGAATTCAACATCTACGTCGATCCGGATGCGGCGGCGATCGTGTTCAACAGCGGAGCTCCGATCACGATGTTCCCTCTTGATGTGACACACAAGGCTCTGGTTCTCCCTGCGGACCTCGATCGGATCCGGGGCATAGGCACGCCGGTCAGCGACGCGGTCGCCGGCATGCTCGACTTCTATGAGCGTCACGACATCGAGAAGTACGGCATCGCCGGAGCACCACTCCACGATCCGTGTGTGATCGCCTACCTGATCGAGCCCGGCCTCTTCTCGGGGAAAGACTGCCGTGTAGAGATCGAGACGGATTCCGAACTCACCATCGGCCAGACGGTTGTGGACTGGTGGGGGGTCACCGGAGCCGCGCCCAATGTAAAGGTCATGTCAGACGTGGATCGGCAAGGGTTCATCGACCTCGTGGTGGACCACATCGCTCGCCTCTGACGTCGGCCGGCCACCTCGGCTGGCGGTACCGCGATCACACCTTGTTCTTGCTGAGCCACGCCCAGAGACCCAGCAACAGGGCAGCCGCGACCAGAATCGTCGCAACCACCATCGTGTCGGCCAGGCCGGCTGCCTGGGCGGCGGCGGGAGCGTCTGCGGCATCTCCCACCCCACCGTAGACCGCAGTGCGGGCAGCCCACAACGTGCCCAACACCGCGATGCCGGTAACACTCGCAGTGGTTCGGTTGATGGTCAACATACCGGAGGTGACGCCGAGTTGGTCGAGTGGGACCGAGCCGAGGATGGCCGAGTTGTTCGGCGACTGGAAGATCCCCATCCCGAGCCCGATGATGAGACCGACGACGACCACGACGAGGGACGTCGTTGCGTCTTCGATCAACAATGCCGCGATCCCGTACGCGATCGTCATCAACACCAGCCCGGCGACGGTGACCGGTCGCGATCCCACCCGATCCGACAGCGATCCGGACAATGGAGCGACGATGCCCATGGTGATCGGGACGGCACCGAGGACAAGACCGATCTCGCGCGGCGACAGATATACGACGTCGGTGAGGTAGAACGGCACGACCAGCAGAAGACCCGAAAGGGCAAAGAACGAGACGAAACCCGTGATCAGATTGACCGTGAGGTCTCGACTCCGGAATAGGTCCAGATTCAGCATCGGTTGGGTGACCCGCTGCTCGATCAGCACGAAGGCGACGAACGCAATCGCCGAGAGTCCGAACGCCGCGAGGATCGCGGGGGCGGTAAAACCGACGTTCTGCCCCATGGTGAGTGCCAGCAGGAGCGACAACAGCGCCACAAAGAACGCTATTGCGCCGGCGAAGTCGAACCGCTGGTTCCCTTTTGGTTTCGTATTTGGGACGAACTTGATCGCTGTGATCGTGCCAATGATGCCGATCGGCAGGTTTACGAAGAAGATCCACCGCCAATCGGTCGCCTCGAGGATGATGCCACCGAGGATGGGTCCCGCCATGATGCCGAGCGACACTGTGGTCCCGTTGATACCGAGGGCCTTGCCGCGCTCTGACGGGGGGAACGCCTCCGTTGTGATGGCGAAACCGAGAGCGAAGATCATCGCGGCGCCAAGGGCCTGCACAACTCTCGCGGCGATGAGGAACC
>Ga0316197_10000291_pt1 | contig 35338 bp, 40 predicted proteins | sample OudBiesiAoxic_MG_FD_204939 | JGI IMG/M metagenome (GOLD analysis project Ga0316197, IMG submission 204939) | Coastal sediment microbial communities from Oude Bieten Haven, Netherlands - site A oxic | ecosystem: Environmental > Aquatic > Marine > Coastal > Sediment | place: Netherlands... | reverse complement strand
ATGGTTATAGCTGATATAGCTAGCTTGGTATAACTTGATCTCTCTTGTTGCTTAAAGTAATAGATAGCTGGGTTGCATCGTTTATCCTCTCTCGGAGAATTAAATTAAAGACGTTAATTCTTTAATCGTTATTCTCACTTCATAAAATCATATGGAACGGTTTTGAACAGCTTTAGTTGATGGAGAACAGGATGTTCTGAATAAAACTCACAACGCAGTTAGGGATAATTTTAATCAGAAAGAATGATTACTTTATTAATTCCTTTGGTATTAGCTGCGGTGGATAGGTATGTCCCATCTTTCTTGAGCAAAAGCCCTAACCTAAAGAGGAATAAAACGTAGAGTACAAAGATAAACCTCTGATATTTATTAATATTAGATTTTAAATATTAAACAATGTTCAAAGAGAAAAATACTATACTTAGATCACCCTGCTAGACTCAATTAATAAAGGATAATCGCCATGACCAGTGACACAATACTGTTTGATATTAATGAAACGGTGCTTGATCTAAGTACATTAAGACCTCTCTTTAAGGCTGTTTTTGGGGATGAATCTGTTACTTCAACGTGGTTTACTATGTTGCTACATAGCTCTACTGTGTGCAGTTTAACGGATGTTAAAACTGACTTTGCAAGTTTAGCTAAAATAATGCTTGAAAGTCTTGCAGGTAAACTGAAAGTAAATCTGACTGATCAGATGAGCTATGATATTTTAAACGCTTTTGCAGGGCTTACTGCCCATGATGATATCAAACCTGCACTTCAGAAGTTACGCCTCGCTGGATTTCGTTGCATTGCTTTTTCAAACTCCTCACTACAGTTAATAAATCAGCAAATTAACAATGCTGGCTTAAAGGAATATTTTGACGATATTGTCTCTGTCGAAGAGTCGGGCAGTTTTAAACCTGATTACAATGTTTATCAGTTTGCTGCAAATCGCGTACATCGCCCTATTGAATTATTATGGTTAGTTGCTACCCATGATTGGGATACGCATGGGGCAATCTCTGCTGGTATGCGTGGCGCTTATATAGACCGTTCCGGTGCGCCTTATCACCCCCTATATTGCCAAGCAAATGTTGAAGGGAAAACGATGGGAGAGGTAATTGAAAAAATTATCACTTTAAATATAGAATAAATTTATTATACGCGTGGAAATAGAGATGCTTTTAAATTTAATAGCTTACCGCTGAACTAATTATTAACCGTGTGCGTATTGTTTTCTAATAACGATAAATTAAGGGGTGTATAAATGAGCAATAAAAAGTTAATAATTGATTTTACTACCTCGTCTAAGCTGCCTTGGACAGTGATTAATGATAATGTGATGGGCGGGTTGTCTGAGGGACATGCAGAATTGCAATCACAAGCATTACGCTTCTATGGTTTAATCTCTACTGATAATAATGGTGGTTTCACTAGCGTTTACAGTGCACCAATAAAACTATCTAAAAGTATAGAAGCCATTAGTATAACGATTAAAGGCGATGGTAATCGTTATCAATTGAGAATGCGAAGTAGTGTAATGGGGCGTGAGTTGGTTTATAAAGTTGATTTTTTGACAAAAACTAACCAAACAGAAACCTATCGTTTCTTATTTTCTGATTTTAAAGCCTCTTTTAGAGGTAGCATAGTGGTTGACGCTCCTGATCTTAAAGCGAATACCGTTACTAAAGTTGGCTTCCTTATCGGTCCTAATCAGAAAAAAATGTTTTTGCTCTCTGTTTATAAAATTGAATTTCATTGATAAGTGTCACCATGGAATATTTTCTCCCTGCCAGTCAACAAAACTAGCTTGACCGTCAATTTCACTATGGTGCACTATTTTCTTTAGTTGTATGGCAACAAATTCAGGAGTGAATAATTTTCCTTCAGGCACATTTTTTTGAAAAGGTTTAGATAAGCTTGTGTCTGTGGTACCTGGATGAAAAGAGATAAGTTTAATATTTTTAGCGCTTCTCGCTAGCTCGATAGATGCAGACTTTATCAACATGTTCAAAGCCGCTTTAGAGGCTCGATAGCTATACCAACCACCTAGCTTATTATCACTTATACTACCTACTCGTGCGCTAAAGAATACCACTTTACAAGGTGTGCTGCCGGACACTAGCGGTACTAAATTTTTTAGCCATAACATCGGAATAATGCTATTGCTCATTATTAATTCAGATAAGTTTTCAGATGTAAATTGTTGTAATCTTTTTTCAGGTTGCAAAGTATCATTATGCAAAACACCATGGCATATAAAAACTTGTTGTATTTTAAGATCTTTCATTTCATCAATCTGTAGGAGCACCTTTTTAATGGTTGATTCTTGGTAATCACTAACGGGAATTACGTCACTATTAATGAATGTATTTTGTTGGTAAAAAGCAGTGTTTCTACTGATAACAATAAGTTTTGAGGTTGTTTCGAATGTCGCTATATGAGTGGCTAACGCTCTTGCAATACCACTATTAGCCCCGATAATCAGTGTTGTGTGGTTTTCCATAACAAACTCCTTTGTTGCATGTTTTTTTTCCAATACCAAATTGCTCATATAAAAAATGAGAGATAGGGTATCGATACTTAGCAAGCAGTAGATAAACACCATGTGCTATCTGCTTAATAATTGGAAACTGCAATGGTGCCACTAGAGCCCCTCTGCCAACAAGTGTCCATGCTCGATGAGTTACATCTAATGCCAGTAGTAATTCACCTTTATATTTTCCATGCAAAATTTTCAATGCTTTTTCGACATTAATATCATCAAAAAGTAACTTAAAATCTGTCTGATGAAGGTTTTCTAGTTGTATTAAATTTTTTGTATCAGCTTGTTTTAGTTTGTGCATCTCAAGGCTACAGAGTGGACAATTACCGTCATAAAAAATGATTAATTTTCCCTGTTTCATAAAATATTCCTCATAACTGTATAATAATTAAAACCATGCTAAAAGTGCAATTGCATGCAAAATGATGACGCTAAAAGTAAGTGTTAAGCGCATCATAAAATAAGGGGAAATGCGCTTTTGTGTCTTTTTTTCAGAGAAAAAATATTCTGCAATTATTAGCGCTGTATAACCTAAGGGTAGAAATATTAAAGCATAAAAAAGCGGCATGAATAACCACAGATAAGCGTACAAGCAGAGTAGGTTACTTATTATCTGTCTTTTTGAATATCTCTGTGTACTCTCTTTTTTCCATAATACGCCAGCAAGGAAAGTGAGAATAATAATACTGTAAAACTGGAAAGCTTGCTGTGGGTTAAAAAACAGTTGGGTAGTATCATTGCTGCTCGTTAATTTAAAAATCCATAAACAAGCAACAAAGGGAATTAATCCTAAATAACCTAACAATTCCCATGTTTTTAAACTTTTGAGATGTATTTTTTTGTTCATTATTTATTACCTGTTTCTATTTTCAAACCCGCCAAATTTAGTTCTGAGCTGCACATTTCAGGTTTTGCGTAACTCAAGCGGGCTAATCTAGATGTACGGTGATAACTATCTAGCCCCGATACTGAAACTGTTTGTAACGACTCTATATCAATATACCCATCATCTTGAACTGCATTTTGCGCACAGATTACATGACTAATTTCTCCGATGATTAACTGCGTGTTATTAAGTTTGATAGGTAATATCTCTCTTAAAGTCATCCCATACTTTAATTGGCTTTGTTCTACAAAGGGAGCATTTATACCTTCTATGTACTGAGGCGATAACCCTGTTGCGTTAAATTCACTAACACTGCTTTCATAACGTGCTGAACTTTGGTGGGCAGCGCGATAGAATGCTGTTGATACTTGGTTAATGGTGTAATGCGTTGTTGAAATAATATTATTAAGTGTCTCTCTGTCATTGTTATCAGGTCGCATTATAAAACCAATTAATGCAGGGTTCGCACCTAAGTGTACAACGGAGCTAAATATAGCGAGATTTGTTTTGCCGTTGGTATCTTGCGTGGCGATCAAGTTAGCACTTTTATAGCCCGATAAACTGTTAACAAACCTTGCACGGTATCTATTTGGCATTTTCTTTAAAGCATCTTGGCTGAAATGTTCAAAGTTAATAGCATTCACCTTAATAGTTGATTGTTTATGAGTTATTAATACGTACGAGAAAGGGGAAAAGATCTTTATATTAAAAATAATCTCAAAGTAAGTTGATGAATTATTTTTATATTATATGTAAGGGTATAGAAGATAGAGCAATAGGGGTTAGAAGCGCTGCCTGGATGAAAGTATTTTATCGGTTGCAGAAAGAGATAGTGATCTTTTGGGGGAACGCTATGGTTTTAATATTCTTTATTTACTTGCGATTATAATAAAAAACCGCATTTTAGCTGACTAAAATACGGTTTTTATTTAGTTAAATTTAAGTAGTATTTAGCTAAAATTAACTGGGTCGATTATAGAGATTCAGTAAATGTACGTGCCATAACGTCGGCTTTTTGCTCTGTTGTTAAAGAGTTAAAGCGAACTGCGTAACCTGATACACGAATAGTCAGTTGTGGGTAATTTTCTGGGTGATCAATCGCATCTTGTAGTGTTTCACGACGTAATACGTTTACGTTTAAGTGTTGGCCGCCTTCTTGTGCAGCAGGTGCTTGAACTGCAACTTCTTTGTACTCGATGTCGCCAAGATCTGCGATTGCAATAACCTGATCTTCTGCATATGCATTATCTTTAACACATAGGCAACGAGCTTGAGCGTTTGCTTCATCTAATAACCAAAAAGAGTTAAGTAGAGATGCATTGTCTGATTTAGTGATTTGAATACCAAAAGCCATGTTGAGCTCCTTAATAAGTTTAAAGTGTGTAATAAAGTTACAGTTCCGTAACAAATTGACTTGAATACAAAGCTGCGTTTAATAAATCTACATTGATTATATGGCCTACTTTGCTTGATGTAAATCAATAATCACATATTTTTTCTGTGGGTTAATTGGTTGTTTGTTGTGCTATGTCATGGCTTTTTTTGAAATAGCTGAAAATGCTTTGTAAGACTTTGTTTTAGGTCAATTTTGCTTGTTGTTATAATACCTCAATGTGTTTGGTTAATGAATTGTTAAAGTGAAGTTGATATTTAACAATTACTTATATGGTATATTGATAAGCGTTAAAAGAATAAGGATCAAAAATGAGTTGGAATGAATTTATATTGTCAGAGCAAAAAAAAGACTATTACCAAGCGCTTTCAAGTTTTTTAGAAATTGAAAGGAAAAGTGGAAAGGAGATCTTTCCCCCAGAGAATTTATATCTTAATGCATTACAATTGACTGAGTTAGAAAACGTCAAAGTAGTTATTTTAGGACAAGATCCATACCATGGTGATGGCCAAGCTCATGGGTTGAGTTTTTCTGTTCCTGATGGCGTTAAGATACCGCCTTCACTGCGTAATATATATAAAGAGTTAGCGCAGAGCATTGATGGTTTCGAAGTACCTAACTCTGGTAATTTAACGCATTGGGCCGAGCAAGGTGTTTTATTATTAAATGCAGTATTAACGGTAGAGAAAGCGAATGCGGGCAGTCATGCAAAACAAGGTTGGGAAACTTTTACGGATAATGTAATTAAATATTTAAATGAGACACAATCTAATATAATTTTTCTTTTATGGGGAAGTTACGCCCATAAAAAAGGTCTCTTTATTGATAGCAATAAACATCAAGTTTTAAAGTCAACTCATCCTTCACCTCTTTCTGCCTATCGTGGATTTCTTGGTTGTGGCCATTTTCGTCAAGTTAATGAAATATTAACCTCTTTTGGTAAAAATAAAATCAACTGGTAGTATGACTCAAGCCAGAGATTTTATCTTTTGCAGTGCTTATAATATGGACTGAATTTAAAAATGGGTATCTATTATGCTAGAAACAATTCACAACGATCATCGTAATATTAATCAGTTGCTCAGAATATTACGAAAAAAAATTAATCTATTAGAGAATGATGAAAAAATTGATTATCGATTAATTAAGGTCATTATTAGCTATTTACGAAACTACTCTGATAAGTACCATCATCCGATGGAAGATCTTATTTATGCTTATTACCTCAAGTATCGAGTTGTGCCTGATGAAGTTGCAAATCGTTTATCTCGTGAACATAAACAGATTAAGGAGGCGACGGTTGATCTTGATGAATTGGTTGAAATGGTACTATTAGATGCGATTGTACCTAAAGAGCTTTGTATTGAAAAACTAAGCACTTTTGTTGAGATGCAAGCGGTGCATTTGATGTACGAAGAGTCACAAATTCTACCTGCAATTCGTGATAGTTTATCGGCGGACGATTGGATGAATCTGCAACAACAGTGGCAACATAGTCATTATGATGATCCACTGTTTGGCGATAATATTAGTGAAGAGTACAAAGCTCTTGCCGAGCGGATTAATCAAGGTTAGCTGTAAAAACTTTCCATCCAGCTTTCTAATATTAAGGCAGCGGAAACGCTGTCTATCTTTCCTTTATCTAATGCTTTAAAACCGCCTCTTTCAAAAATAAACTCTTTAGCGCTAGCTGTCGTTAGGCGCTCATCTTGAAGTGCTGTTTTTACACCAAAACGACCATTTAGTCGATTAGCGAACTTTTTAGCTCGCTGTGTAATCGCTTGCTCTGTACCGTCCATGTTGAGTGGTAAGCCAACCACGACAAGGTCCGGTTGCCACTCTTTAATGACTTTTTCAACAATATCCCAATTAGGAATTCCATCATTTGCTTTAATCGCATCAATGGGTTGTGCGGTTGCAGTTATCATCTGTCCTGTTGCTACGCCAATGCTTTTAGTGCCAAAATCAAATCCGAGTAGGGTTTGTGGTGCTTTTTTTTCAGAAGTATTTGTTGTCATGCATGTCCGCTTGTTGTGGTTAATTGTTCAGGAGTAATACCTAAGCGATGTAGTGATTCACTCCAACGTTTTTCAACTGGCGTATTAAAAATAATATCATTTTCACTTTCAATCGTTAGCCAGTGGTTGTCGTTCATCTCTTGCTCTAATTGCCCTGAACTCCAACTTGCATAACCTAAAGTAACCATATATTTTTCAGGCTCATTTTCAGTGCCCAATGTTGATAATACGGCATTTGAGTTAGACATTAACAGCTGTTTATTAAGCTCGGTACTTTGTGAGTTATCATCAAGAGGGCTATGTAAAACAAAACCTCGCTCAAGCTCTAATGGTCCACCTAAAAATACAGGGTTATTTAGTGGAGGCTCAGGTTGGTGTTGGATCGTTTCAACATTGCTCAGTAACTCTTGCACCGTCAGTTTGACAGGAAAGTTAATAATAAACCCCATGGCGCCCTCTGCATCGTGTTCACATAAATAAACAACTGATTGTTTAAAATAGGGATCCGTTAATGTTGGCATTGCAATTAAAAAATGATTTTTGAGAGTATTAAGCACCTCTGTTTTATCACTATCAACGCAAATGTCATCACTTTGAAGTTCAGAGTCACTGCTATTATTTTTGTTATCAGTCATTTGGAGCTCCTTGCTTCAGCCATACTTCAGATTTATCTTAAGTATGGCAATATATTGCAAATTATCTAATGCGTTTTTCAATTGCATCCATTAATTTACCTGCAATGTTAGTGCCGTAAGCATTGTCTATCTCCTGGATGCAAGTGGGGCTAGTCACATTAATCTCTGTAACTTTGTCACCAATGACATCAAGACCAACAAAAATGAGCCCTTTTTGTTTTAGCTTTGGGCCAATAGTATTAGCAATATGCCAATCAGATTCAGAAAGTGGTTGTGCTACACCACGTCCACCTGCTGCTAAATTACCACGTGTTTCACCTTTTGCTGGTATACGAGCGAGTGAGTAAGGCATCGGTTCACCATCAACAATTAAGATACGTTTATCACCATCTTTAATGTCTGGAATAAAGGCTTGAGCCATACAGTATCGGCTTTCATGTTCGGTCAATGTTTCGATTATCACACCTAAGTTTGCATCTTTTTCTTTGATACGGAAAATAGATGCGCCGCCCATACCATCAAGCGGCTTTAAAATAACGTCTTTGTGTTTTTCGTGGAAGCGACGAATTTTATCGCTGCTACGTGTTACTAATGTCGTTGGTGTAAATTCACTAAACCATGCAGTAAATAGTTTCTCATTTGCATCTCGAAGACTTTGTGGTTTATTAACGATTAAGCAACCTTCGTCTTCAGCACGCTCTAACATATAAGTTGCATAAATAAACTCGGTATCAAAAGGCGGATCTTTTCGCATTAATACAGCATCTAAATCAGAAAGCGGGTGATCAACTGTTTCTTCAAGTTGATAGAAGTTACCTTCTTCACGTTGTACTGTAAGCTTTTGAGAACTTGCAAAACTGCGTCCGTTATCCATATAAAGATCTTTCATCTCCATATAATAAAGTTCCCAGCCACGTGATTGTGCTTCTAACAACATCGCGAAGCTTGAGTCTTTATGAATTTTTACATCTTTAATTGGATCCATTACGATCCCGATTTTTATAGTCATTTTTTATCCTAAGCTAAATCGCCAAAGCGACATTGTAATGCAGTAATTGCGGTTAATGCTGCGGTTTCGGTGCGTAAAACACGTGGACCAAGCAACGTTTCTGTAAAATTAAGCGTTTCTGTTAGTTCTATCTCTTGGTCGCTAAAGCCACCCTCTGGGCCAATTAATAAAGCAATATTATTAATTTGCTCTGGCAAGGTGTTAATAGAGTATTTAGCGCGTGGATGCAGGGTTAATTTTACCGCATCACTGCTGCTGGAGCACCAGTCAACCAGTTGTTTAGTCTCATGGATAATTGGCACAATATTGCGTCCAGATTGTTCACAGGCTGCAATCGCTATTTTTTGCCATTGCTGTTGTTTCTTAGCCATACGCTCAACATTTATTTTGACCCCACAACGCTCACTAATCAATGGTGTTATCTCGTTAACTCCAAGTTCAACTGCTTTTTGAATCACAAACTCCATGCGGTCGCCACGTGACATTACCTGCCCTAAATGCAAGTGTAGCGGGCTTTCATTGGTTGTTTCATGGAAGCTCTCAATTTGTACACTGCAACTGCGTTTTTGAACATCGCTTAATGTTGCGTGAAACTCTCCACCTTTGCCATTGAAAAGGGTGATAGCGGTGCCGACCTTAAGTCGTAAAACACGAATATGCTGGGTTGCATCATCTGCAAGGATAAAGCTTTGATTGATGACGAAGAGCTGTGGGTCATAAAATCTAGGTTGTCTCATAATGTTTAGCACTGTTAACTGATAATAGCCTAAGTATAACGCGAAAACTTTGTTGAAAACTAACGCTTATTGTTATTAATTACTGGCTAACTATGCGACAATTTGCGCTCAATTTTATCAAGGAAGTATGTATGGCTGACTCTATTTTAAAAAGCAAATCTAGTGATCCTAAGCAGGGCGTTTATTTTATTGGTACTACACCACCAAAACAGGACACTGACATTGCACTGGTTTCTGGCATTGCAGACAAACTTCTTAGTCGTTTAGACGAGATTGATTACGATGGTTTAATTGTTTACGATATTCAAGATGAGACATCTCGAATTGATAAACCACGTCCATTCCCTTTTAAATATACCCATGATTCACGTCTTTATTCAAAGTTACTACATGATAAATGTAATAAACCTGTCATCACTTATAAGAGTGTTTCACAGCGTGATAGCGATGATTTTTCTGCCTGGTTAAGTGATGCATGGCATCAATTTTCAGTTCGTGACATTGTTTTAGTGGGCAGTCCTTCTGCTGAAGGTGAGATTAAGCTATCACTAAATGATGCGTATCGTGTATTAAAAGCTCATCATTTAGATTTTCATTTAGGTGGCGTCACTATTGCAGAACGCCATATTAGTAAAGGTGATGAGCATCTGCGCCTAGGTAATAAGGTACAACAAGGCTGTGACTTTTTTATCTCGCAAGCGGTATACAACGCACAGGCAACGATTGATCTCTTAACGCGTTATGCATCTCAATGTAAAATCGATGGGGTTAAACCTAAACGTATTGTATTAACATTTTCTCCTTGCGGTAGCGCAAAAACATTAGAGTTTATTGAGTGGTTAGGTATATCTGTACCGGAAGCGACTAAATTACGTATTCTAGAGGCTGAAAATCCACTCAAAGAATCGCTGCAGATCAATCGTAATAATTTTGAACAGATTTTACAGGCCTGTTTACCCCTAGATATACCTCTGGGTCTAAATATTGAGAGTTTAACTAATCGCAAAGAAGAGATTGATGCTGCTATATTGCTTTTTAAATTGCTTAAAGCAACCTTAGACTTAAAGTTAGCTGAATCACAGATGTAATACTTTGCTTGTTTAGCAAAGGATGTATATCAAGGCAGTTATTTTTATTAGCATCTACTTTATGTGATAAAAAACAAAGAAAAATTTGCTTGCCGCGTTATTATCTTGTTTTTTATCTTCAGGATCAAAGTGTCAATGAGTTTAAGTCACGAAGAACAAACGGAATTGACCCGCATTGCAGTGAAAGCGGGGCAAATATTACATCAGCACGGAGCTGAAAGTAGACTGGTTGAGCAAACAACCCAGCGTATTGGCCTTGCCCTTGGTGCACAGAGTATTGAGCTTTCAGTCAGCTCCGATGCGATTGTGATCACCAGTTTATTTGAAGGAAACTGTATTACAACAACTAGGCGTTGTTATGATCGTGGTATCAATATGCAGATGGTTTGTGATGTATTACGCATCTGCATAATGCTTGAAAAAAGCTTGTTGGATGCCGATCAGGTTAAAGAGCGTTTAACTCGCTTGACGCCTTATAAATACAATCGCTGGTTAGTCGTGTTTATGATCGGACTCTCCTGTGCGAGCTTTAGTCATTTTTTTGGTGGCGATCTACCTGTTTATATTACTACTTTCTTTGCCTCAGCTGGTGCGATGATCTTACGCCAAGAACTCGCTCATCGGCATCATAACCCTTTTGTTAATTTTGCATTAGCTGCATTTGTTGCCACTACGATTGCGAGTGTTGGGGTTATTTATGAATTTGGTGAAAATCCACAAATAGCAATGGCGGCCTCTGTTTTGTTATTAGTACCAGGATTTCCGCTTATTAATGCGGTGTCTGATATGTTAAAAGGACATATTAGTACGGGGATTGCGCGCTGGGTTTTTGCAACATTGCTTAGTATTAGTGTTGCCATAGGCATCGTTGCATCAATGAGTTTAACTAGTGTGTCGGGGTGGTTATAATGATGGAGTTGATACAGTTAATCATTATTGATGCACTCTTTGCCGCTGTGCCTGCTGTTGGTTTTGCAATGGTATTTAATGTACCTAAAAAAATGCTGATATATTGTGCTGTTGGTGGCGCCTTTGCGCATTCTTTACGCTTTTTATTGATGGATCTTGGCCTTCATATTGAATGGGCTACGCTAATCGCATCTAGTTCAATGGGGTTTGTTGGTTTATATTGGTCGCGTAAACGTTTGATCCCTCGTCCTGTTTTTACCGTGGCGTCGGTGATCCCAATGATCCCTGGTAGCTTTGCATTTACTACTATGATTGGTCTTGTGGAGCTAAATACTGGCGGATACAGCGTAGAGTTGATGCAAATTGTGACCGAGAATGGTCTTAAAACCTTATTTATATTAGGCGCACTTAGCTTTGGTCTTGCGTTACCTTCAATTCTTATTTATCGCGGCAGACCGATCGTGTGATTTTTGAATTTCATTGATTACCTGAATACTGTTTAGTATGCAGGTAATCACTTCGGCTGAACATCTTCATTCCAGTTTTATTTGTTTGTCTTAATCCTATTCGCTTTATTACTCATTTACCCTAGCTTAGCAATCGTATAAACTGCGCTCAATTAATATTGAGGAACAAACCATGTCAGATAAATTTTTCTTTAAAGGGAAAAAAGAGAAGAAACCTAAACATTCAAGTTACGGTTTCAATACTAAGCGTGCTGCAAAATCAGGCACAGTAGACTTCCCATTTGCTCTATTAGTGCAAACAGAAACAAGAAAAGTAGAAGTTGAAGCTATCTTAAAAGAACATAGCTTATTTGCTGATATTGAAGTCGATGAAAATAAAGCGGAAAATATTATTGAGTTAGAAGGTTTTTTAAATAAGCCTAAAACGACTACTTTTGAAAAAACACCGAAGCGTAATGATCCGTGTTCTTGTGGTAGCGGTAAAAAATATAAAAAGTGTTGTGGTTAATATTTAAAACAACATTTTTATTGGAGCGTAAACGTCTCAATTGTGTTGATTAGTCTCGCTAACTAACAAAATACAAGTAAGCCCAAACATAAAAAAACCGCTTAATTTAGCGGTTTTTTTATTTGTAATTCAATTTTTATTCTATGGTATGCTTTTTAATGATCTTAAAAACATGCCTAAACCGCCCACAGCAAGCACTAATATAACGATCAAATCAAAAGCTGTCATACTTTTAAAGTTGAACTGAATCGATGAAATAACACCAAAGACAAGTGCTGTAATTGAACCTATTGTTAATACCCAACCAATAATGTTTTTACTGTTGTAGAACACAAGGCCGACACCAAACATAAATGGAATCATTACCATACCACTGGTAATTGAATAACGGCCCCCCATTCCTGAGAAACCATATAAGTGGCGGCTTAGTGAGAAATTAGAAGTCACTGATATTGCATTAAGCAATAAGTAGAATCCCCCGATCATCATTATTAAACCAATAAAAAATGTCCCGATCCCCCCAGGTGTACCACCTGCTCCTTTCATCTTATTATCCCTGCTCTAATAGGCTACGTAGGTCAATTAATGCAGCATTAGCACGCGAAACATAATTTGCCATGACTAATGAATGGTTGGCTAATAAACCAAACCCACTACCATTAAGAATCATCGGGGACCAAACGGTATCCTGTGTTGATTCTAAGTCTCGAATAATCTGCTTTAAACTTGCTTGCGCATTTTTCTTTTCAAGCACATCTGCAAAATCAATCTCTACCGCTTTTAAGAAATGCAAAATTGCCCATGTAGAGCCTCTGCTTTCATAAAATATATCATCAATTTTCCACCACGATGTTTTAACTTCTAATTCCGCAGATCTCGCCGTGGATTGTTTTGCTGTTGGGTCGCCCGATAATGCAGTATCGAATCTATCGTAACCAACACTCGCACTTAGCTCCTGAGAAATAGAGCCCAAACGTTTTTCAACTTCACGTAACCAAGCACCTAAATTATCGGCTCGGGTATAAAACTGAGCATCACTATTATCTTCAGAAACTAAGCGTGCACGGTAACTTTTCAATGCTTTGATCGCATCACCATATTCATTTTCAGCACTCGGTAATTGCCAACTTTTATGAGATATATTAAGTTTGCTTTGCGCTATCTCTAAATCTTTATCTCCTGTTGACTGCGATTGTGAACGGCTAAAGTTTAAACGCATTGCAAGCGCTAAATCACGGGATTGTTCGAGCACTCCATATTCAAAAGCCGGCATATTATCCATTAAGATACCGGGAGGCATCATATCGTTGGCAATAAAACCACCCGGTTTGTTAATTAACCAATCTGTTACATCAATCAAGGTTGATACTGTTGTGTAACCAGAAACGATTTTATTATTATTGATTTGTGCTGTTTCTGCCGTTTTCATTTTTACATCATAGGTGTTTGGCATCCAGCCCCACCAGATAGAAACAAGCCAAAGAATGAGGGTAATAATAGATAACCCACTAATAATTGATTTTTTCCCTAACATAATACTTTTCCATATAGTAAGAAGATCTCATCTATTCATCATAACAATGCTCAAAATTTTATGCATCATTTAAACTATTTATTTGATAATCTTGCTGAAAATCAAGTTTATCGTTCGAGGAAGAATATGAAAGTATCAATGATTGCCGCCATGGCTGAAAACCGTATCATAGGATTAGACAATAAGATGCCTTGGCATCTGCCCGCGGATCTTCAGTTTTTCAAACGTGTCACGCTGGGTAAGCCGGTGATCATGGGACGTAAAACCTATCAGTCAATTGGGCGCCCATTACCAGGCCGACAGAATATTGTATTAAGTCGTGATGCTAATCTAAGTATTGATGGAGTTGAGTGCGTACAAACACTTGAGCAGGCGCAGAAATTAGTCGGTGATGTTGATGAGGTGATGATTATTGGTGGTGCAACTATTTATGAACAGTTTTTAGCACAAGCCGATCGCTTATACCTTACTTTTATTGATCTTGAAACTAAGGGCGATACACAATTTCCCGATTATCAAAAAGTGGCCTCATGGCAAGAAATTGAATGTGAAAAACATCTAAAAGATGATAAAAATGGGTATAACTACCAATTTGTTACATTGGATCGCATGTAAATTAAAATAAGTTCTATCTTTATTAGAAACATAATAAATTGGGGTAATGATGCATAATAAACAGAGTAAATATATTTTAGTTGTAGAAGATAGTGTCATGTTTACTCGTATCCTACAGCGAAGTATTGAGTCTGTTGATGGCTTTAAAGTTATTGCAGTGGAAAACTTTGCAGATTTAAGAGCACTACTAAAAGAAAATCGTTACCAATTTTTTGCAAGTCTATTAGATGTTAATTTACCAGATGCACCACATGGTGAGGTTATTGACTATGTACTCGCGCATAATATCCCCTCTATTGTTTTTACTGCTAAGCTAGATGATAGTTTTCGGAAAAAAATCTATACTAAAGGGTTGGTTGACTACGTATTAAAAGAGGGGCCTGCAAATGTTCAATATGTGGTATCTTTACTTCGTCAGTTGAAGCGTAATAGTAATATTGATGTGTTAGTTGTTGATGACTCTGCCACTGTGCGTGCTTACATTAAACATCTTTTAGTCATCTACCAATTTAATGTTTTCGAAGCTGTTGATGGCGTTGATGCTATTGAAATTGTTAAGCAAAATCCTAACATTAGCTTAGTGTTAACGGATTTTAATATGCCTAATATGGATGGATTGGAGTTAACTAAAAACCTGCGTATTGAGCATAGCAATCAGGAGATGGCTATTATTGGCATGTCAGCTTTTGGCAATAACCAATTATCAGCACACTTTTTAAAATTGGGAGGTAGTGATTTTATTATTAAACCTTTCCTTGAAGAGGAATTTTTCTGCCGTATCAATCAGAATATGGAGTTATTAGAGCATATCTCTCAACTGAAGTTTCTTGCTACGCGGGATTATTTATCAGGATTATTTAACCGCCGCCATTTTTTTGATGTGGGTAACTCACTGTTTTACCGCTATCAAAAAAAAGGGTTACATATTGGGGTTGCGCTGTTAGATATTGATCACTTTAAAAAGGTGAACGATACTTATGGACATGATGCTGGTGATACTGTTCTTCGTCAGTTAGGAAAGCTGTTAATAGAAAAGTTTGAGGGTGAAGGCAATCGTCATAGTATGGTTGCTCGATATGGCGGCGAGGAGTTTTGCTTTCTTTTAGTTGCTAAAAATAAGCATCAAATAGAGGAAAAATTATCAGCATTACGACAACGTATAGAAGCGGAACTGTTCCTGTTAGATGATGGATTTGAGCTGAAGGTAACGGCAAGTATTGGTTTGTTTACAGGAACAGCGGTGGATCTTAAATCAGCACTAACTATCGCTGATAAAGCGTTATATCAAGCAAAAGAGGGTGGCAGAAATCAAATAATATCGCTGTCCGCATAAGGTTATTATTGGCTATGAATTGGGCAAGTTAGAGAGAACTTTTTTTTATCTTGCCAGCGTAGCATGGTTAAATTATTACCCCAAACACAACCTGTATCAAGTGCATACAGGTCTTGCTGAGCAACTTCCCCTAATAACGCCGCCCAATGGCCAAATACAATAGGGCTTGCTTTATCTAGCGTGGGGATCTCAAACCATGGTCGCATTACGCTTTTATCCGTTTGTTCAGGACCAAGTTTATTTTTAAACTCTAAACTGCCATCTAAAAAACAGTAGCGCATACGGGTAAATGCATTGATGATAAATCGTAAGCGATCATCGCCGGTTAAACTATCGGACCAACTGTTGGGGTGATTTCCATACATATTTTGCAATAGTGTTTTGAATTGATCTCCGTGTAATTGCTGTTCTATTTCATTAGCTAATTGTTCGGCTTGTTTCATCGTCCACTGCGGGGAAATACCCGCATGTACCATCACAAAGTCAAATTCAGGGTGACGCAATAAAAGTGGTTGTAAGCGTAACCAGTGCAATAGTTCATCGCAATCAGGGGCCGCTAACAATGGCGTTAATTTATCGTTATCTTTAGCTTGGTGAATACCTTGCCATATCGCGAGCAGGTGTAGGTCGTGATTACCTAGAATTATCTTAGTACTTGAACCTAATCCTTTTACAAAGCGTAAGGTTTCAAGTGACTTTGGTCCCCGTGCGACTAAATCACCCGTTATCCAAAGCTCATCAAAATCAGCATCAAAGTTGGCTAATGCAAGTAACTGTTGCAGTTCATCGCAACAGCCCTGTATATCACCAACAATATAGGTTGCCATTAATCTTGTTGTGCCTGTTTTTCTTTTCGATCAAAGATGTAGTTTGCTAAACGAACATACTCTTCAACAGTAATATTTTCTGCGCGTTTTGTATGGTCTACATTCATCGCTTGTAGCTCTTCAACATCCAGAATTTCACGTAAGCCGTTACGGATCGTTTTGCGACGCTGATTAAAAGCCATTGAACATACTTGGTTTAATGATTTCATGCTTTTAGCAATAAATGGCGGTACATCATAAGGTTCTAGACGTACAACCGCAGAGTCCACTTTAGGCGCAGGAATAAATGCTGTTGGTGGTACTTCTAAAACAGGAATAACTTTACAGTAGTACTGTGCCATTACTGTTAGACGCCCGTAAGCTTTACAGTTTGGACCAGCACAAAGACGGTTTACCACCTCTTTTTGCAGCATAAAGTGCATATCTTTAATTTTGGTCGCAAACTCAAAAAGATGGAACATTAACGGTGTTGAGATGTTGTAAGGTAAGTTACCAAATACGCGTAGTTGCCTCTCTTCACTTGCTAGTTGCCCAAAATCAAACTGCATCGCATCCGCTTGAGTGATATTTAGCTTTTCGCTTAATGTTGGGTGCTTAGCAAGACGCTCTGCAAGGTCTCTATCTAGCTCTACCACATTGAGTACTTTTACTTTGCTTGCAACCGGCTCTGTTAACGCGCCTAAACCAGGCCCAATCTCTACAATATTATCATCTGGCTGTGGTGCAATCGCTGCCACAATTGAATCGATGATATAATCATCATGTAGGAAATTTTGTCCAAAACGCTTACGTGCGGTGTGGCCTAAGTGTGTTTTATCATTCATAATTTTGCTCTATTTAATCTGCTTTGTTGGCTAGTTGCCATGGTAATTGCTTCATCTACTGCGCACAGTAAACTCCCCGTATCCGCTTTTCCTGTACCCGCTAAATCAAGGGCGGTGCCGTGATCAACTGAGGTGCGAATATAGGGAAGCCCTAAGGTAATATTGACCGCTTTACCAAAACCTTTGTATTTTAATACTGGTAGTCCTTGGTCATGATACATAGCAAGTACTGCGTCCGCATCTTCCAGGTATTTCTCTTGAAAAAGGGTGTCGGCAGGTAATGGACCGATAAGATCTATTCCCTGTAAGCGCAACTTTTCAAGTGTTGGTTCAATTGTTTCAATCTCTTCTCTGCCCATATGCCCACCTTCACCAGCGTGTGGATTTAAACCGCAGACATAGATACGTGGTGTTTTTATCGCATATTTAAGCTGTAACTCTTTATTTAATATAGTGATAATTGAGGTTAAGCGATATTCTGTAATCGCTTCCGAAATCTCTTTAAGTGGCAAATGCGTTGTCACTAATGCGACACGTAGCCCTGTGGTTGCTAACATCATCACCACTAAGTCGGTATTTGATTGCTCTGCAAAGAATTCAGTGTGACCGCTAAAACTTATACCTGCTTCATTAATAATCCCCTTATGTACAGGGGCAGTAACGACTGCTGAAAATTCACCAGATAAACAACCATCATTAGCAAATTTTAATGTATCAAGTACATATTGAGCATTGTTTTTGTCAAGTTTACCCGCCTCAGATATATTAGTAAGCGGAAGGTGGGAAACAACTAATTGCCCTTTGGGTGCTGGAGTCAGGTGTTTTTGCCTATCATAATCAACTAATTTAACGCTAAGCCCTAGTTGAGCACATCGTGTTGCCAGCAAGTTTTTATCTGCGCAAATCACCAATGAGATAGGCCATACTTTTTCTGCTAATTTTAGAACTATATCTGCACCGATACCGCTAGGCTCACCCGCAGTAATAATAATTGGCTTAATAGCTAACTTTACCATCTTAATTTGCATCCATTACATAATCAGGGTTGTTAATTTTTATATATGCTTCTTGGCGAATTTCATTCATCCAAGCGTATAACTCAGCTGGAAAACGCTGCTTAAATAAAATACCGTAAGCTTTTTGCTTGGTCGCATCCGCAGTGGTGTCAGACTCACGCTTATCCATTACTTGTAAAATATGCCAACCATGCATAGTACGGAAAGGCTGGCTAATTTCACCAATCGGCAAAGTAAGAGAAAGATCTCTAAACTCTGGTACATACATACTAGGATCTGCCCAACCTAAGTCTCCACCTTTAATTGCTGAGCCTGGATCCTGTGAGTTTTCTTTAGCTAATTGTTCAAATGTTTTACTGCCCTCTAAAATTTCTTGGCGATACTCTTTAAGCAACTGTTCAGCTTTATCATCACTTAAAATAATGTTTGATTTTATTAATATATGACGTGCATTGACCTCAGTTGTAATGACATTCTCAGTGCCTTTTTTATCTAATACTTTAATGACATGAAACCCCATGCTGGTTTGGAATGGACCGATTAAATCACCTTTTTGAGTCGTTTGATCATCAAAAACATTAGCAAATAAAGAGGGGATCTCATCGATTGTTCTCCATCCCCATTGTCCACCTTCAAGTGCTTTTGGCCCTTGTGAATATTCAACTGCAAGGGTGCGAATATCTTCGCCTTGTTCGACTTGTTCTGCAAGTTGCTCTGCATTGTTACGTATTAATTGTTGTTGTTTTTCGGAATCATCCTGTGACACTTTTAACATGATATGAGAAAAATTAAACTGAGTCGTTTTTTGCCCATGTTCATTGAGTCGCTTTACCATCTGCTCAACTTCTTGTTCTGAAATATTAATACGACGACGAATCTGAATTTGACGAATCTCATTAATTGTTAACTCATCTCTCACCATATCAACATAGGCAGTATAACTATCACCCTGTTTTGTTATTTTTTCTTTGAACTCCGCAATACTCAAACCTTCATCTTTTGCGACTTGTTGCAAGGTTTGTTTTAGTTGTGCGTCATTGATTCGTAACCCCATCCGATCTGCGATTTGTAGTTGCAGGCGGTCTGAAATTAATTTATCGAGTACTTGCTTCTGTAAGTCTTCATCAGCGGGTAGGCTTTGACCGCCTTTATTGTAACGAGAGATAATATCTTTACGCATACGCGTAATATCGCTGCTTAAGATTACTTCTTGATTAACAACTGCTTCAATTTTATCTAATGGTACATTTTGCGCTGAAACCATAGAAACTGGCGATAAAAGTGTTGCGCATATAAAAGGTAAAAAGACTCTTTTAAGTGATTTCATTTTTTGTCCGTTATTTTAAATAGAAAGGGCGGCCATAATCAAAAAGGCTTTGATCACCAGAACTGAATCCGACGCCACCAAGCCCCATAAGTTCAATGTTTAGTTTAATACTTCTTTCGGTTTCACTCGTACTTGTGATGTCATTTAAGTCACCATAATAGGCAAGCATATGTTCATCAACAGTTAAACCCAATGCCCAACAGCAGGATTGATATTGAATCCCAACAATACTTTCAAAAGTTTGGTTATATTCCATCTCATGATAATAGCTAGCAAACATTGTCCACTGACTATTAATAGACCAGTGCATTTTGGCACCTAATTGATTAACAACTTCATCTTCATCGATATATAATTCGTTGTCTTCTGATGATGCTAAGTATCGGTAATTTAATTGCGCGTAAGTATTGTATAACCAGCGTTTTTCAAGCGTCGTATTAGCGCGTTTTATCTGATTATTATCGGTGTCCCACTCAATGCCTGCGTGTAGAAAATAATTGTTTTTGAAGTTCATATCGAACTCTCCAACCAGTGACGATCGACTAGTATTTGAAGTCTCGTTACTATTTTCAGGAAGACGCACTTTTGATGTCTCTATGTAATAGTTTTGGCCAATAGCAAAACGCATTTTTTGCTTGCCATTACTGTCTAGGAAGCTACTAGAAACCCCTAAGGTAATTTGGTTTGCATCTGCAATTCGGTCATAACCTGAATAACGATTATCACGGAATAGCCCATAATAATCCTGCTGCAAGCTAGTTGTATCATAGGTTCCAATCGCAGATTGATTTTGATAAGGCACATATAAATATTGTGCTTGTGGCACTAAAGTTTGACGGTAACTGCTATCCATAAAGGAGAAGTCTCGTTCAAAATTAACCCCTGAATTTATTTTGAAAGAAGGAATGTAACGCGCAGTGCTCTGTTTTAAATCACTATACCACTCCTCTTTATTGCTGTCCGGTAGTGACTGTTCATAAAAACTCAGCATATATTTTAACTCAGTGTTAATGAACATGGAGTTGTAATAGAGTGGTAGTGATAACTTTGGCTCCATGTGGATACGCGTGCCGGTATATATATCGTTATCACTGTGGTCAAATTTGGTTATTTCTGAATAAAAATCTAATTGTAAGCTTTTCCAGTCGATCGGTTGATACGCGCTAAAAGCAAGTTTAGGCATTACTTTATGTGGACTATCACCAGTACCTAAAATCTGAAATGAACGTATTTCAAGTTCACTATTCCAGTTTTCCTGACGATAGCTTAGATTTGCCGTTTGTAGTAGTTGGTTATCGCTTCGATCCCCGAACTCTGTATTGATATCAGTAAAGTAATAATCGTCACTTACTTTGCTGTAATTGGCATTAAAGTACCAGTTTTTGGCAAAGTTAACATTATGATCCCAGTGGTATAAATAACGATCATAACCACGTATTTTATCATCACCAAGAAACTCCGCTTGTAATCTGCCAAGGCCTGCATCAAAAAGATAACGGTACTCCCCAGCAACCAATGTGCCTCGATTTTGCATGTAAGTTGGTGTGATCGTCGCATCCATATTTGGCGCTATATTAATATATAATGGCTGTGTATAGGAGATGCCGTTGGTGCCTGCATATTCAAAACTTGGGAACAGTAGACCCGTTTTTCGTTTATCCGTTAATGGATAAGTGACGTAGGGAAAGTAAAAAACAGGCACATCTTTGACGCGCAATATTGCATTATAAGCGCTGCCTACCTCTTCTGCATTATCGATATACAGTGTGCTTGCATCCAGTCGCCAAGTTGTATCATCGGGAGGGCAAGCGGTATAACTTGACGAATTTAATTCGTATAGATCTAATCCATTATCGTATATGCGTTCTGCACTACCGCGGCCACCACGGCCATGAAACTGGTAATCTGCTTGATTAAGTGTGGTCTGGTCATTACTAAGGTTGGTTTGCATATCATTAGAAAATAATGTCAGTTCACCATTAACAAAGTTAACATTGCCTTCAGCTGTTGCACGTTCCTCATCAACAAAATAGGTCATTTTGTCTGCACTTAACTCCTTATCGCCTTGTTCAAGGTAAACATCATCTTGGTAAGTAAACTGAGTTTGTGAACCACTAACGGATAACGCGTCAATTTTGACAGGAATAAGCTCATTTGCGCGCGTTTCTGTAGAAGGTATTTGAGCCGGTACTTTGATATAACATTGGCGAAAAAAGTCATCACGATTTCGTGGTGAGATAATTTGCTCTTCGCTAAGTAATTCGCCATTTGTGAGCGTGTTTTGGTCAATCACTGTTTCAGTGTCATTGCCTGCTTGTTGAGGTATTCCTTGTTCTGCATAACTTTTTGTTAAAGGCAGTAACAATAATATCCATGGAATTGTTTTAAACATTAAGCTCTCGCAAAAATAGCTTAGAAATAGGAAGGCGCTAAGCATAAATCGTTAAGAATATCAGCAAACAAAGAACTGCTCCAATTTTTGCGCACTGTTTTGACTAAATTTTTCAATTTAAGTTAAAAAATTGGCAAATTAGTCGATACTTGGTCAAAATGGTGAAAATATATTATTAAATACTAAAAGGTTTGAAGGTTTATGCGAATTTGGGGAAAAATACTTGGTGGTTTTTTTGGCTTCATGTTTGGTCATTTTTTTGGCATGTTGCTAGGCATATGGTTAGGCCATCGCTTTGATCGTGCAAGTGCAAGAAACTTCAATATCCAAAATGGAATCTTTGGAAATAGCGCAACTAGTCAGCAGAAACAGAAATTATTTTTTGAAGCAACATTTTCTGTGATGGGACATGTTGCCAAGGCGAAAGGGCAGGTTACGCAAACAGACATTCAAGTGGCTAATGCTTATATGGATCAGATGCGCCTGCAAGGGGAAGCTCGCTCTCAGGCGCAACGTGCTTTTGCCGTCGGTAAAGAACCTGACTTCCCACTGCATGATACATTGGTTGAATTCGCACAGATGGTGCGTGGGGATCGCAATGTACTACAGATGTTTTTAGGTATTCAAGTACAGGTGGCTTTTTCAGATGGTAATATTGACGAAAAAGAGAAGTCTATTCTGTATACCATTGCTCAAGAACTTGGTTTCTCACGTTTTGAGTTAGATCGTTTATTGCAGATGATTGAGGGGCAGCAGCACTTCCATCAAGGTCAACAACAGCAGCAACAGCAAGCCAGCGCTGATGATGCTTATAAAATATTAGGGGTTGAAGAGAGTGCAACCGATAAAGAAGTTAAGCGAGCATACCGCAAGTTAATGAGTCAAAATCACCCTGATAAGTTAGCGTCAAAAGGTTTACCTGAAGAGATGATGAACCTCGCGAAAGAGAAAGCGCAAGATATTCAAAAAGCTTATGAGACATTGCGTAAAGCACGTGGTTTTAAATAATGTTTGTCTCTCTATTGCAACGTTACATCCTGAAATTTACATTTGCTTTAACGTTGCTAATAGGAATACAGCTCCCCCATTTTTTGGATCTGTACGAAACACGACTAGATGCCCATTATCTAGAGTCAAGTAGTCAGCTAGACCACTACCAGAAGTTAGCAGATTTGCTTTTTTCTGGTGATTTAGCAGCATTAGTTAAACAACATAAAAACAGTGACGTTGCTCTTTTTAAAGCGGAAACCGCGATACTTGAAGCGCTCATTGAACGCACCTCTTTTTTAGAAAATCAAAAATTAGCGCTTCAAGGTCCGCTGTATAAACGCTTCACTTTTCTTATCACTCAAGTTAATGAACCTCTCTTCATCGAAACACAGGATAATTATCAAGCTAATATTGTCATCAATCAGCAAGCTATTCTAGTGGGTTTATGTGTCGCGGTGGTATGTACACTTATATTGGAAATGTTATTGATGTTACTACCTATTATGGCTAGTAAGTTAATAGGTAAGCAGGAAAAAAGCTAATTATTTAGTCTGTTTTGAATTTATCGCTTTAAATATCTGCTTAGTTCTTTATGATGACTGCTTTATTTTAGACTTTTAAATTGGAGCTTAATTCATGTCTACATTTGCACTTGCTTTTGGTACTGCTACTAAAAATCGCGATCAAAAAATTATTGAAGCCTTTTTCCCAAACCCATTATTAAATCCAAGCGATGATCTTGTTGCTGTTGTTGGTGCATTAGTTGGCTACGAAGGCGGTAATGCCACTATCGAAGTAAGCCCTGCAGTTGCAGAGCAACTTAGCGCTGCATTTAATGGCGCCGATGAGACTGCAAATGCAGATTTTGCAACTGCTGCGACTAAATCAGCACAACCACTTGTATTAACTATTTTAGCAACCGATGAAGCACCGGCTACTGTGGCTGAAGGTTATCTGAAACTACAACTTATCTCGCATCGTTTAGTTAAACCACATGGTTTAGTATTAGACGGCATCTTTGGTGTATTGCATAATATTGCATGGACAAACAAAGGTGCAATTGACCTACCTGAACTTGCTGATCGACAAATTGAAGCACGCTTAAATGGTGAAACAATCACCGTTGATTGTGTTGATAAATTCCCTAAAATGGTGGATTACGTTGTACCTGCTGGTGTACGTATTGCCGATACATCACGCGTACGTTTAGGCGCGCATGTTGGTGAAGGCACAACCGTTATGCACGAAGGTTTCATTAACTTCAATGCGGGTACAACCGGTGTAAGCATGGTTGAAGGACGTATTTCTGCGGGTGTAATGGTTGGTGAAGGTTCTGACATCGGTGGCGGTGCTTCTATCATGGGGACATTAAGCGGCGGCGGTAAAATGGTGATTAAAATAGGTGAAAATAGCTTATTAGGCGCTAACGCTGGTTTAGGTATTCCACTAGGTAGTCGCTGTACTATTGAGTCTGGTTTATACGTGACTGCCGGCTCAAAAGTTAAAATGCTGGATAATGAAGGCAACGATGCAGGTTTTGCAAAAGCACGTGATCTAGCTAACAAAGACGACCTTTTATTCCGTCGTAACTCAATGACCGGGCAAATCGAATGTCTTGCGAATAAGAGCGCGGTTGAACTAAACAGCATGTTACACTCTAACTAACCTCTAAAGTAGTTACCCATTTTGAAAGGCTACATTATTGCTAATGTAGCCTTTTTTGTAGTAGCCATTTCCCTGTCATATCCCTGTCATGTAATTGTCATTATCCTGTCATACTAATCCTTATAATACGCTTCAATCATTATTATAAAACTACGGTTGTAGAAAGCGGATGTCTGTAGAAAAAACTATAAATCCAGAATTTAAAAAGCAACTATTACTGCTAAAAAACAGAGCAGAGACAGAGCTTAATATCCAGATTTCAATTCAAAAAATGGTCTCCGATACTCTGTATCGTAATACTGTGTTAACAGAGCTTAATGGTTTAGGCAGTGACACATTAAATGAACTCGTCTCTGTTTTAAAACATACCCCAGTGTATATAAAACAGAGTAAAAAAGAGGCTGAGCCGGCCGCGAGAGTAAAAGAAACAACGCAAAAATCACCTTTATTATCGATACTTATTGCACTTGTTTTGGTTGTGCTTATTGCGGTTTTTGTGAGTTGGCAAAATGGCTACCTCAATATTAGTATTACAAGCAGTCAAAACACTGCGTCAGATGCATTGTCGCCTTCATTAACTGTTGCAACAATATCTGCGACTACGACATCCAGTGCTGCGTTGGTGACTACCATGAAGCCATTAACACTGCCAAGTACTGAGCCTGTAGTAAAACTCCGTTTACATGGATCTAATACCGTAGGTGAGGAGTTGGCCCCAGCATTATTAGAGGCTTATCTGCGTTCGCTCTCTGTCACTCAAATGCAATGGTTGCAAGGTGATGTTGCCGTAGAGCGAGAATTGCAATATATCCAGCATGGCAAGGTACATGCTATCCAGTTATATGCGCATGGTTCAAGTACTGGTTTTGAAGGTTTACTTGCAGGCACTGCTGATATGAGCATGTCTTCACGAAAAATTAGAACATCTGAAGTTGAAGCGTTAAAAGCAACAAAAGGTGATTTATCAAAATCGGGCCAGGAATATATTATTGGGCTTGATGGCCTTGCTATTATTGTACACAAAAGTAATTTAATCGAGCATATTTCTAGCGATAAACTTGCTCAAATATTTTCTGGAGAAATCAATAATTGGCAACAACTAGGCGGGGCTGATTTAGCTATTAATCTGTATGCTCGTGATAAAAACTCAGGCACTTGGGATACCTTTAATAGTTTGGTTTTAAAAGTACATAATAAGCAACTTAGCCAAAATAGCCTACGTTATGAGTCAAGTAGTGAATTATCAAATAAAGTCTCTGAAGATACTGCCGCGATTGGTTTTATCGGCTTGCCTTATATTAATAACAGTAAAGCTGTCGCTATCTCTGAAACAGAGCAGAGTATTGCCACCTACCCTACAGGTTTTACGGTGAGTACTGAAGATTATGCGCTGTCAAGGCGCTTATATATGTATGCGCCAAGCAGTGGTAACCCGATGGCTCAGGCATTTAGTCGTTTTGCGATTTCCGACGTAGGGCAAAGCGTGGTTGAACAAGTAGGGCTAGTTTCCCAAAATATAAAGCTGGAGGGGGCTTATCAAGTAAAGAATGCGCCGCAAAATTATAATAAATATGCAGAAATTGCAAACCGTCTCTCGGTTAGCTTTCGCTTTGAAAGTGGAAGTAATGAGCTTGATAATAAGGCTAAAAGAGATATCAAACGACTCGTTGATTACCTTACCAAGCATCGAGGGAGAAGGGTGGTATTAATGGGTTTTTCGGACTCATTAGGGGACCCTAACATGAATATAAAATTGTCATTTGTACGCGCCAGTCAATTAGAAAAAGAGCTTAATGCTTATGGTTTAAATGTGACCGCGGTGGAAGGCTTTGGTGCATATCTCCCTATTGGTTCAAACAGTACATCAATGGGTAGAAGTAAAAACAGACGTGTAGAAGTATGGGTATTTTAACGGAGATTACGATGAGCTTTTTATTAAAAAACCGCGAAACATTAACCTGTTTATTTAAAACCTTTAACCTACAAGAGATCCTGCAAGTAAATCAAAACTTGAAGCAAACATGGCATCTTTTAAATATTCCGCCGCCTGCGTTACTTATTGCAATGGAAAAAGAACAAGTTTCTATCGATACTTTTCTTGGTAATAAATGTTTACCACTGATACGTTTTTACTTAGCAGATAGAGAAAGGCAAAAAGCCGTTTTTTTATCAACTGATCTTTTATCTGCACTTTTTGTCAGCTTACCAGCGGTTGAAGCAACAATATTTAAACAGCAGATACAAAGGGCTCAACTTACAGTACAGCAAGCGAATTTAGCTATCTCTTTACTGCTTGATAATGAGTCACTGGATACAGAGCTTGAAAAAATAGATGCGGTAATACAACTAAATCATTACCAAAAAGATAAAAATAAACTAGTTAACAAACAAGATGATAAGTTAAAAAATTACTTAAATTGTTTTTATTATTTACAAGCTGGTGAGTTGTTTGTTGGTGAGTCAGGGAAAAAAATCGATAATAATTTACTACTTTATAGTGAATTATCTCCATTACAGCAGTTACAAGCACAAAAACTGGTTACTAGTAATGATGAAAATAGAGAGAGCATGGATCCACAAGTTGTGTCCGCTTAAAGTCATTAAGCCAGCAAAAATTACTGGCTTAAGTTAGGTGGGAGGTGACATTTATCCAACGCAGAGCAGAAAGGTGAGGTAAAGTCGAAGGGCAATATTTAATACTGCATTTTCGCTTATTTATGTGCAATAACCACAGGGCATAAGCTCAGTCTTGTTTAAATTGCCAACAAACCACTGCAAAATAAACTTGAAAGGTCAACAGACACTAATGTTACGGTAGTACTTTTTTGAATGGTTTAACGATCACCGATGCATAAACACCTGCTGCAATATAAGGATCTGCATCTGCCCAAGCTTGTGCATCGTTTAATGAATCAAATTCTGCAATGACAGTTGAACCTGTGAATCCTGCATCACCAGGTTCTTCATTATCAATAGCTGGTGTAGGTCCTGCAACAAATAAACGTCCTTGTGCGTTCAACTCTTGCAGACGAGCTACATGTGCAGGCCGAGATTTAATACGTAGTGGTAAGCTGTTTTCTATATCCTGTGAAAATATAACGTATAACATATTTATTCCTCTGATTGTTTCTCATCGATTATTTTATTACTGCTCTCTTGTGGCAGATGTTTATAAAGATAAAGTCCACTTAAAACAGTAAATATTAAGGTTACACCAAGCAAACCAAAGACCTTAAAGTTTACCCAGATTTCCTGTGATAGATTAAAAGCAACATAAACATTAATTGCCCCTAGTAAGGCAAAAAAGAGTGCCCAAGCTAAATTTAAGTTATTCCATATATTATCAGGTAATACTAGCTCTTTACCTAGCATCTGTTTGATTGCAGGTTTCTTAAAGACAAACTGAGTGACTAAAAGGGCAATAGCAAAAACAGCATAAACGAGTGTCACTTTCCATTTAATAAAAGCATCATCGTGTAATACCAGTGTTAACGTACCAAAAATTAAAATCATCGCTAGCGTGATGACCTGCATTTTTTCTGCTTTTTTACCATTTTTGAAGTAGCTATAAATGAAGGTGACTGTCATGGCGGCCATTAATGCGCCTGTAGCAGCATAGATATCAACCATTTTATAAACAATAAAAAAGATGACTAAGGGGATAAATTCTAATAGTTGTTTCATATATTTCTCTTTTTTATTTTATTAAGTAGCGCTCAATAAATATTCAAATCATTTATTATACCAATCTACATAATTCCGATTACAGTAAATAGATGATCTATCTTGGTGTTTAAAATAATAGGTGGCTGCTTTACATTCAATCGTAATAGCTCGCTATTACTCAATGATGCGTCTTGCTCTCCATTATTTTTTCTCAACAAGCTTTGAACATAATATTATGCGCAATGCTATTATGCCGAAAGGTGTTGCTATTTCCCTTCTTTCCACAATAAAAAAGCGCTTAAATATTATCGATAGTCCCTGATTGCGCTTATCTATTTTCTGGTGGGTACTCAGATAACATCTTGGTGATTTCAGTACTGATAAACTGAGTGCGCTTATCTACTTTTATGGTCTCTTGTAACCTTCGTTGAGAAATAGACTTCCAAACAATTGATTGTGTTTTTGCATCAACCAATTCAAGTACTAGTTTGCCATATTTATTTTCTTGATATTTAACCGGTGTGCTCATAGCAATACTTGATTTATTGCGAGATATCCCAAAACTAGCTGTAGAGCCATAGGACTCTAGTTCACTTTCACTCTCTATTCGAAACAACACATTCAAGTCAGCGTCTTTAATGTCGGTTTTACGTAGTCCTTTTTGCTCAAGTTGCATTATAACTACATCTCTAATACGTGAGTCATCGAGGCTTTCGACCGTTCCTTCTGGTAACGCTGCAAACGCAAAGGTGGTGTATTGCGAAAAGTCTTGATTGCTACGATAATCCGTTGCAGGTTTTACTGCACATGCGCTTATAAATATAGGTAGCAGGCTCATAAGGAGTAAACGTATCATAAAATACCTCATTAAAAATTAGACAAGTAACATTCATTAAAACATTGAAAGAGAGAATGGGAAATAGAAATATTTATTTTACAGGTGGTAATGGCGTTTCTTGATAAGCGCTATATCAAGAAACACACATAGCCAACTTAACTTTAAATTATGCTGTTAAAGATAGGTTGCCGCTTTCATTATTGTGATGAACTTATCCATCTCTTGTAGCAATTTCTCTGGGTTATCGACGTTTTTTTCAATTACTTTAACGACTGCAGAACCAGATATTGCGCCTGCAGCGCCTGATCTTATTGCTTCCTTTACCTGTGCTGGCTCTGAAATACCAAACCCAAGTAATGAAGGTGGTGCATTATGCTTCGTCAGTGTGTCCAGCATATGCTCAACGGGCATGCCTGCTTTTGCATCTGCGCCAGTTACGCCGGCACGACTAAGTAGGTAGGTATAACCTTCACCGTATTCAGCGACTTTTTGCAGTGTTTCTATACTGCCATTTGGCGGTGCTATGAAAATTTGCTGTAGGCCAAATTTTTCCGCAGCAGCGCGGTAAGGTGCACTCTCTTCTAGTGGTACATCTGCAATTAAAATAGAGTCTACACCTGCATTTGCACAACGTTCATAAAAATTTTCAATGCCGTTTCGGTACACTATATTGACATATAAAAGCAGTCCAATTGGTACAGTAGGATGTAATTTTCGCACCTCTTTTATGATATCTAAACAGCCATCGGGTGTGGCACCCGCTTCAAGGGCCCGTGTCGAGGCATCTTGTATCACCGTGCCATCTGCAACCGGATCTGAAAATGGAATCCCCAGTTCAAGCGCATCGGCACCGGCTGTGACAAGTGTATCGATGATTTTTATCGATAGTTCACGGTTTGGATCACCAATAGTAACAAAAGGAACAAATGCACCCTGTTTCTCAGTATTAAGGCGATTAAATAGGGTTTGATAACGGTTAGTCATTACATCATTCCTCTCTCTTCAAAAATCTCTGCCACAGTGAAGATATCTTTATCACCACGTCCCGATAAGTTAACAATAATTATCTGCTCTTTATCATCTGTTTCTATGATTTTTAGTGCATAAGCAAGTGCATGTGCAGACTCTAAGGCTGGAATTATTCCCTCTTGTTGGGCTAAGGCTTTAAATGCAAGTAATGCTTCATCATCTGTTGCATTAACATATTGTGCTCGGCCTGTTTCCGCTAAATGTGCGTGTTGTGGTCCGACGGAAGGAAAATCAAGCCCTGCTGAAATTGAATATGACTCTTCAACTTGACCATGTTTATCTTGCATCATTAGCGAATGCATACCAAAGAAAATCCCTTTTGAACCATGTGAGATTGGGCAGCCATGTTTACCTGTTTCTACACCATGACCACCTGGCTCAACACCAATTAATTCAACGGATTGATCACCAATAAAGTCGTTAAACATACCGATTGCATTCGATCCTCCACCTACGCAAGCGATCACTTTGTTGGGTAAAACACCCTCTTTTTTAAGGCATTGCTGTTTTGCCTCTTCACCGATCATTTTTTGGAATTCACGTACAATAATTGGGAATGGGTGTGGGCCGGCTGCTGTGCCTAATAGGTAATGTGTCTCTTCATAGCTGCCTGCCCAGTCGCGAAGTGCTTCATTACATGCATCTTTAAGGGTAGAGGCTCCTGAATGAACGGCAATTACTTCTGCCCCCATTAAACGCATACGAAATACGTTGGGCTTTTGGCGTTCCATATCAACTGCACCCATGTAAACTTTACATTCAAGACCTAATAATGCACAAGCGATTGCGGTTGCAACGCCGTGCTGTCCTGCACCGGTTTCAGCAATAATTTTATTTTTACCCATTCGTTTCGCGAGTAATGCTTGACCTAATACTTGATTGGTTTTGTGTGCTCCACCATGCAATAGGTCTTCACGTTTTAAGTAAAGTTTGGTTTTTTTACCTTTCGTTAAATTGCGGCAAAGGGTGAGTGGAGTTGGTCGACCTGCATATTCTGTTAATAGTTCTGAAAATTCAGCTAGAAAATCAGGGCAGGTTTGTGCTTTTACAAATTCAGCTTCTAATTGCTTCAATGCTGGAACTAAAATTTGTGGTACATACATACCGCCAAATTGACCAAAATAGGGATTTAACTTTTCCATTTTTTGTAACCTCTTAAATTGTTATCGGAGAGTGGCTTCACTCCCATTTGCTAGCACTTAACTATTTTCATTATTATAAGTAGCTTACGAGTGATTACTCAATAAAGACCACTTATGGAATACACTTTTGAAAGATTAGTCGCGTAGCATATATTTTTTGATTTCTAAAAATGCTTTTGTAATAAGTTCTGGATCTTTTTTGCCAGGAGCGCTTTCAAGGCCGGAGTTAAAATCTAAACCACTGATGCCGATAAGTGCTGCCTCACGTGCATTTTCTGGTGTTAATCCGCCAGCAAGTATGATGCTGTTTTTATCAATACTACTATTAGCAAGTAGTGACCAATCAAATACCTTACCGGTACCGCCTATTTGATTACCAATACGTGTATCAAGAATATGTTTGTCTACATTATATTTTTCAAATTCAGGCAGCGATTCACTAACACCATGCGCTTTCCATAATTGACATGTTTTTGGCAACATATTACGCAGTGTTTTGATATCTTTAGGTGTTTCATTACCGTGGAGTTGAACAACAGCAAGTCCTAGCTGTTTAACCGTGTAAGCGATTAGTTCAGGATCTTCATTCTGGAAGACACCCACATATTTAAGTGCTGCCCCTTTCATGATTGAACGAGCTAATTCCATTTCGACAAAGCGTGGTGATTCATCAACAAAAATAAGACCGCCATAAACAGCGCCTGCTTTATAAACGTTAGCCGCTTGATGTGAGTGTGTTAATCCACACACTTTATTTTCACCGAGAATCAGTTGTCGGCAAGCTGTTTCAATATCATCTTGGCTCATGATTGAACTGCCCACTAAGAAGCCATTTGCATGTTGGCTTAACTCAACCACTTGGCTATGGTCGTAGATGCCCGATTCACTGATCACAATACGATCGGCAGGGATATTTTTAGCTAGCTGTTTAGTGCGATTAAGGTCGATGCTCATATCACGTAAGTTGCGGTTATTGATGCCAATGACTTTCGCATCAAGCGCAATAGCCCGAATTCGCTCCTCTTCATTACTTATCTCTGTCAATACACCCATATTTAAGCTATGTGCTGTATCGCGTAAGGCTTGATACGCATCGTCATCAAGAACCGATAACATCAGTAAAATAGCATCTGCTTTATGCAGACGAGCGAGATATATTTGGTAGGTATCGACGATAAAATCTTTGCAGATAACGGGTTGTGTAACGATATCACGTACTTTTGTAATATAATCAAAACTACCCTGGAAATATTTTTCATCGGATAGCACAGAGATTGCACTGGCGTAATTTTTATATACATTAGCGATCAGGTCGAGATCAAACTCGGGACGAATTAAGCCTTTAGAGGGGGATGCTTTTTTACACTCTAAAATAAAGACGCTGTTGTCTTGATCGAGTGCTTGATAAAAATGACGATCACTATCGATTAATTGGTCTTTAAAACTGATCAGTGGTTGCTGTCGTTTACGCGCTTCAACCCACTCTATTTTATCATCAACAATCTTACCTAAAATGGTGTCTTGTAAACTTGTATCGTTTAACACTGGCTCATCTCCGCTAATTTATTCACTAATTGTAATGGTTTGCCGCTGTTCATTGCTTCAAGTGCCATTGTTGTACCTGCTTTAAAATCATCTGCAAAGCTATTTAAAACTAACAGTGCTGCTGTATTTACGGCGACTGCTGCTTGCTGAGCATCGGTGCCTTTCCCTTGTAATATCTGTTCGATAATTGCTTTATTCTCTTCTGGGGTTCCACCAAAAATCGCTTCGATAGGGTAGTTTTCAACACCAAAGTCTGCAGGTGTTAATGTGTACTCTTTAATTTCACCATCGACTAGTTCGGCTACTTGTGTTTCTCCGTGTAGGGCAACTTCATCAAGCCCACTTCCATAAACTACCATCACACGTTTCATGCCTAATTGCTGATGTACTTGTGCGATTGGTTTCAGTAATTCGGGAGCGTAAACGCCCATTAATTCGAACTCTGGGCGGGCTGGATTAATGAGCGGGCCTAGCACATTAAAAATAGATCGTGTTTTTAGTGCCGCACGAACAGGAGCTGCAAAGCGCATCCCTGCATGGTAAGCGGGCGCAAAAATAAAGCAGAGATTAAGTTCATCTAAACATTTGCGTGCGACTTCAGGGCTCATGTCTAAATTAAGCCCAAATGCAGCGAGTAGGTCCGACGAACCTGATTTACTGGAAACACTTCGGCTGCCATGTTTACATACTTTTAAACCGCAGCTTGCTGCAACAATAGCACTTGCTGTTGATATATTAATGGTACCTAGCCCATCACCACCAGTACCAACAATATCGGTAAAAGGGTAATCTGGACGGGGGAAAGTTTTTGCGTGCGCTAGCAACGCATTTGCAGCCCCTGTTATCTCGTTAATGGTCTCGCCCTTCATCTTTAATGCGGTAAGGGCTGATGATAAAACAATTGGGTCAACGTCACCTTTAACGACTTTTTCAAAGAAAAGTTGGCTCTGTTCAACGCTTAATGCGTCACCCCTATATAGTTGCTCTAAAATATCCATTTATTTAGCTTCCAAATTTGCGACAAAATTTAAACTGTTTTCGAGTAGATTTGCACCTTCACAGGTGAGTATTGATTCAGGATGAAATTGAAAACCAACTACTCTGTCTTGTTCATTATAAACAGCCATACACATGCCATTATAATCAGCAACTACCTCTAATGAATCGGGTACGGTGGTACCAACCAGTGAATGATAGCGTGCTACTGATAGCGGTTGGTTCAAGTCGCTAAACATGCGGTCACCACAATGGTTAATTAATGATGACTTACCGTGCATTATCTCTTCTGCGCCACCAACCGTGCCGCCGTATTGCTCTATTAAGGCTTGATGACCTAAACAGATACCAATCATAGGAATTTCTCCACGACAAAGTGCGATTAAATCAATCAGGCAACCCGCTGCACTGGGGGTGCCAGGGCCTGGTGATAGAATCAATACCACTTCATTTTTACAATCATCAATATGTTTTTTTATTTGAGCGGCACTTTGGCTATTACGATAAATTTTTACTGGGTAACCTAATGATTTAAATTGGTCCACTAGGTTATAAGTAAATGAATCAAAATTATCCAAGAAAAATAGGGTTGTTTGTTTATTCTTGTCCATCTTTATTCTCCTTGAGGTGCTTGAACGTTTGCTAATGTCGTACCGTGAGCTAACGCAATTGCATTTAGCACTGCTGCTGCTTTTTGGCGCGTTTCATTGGCTTCAAGCTGAGGCACAGAATCAAAAACAACACCCGCACCGGCTTGAGCATGCGCGATATCATCTTTAACAAACGCGCTACGAATAACAATACAGGTGTCCATATCGCCTTCACCATTGATATAGCCTACTGCACCGCCGTAACTGCCTCGGCGTTTTTTCTCAACATCGCGCACTAGCTGCGAAGCTCGAATTTTTGGCGCGCCCACTAAGGTGCCCATATTCATGCAAGCTTGATAAGCATGCAATGCATCTAGATCAGTTCGGAGTTGACCTACCACACGGGAAACCAGATGCATGACGTGGCTATAACGATCAACTTGTAATAAGTCTGCTACGTGGCGACTGCCAGGCGCACTAATTCGGGCAACATCGTTACGTGCTAAATCAACTAGCATAAGATGCTCTGAAGTCTCTTTTTTATCTAAACGCAGTTCTAGTTCGAGACGGCTATCCAGATCTTTATTGATACTACCATCTTTATTAAAACCACGTGGGCGAGTGCCTGCAATCGGATAGATCTCAACTTCATTACTCTGTTTGGTATATTTCAGTGCACTTTCAGGTGAAGCCCCAAATAGAATGAAATCGCTGTCCTTAAGATAAAACATGTAAGGGCTAGGATTAGTTTTTTTAAGTTTTGAGTAAGCTGCTAATGGATTTGGACAGTGAAGGGAGAAGCTACGTGAAGGCACAACTTGGAAAA
>Ga0316197_10000290_pt1 | contig 35397 bp, 37 predicted proteins | sample OudBiesiAoxic_MG_FD_204939 | JGI IMG/M metagenome (GOLD analysis project Ga0316197, IMG submission 204939) | Coastal sediment microbial communities from Oude Bieten Haven, Netherlands - site A oxic | ecosystem: Environmental > Aquatic > Marine > Coastal > Sediment | place: Netherlands... | reverse complement strand
TCTCGCTGATATCGCTGGTATCGCTATTGAACGTGGTGGCCCTGATGTCACCCGGGTCGGTTACCTTTAGCGCAAGGTAAAAATGGGTGCCGGAACGACCGGCGAGCAGATTCAGTTTCAAATACCCGTCGACGGACTCAAACGAGAGATTCTGGTCGACCTCCGGCCAATCCGTAATATAGCCGTCTGCGATCGGCTCCATCATCAATTGACGCAATGGTAAGGCCTGACCACGGGCCTGTTTAAGCTCAGCCTGATACCGGGGAGGTAAAACCTGCGTTAAGGTCTTTGCTGTGACCAGTAATGCATTTTCCTCGGCCTGACGTAAAAAGTTTTCCAGCTCCTGGACCAGTTTCCAACCGGACCACGGCAGTAACAACGTCAGCAGGGACAACGCCAGTAACTGGTTTCTCAATCGCATAGGGTTTGCCGGGTTGACACTACGCTAGGCTGTGGAGCTATTCCAGCGGTAGCCTGCTCCATAAACGGTATCCAGTTTGTTAAAAGATTTGTCATGGTCCTTAAACTTTCGGCGTATCCGCTTTACGTGGCTGGTAATGGTTTGGTCATCGACAAGTATATTGGCATCGTCCATCAATTGCTGACGTGAGCGCACACTGCCAGGACGGCGTGCAAGCGAGTGAACAATCCATAACTCGGTTACCGTCAACGGAACGGTCTTGCCATCCCATTGAACCTCCATGCGGTCAACTGAAAGGCGCAAGGCATCACGCTCCAGCCAGGTATCGGTGCTTTGTTCACCCGAAAGCATTTCAACACGGCGAAACAGGACAATAATCCTGGCCATAAGGTGCGGCAGGCTAATGTCCTTGGTGAGGTAATCATCCGCACCCAGCCTGAGGCCGGAAATGACATCCGGGTCAGAGTCCCTGGCGGTCAGGAACATAATTGGCAGAACACGTGACATGGATCTTAGCTCCCTGCACAACTCAAAACCGCCCTCAACATCATCACCCAGACCGACATCAATGATAACCAGGTCAGGCAGCCGGAAGCGGAATGCATCCAATGCACTTTTGCGATCACCGTACCCGCTCACCTGGTAGCCCTGGCGTTGCAGGGCATCCTCAAAATTGCGGCGGATGGCAATCTCGTCTTCGACAATCGCAATACGTCTTGGCATATCGGTCCCCGTAAGGTCTTGATCCTCAGATATAAGGTTAACAGAGCACTAGTTTAAGGCCTCACGTACCGCGCGTGCATCCGTCACGGGTGCTTTGCCATATTTTTGCCCTAATCAGGCCTGTTTCCTTCATTTTTCAGCCATGGTAAACGCATCTTGAGGTTGTTTAATAGCAGCTGAACCAATCAGGGGAATGAGACAATGTCCAAGCCAACAAATACTAACACCCTCAGCAACCGAACTCAGACCGGATCAATTCGAGATGAACTGGAAAAGCGGGCCTGGATTCAAAATCCAAGTCTCGCCACCCGCCTGAGTAACCGGCAGGCAGATGAGAACCGTCATAACGGCAGCTGGTTTGAAAGCGCACGCCGAATAAAAAGCTGGCAGGACCGTACGCTGCTGACACTCATTGCTGTGTTGCTGCTGTTGTTTGTCATCCGCACAGAGACAGCAATTGCAGATGAGCAGGTATGGGGTCTGCAAATGAACAGCGATTCCGGTGTATTCACCGAACTGGCAATTAATACCAATATACTGCTTGAAATAACCGGCCTGGTCGCACGGGCCGAAATCACCCAGCAATTCACCAACCATGGCAGTCACTGGGCTGAAGGTGTTTATCGTTTTCCCCTGCCGCCCGGTGCCGCCGTCGACCGCATGCACATCAGGGTGGGCGAGCGCCTGTTGGAAGGAGTAATACAGGAAAAAGAAAGTGCGCGGCAGACCTACCAAAAAGCCAGGGAAGCAGGCCAGACAGCCACAATTGTAGAACAGCAGCGTCACAACCAGTTTGAAACCCGGTTGGCCAATATCGGCCCCGGCGAAACCATAGAAATCACCATCGGCTATCTGCAAAACGTCAATTACAGTGATTTAAGTTATCACCTGCGTTTGCCCATGACCTTTACACCACGCTACGAACCCGGCCGTTCACCAATCGACCCGACAGCAATTGTCACAACACCGGAGCCGCAGCTGGTAGCGGCAACCCCAGGCACCGGCCACAGGCTTAAACTGCAGGCCAGGCTTGTCAGTGCAGCGGAATATGCCGCCATTGAGAGTCGCTACCACGATGTGGATATCCGGCAGGTTGATAACGGTTACACGATAGAGTTACTAAACCCCGATGAGTTAAGTGACCGGGATTTCGAGTTGAGCTGGACACCGGCGCTCCAATCCCAACCCAGTGCTTCATTGACCACTTTCAACGACGGTGCATCGGTCTATGCCCAACTGATGCTGGCTCCGCCACTGGCAGATTCAATCACCCGCCAGCCCAGGGAGGTAATTCTGATCATAGACACCTCCGGTTCCATGGAGGGTGACTCGCTGGTACAGGCAAAGGCAGCACTGCTGCACGCCCTGAAATCACTCGGTAATGATGACTATTTCAACCTGCTGCAGTTCAACTCCGAAACCGAGCAACTTTTTGATCACTCGGTGCCGGTTACCAGCCAGAGTCTGTACGTGGCACAGAATTTTATCACCGGTCTGCGGGCCAATGGCGGCACTCAGATGGCACCGGCATTAGAAGCCGCCCTGACCCTGCCTGAAATACCGCAACTGATGCGACAGGTGGTGTTCATTACCGATGGCGCAGTGGGAAACGAAACCGAACTTTTGCAGCAGGTCGCGCAGAATCTTGATGAAAGCCGGATGTTTACCGTTGCGATCGGACATGCACCCAATAGCTGGTTTATGCGCAAAGCCGCAGAGATTGGACGGGGTAGCTACATCCATATCGGCAAGCCGGAAGAAGTCGCGGAGCAAATGTCCGCACTCTGGGGCCGTATTCAGATTCCTGCCCTGACCGATATCTGTGTCGACTGGGGGGATGCGGCCGAATATTACCCTGAAATCATCCCGGATCTGTATGCGGGCGAACCCCTGTGGCTTCTCGCCCGTCTGCCATCAGAGCCCACCATGATAGGTCTATGCGGTAGTCTCAATGGACTGGACTGGGATCTGAATGTCAACGGTTGGGATGCCGCACGCAGTGGAAGTGGCGGGGATAACCTGGCCAAACTGTGGGCGCGTAAGAAAATCGAATCCCTTGAAGACAGCCTGATGTTCGGTGCAGATCCCGAATTGACACGTCTGGAAATCACCGGTGTGGCGCTTGATTATGGTCTTTTAACCCGTCATACAAGCCTGGTGGCCGTCGACAAAACCCCACGGCGCGATATCGGGAATTCACTTGCGACGACCGGCATCCCGGGTCTGTTGCCGGGGAAGACACAGCTCGCAGGTTACCCGCAAACAGCAACCGGTTGGCTCGCGCAACTATTACTTTCAGCGTTTGTGCTGCTGCTGGCGACTGCCATGCTGTTATTCAGTAGCAGTCATTTTCCCATGACCAAGCGCGCTGCAAATTCCTGGCCCGGACCGGGCCATTCATGAATAGTGCGGACTAAACATCAGGGACTCCTTGGTTATGAACCTCCTCCATTTGCTGAGACGTCACTGGTTGTTGGCGGTGGTGGGTTTCACCGCCGCCGCTTTTTCTTTCGGTGCACTCTGGATACCCGTTAAAGCCGAACTTGCCCAGCACCTGCTGGAAAGAGCATGGTTACGCACCCTTGCGGGCGAGCCCAATGCGAAGCCCTGGCCGTGGGCGGACACCCATGCCGTTGCAATCCTGGAGGTGCCCCGTCTCAGGCTGCGTGAGATCGTACTGGAGGGCAGCTCGGGTCGTAACCTTGCATTCGGGCCAACGCTGGTGAATTCAGGCCAACTTGATCAAACCTCCGACCGGATACTGAGCGGTCATCGCGACACACACTTCAGTTTTCTTAAAGACCTGAAAACCGGCGACCTGCTGCGACTGCGAACCACAACTGAAATACGGGATTACCGCGTAAGCTGGCAGGAGGCCGTTGATATCCGTCAGCAGAAACTTGTTCTTGATGACAGTATCGACCGTTTGACGTTACTCACCTGTTATCCCTTCGATGCAGTGACTACAGGTGGACCCTTGAGGTGGGTGGTTACCGCCCTGCCGGAATCATGAAACTGGCACAGTCATCCCCCGTATTCGGGGGATAAATGCACAACAATCAATTAATCCCCGATGCTTTCCCGCATTTTAGAAATGGTCTCGGCATAGTCATCGGTACCAAAAATTGCTGAGCCGGATACAAACGTATCAACACCGGCACGGGCAAGACTGCCGATATTGTCAACCGTGACACCACCGTCAATCTCAAGACGTATATCGAGACCTGTTGCGTCGATCATACTTCTAACACGTGCAATTTTTTCCATCACGTAGGGAATAAAGCTCTGCCCGCCAAAACCGGGGTTGACCGACATCAGTAAAACCATGTCGAGTTGCTCAAGCGTCCAGTCCAATAAATCCAGGGGAGTGGTCGGATTGAAGACCAGGCCGGCTTTACAACCACATTCCCTGATCAGGTTAATGGTGCGGTCGACATGGATACTGGCTTCGGGATGAAAGGTGATCATACTGGCCCCGGCGCGTGCAAACTGCTCAACCAGGTCGTCTACCGGCTGCACCATCAGGTGAACGTCAATGGGGGCATCGATACCGTATTGACGCAAGGCCTTGCAGACCATCGGGCCAATCGTCAGGTTCGGGACAAAGTGATTGTCCATAACATCAAAATGAACCCAATCCGCCCCGGCATCGAGAACGGCCTGTGTATCTTTACCCAGGCGGGCAAAATCTGCCGAGAGAATTGAAGGGGAAATAACACTGTGTTGCTTCATGATAGCCTCCGGTTTGGGTCAGGGAGCCTCTGAAAAACTCGTGCGAGTGCACTCTATCGTACACATGGAGTATATCGCGAATCGAAAATCATAGGGTGCTTCACACGCTATTTTATTTCCCTTGATGACTTTATCCTGTCATAAGCCGTATTGATCTCACGCACCCGTCTTTTTGCCATATCCATAACTTCTTCGGGCAGACCCTGCGAACTCAACTTGTCAGGATGGTATTGAGAGACAAGTTTGCGGTAAGCCCTTTTCACTTCCTGCGCACTCGCCTCGGCCTTCAAACCTAACGCGGCATATGATTGTGACAGAGACTGGGGCTTGTTAACGGCCTGTCTGCGATTGCGGGAGTCGGGTTGAGCCTGGGGTTCAGCTTCACGTGCGCGCAACATGGCGATAAACACATTGATGGGAATTTTCAGCACGGTTCGCACGCGCTCCAGAATGGCATCTTCACCCACACTCAATTTGCCATCGGAAACTGCGGCCTCGAGCAACAACTCCATAAACATGATCCGTAACTCATAGCGAAGTTTGGAGTGCATCGCAAACTCCTGCAATGTGCCATGAAGATCAAAGTTAGGGTCTTTGCCCTGCTGGAAGAAAAAAATTGCCTGCCGTCTTTCCTTCTCATTCAGTTGCAATCGCTGCATCAATGCTTCAGCTGCTGCAATTTCTTTCTTTGTAACCCGCCCGTCTACTTTGCTGATTTGCCCAATGGTAGAAAACAATGCACAGAAAAATGCATCACGTGTGCGGTTACTACCGCTTAGCCCCGATAAAAACCGGTCCACCATGTGACCAAGGAAAACACCGAATATCGCACCCACGACCCCGCCGCGCATCAACCCGATGATGCCGCCAATCAACTTTCCCCACCAACTGCCAGGGAGCTTGAAACCGGAGTAATTCATTAACGCTGCATTTCCTTGTTCTAAGCCGGAACCCGGCAAGTATATAATTGCAGTTTAGCCTGTCACAGCAAAAAAGGAACAACAGTGACCAAAACGTCTTCAACGACCCATGCCATAGCCTACACTACCGACATGCTCGATTGCCTGCCATTGATTCACCAGGGCAAGGTGCGTGACAGTTTTGCCCTTGATGAAAATCACATGCTGATCGTTGCATCCGACCGTCTTTCGGCGTTTGATGTGGTCCTGCCTGATCCTGTCCCGGGCAAAGGTGCACTGTTGACCAGGGTATCAAACTTCTGGTTTGGAAAAACACAGGATATTATCGACAACCACCTGACCGGCATTCCGGTTGCCGACATCATAGCCGATCCACGACTCACGGCTCTACTGTCAGATCGTTCAGTCGTCGTTCGCCGTCTCAAACCACTACCGGTGGAGGCTATCGTGCGTGGTTATCTGATCGGCTCAGGGTGGTCTGACTACCAGCAGACCGGTTCAGTATGCGGAATTCCGCTACCGGCAGGTTTGCGCCAGGCAGACAGGTTGCCGGAGGTTTTGTTTACACCATCAACCAAGGCTGCGGCCGGTGACCATGATGAGAATGTCGATTTCGCTGCCATAGTCGAATTAATCGGTGAAGACCTGGCATGCCAGGTCAGGGATGTCAGTATTAAAATTTATGAGTTTGCAGCCAGTTACGCGTTGGAGCGTGGCATCATCATCGCCGATACCAAGTTCGAGTTCGGGCTCGATGGCGACGGCAAGCTGTACCTGATGGACGAGGTCCTGACACCGGATTCATCACGTTTCTGGCCAAAGGATCGCTGGCAACCCGGCACCAGTCCTCCGAGTTTTGACAAACAATTCGTACGTGATTACCTGGAAACACTGGACTGGAACAAGAAGGCACCCGGTCCGAAGTTACCGGCTACCATCATTGAAGCAACCGTGCAGAACTATGCCAACGCCTGCCGCATTCTGACCGGTGACGCCATTTGACAGGTCTTGTAAAGGCAGATTGACCCGGATAATTACCAGGTATCCGGCTTAGTCTTCCAGCATCGCTGCGTAGGTCTCTGCGTCCTTTAGGCCATCCAGCTCTTCGGAGTCTATGAGCTCAAGCTCGAATAACCAGCCATCACCATAGGCGTCGGCATTGATAAGCGCTGGATCTGTTTCGAGATCTTCATTGATTGCAACCACCAGGCCGGATACCGGTGCGTAGATGTCAGATGCGGCCTTGACCGACTCAACAACCGCACAGGGGTCACCCTGGCTGATTTCATCGCCCACAACCGGTAATTCTACGAACACCAGGTCGCCGAGGGCTTCCTGGGCGTGATCGCTTATACCAATTCGGGCATTGCCGTTATCTTCGGTGCTCACCCACTCATGGGATTCCGTATACTGCAGGTGTGATGGAATATTGCTCATTTCATTCTGCCCTTGGGTAATGATTGGACTCTATAATTTCGCTTGGTATCGGAATTCTAGCTGTTAAATGACACCCTCGCAAACTGCTCCGTTGCGGGCGAATGGTGGCCTTACAATTGTGCAGTCAAGTAGTTTGCCTCGAATATCAACCTGGCAAGCCTGGCTCGTGCTTTTGGGCACGCGCGCGAATGCGATGGCCTTTTGCAATGTGGGTGAAAAACTGCCACTGGTTGTCACACCTTCACCCGCCGGTGTAATCACCCGCTGACCGGGGCGTAATACGCCTCGATCTTTCAATACCAGGCCGACTAACTGGTTTTCTACTCCGTTTGCCTTTTGCTCAAGCAGCGCCTCCCTGCCAATGAAAACCCGATCGTCTTTGAGTGCCAGGGTCCAGCCCAGGCCCGACTCAAGCGGGGTAACACTCTCATCCATATCCTGACCATACAGGTTCATGCCCGCTTCCAGTCGCAGTGTATCCCGGGCACCCAGGCCGCAGGGTGCCACACCGGCAAGCGATAACTGGTTCCATAACGCTACTGCTGAATCAGCCGGCAGTGAAATCTCAAACCCATCTTCACCGGTATAGCCGGTACGTGCGATGAACAGGTCTCCGAATTGCCCCGCGTTGAAGGGTTTCAAATCTGCCGCAACCTGCGCTTCGCTTTCTGGCAGCAGGGCCAATACGGCCGCGCGTGCGTCAGGGCCCTGAACGGCGATCATGGCCAGTTCCGGTCGCTCTCTCACTTCAACATCAAATGCCCGGGCCTGTAAGGTGATCCACGCCATGTCTTTATCATGCGTTGCAGCGTTAACCACCATTCTGAAATAGGACTCATCCATGTAATAGGTAATCAGGTCATCGATTACACCGCCTTTCTCATTCAGCATGCAGGTATAAAAAGCCCTGCCCGGCGTTTGTAGCTTGGCGACGTCATTGGCCAGTAAATAACTGAGAAAATGCCGTGCCTGGCTGCCCAAAATATCCACGACGGTCATATGCGAGACATCAAACATACCTGCGGCCTGCCGAACCTTATGGTGCTCCTCAATCTGTGAACCATAATTGATGGGCATATCCCAGCCGCCAAAATCAACCATACGGGCGCCTGCATCAATATGAGCCTTATGCAAAGGGGTGTGTTTTGGCATCATCCGAATCTCTGTGAAAGGAAGACCAATATAACCACCAGCCAAAAAAATGCAATGCCATAATTACAGGGAGGTTCGGCGACAATCGTCTGCAAAGTCCGGTTGTAATTGAAATATATCTGGCTGTTTTCTGTTCTTAGTAACCACGAACGGTTTTAATGCGGGTTATCTGTGTAAGCAGTGATGAGCCATCCACATCAAAATTCGCAGACTTGGATTAACCCGGACAGAAGAACAATATGATCAATCTGAAATCGAAACTCATGCAAACAGTGCTGATTCTACTGGCGCTGGTTTTGCAATCCTGCAGTCACACAGTCAAACCGGACCTGCAACGACTCTACGAGCAAAACAGGATGGTCGAGCAACCACCGGTGATCTTGATTCATGGAATGATGGGTTCACGACTCACCAACAAAAACAGCGGGAAAGAGGTTTGGGTCGGCAGCCTGTCAAAGTTGGTGTTTTCCGATTATGAAGACATCGCACTTGAGATTGACCCCGACAGCCTGTTGCCCACACCATCACCCCTGGTTACATCCGGTTTACTTGACACGGTGGTTGGCAAAGACTTTTATGCGGGTATAACCGACACATTGAAATCGGCCGGGGGTTATCAGTTCGCCAATGTTGGCGAGAAGCAGCCATCTTCTGCACGCAATTATTACGTTTTCACCTACGACTGGCGCCAGGACAATATACAAACTGTCCGTAAGCTCTCCCGGTTTATCGAGCAGATCAGGCTGGATTTCGCCAACCCTGACCTGAAGGTTGACCTGGTTGCGCATTCAATGGGTGGCCTGATCGCACGCTATTACCTCAGGTATGGTGATGAAGACACACTCGATGACAATGATTTTGACATCAACCTGAGTGGCTCCGAAAGAGTGCGCCGGATCATCCTGTTGGGTACACCCAACCTCGGCTCAGTAGGTGCCCTGCATTCCTTTATCAGTGGTGTCAAAATTGGCGCACGGTCCATTCCAACCGAAACCGTGGCGACCATGCCGAGCGCATATCAGCTGTTTCCGCATGCTTTGAATGACTGGATTATTGCATCCTCCGGCAAACCGCTTGACCGTGACCTGTTTGATGTGAATATCTGGAAACGGTTTCAATGGTCTATATTTGATCCTGCTGTCAGGTCAAGAATCATGCAGCGATATGAAACCGAAGCCGAAGGACTCGCTTACCTTGATCTGCTGGAACGTTATTTTGAAAAACACCTTGAGCGCGCCAGACGCTTTGTATGGTCGCTGACTGTTCCTTTACCCGCACAACCCTACAGGCTCATCGTGCTCGGGGGTGATTGCGCACTGACACCTGCGCGTATTGTCGTTGAAGAGGTCAACGAGGTCTCTGAGGTACGGCTCTGGCCCAGAGAGATCAAGTATCCTCTTGCCGGTGTGGATTACGACCGGATCATGCTGGAACCGGGAGACGGCACGGTCACCAAATCCTCGTTGCTGGCACGGGAGACGCTTGATCCATCGGTGCCACGTCACCGGTGGGTTTCATTTCCCCTGGATTACCCGATTTTTCTGTGTGAATCACATACCGCACTGACCGGCAACATCACATTTCAGGACGCCCTGCTAAACACTTTACTGTCCCTGGATAGTGACAGATAAACCTCGGGCAGGTTTGCAGTTCATCAAGGGGGCATCGGGACTTCGATCGGCACCATCAAAAAATGGTATATGAGATCATCGAACTTCGGGGCCGACATGCTATATTGGATGTTTGAACTACACATTGGAAATGGTTAAAGCATATGGGTAATCGGCTTTCTAAAATATATACACGCACCGGCGACAAGGGTACCACCGGGTTGGGTGATGGCTCACGCGTGGACAAGGACAACCTGCGGGTGGAAACCTTCGGCACGGTGGATGAACTAAACAGTCTCGTGGGCCTGATATTGGCCAGTGACATTGATGATCCTGTTCGAAACTGCCTGACAAGGACTCAGCATGAATTATTCGACCTGGGTGGCGAGTTATGCATGCCGGGTTATACCCTGGTCCCTGAAGCATGTGTCGATCAGCTTGAGTCCGACCTTGATCACTTCAATGAGGAACTACCGCCGTTGAAAGATTTCATTTTGCCCGGCGGGTCCGAATCCGCGGCCCGTTGTCATCTTGCCCGCACCGTTTGCCGACGCGCGGAACGCCTGATGGTGTCACTTGCGAAAGTTGAAGACCTCAACGAGGTCAGCCTGCGCTATTTGAACCGCTTGTCAGACCTGTTGTTTGTACTCGCGAGGGTTCTTGCCAGGGCGAATGGCGGAAAAGAGGTCATATGGATACATGGTGACAAACGCGGGCAGGAAAGTTAGCCCTGATCCGGTTTACAGCTGCATTGACAGCTGCATTGACAACTGCACTGTGTCAATTTTGATACAGGGCTTTACAGACTAAAGAGGACTAAAGAGGATTAAAGAGGATTAAAGAATGGATCACGCAACACTGATAGTTTTGCTCGCCCTGCTTCAATATGTCTGGTTTACCGGCCGCGTAGGGGCGGCGCGCGGAAAATACAAAGTTGATGCCCCGGCATGTGATGGTGACGAGGCCTGGAATCGTTTGTTCAGAATCCAGCAAAACACCATGGAACAACTGATTGTCTTCGTTCCGGCGACTTATGCCTTCGCCTTCTACCTAAGTGAACTGTGGGTCCTGGTACCAGGTCTTGGCTTCCTGGTTGGACGTTTCCTGTATTCGGCCGAATACCTGAAAGACCCGAAATCCCGTACACCGGGAATGGCCATAACGCTGATCTCGAACGTTGTACTGGTATTGGGTGCGCTTTTTGGCCTGGTGAAGGTGATGTTTTTGAATTAAATGCTGTCATCCCGGCACAGGCCGGGATCAGCCAGGCGCAATATCTGCAATCACCCCAATTGGGGAAAATGAAAGTCTGCACCCTTGCGTATACCAGTATGCCAACGCTGGGTTACGGCTTTAACCCGTGTGTAAAAGCGTATGCCTTCGGGCCCGTAAATATGATGGTCACCAAACAATGACTGTTTCCAGCCACCGAAACTATGAAACGCCATCGGTACCGGAATCGGTATATTCACCCCGACCATACCAACCTGAATGTGCTGTACAAAATTACGCGCCGCGTCACCATCGCGGGTAAAGATGGACACACCATTGCCATAGACGTGCGCATTGATCAGTTCAACAGCTTCATCATAGGAACTAACACGCACCACGCATAATACCGGGCCAAAAATCTCTTCCTGGTAAATCCGCATATCCGCTTTGACATGGTCAAACAGGCAACCGCCCATAAAGAACCCGCCCGGTTCCTGATCGTGTTTGAAGCCACGACCATCCACAACAAGTGATGCTCCCTCTTCCACGCCCAGGCTCACATAGCCGGAAACTTTTGCATGGTGGTCACCGGTTATCAGCGGGCCCATTTCGGCCCCGTCTACATTGCCGGGCTGAATGGACAGCGCCTGCACCCGTGGTTTCAATTCAGCGACCAGGGCATCCGCAGTTTCATCTCCAACGACCACGGCAACGGATATTGCCATGCAACGTTCACCGGCAGAACCGTAAGCAGACCCCATCAGGGCATCAGCTGCCGCTTCCAATGGCGCATCCGGCATAACGACCATGTGGTTTTTGGCACCACCCAGCGCCTGAACACGTTTACCATTTGCTGAACCAACCTCGTAGATTTTTTTCGCAATCGGGGTAGACCCAACAAAGCTGATCGCCTTGATATCATCATGAGCCAGAATCGCATCCACTGCGACCCTGTCGCCATGAACGACATTGAACACACCATCTGGAACACCCGCCTGCTTGATCAAATCGGCCAATAGCATGGATGCACCCGGATCCCGCTCTGAAGGTTTAAGTACAAATGTATTGCCGCACACAAGCGCCATCGGAATCATCCACAAGGGCACCATCGCCGGAAAATTAAAAGGGGTAATACCGGCAACCACACCCAATGGCTGTCTGAATGACCAGGCATCCACACCCCGTCCAACAGAGTCTGTAAACTCACCTTTAAGCAACTGTGGTGCACCACAGGCGAATTCGACCACTTCAAGACCACGTGTAACTTCACCGAGGGCATCGTCGCGAACCTTGCCATGTTCGGATGTGAGCATGGCCGCCAACTCCAGCTTGTGCTCCCCGATCAGGTGTTTGAGGCGGAACATGCAACGCGCCCGGCGTAATGCGGGCATGTCGGCCCAGTCAGGAAAAGCCGCAGAGGCTGCTTTTACAGCACTATCCAACTCAGTTTCAGATGCCAGTGGCACCTGCTTTTGCACCCGACCGGTAGCTGGATCAAAGACGTCACCATATCGGCCACTGCTGCCTTCAAGCAAATTCCCATCTATGTAGTGTTTCAATTTTTCCATAAGCTCATGCTCTCAAAACGGCTCTAAGGGTTTCCACCGCCTGCAAAATATGACTCTCTTCAAGAATAAGCGGCGGACTGACTGCGATCGTGTCGCCGGTCACGCGAACCATCAAACCGACTTCAAAACACCTCTGGATTATATCTGCCCCGCGCGCACCGGGCTGGCCTTCAATTGGAGAGAACTCGACTGCACCCATCAATCCATAGTTGCGGATATCAATCACATTCGGCTCACCTTTCAGAGAGTGAAGTGCATCTTCTAAAATAGGAGCCATATCAGCGGCACGCTGGAACAGACCTTCATCGGAATACACTTTTTGCGCTGCTTTGCACGCAGCTACCGCCAGCGGATGGGCAGAATAAGTATAACCATGGAACAACTCTATGGCGGCACCCGGCTTGGACATGAACTCATTGTAAATTTCATCGCGTACAAATACCGCACCCATTGGAACGGTGCCGCTGGTCAGGCCCTTGGCGGAGGTGATGATATCCGGTGTCACGTCAAAAGCCTGGGCTGCGAAGTTGGCACCAAGCCGCCCAAAGCCTGTGATGACTTCGTCAAAAATCAGCAGGATATCGTGTTTGTCACAGATGTCCCGTAAACGCTTCAAGTATCCCTTTGGCGGTATCAACACACCCGCTGAGCCGGCAATGGGTTCAACAATGACTGCGGCCACATTGCTTGGATCGTGCAGGGTTAAAATATTTTCCAGTTCATCCGCCAGCTCAATACCATTGGCAGGTAACCCGCGTGAGTATGCATTGCCGTCCACCATATGCGTATGCGGCAGATGATCGACACCGGGAATCATGGAATTTGAAAACTGCTTGCGGTTGTAGGGGATACCACCAACGGAAATACCGCCAAAACCAACGCCATGGTAGCCACGCTCACGTCCAATCAGACGGGTACGTGATGGCTGACCGCGTTCTTTCTGGTAGGCCAGTGCAATTTTCAGGGCGGTGTCGACTGACTCAGAACCGGAATTGGTAAAGAAGACGTGGTTCATTCCTTCCGGTGTGAGCTTGGTCAATGTTTCGGCGACTTCAAATGCCGCAGGGTGACCAAAACCAAAGGGCGGCGCGTAATCCATCTCCGCAGCCTGTGTCTGAATGGCCTCGACAATCGCCGGGTGGCCATGGCCTGCATTACAGCACCACAAACCGGCCACCATATCGAGAATCTCGCGGCCATCGGGCGTGTAGTAAAACATCCCGTTGGAACGGGCAACCAGGCGTGGGTTTTTCTTGAACGCCCGGTTGCCGGTAAACGGCATCCAGAATGATTCCATGGACTGGCTTTCTTCACTCATTCTGACTGCTCCTTACATATAACGTGCCTAACGTGGTTTTCAGGCGGTTTTCAGCGCCTCAACCGCAGGTACATAATCATAGCCGAGGTCTCGCGCAACGTCTTTGTACGTAACCATACCACGATGCACATTAAGACCTTCAAGCAGATGAGGATCATCCAGCATGGCCTGTTTGGCACCTTTATCAGCCAGGGCAAGTGCAAACGGCAGTGTTGCATTATTCAATGCAAAGGTTGATGTGCGTGGAACGGCACCAGGCATATTGGCGACACAGTAATGTACAATTCCGTCAACTTCATAGATGGGGTCCTGATGCGTTGTGGCATGGGAGGTCTCAAAGCAACCACCCTGGTCAATGGCCACATCAACCAGTACGGAACCCTGTCGCATCATGGAAAGATGCTCGCGAGTGACCAGCTTGGGTGCCGCAGCACCCGGGATCAAAACACCACCGACTACCAGGTCTGCATCCTTAAGGTGACGCTCGATGGCATCTGAATTGGAATAGACAGTCTGTACGCGACTGTCAAAAGTTGCATCCAGGAACCGCAATACATCCAGGTTTCGGTCAAGAATAATCACATTTGCACCCATACCAACAACCATCTGGGCCGCATTCAGACCCACTGTACCGCCACCGATAATGACGACTTTTGCAGGTTCAACACCGGGTACGCCACCGAGCAACACGCCGGACCCACCATGGGCCTTTTCCAGGCACCAGGCACCTGCCTGGATTGCCAACCTGCCGGCAACTTCAGACATCGGAGCTAACAGAGGAAGGGTACCTTTTCTATCGGTCACGGTTTCATAGGCGATGCAGGTTGCACCACTTTTGACCAGGTCTTCCGTCTGCGGGGCATCGGGTGCCAGGTGCAGGTAGGTAAACAATACGTGGTCCGGTGTGAGCATGGCACGTTCAACCGCCTGTGGCTCCTTGACCTTGACGACCATCTCGGCCTTGTTAAATATCGCTGGAGCATCGTTCAAAATCTGTGCTCCAGCCGCTACGTAATCATCATCTGACATGCCAATGCCGCCACCGGCACTGGTTTCAACAAAAACCTCGTGACCATGGTTAACCAGCTCACGAACGGATGCGGGTACAAGACCCACGCGAAATTCGTTATTTTTAATTTCCTTTGGTACACCGATTCTCATGACAACACCTTTAATTATGTGAAAAGACTATTTTATATACAATAAAGCAGTTTTATTATCCATTGATAATCAGTTCGCAGTGTTTTATTCTTCCAATAACTCTAAATATAGTTTTTTCTTATGAGCAAAAAGGCGAAAGGCCCAAAGGTACTGGATCGAACTGACCGGCGGATACTGGAGTGTTTGCAGGCTGACGGGCGAATATCGAATGTGCAACTCGCACGTAAAGTAAATCTAACCCCCACGCCATGCATCGAACGTGTCAAGCGTCTTGAGAGACAGGGCTACATACGCGGTTACACAGCGTTGCTGGATCCGGAACTTGTCGATGCCAGCCTTCTGGTATTCGTCGAAATTGACCTGACTCACAAGTCACCCGGTGCATTCAGAAAGTTTCGTGAGGAAGCACGTCACCTGACGGAAATAATGGATTGCCACCTGGTGTCCGGAAATTTTGATTACCTGATCAAGGCCCGGGTAAAGGACATGAAGGCATACCGTAGATTACTGGGAGATAAAATTCTTTCACTACCGGGTGTCACCGGTTCGCGCAGCTACGTGGTGATGGAGGAGGTTAAAGAGACCCCGAACCTGCCGCTGTTTTGATTCCAGAATCCATCCAGACAGAATATGCCAGGGACCGGCCCTGATAATTGCGATGCACTTCACTATCTGGCATACAATGCGCTAATGAGCACGATGATCATCCAGCATGACGATTGTTTACGTCACAAGCCCGGCCCAAAACATGCTGAAGCCCCTCAGCGGGTCAAGGCCGTGCTCGGCGGATTGGAGGGCCTGAAAGGCTTACAGATGTTACCCGCACCACTTGCAAACCCTGAACAGATTTTGCGTGTTCACCCGGCAGAGTTCTGGGCCGGCATAACGTCGAAAGAACCATCGGAGGGCGTTATAGAAATTGACACCGACACCTTTCTCAGTAACGGTTCAATTGATGCGACCCTGCGTGCCACCGGTGGTTTGTGTTTTGCCATCGACCAGATACTGGAAGCAAAAGCACTCAGGGCATTCTGTGCCACCAGACCACCCGGCCACCACAGTGAACCGGAAACCGCGATGGGTTTCTGCCTGCTCAACCATGTTGCCATCGGCGCACTTCATGCACTCCAACACCCTGATATCAGGCGTGTCGCTATCATTGATTTTGATGTGCATCACGGTAACGGTACACAGTCTGTTTTCGAGAACAACCCTGATGTTTTGTTTGTCTCCAGCCACCAGTTACCCCTGTACCCGGGCACAGGAAACATTGATGAAACAGGTTGTGGCAACATTTCGAACCTGCCGCTCGCACCGGGTGATGGCAGCAGGAAATTCCGGAAAGTGTGGAGCCAAACCGGATTACCCGCAGTACATAAATTTGAGCCCGACCTGATCCTGGTTTCAGCGGGTTTTGATGCCCATCAACGTGATCCATTGGGGCAAATTGAACTTCAGGATGCAGACTACCACTGGATCACTGGACAAATCTGCGACCTGGCGACAGATAGTTGCAAGGGGCGGGTAGCGTCGATTCTTGAGGGTGGTTACGACCTCCAGGCACTGGCGACTGCCGGCCGTGCACACGTGCAGGCGCTCGCAAGCTGATTTTCACGGCAAGCCATAGTAAAATTATTGGCAGCATCGAATTGCGGGTGTAGTTCAATGGTAGAACTTCAGCTTCCCAAGCTGACTACGTGGGTTCGATTCCCATCACCCGCTCCAATTCAATAGGGAATGTACAAGCCATGTTTACCAAAGCAATCGTAAGAACACCTTGCAGGGCGCTGGTGAACGGCCTAAGCAGTGCAAACCTTGGCACGCCTGACTATCACAAAGCCCTGCTTCAACATGCTGATTATATTGAAGCTCTGAAGGAGTGTGGTTTGCAGGTTACCGTGTTGCCGGCAGACGAGAACTTTCCTGACTCCACATTTGTGGAAGATGTCGCTCTAATGACCCCCCACTGTGCGATTCTCACCAATCCAGGCGCTCCAAGCCGCACCCTGGAAACGCGGTCGATGCTGGGAACAATTCGTGAATTCTACACAAACGTGGAAATAATCGAGGCACCTGGAAACGTCGAGGCCGGTGATATCATGATGGTGGGCGAGCATTATTATATCGGACTGTCAGAGCGCACCAACCTGGCGGGTGCCGAACAAATGATCGCTATTCTTGAGCGCTACGGTTTGTACGGTTCAATAGTTGAATTAACAGGGGTGTTACATTTAAAAACCGGGTTGGGATACCTTGAAAGCAATAATCTGCTGGCCTGCGGAGAGTTTCTTAGCAAACCGGAATTCCAAAAGTACCACCTCCTGGAGGTCAACCCATCCGAGGCTTACGCAGCTAACAGTGTTTGGGTTAATGGCACTGTGCTGACACCCAAAGGATTTCCAAAAACCAAATCATTAATCAAATCTGCCGGGTACAAGGTCCGGGAAGTGGACGTCTCTGAATTTCAGAAACTCGATGGTGGGCTCAGCTGTTTGTCATTGAGGTTCTGAAGAATTCAGCTGGTTGATGCCTCGACGTGGTAGCAGAGTGTGTACCGTACCTTGCATCCAGACCTTACGAGACAGGAAGTCGAGGATGAGCGCCACATGGATGTGACTAGCGAGTCCTGGTCGGCAATACTGCCACCCCAGCGCCCCCCCAGCAGATAGAAGAATACCTATTGTACTAGGGTGAAAAAACTAGACGCTCCGCTCCGCATTTGCCAGCACACGATCGACAATAAGATCGTCCGCCATGCTTTCCATTTTCCAGTTTTTCAGAAACGCACAGTGACCACCATAGCGCGCGACCAGTAACTCAATACACTCATTGTCCGGCAGGCCAACAAAATCACTGACCGGCACGACCATGTCATCTTCCGAGGTAAGAATGGTCGTGGGAATCGTAATCTTCCTGAGCCGGTCACCCGCTACCGAGTAACCATCAAAATACTGTTCCAGTGACTCAAATTCGTAGTGACGCGTGGCCAGGTAACCTGTCCTTTCCCGCAGGTTTCCCAGTTTATGCCAGTCCTCATACTCACATGTATCCGGAAACAGGGTTTGTTTGACCTTTATCGATTTTGCCCATTTGCGAATGAAGTAATTTTCATATCCGCTCGGGCCATCTTCCATCGCTTTGAGTGTATTGGAGGGTGAAATGACCGGGCAAACTGCAACCACCTGTCCCAGAGACAGGCCCGCTTCAGGTGCCGCCATGGCCACCCTCAAGGCAAAGTTTCCGCCCAGTGAATAGCCGGATAGCGCCCAGTTTTTAGCACCTGTGCGGCGCTGAATATCCTGCAATGCGTGCACCACTTCGCCCAAGCGGCAGGAGTGGAACAAACCCGGGTTCATATGATGACTTTCACCATGATCACGAAAATTCAGACGGAACACATCAAAGCCCTGATTGTAGAGCATACCGCCTGCAGCCACGATGTAATTGGAACGACTGCTTCCCTCCCAGCCATGAAACAGGACAACCAGCCCTTTACTGTCACCGGCCTGAGGTGAGTAATGACCCAGCAACCGCACTTCATCCCCACCGTCCAGAATCCAGTCCTGTTCCGCATCCAGCATGGCTTTTGAGCGCTTTCTGACAATCTGCCGCCGATAGCCGCTGCTGTTAATTAGCGATTGGGTGTGGGTACTACGTAATCCGAAGACTGGTGAAAACAAACCCGCCGTGATCCTGGAACGTTTCATAGATGTCTTATTGCTTAGCTTTCATAACTATTGATAACCGCTGCCCTCGCGCCATCCGCCAGGGCACGACGTGGTTGATCTGCTGCGCTGACTACCGGCAGAAAGTGCACTTGGGCAACCGTTTTTGGCCTGGCAAGTTGACGGCACAGATTCATTAACATCGACTCACCCACCCTAAATGCAACATCCTGGTCGATCTGGCCATTGCGCATATAGCGGATCATGGCCGGTTGCACCGGGCACCCTACATCCACGGCTGCCCGGAACATACGGGCATGAAATACCCGTATCGGCGACCCGGGTTTAATACCACCCTCTGGAAATATCGTGACCGCCCGCCCCTGCCGCAGACGTTGCTCCATCAATGAACTGACACCGGCCGCTGAATCATGACTGCCGCGTTGATGAAAAATAGTACCACCAACACGTGCTATCGAACGAAACACCGGCCAACTCTCGATCTCCGCTTTACCCACAAACCCCATCGCGCAGGCACTATGCATGACAGGAATATCCAGCCAGGAAATATGGTTGGCCGCCATCAATACCGGTCCTGACTGCGGTTCACCGCTTACCTGGACACGAGTACCGAAAAACCACACCAACCTGTTGGCCAGCCTGACAGCGGCTTTGTCCGCCTTGCGCGACCCTTCTGCGGTATCAAGGCGTCTGTAGTGATTCACAAACATCAATAATGGTGCAAGGAAAATCATTAAGAAACCAATGAGTAAAAGGCTGCGGAAGATAAACCGCAAGGTTGAAGCCAATATCGAAATCATAATCCGGTCAAGCCAACCCTGATCTTGTAGAAAAGTGGCACAAAGGTTATCACATCAGCGACAATACGCTGCGGAGCATTTTCAATCCCAATTATCTAATGGTCAACAGGTGTTATGAAGCAATATCAGGTCAAGAACATTAACAGCGGTGCCACTTTTACTGTCAATGAGGGCGAATCCGTTCTGAACGCGGCGTTACGCCAGGGCGTGATGCTGCCCTACAGCTGCAAAAACGGCACCTGTGGCAGTTGCAAAGGCCGCCTGGAATCGGGTGAAGTACATTACCCCTTTCATCCGCCACTGGCGTTGAGTCGCGAAGAAATTGGTGATGGTTGTGCACTGCTTTGCCAGGCAGAGCCGACTGGTGACCTCGTCATTCGCGCCCGTGAGATCGAAGCCGTACGTGATATTCAAATCCGTAAAATGCCAGCCCGTGTCACTGAAAAGACGCTGATCGCACCCGATGTCATGCGTATTAAGATCAAGCTTCCGAGTGCCCAGCGACTGCAGTTCCTCGCCGGGCAATACCTGGAAATATTGCTCCCCGAAGGCAAGAGACGTGCGTTTTCCATTGCCAGCTCACCCCAGTCGGAAGACGAGATAGAACTGCACATCCGCCATGTCGACGGTGGAGGATTCACCGGTTGGGTTTTTGATGAAATGAAAGAGCGCGACATCGTCAGGCTCGAAGCACCGCTGGGCACATTTTTTATCCGTAATGACAAGCTTGACCGTCCAATGATCCTTATGGGTGGCGGTACCGGTTTTGCACCACTGAAATCCATGCTTGAGGATCTGCTGGCACATGAGGACAAACGCCCATTACACCTGTTCTGGGGGGCGGGTAGCCAAGCCGATCTCTATATGAATGAACAGGCGCAACAATGGGCGGATGAAAACGAACATATCCAGTATTCCAGCGCCTTGACGGAGCCTGGCGATGCGGCGACCACTGGCAGTTTTAATGGCGTTATTCACGAGGCAGTTCTGCAACAGTATCCGGACCTTTCCAGTTTCGATATCTATATGAGCGGGCCGCCGGCAATGATCGATGCAAGCCGCAGCGCCTTTTTAGAAAACGGTGCGGAAAACCGGCGTATATTTTTTGATTCGTTTGAATTCGGTCTGGATGTACCAATCAGGGTACTGGCCAAATCACACTAAGGAAGTACCCTGCAACTTCTGGAAAACTCCTACAATGACAGCAGGTCAAACTCTCCCAGGTTCATCAGAAATTTTTGCGTCGCAAAATTGACACCGGGTTTGTCAGTCGCCTCGGACAGGTTCCGGACACTATCGGCAATAGCCAGCCACCAACGCATATGATCAGCACTTAGCTGGGCGGCCACGGGGATGAGGTCATGCATCGTATTGATATTGCGTGCGGCGGCCTCTTTGATGTTGATCAAGCTTCCGAGGTCCGGATTGCCTTTGTGTAACTTCACAAACAGGGCCTTGACCAGCTTCGGGTCCTCATCAAGGGACTGGGAACTGGCAGGTTCTGCATTTTCCTCGAGCAGCGCAATATCCACGTGACTCAATATTTCACGCAATGCTCCACGCAGACTCAGGCGCAGTTCATTCTTACGCTCACGCTCCAACCTCAGTTGCAACAATGAAAATAACCCGACCAGGAAAAAACCTTCCAGGCAGAAGCCAATCAACTCCGGCAGCAGGCTATTTTGAAACGCCCCGTCATTACCTGTCTCAAGAAAAAAGACCAGCAATGAAAACCCTGCAATGCCAAACACGATCAGCGGAGCCAATAATAATAAACGCTTCAACTCACACTTCCTCTTCGGGCAACGCCAGCGCCTGGACAACTTCGGCAATCTTGCGTGCTTCAGCCCGGGTCATATCCAGGGGAACATTCTGCAGGTAGACAACCAGATCATCACGGATCGGTACCGGAAATATATCGTGCGGGCTACGAGGTGGGTTAAGTGCGAGCTCTTCACGGGCCTGCGCCTGACCCTCGGTGTCACGGGCGGCGACCAAAACAGCATCCGGCTTTTCACCTTCCACAGATTGAAAGCCGGCCGGGTCCGATGTCCAGGAAACAAAATCTTTAAGGGCGCTACAAAGCCGTTCTTTATAGACCTGTATGTTTTCGGGACGAATGGTTGAACCCTGCAGCTTGTGAAACCGGGAACATAACTCATCCACATCCAACAGACGCAGGTCGAGACGTTCATCCGGCTTTAACTGGATCAGAAGATGTTCCGCTGCGAGTTTGCGCGACCGTGCGGTTGCCGGGCTGATAATACCGGTAACGGCACCGTGTCTCAGAAATTTAAGAAAGGCTGTTTGTGAGTAGTCTTTGTCTGTCATTGAATGCACATACCCCTGGTTTCGGATTATTCCAACAGCGCAAGCCCGGGTTTTAACACCCGCTGATCATTGTTATGACGAGGACAATCGTGCGATGTCAGTTGGCAATGGCTTTGGCGTCTGACCCTGGTTCATTCGCAACGCGTTTCGAAAACAGGCCATGGCTGGCTCCAGCTCACCCTGGCGTTCAAGCAACTGGCCGAAAGCATCATAACCAAGACTGCTGGGTTCCAGCTCGAGGCTTTTCACCATGTACTCTCGAGCCTTGCCCCACAAAGATTCACCGGCGCACAAACGGCCCAACGCCAGGTTTAAACCAGCATCTTCCGGATGTTTTTGCAGCCATTTTTCACATTGTTTGAGTCGCTTGATCCTGTCATCAGACATTGGATCGCCATATCGCAAAACCAGCGCCGGATTCCACTCGTTTTTCAGACTGGCAACAATAACCGGTTCTGCCAGCTCCGCGTGGTCCAGCTTTGCCGCACCGGTAGCAAATGCCTCAACGACACTCGCGTGCTGCCGCATGGCACGTGATAGTTGCTTCCAGGCTGACTGCAATTCTTCAGTCGATGAAACCCCACGCAGTTTTTTGACCGCAATCTCTTCCTGCAAAAGCTGTGATTGTTCATCATCCAGAACCCCGGCTTTACGCAATGCGGGTAACAGGGCCTGTAACTCGTCCCACTCGCCGAGTTCCCGGTAACAACGTGACAACAACTCCAATACCTGCGGGTGCTTACGACGGCGTTTGTACAAATCCTGCAAAATGGGTAGCGCTGCGGCACGACTGCCATTGGCCAGCAACATACGCGCCCTGGTCAGCTCCACAAGGAATCGTTTTTTGGAGCCGCCGCTGTCAGCCTGTTCAAGATAATATTCACGCCGGTCATGGGCATCCTGGCTGTCTGCTGCCTGGGCCGCCGCCAGGTAGTGTGCAGTGGTTCTGCCCTGCGTACTGGCAGATTTCTCCAGGGCTTTTTCGGCTGCTTTCCAGTCGCCCTCGGTAAGCGCAAGCAGACCTTTTTCAAGCTGTTTGAACGCCCTTTGTTCTCGCATTTTGCGTGCGGTTTCAACCGGCATACGCCAAAACCAAACCGCCAGTTGTACTGCAAACCACAACACCAACAAGGCCGTAGCCAGCACCAGGACACTGGTTTCGATGGTCCAGTCACCAAAATTGATCAGCACATGACCCGGATCGGATTTCAGCAACGGCGCCAGCGCACTCGCCAGCAGCAACAATGCCAAAACCAGTATCAGAAGAAAACTGCGTTTCATTCTTCAGGTTCCACGTCTTTGGGTTCCACGCCTTCGGGTTCCACGTCTTTGGGTTCCACGTCTTCGGGTTCCACGTCTTCGGGCTCTACGTTTTGAGGCTCCACGTTTTCAACCGGTGTTGCGGACTGCAATAACCTGCGGCTGTCCCGCAACTGGCGTAGCTGTGTCCAGGGCCCACTGATATCAGGTAATTCAGGTGTAATATCGACCTGCTTCAGCGACGCAACTCCGAGAAGCAAGGCCTCAACCTCGGATGAACCGCTCTGAAAAAACTGTTCTACCGTTGTGTTAACCCTTTCCAGCGAACCCTCATAAACACCGTTGTCGTTACGCATCAGCGCGAGACGCGCAGACTCAAATTGCAGCCACAGGCCCTGACGCAGGTAATCCTTGTCATCAAGACTCAGTAAGGACTCGTCTTCAGGAACGCGACGCCTGACCGTCACAAGTGAAGACAATGTATGTTTGAAGCTTTGCCACCAGCCTGCATCCTCGGGCAATACCGGTTCCGGCTGCGCAGTAACCTCACCTCGAAATGGCAAGCCGGAAACTTTTGACTGCAGATCCGTGATCAGGGACGTTAATTGCACACGGTCAATGACGGGAACCCGGGCAAGCGCCTGACGTGACGCGGCTATCCTTTGGCGAACGCTCAAATACATCGGATCGTTTAACGCTTCAATTTGAACATCGGCTGCCTGCAGGGCAAGGTCGGCTGCAACGGGGTCAGCAAACAGTTGCAAGCGGTCAGTTGCAGCGCGTAAGAGAAAATCAATTTCTGCAATATCCAGTGCGGCACTGCTGTTTTGACTGGCCGCCGCAACACTTACAAGACCTGACTCGGCTGTAGAAAGGCGCTGCTCGAGTGAACGTACACTACCCTGCATTGCATCAATTGAGGCCTGATCCTGGCCGGCCTGACCCTGCAAACCCTCCAGTTGGTTTTCAGCAGCATTCAGCCGATCCGTATGGCGAGATAATTCATCCGCATCAACGGGTGATTGCACGGCACCAAGGCGTTGCTCAATAGACGCAACCGACGTGGCGAGGCTTTTCTGGTCAGTGAGAAGCTGCACCATTTCTTCTTGTTGCGTCAAATCATCAGGGTTTACCAGGCGCGTCTGCCACCACTGCCAACCGGTGGCGCTGACTGCGGCCATGGCTACCAGCAGTGCCAGTATCGCAATGGGCGTACCCGAAGAAGCCGGTCTTTTCTCCTGTAACAGCCGGTCCACCGGATCGCTTTGCAAGCTATCAATATCTTGGTTCAATTGTTCTTCTTCCATCCTGAGGCCTGCGACTTGTCAGGTCGATTAAGTTGATGCTAACCAAACCCAAACGGTTTGGCACCCTCTAAAAGACTGCTACCGGGCTCAGCGGGGAGTCTGTTACCCCGTCAGTCGTAAAATTGACTGTAGTAATTCGGGGTTTCCCGGACCATCGGCCAGTTCAACACGACTCGCACCCAGTTGCGTCAGGTGATGCTGGATGCGAGAGGATATCACCAACACCGATGATCCCAGTATTTTAACCCAGACATCCCCCGGCAGGTATTGTTCAGCGAGATTTATTGCTGCGGTACTGGTCCAGACACTGACCAAAACTTCTGAATTGCGCAAATCTTCAATCTTTCCAGAATCCGGTTGCAGCGGCACACGTTCATACACCAATGCCTTGTCGACCCGCCAACCCTTATCACGCAGACCCTCTGCAATGGTCTCCCTGCCGCCGGGAGCACAGAAGATCACAGCCTTACCCGGATCATCAGCCAGGCCAGGGGTTTGCAACAGGTCTTCGCTGGTAAACCCTGTGTTGGCCTGTAAGTGAACCGGATAACCGGAGGCTTCCAGAACCGCGCGTGTGGCCGAACCGACCACGGCAATCTCGATACCATTGAGTTGATTGTGTGCGGGAATAGACGGTAACCCGAACTGAACGGCCCGGGGGCTGGTAAAAACAGCCAGTTTTCGCGAGTTATCCTCCGACCACGCCGAACTGACATCGGGCACCGGCTCACATGGGACAAATGTATAAAAAGGCATGACAATTGGAGTCAGACCATGGGCCTCAAGCTGCTGGGCCAATTGCAGTGATGCATCAAGGGGGCGTGTGATAAGAACGTGTGTCATTATTCCACTTCGCCAGGTTTATTCTGTACTACAGATCCGCCATTATTTTACCGGCACCATTTTTCAAAAGATCGGCCGCCACGCGCTCTCCCAGGGCAACTGCATCTGTGTAAGACGCCTCACCAGTAGCCCAGATAGCTTCCTTGCCGTCCGGTGTACTGACCACCGAACGCAAGTTGACAGTACCGTTGTCGAGAACCGCATGAACCGCCAAAGGCACCTGGCAGGTCGCTTCCAGAATGCGTGCTACGGATCTTTCTGCACTGGCCACGACCATCGTGTCGTCGTCTGCCAATGGTTTGATCAAAGAGCGTACTTCGGAATCGTCCTCTCGACACTGCAGACCGATAATCCCCTGGGTTGAGGCCGGTAACCAGTCAGGTGGTTGCAGTGTTTCAGTTATACGCTCACCAAGACCAAGCCGCTCCAGACCGGCACAGGCCAGGATGATCGCATCATACTGCCCTTCGTCCAGTTTTCTCAGGCGGGTATCCACGTTTCCGCGCAGGTCAGCGACTTCCAGATCAGGTCTTAATGCCAACAATTGTGATTTGCGTCGTAAGCTCGAGGTTCCGATGCGACTACCGGCAGGCAGATCGGTCAGCGAACGGTTATTGCGGCTTACCAGCGCGTCATACGGGTTGGCCCGTGGTAGCACGGCGTCGAGCACCAGGCCTTCTGCCATGCTCGCCGGCACGTCCTTCATGGAATGCACGGCCAGATCTGCTTCCCCGTTGAGCATCGCGCGCTCCAGTTCTTTCAAAAACAGACCCTTGCCGCCAATTTCTGCCAGTGGCCGGTCAAGGATAAGGTCACCTTTGGTGACGATCTTTACCAGCTCAATTTCAATACCCGGATGAGCGTCGAGCAACAGGGCCTGCACATGGTTTGCCTGCCACAATGCCAGTGCACTCTTGCGTGTTGCGATTCTTAGTATTCTTTTCATGATATTTCCCGTATGAGTTTTCTTATGGCAGGGAGGCTGCGACGGCTCACCTGAGGACAGTCCTCACAACCTTCCAGAAGTAGAAGGTGGCGACCACCAGGGGCTTTTTCCAGTCCCCGGATTCGTGATTTTATAACCAGGATGCCACGGTGTACGCGTACAAGGATATCCGCGTGTTCATTTTCCAGTTCCAGCAATGATTGATTAATGACCATACTGCCACCCTCATGAACAACCGTGGTGTACTTGTCCTCGGCACTGAGGTAAATAACTTCGGTCATCGGAACCAGCTTGACCTTGCCACCCACTGTTGATCGCAGAAAGGATCCACCCGAGCCATTATCCGGCGCGGTGAGAAATCGCCTTGCCTTATCCAGGGCAAGCTCCAACCTTTCCGCGCGTACAGGTTTGACCAGGTAATCGATGGCATCACACTCAAAAGCTTCCACCGCCTGGTCTGACCATGCTGTGCAAAAAATAACAGCCGGTGCCGCATCCTGTTTCTGTAACATCTGCGCCAGCTTCATGCCACTCAGGCCGGGCATAGAGATATCGAGTAACAGCACATCCGGCATTTGCAACGGGATCATCTGCAACGCGTCCTTACCTGTGGCGGCCTCACCTGTCACCTGCACATCCCGCATCTCATCCAGCATTCGCCGAAGGCGTTTGCGGGCGGGTGCCTCGTCGTCAATTATTAGTATTTTCAACATACGGCAGACTCAAAACAGCAAAGAACTGGTCTTCATTCTGATGTGTGATAAGGCTGGCTGACGGTCCGAAAGCCAACTCCATTCGTTCGCGAATATTTAACAGGGCCATACCATGCCCACTACTATCGCTCTCTGACGACCCCAGCGGGTTGGTGATGGTAATGACGATATTGTCTTTTTCAGCCCGACCATAAACCCTTAACTCGCCGCCATCAGACCGTGGCTGGATACCATGGCCAACGGCATTTTCAAGCAGGGGCTGAAGGGTCAGCGGTAATATCAATGCGCCTTCAGGCAATTCACTCACCCGCCAATCGATACGCAAACGATCACCCAGTCGACGCTGCTCCATCTGCAGGTATCTTCTGGCCAGATCCAACTCCTCGGACAGACTGATCAGGCTGTCAGCACGACGCATACTGCCTCGAAATAAATCTGCCAGGTCTTCAATGGCACGTTCGGCGTTAAGCGGTTCTTCCGGAATAAGGCTGGCGATCGTATTCAGACTATTGAACAGGAAATGTGGCCGGATTCTTGCCTGCAAAGCCTGCACCCGTGCCTCTGAGTGGGTAAGTACCTGTGCGCGCCATTGGGCACGAATGAAAAGATAACGCAGTAGAGCCATACCAACCAGCGCCACTGCCAATACACTTTGCCAGATAAATATTGAAAAGTTCTGCCGGCCCGGCCCCACCCCAAGCACCGTGCCGATAATACCGACCGTATAGCTAAAGGCCAGCGCCACCAAAACCGCCACAAACCAACTACCCAGCCATGCTCCCCTCGCGGATAGCCGGCCAAGCCAGGAGCGTCCAATACATACTCCCAAAGTGGTAACCAGGGCCAATGCCTGTGCATACAATGATGTAACACCCAGCCAGACCGGGCTGAACTCACTCAATCTCCCGACACCGATAAGCAACACCGATACCTGCGTTACTGCCATCACCGCCAGCAGTAACTTCCAACGGCAAAATAATGGTGGATAAACGCCGCTCAGCGCTGTCGTGTTCTGATTGCTGCTCACGGTCTCCATGGGATCGTCTAGTAAACCATAAACAAATTGATCAGCCCAGGCAGCCTTGCATCCAGCGCCCGATATCCGCTATCTCAGGTTGCGAAACAGAGTGGGGAATGGGATAACTATGCCATTCAACAGGTCTTTGCCCGGCTTGAAGCATGGTATGGGCGGCCTGGCCCAGGGAATAAGGTACAACGGGGTCCTGGGTGCCATGTGCGATAAAAACCGGCGTCTGTGCATTGGCTGTTGAAGACTCGCTTTGCAAACGGTCAGGGAACATCAGGTAAGCAGACAGGGCCATGATGCCGGCAAGTCTGTGAGGGTACCTGAGTCCAACATGCAAGGCCATTGCTCCGCCTTGCGAAAACCCGGCCAGTATGATTTTGGATGCCTCAATACCACGCGATATCTCAAAATCAATCAACTCGCGTACCTTTCGGGCACTATGGCTGATACCCGCTTCATCCTGGCCCTTGCTGGTACTGATCTCAATGATGTCGTACCAGGCTCGCATCACCGCTCCACCATTGATAGTTATCGGCCGCATCAATGCATGGGGGAAGATAAAACGAACCGCCGTGGCTGCCGGTAACCCAAGATAGGGCACGATGGGTTCGAAATCATGACCGTCGGCACCCAGCCCGTGCAGCCAGATAACTGAATATGACGGATTATCAGATGTGGTCACTTCCAAATATTCAAGAAGTTCTTCTTGATCACCCCTGAGGCCATCTCTGGGATCATCATTGTGTGCTGAATTGATACTGTCCATGACGTATAGTGTAGCAGTCATTTACTCTGGATTTGCGCACCAATGCGAACTGCAAAAACCATCTTACTTATTTTGATCTGTGCTTTTGTGCTTGGCGCTTGCGGCAACAAGGGCCCGTTGTATCTTCCCGACGGAAAAGCCCCGGTTGAACAAACCTCAACCGTGGATGATGAGACGGAAAAAGAAAACGAAGAAAAGGAGAACTCTTAACTTCGCCAATGATGCCTGTCAAATTTCACAAAATGCATGGTCTGGGCAATGATTTCATCCTGCTGGACCTGCGTCAGCAAGATTTTTTCATAGATGAAGCCATCGCCAAACAACTGTCCAACCGCCACACCGGCGTAGGCTGCGATCAGATTCTGATTCTGCGACAGCCACAGGATGAGCAGCACCTGGCGGCATTTGAGATATGGAATTCGGATGGCAGCCGCTGCGAGCAATGCGGAAACGGTGTTCGTTGCCTGGGTCACTACCTGGATTTATGCGAGGATGCATCCGCCGGTCAGTTTACGCTCGCCGGTCCGGCCGGCACGGTTAAGATCGAATGCCTGGACAATGCCATGGTGAGAGTTGATATGGGAGCGCCTGTATTTGATCAGAATCGGGTTCCGGTTTTACTTGAGCCGGTTGATGGCTGGTATCCATTGGAGCTTGAGGGGGGCATCTACAATCTTGGTGCAGTCTCAATGGGTAACCCCCATGCCATGATGATTGTCGACTCGATCAATACGACCGATATTGCCGGACTGGGTGCCGCCATAAACTTGAATCCGGCCTTCCCGGAGGGCTGCAATGTGGGTTTTGCAGAAATTCTGGATCGCCGCAATATACACCTGCGGGTCTTTGAGCGCGGGGCTGCTGAGACCAACGCCTGCGGTTCGGGCGCCTGTGCTGCAATGGCCATTTTACGCCGGGCGAACATGGTGGATAAAACAGTAAACGTGACTCAGCGTGGCGGAGACCTTACAATAACGTGGACGGGGGGGGACGATTCCGTCATTATGGCGGGGCCTGCAACATATGTTTACAAAGGGAATTTTGCATGAGCGATAACACCCGGTCAGTCGAAGACATAGTTTCAAAGTACCTGCACCAGAACCCTGATTTTCTGGAAAAGCGGCCTGCCTTACTGAAACACCTGGAACTGAACCATGCCAGTGGACCGGCAATTTCACTGATCGAAAGACAGGTGCAGTTCCTGCGCCAGGAAAACGATGCCCTCGAACAACAGCATAATCAGCTGATACAAGTCGCAGCAGATAACGAAAAACTTATGCATCGTTTACACCAGCTGACACTGGAATTGATGTCCATGGGTGATCTGCCTTCATTCTTCGATCAGCTCAGCAAGGCCCTGTTGACCGAGTTCAAGGCCGACATACTCAATATCACACTGTTCGACCTGAAAATTGAAGCGGGCCCTAAAACACCTTTATTTCATATCCGTCGTGATGATCCGGAAATGCAGCAATTTCAGGATACCCTGGAAAAAGGTCACAGTGTCTGCGGACGATTGAATCGCAACAAACGTGACTTACTGTTTGCCACACGCGCCCAATGGGTACAATCCATGGTACTGGTTCCGATTGGCAAAGATGGAATGATGGCCATTGGCAGTAGTGACCCGGCGAGATTTTACCCGGGAATGGGAACCTTGTTTCTTGACCTTTTGGCAGATGTTGTCACCAGCAGACTCGCATTGGAAGTACCCCAAAAACAGCGCAAATCCGCCTGACAGGAAATATCACGGGGTAAATTCGAATATTTTGCCCGCCCTTCACCTGAAGCGTAAAAACCTGCCGGGCCTCTGTGGCCTGGAAATCTGGTGTAAGCTGATCGTGCATGAAAACTCACGTTAAAAACTTTTTTGTTTATCTCAAAAACGAACGTGGACTGTCTGAGCGCACACTCACGGCCTATCAACGTGACCTCAAATTGTTGTTGCAGTTCCTGGATACCGAGGAGATAGACCGGCCTGAACAGGTCACCCAACATCATATCCGGGCCTTTATCGCCCAAAGACACCGGCAGGGACTCGGTGGTAAATCACTACAGCGTATACTCTCCGCCGTGCGTAGCTTTTATCGCTGGATGCTGCGGGAAGGACTCGCAGAGCACAACCCCGCAACCCCGGTCAGGGCACCCAAAAGCCCACGTCATCTTCCGGCAACGCTGGATGCCGACAGTATTGGTCAATTACTGGATATTCCCTGCGATACGCCCCTGGCGATTCGTGATAAAGCCATCATGGAGCTGTTTTACTCTTCCGGCTTACGCCTGTCAGAGCTGGCGAGTTTGCACTGGGATCAGCTTGACCTGACATCCGGCATGGTGACGGTTACCGGCAAGGGTAATCGCACCCGCATGGTGCCAGTCGGCCGTATGGCTACGAAGGCTTTAAAGGAATGGCGTAAAACCCGTGGTCAGTTTCCCTCTTTTGAGCATCCCTGTGTATTCGTCAGCCAACGGGGAACACCGATAGCAACCCGCACCATCCAGGCACGTATTCGTTATTGGGCAAAACGACAGGGGATTCCGCAAAACATTTATCCGCACCTGCTAAGACACAGTTTCGCCAGTCACGTGCTGGAATCGTCCGGCGACCTGCGCGCAGTCCAGGAACTATTGGGCCATGCTGATATTTCGACCACCCAGATATACACCCACCTCGACTTTCAGCACCTGGCAGAGGTTTACGACAAAGCGCATCCAAGGGCGAAAAAAAAGTAATCACTTTACGAACGCAAGACTCACTGCAATCCGGCGCCTGACAAAATCACCCCCGCGAAAGCAGGGGTGACGTTACCTGTTGTCAGGCCAGGTTCAGATCGAACTTAAATCGACTTACTCTTCTTTCTCAAACCACTTGTAAATAACAGCGGCAATAACAGCACCTGCCATAGGTGCCAACCAGAACATCCACAACTGCTGCAATGCAATACCACCCTCAAGCAGGGCAGGACCGGTGCTACGTGCCGGATTAACCGAGGTATTGGTCACCGGGATGCTGATCAGGTGAATCAGGGTCAAGCCAAGGCCAATGGCGATGGGTGCAAAACCTGCCGGCGCACGTTTGTCGGTGGCACCAAGAATGATCAACAGGAACATCAGGGTCATGACAACCTCGGTCACAATGCCTGCCCCCATTGAATAACCCTGTGGTGAATGACTGCCAAAACCATTGGACGCCAGGCCTCCGCCATAACCTTCTGCACCACTGGCGATATAAAACAACACGGCAGAGGCAACGATGGCACCCAGCACCTGTGCGACCATGTAGGCTGGTGCATCCGAGCCTTTAAACCGTCCGGCAACCGTCAGACCAAGGGTTACAGCCGGGTTCAGGTGGCAACCTGAAATATGGCCGATGGCGAATGCCATGGTCAGTACGGTCAAACCAAACGCCAGCGCAACACCCGCGTAAGCTATACCAACATCCGGTAAACCGGCAGCCAGTACAGCACTGCCACAGCCACCCAAAACCAACCAGAATGTGCCGATAAACTCGGCAGCAGATCGTTTACTTAAACTCATTTTTCTCTCCCGTTTGATAAAAATCTACTACTCTTTAATTTCGCCTGCACCCAAAGGCGACGACATTAACCAATTTCTTGTGTAACTTATTCTAGCAGCCTATCGGACTTACCATGATCTACTACCGAAAAGCTGAGTTTGGCCAGATCATCAATTCTTTCTCGTTAAATAGCGGTGCTATTCGCCTCAAAAGACTCGAAAATCTGACTCAAATCGGCTTTCCTTCGTTACGATCGGTCAAGTCCGCAAGGCTGCTAGCGCAAAATTTCTGAAAATCAGGTTACAGCTTGTGAACGATGCTGTATCAGCTTTTCTACCAGCTTCAATCCGACCCAATATCCCGCGTAAGCCATCAGGAACCAGATCCAGACCTGATTCGTGTCTATTCGTCTTAGCCAATAGGCGGGCCAGGCAATGGCCGTAATGAAGTTCATCAGCGCCTGAACGAACATTTGAACAATGACATTAAAATCGAGCTGTTTTATAAAATCAATAAATCCGCCAAAATTTGCAATCATGTCAATTATCTCGATCACTTCCACAACGATGTAGGTAAAAAAGGCGACGATGCCGTAGAAGCCTCCGCCAAATTTGGTCCATTTTTTCTGAAGAGGATGTGAGGCTTTATCTTCTTCCTTGTCGGCATCCTTGTCTTTCTTCTTCTTTTTCTTGCGTTGGGTCACCGCCATTATTTCACGTCTGAGTGCACCGGAATCCAGCGACTTCCTGGAGTGCGTTCCCCTTAAAACCCAATAGACCAATGCCATGGTAAATGCACCAATGGGCAAACCAACCAATAACATAGCCCAAAAAACTTCAATAAAAAATCTCACACCCTACCCTCTCTAACCGATTGCATGCTTTTGCTTATCAACGCGAATGCCCCGTAGTGTACGTTATGCTTGCAATCGCCTGAAGCTATCCCCACGTTTGTCTCACGCATTTAAAAGGAGTATCGCGTGGAACAGTATCGGGGAACAACCATATGTTCGGTCCGCAGGGGCAACATGGTGGTTATGGGTGGAGACGGCCAGGTTACGCTTGGTAATACCGTAATGAAATCCAATGCGCGCAAAGTGCGTCGTATGTATAAAGACCAGGTTATCGCTGGATTCGCAGGTGCTACGGCCGATGCATTCACCTTGTTTGAACGCTTTGAAGGCAAGTTGGAAAAGTACTCCGGTAACCTCGTTCGAGCTGCAGTGGAAATGGCGAAAGACTGGCGAACCGACCGGGTGCTGAGACGCCTGGAGGCCCTGTTGGCGATTGCCGACAAGGAGAACTCATTGCTGATTTCCGGAAACGGGGATGTCATTGAGCCGGAAAACGGCCTGATCGCCATCGGTTCCGGTGGCCCGTTTGCACAATCTGCGGCAATGGCCTACCTGGACGGTACAGAACTGGATGCAGAAGCCATCGTCAGAAAATCGTTGAAGATCGCCTCTGACATCTGTATTTACACCAATGACAACATCATTATTGAAACTCTGGATATCGAATAAATGTCACAAATGACCCCACGCGAAATCGTTCAGGAACTGGACGAGCACATCATCAGCCAATCGGACGCCAAGCGGGCCGTCGCCATTGCCCTGCGTAACCGCTGGCGCAGAATGCAGGTCGATGAAGAACTGCGAAATGAAATTACACCCAAAAACATCCTCATGATAGGCCCCACGGGTGTCGGCAAGACCGAGATCGCGCGACGCCTGGCAAAGCTGGCCAATGCACCTTTTATCAAGGTGGAAGCCACCAAGTTCACCGAGGTCGGTTACGTTGGCAAGGACGTTGAATCAATTATCCGCGACCTGGTCGATTTCGCCGCAAACATGCTGCGCGAGCAAGCGGTTGACAAGGTTGGCGCACGCGCTGAAGACGCCGCGCGTGACCGTATACTGGATATCCTGCTGCCACAACCCAATCCGATTGGTTTCGCCAATGAGCCTGCACCCGTCGCTGACAATGCCAGTGACAGCCAGGCATCTACACGCCAGAAAATGTTGCGTAAATTACTGGCGGGTGAACTTGATGAGCGCGAGATCGAATTCGATGCTACCACACAGATCGGTGTGGAAATTATGACCCCTCCGGGTATGGAGGAAATGGCCAACCAGTTGCAGGGCATGTTTCAAAACATGGGCGGAAACAAGTCCAAGAAACGCAAAATGCGAATCAAAGACGCCATGCCGCTACTGATTGAAGAAGAGTCTGCAAAGCTGATCAATGACGACGAGATCAAGCAGCAGGCCCTGGAATCCGCACAACAAAACGGTATTGTGTTCATCGATGAACTCGATAAAGTTGCCAGGCGCTCCGAATACGCCGGTGCTGATGTGTCACGCGAAGGCGTACAGCGTGACCTGTTGCCACTGGTTGAAGGCTGTACCGTTTCTACCCGATACGGCATGGTTAAAACCGATCACATGCTATTCATTGCATCCGGCGCATTTCACCTCTCGAAACCTTCGGACCTGATCCCTGAATTGCAGGGACGCCTTCCGATCCGGGTAGAGTTACGTGCTCTCGATGCCAATGACTTTACCCGCATACTGACCGAACCAAAGGCCTCGTTGACCCAGCAGTACAGCGCTTTGATGGCGACTGAGGGCTTTGATCTGAAATTCGGAGAGGATGCCGTAAAACGTATCGCCGAAATTGCCGAACAGGTCAACGACTCTACGGAGAATATCGGTGCAAGACGTTTGCATACCATCCTTGAGCGTCTTCTCGACACCCTGTCTTTTGAGGCTCCGGACCGCAGCGGAGAATCCATCGTAATCGATGCCGCCTACGTCGACGAGCATCTCGATGCGCTCGCTTCGGATGAAGACCTGAGCCGGTTTATTCTCTGATCTGAAATTGCCAGCTTGGCTGGTGCCTTATGAGATGCCGGTGTGTAATAAAGGGTGGCAAGATCTATAAGGATC